>Ga0067045_1005901_pt1 | contig 10090 bp, 5 predicted proteins | sample TerdegcTABiofilm_FD_59184 | JGI IMG/M metagenome (GOLD analysis project Ga0067045, IMG submission 59184) | Combined Assembly of (Gp0054472, Gp0054536) Wastewater bioreactor microbial communities from Singapore -Terephthalate degrading... | reverse complement strand
CCCGTAAATCGGTTTGTTCATTCAGGATGTGGAGCTCTTTTTTTGAATTGAGATAACGAACCCACCTCTCTTGTTCTTTTTCAATTCGTAACCACTCAGTGATTGGATCTTCGGTATGAAGATATCCCGCTCTATACACAAAATCCTGGTATTCTTCTAAACTCATACCAGCTTCCTGAGCATCGGCATGAGTAGGATACTGAGTTCCACACCAGCGTAAACTTCCATCTCCCATTCTTTGGGAAAATTTTCGACGAATTGCCTCGTTGGCTTGTATACTCATTTTAATTTTCTCGGCATCGATGTTGGTACGGGACTTGGTGTTCCAACTCCCCCAAGCAGTTAAAAATACATCAGCATGATCTACGATGGTTTTGAAAAATAGGTCTTCGGCATGGACTGCCTCGTGACTTCCAAAACAGAATTTTGCCAGCTTTACTGACTCAAGTTCAACGGTCGTTCGCACAATGGCTCCCATTTTAAAAGCTTGAGTAGCAACTTCTTTAATCCAAGGAATAGCAACATCTTCTGCACTAATAAACACTCTCTCTCCAGGTTGTACCTTGGTAGAATAGGAAAGGAGAAGTTTAGCTAACTTTTCTAAAAAAATATCGGACATTTTCATCCCTCATAATATAAGATTTTTTAAAAATTAAACTTCAATAGTTAAACTCTAAAAGTATATCAAAATAGTACCCAATTTGAAAATTACTATTTGGATCATATCGAAAACAAACAAGAACAACCAAAGAGAAGCTCTTTCTTTTTTTCAAATAATTTTTTATAATATGAAAAGCAGGGGTGCGCCTGTAGCTCAATGGACAGAGCCGCGGACTTCGGATCCGAAGGTTGGGGGTTCAACTCCCTCCAGGCGCGCCATTTTTTTCTTCATCTTTCTTCAAGAGGACTCCTTCAAAGGGGATAATATTTTTCATTAAATATTTGATATGGTAAAATATTGAAAATCTTACTTTTTTCCAGGTACTAATATTCGAAGGAATGATTTCTTTGGGAAAGAGGCTTTTTTTCGGATTAAAACCTCCTTTATTTATTTTAATATATCTAATAAGTGTTTTTCTATTATGGCATTTTTCAGCAGAGAGTTATGCCTCACTCCTCATTACTGAATTTATGGCTTCTAATGGTTCCATTCTTGTGGACCAATCAGGAAAATTAAATGATTGGATCGAGATTCAAAATAGGTCTTCTCAACCCATTGATTTGAGTGGTTATTTTATATCCGATGAATTACACAACCCCTTAAAATGGCAGATCCCAAAATCATTTCATCAAGAAACCATCATACCTGGTGGTAGTTTTACCGTTCTCATCGCTGACGGTAAACCTGATCAAGGTCCTCTTCATCTCAATTTTGAGCTTTCTAAAACCGGAGAGAGCATTATTTTAACTGCACCAGATGGAAATACAACCATTGATGTCGTTACTTTTGGCCCACAATGGAAGGATATCTCTTATGGAAGATCGGAAAAAAACTCAGAAATCTGGATGTTCTATCTTTCTCCCACCCCAGGAAGTCGTAATCACGGGGTAAAAACTAGTTCCTATTGGATTGCTGGTCTTTATCTTTTTTATAAATCATACCGAGAACTTTTCCTGGCTCTTTTTGCTTTTTTCATCATTCTTATCTACATTAGCATTCGGCTCTCTCACGCTCTCAAAAAGCTGAGACGAGTCGAGGAGAAACAAACTTCTTTGATTCAAGCCGTTCCTGAATTGATCCTGCAACTCAACCACAAAGGACAAGTAGAATGGCTGAATCAACTGGGTATTGACCTTTTCGGTAATGATACGATAGGGAAAGATTGTCAAGAACTCTTTAAAAATGCAACTTCGTCAATTCCTTTTAAAGAAATCTTCCAAAATCAAAAATTTAGCACCTTGTTTCCTACTGGTACCCATTTTATTACCGAATTTCCTTCTCAGAAAGGAGAATTTCCAAAAATTATTGACTGGAACATAAACCCCTGTTTCCTTCAAGGGAGAAAGAATGGATTTCTTTTGGTAGGGCATGATATCACTCAGCAGCAATACAATGAGAAAAGAATAAAAAATAGTGAAAAAAACTATCGGGATCTTTTTGAAAAAACCCCTATCGGTATTATAAAAGTTGATTTTCATGGGAAAGTTCTTGATATCAACCAACATATGATGGAGATATTAAAAGCCTCTTATAAGGACGAAATACTTGGGATGACCTTATCTAATCTCTTCATCTCCGAACAGCCACTATTCATGATTCAGGATGAGCAATTATTGAGAAACCAAGTCATATCAGGGGACAAAGAATGTACCTCCCAATGGGGAAAAAAGTTTTGGTTGCGGTATAAAATTTTTCCAATATTTGACGATTTGGGAGAGCTCAAGGAACTAATTATCACTGGAGAAGATGTTACTGATAGGAAAGAAACGGAAGATAAAATTCAATATATAAATTTTCATGATAGCCTCACCGGTCTTTATAACCGACTGTTCTTTGAAGAAGAGCTCAAAAGACTTAACACCGATCGGCAATATCCCTTAAGTGTCATAATTGGTGATGTGAATGGATTAAAAATATTGAATGATGCTTTTGGCCATTTAGAAGGAGACCAACTTCTGAAGAAAACTGCTGAAATATTAAAAAAATGCTGTCGTAAAGAAGATATTATTAGCCGTTGGGGAGGAGACGAATTTGTGATTATCCTTCCCAAAACTGACCATGAGACGGCATTGCAAATTTGTGATCGAATCCGAAATGAATGCCAGATTCAGGAAAATATTTTAATTCCAATCAGTATTTCGCTTGGAGTTTCAACAAAATCATTACCTATTCAGGATATTCAAACAATGGTTATTGAGGCAGAAGAGAACATGTACCAGGAAAAATTAATAGAATCTGATCATTATCAATGCATGATGCTTTCGGCTTTTATCAGGAATCTGAAACCAAAAACATGGCATTCTCCTGAGCTCTGTCGACTTTGTCTCTGGTTTGGAATGGTTCTCAATCTTCCCCATTCTGAGGAAGAACTCATGTATTTAGCTGATCTCCATGACTTAGGCAAAATTAATATGGATATTAACTTTCTCTCCCAAACTTGTTCGCTCGATGAAAACGGATGGAAAAAAATAAAAAAACATCCAGAAATTGGTTACCGTATTGCTCAAGCAATCCATCAAATATCCACCATTTCTGATGCAATTTGGGCTCATCATGAGCGATGGGATGGGACTGGCTATCCCCGAGGTCTCTCAAAAGAGAACATTCCGCTCTTAGCCAGGGTACTGGCTATTGCTGATGCCTATGATGCCATGAGATGTGGCCGACCTTATCAACCACCTCTTAAGAAAGAAGAAGCGATGAATGAGCTCTTGCGTTGTTCTGGCAGTCAATTTGATCCAAATTTAGTTAATTTATTCATCAAACACTGCCCAATCATCACTTCTGAAGAAATTTTCATGAATAATATAAACAACTGATAAATTTCTAAATAAAGAGAGGCCCTCTTACCACTTTCGTGGCACCAGTTAAGGATGAAAACCCCGGATTCGACATACCATGGCATATCGCTCCATGAAGCGAGCGTAAAAGAGGCCGTGTGGGAGAGGGGGCGATTTTTTATGACCTTCTCCCTTCATGGGAGAAGGTCAGGATGAGGGTGAAAACCCAGTATGAGATCCTGGTTGGTTGCTCTAAAAGAATTACCTTAAAAAACGGTCTGGTATTTACATGATAGACTATTTTCGGTATTTTTGTAAATCATATCTTTGGAGGAGGATATAAAATGAATCATTCACTCAAGGTTGGTGTTATTGGAACTGGTTTTATTGGACCTGCCCATATTGAGGCATCCCGCCGGACTTTTTTGGCGGAAGTTATTAGTCTCGCCGATGTTAATGATGAAATTGCCCTTAATAAAGCTCTCCAGTATAATGTAAAAAATCATTTCGGGAACTACCGCGAATTGCTTCAAGATGATCAAATTGAGGTTGTACACATCTGTACTCCTAACCATCTTCATTTCCAAATGAGTAAAGAAGCTTTAGAAGCTGGAAAGCATGTCATTTGTGAAAAACCTCTGGCCATGAATCGCCAGGAAGCTGAAGAATTGGTTGAGCTGGCTGAAAAAAAGGGTTTAATTAATGCTGTCCATTTCAATATCCGCTACTATCCCTTGGCTCGCGAATCACAACGCATGGTTAAGAAAGGTGAAATAGGAAAAATTTTTGCTGTTCATGGGTCTTACTTACAAGACTGGCTTTTCTATCCCACCGATTATAATTGGAGATTGGAACCTCATATGAGTGGCGAATCTCGTGCTATTGCCGATGTCGGTTCCCACTGGTTAGATATGGTTGAATTCGTTACTGGAGAAAAGGTTACCAAAGTATTGGCTGACTTTGCGACTTTCCACCCCATCCGGAAAAAACCCTTAAAACCCGTTGAAACTTATGCGGGAAAAATTCTGCAGCCCGAAGACTACCAGGATATTCCAATCAACACCGAAGATTATGCCTCTGTTCTTCTCCATTTTGAGAATGGAGCTCATGGAGTTCTTACAGTCAATCAAATAGCGGCAGGGAGGAAAAATCGCTTGTATTTCGAAATAGATGGTTCTCAAAAAGCAATCGCCTGGGATTCCGAAAAACCCAACGAACTTTGGATTGGTTATCGTGATCAGGCTAACCAAATGTTATTAAAAGATCCATCGCTCTTAGATAGTGAAACTCGAAAAATTGTTTCTTTCCCTGGAGGGCACAATGAAGGATTCCCTGATACCTCCAAGCAACTTTTTAAAGAAGTGTATCAAGCTGTTCTCGATCCCTCAGCTCCAAAAAATTACCCCAGATTCAAAGATGGTCTTCGGGAAGTCATTTTGTGTGAAGCAATCCTGAAAAGCTCTAAAACCAATCAATGGGTAGAAGTGATATAAGCGAATATTGGCTCATATTTTTTTCAAAAAAACTCACTAACTCGGTGGTTGATTTTTAATATGGTGTTTAGAATTTTTTATCTTTAAGGAGGCGAGAAAAATGAAAATTGGTGTGTTATTAGTTCTTTTTCAGAATGAAACACTGGAAAAGGCTCTCGATTTGGTTAAAGGAGTAGGGGTAGAGGCAGTTGAAATCGGAACAGGTGGCTTTCCAGGGAAGGCACATTGTAATCCAGCTGAAATGCTGAAAAACCCAGATTCAATTAAAAAATTTCAAGACACAATCGCTTCGAGAGGGCTGGAAATTAGTGCTTTGAGTTGTCATGGGAATCCGGTTCATCCCAATACCCAAATAGCAGCTTCTTATCACCAAGATTTCGAAAACACCGTTTTGCTGGCAAAAGAACTGGGTGTAAAAAATGTCATTACCTTCTCGGGTTGTCCAGGTGATTCGGAAAATGGACTTTATCCCAACTGGGTTACCTGCCCTTGGCCTAATGAGTTTTCCCAAGTCCTTGAATGGCAATGGGAAAAAAAGTTNATCCCTTATTGGAAAAAAGCTGGCCATTTTGCCCNAGAACATGGTGTCAGGGTGTGCCTTGAAATGCACCCAGGATTTTGTGTTTANAATCCCGAAACTCTCTTAAAGCTCCGTAATGCNGTGGGAGANGTCATCGGGGCTAATTTTGATCCTAGTCATCTTTTTTGGCAAGGTATAGACCCAATTATTGCTTTAAGGAAATTAGAGGGAGCAATATTCCATATTCACGCCAAAGATACTAAGATTGACGCTCTAAACAGCTTCACGAATGGCAACCTTGATACCAAGCCTTATACCCAGGAAAGTAAACGATCATGGATTTTTAGAACTGTAGGGTATGGCCATGATCTATCCTTTTGGAAGGATTTCGTAAGTACTTGCCGTTTAATTGGTTATGATGATGTGTTATCCATTGAACACGAAGATTCATTGATGTCTGCTTTTGAGGGTTTTAGCAAAGCAGTTGCTTTGCTCAAAGAAGCTTTGATCCGTGAACCAATTGGCACAGCCTGGTGGGTTTAAGAAGAGTTTGACATGGAGAATTGAAAAGATTAAAGGGAAGAGCAGGGGAATGGTGAGGAATTTTCAAAGCACAACCTTAGGTTGATAGAAAAGTTAAAAAGGAAAGATAAGGATATTTTATGAATTCACTCCCCTAAGTAAACCGAATAACCAAAAGGAGGTATAGATATGAAATTTGGAGCCAATACTTTTATTTGGGTTTCTCCTTTTCGAACTGAAACCTTCGATGTTGTGCAACGAGTGGCAGACTTAGGATTTGACGTCATTGAATTTGCTGTTGAACAACCGGATCTTATTGATATCAAAAAGTTAAAGTCAATCGTTAAAAAAAATGAATTGGAAGTCGCCATCTGTGGTGCTTTTGGCCCTGACCGGGATCTCATTAGCGAAGAATTAGAAAAGCGAGAAAATTCAAAGAGGTATGTAAAACGTTGTCTTGATTATGCCAATGAGCTTGAAGCTCCGATTTTTTGCGGTCCAGCCTATTCTGCAGTAGGAAAAACCTATCTGGCAACTCCAGAGCAAAAAAAAGCGGATTGGAATAGAGCAATTGAAGGGCTACGTGAACTGGGAGATTATGCCCAAACCCGTGGTGTGACTCTTGCTCTTGAAACTTTAAACCGCTTCGAGACGAGTTTTTTAAATATTGCTGCTGACCTAAAAAAATTGATAAAAGATGTTAATCATCCAGCTATCAAGGGTCATCTTGATACTTTCCATATGAACATTGAAGAAAAACATTTAGGAGAAGCAATCGAGTTGATAGGTGATGATTTAGTTCATTTTCATACTTGTGAAAATGATCGAGGAACTCCAGGAACTGGTCACATTAATTGGAATGAAGTGAAACAATCGTTGAAAAAAATTGGTTATGATCGGTTTGCGGTAATCGAAAGCTTTACCTTTGGAGTGAAAGAGATTGCTCGGGCAGCTGCTCTTTGGAGACCATTAGAAAAAGATGAAGATACCCTGGCTAAAAACGGTTTAACATTCTTGAGAGAACTTTTCGCTTAAAATATACNTTTTGAATAAGTAAATAATGTGAATCGTATCTTTATAAAAAAAGAAATGTCCCTTAAGACNATGAAAAAGGGACATTTCTTTTCCTTACAATTATTAACTTCGTTCTCCAGCAAGTGAATAAAACGTTTTCCTTTTTCAATTTACTGCCATCAAAGATATAGAAATAACCTACCACAGAAAATAAATTTTCTTAACTCTTTTTACAATTTTTACCAAAAGAGGTTTTTCTCATTACCTCAACAACGACCACCTTCTTTCCGGTTTTTTTATTTTAAGTGGTCTGGTATTCCATATGAGCAAATATTCACTTACCATTAGAAGTACACTGTGGGATTATTCAAGCATCCTTTATTCTTTGGATTCCACTACCTTAATAAATATATCGACTAAATGCGGGTCGAACTGTCGTCCTGCACTCTTTTTTATTTCATTTAAAGCATTTTTCCAGCTTAATGGTTTTTTATAAGTACGTCCACCGGTCAAAACCTCATAGGTATCGGCGATGGCAATGATCCGGGAAAGGAGTGGAATATTATTCCCTTGTAATCCTCGTGGATAGCCGGTTCCGTCCCAACGTTCATGGTGGTAAAGAATAGCTTCGGCAATCGGAGCGAGATCTGGTGAATTCAGAGCTATCCGATACCCAATTTCAGGATGGCGCTTCACCGACTCCCATTCTTTAGGAGAGAGTAAGCCGGATTTATTCAGAATTTCCTTAGGAGTAGCAATTTTTCCCAAATCATGAAGCCGGGCCAATAGATCTAAATAATTTAGTTCTTCTTGTGATAACCCCAGTTCCAAACCGATATTATGAACTATTTTTTGAAGTCGGTCAGAATGTTTTTCGGTTGCGTGAGTAATTTTTCGCAGTGATTGTTCAATCGAGGTTACCAAATCATGATTGAATTCATTACCCTTAATCAATTTGTTCCAATACATCCAACCTTCTGCAGAGCTAATGACTTCAGCCATCACCTGTTGTTGATTTTCTTTTACTGCATACCCAAGTGAAATACTGAGTTGAAGTGGATTTTTTTCTATGTTTTGAAGCTCATTTTGAATTTGAAAAACCAGCGATCGGGTAAAATCTCCGTTCGTATTAGGAAGAAAAAGAATAAACTCATCTTCTCCCCAGCGGGCTAAGATATCTTGATTCCGAGAAAATCTCTTTAAAATATTGGCAGTATCAATTAGAATACGATCTCCTTCCTGATGGCCGAATCTTTCATTCACCAGGTGGATACCATTCACATCTCCTAATATAATACCGATGGGATGGTTTTCGGAAAAATTCTGACGAGCAACCTCTTCTTCAAAAAAAGCTCGGTTGTATAATCCAGTCAGCGGATCATGGAAACTGATATATCGAATCTGTTCTTCGGCTTTCTTTCTCTCAGTAATATCACGAGCAATCCCTTCAATGGCTATAATTTTTTTCTTCCTGTTATAAACCGGCACATATTTATGTTCCAGCCAGATAACTGAACCATCTTTTCGAATCATTCTGATAGCCAGAGGTTTTTCAAGAGCAGTGGGATTTTTTAAATAGAGATCTAAAAGTGGCCGATCTTCAGGATATACTCTTTGAAAAAAAAGAGTTGGGTCAGCATAGAATTCTTCAGGAGTATATCCAGTTATTCTTCCTACCGCTGGATTAATATACTCTAACTTCATGGGTTCAAAAGCTTGGAAACGGAAGATAAGATCTTGAGCGTTATAAACTAAAGATTGAATATAATTTGGTAGATCAAAATTTTCGGGAGAAAAAGAGACTTGGTCTAACGCAGAGTCATCGGATTCTTCTTGAGGTTTATAATTTTGCTCAAAATGTTTCCACCAGTAACTCATAATGCGAGTCTTCCCATTTTTATTTTGAATGGCTTCAACAACCGCTTGATTCATAAAGAGAAGAGATAAAAGCTTGACGGTAACTCGCCATTCGATCATAAATCCATACTGTTCACGAAGCATGGTGAATACCATCTCAGCCCCAATACTAAGAATTAAAGATACAATAAGCGGGCGTAGCACTGGAATGGGTATTTTCTTTTTCAGGAATAAAAGAATAGACAAGGTTATATAAACATAAGCACTGATAATATATTCACTCACTAAAGTGAAATTGGTTAAACCTAAACCCGGTTGATAACTGAGAGGGAATATATTCCACAGAAATGAACTACAGAATAAAAATATGATCGAGCCTAAATAAATGAGTCCGAGATTTAAAAAACGGTATCTTTTAAACCAGACCAGAAAACCGACGAAATAAATTGCACATTCAGCAAAACGAGCAACCAACCAGAGCTGGATGGTCAAGTCAATAATATTTCTCAATAAAAATGGATTTCTCCAGAATAGAAAAACTCGGATAAAATCAATAATAACAAAAAGAACTGACAACACGCTTATGCTGAAAATGAAGGGTTGAGAAGAGAGTTGTAAATAATTAGTTCCAAGAAAAAAGATATGATAAGCAAGAAGAAGACCGATCATTCCCATGGTGCTATGAAAGAAAAGGGTTGAAGGTGAAGCAATTCGAAAAAAAACTACGACTAAAATAACTTCACCGACGATCAATCGGTATTCCTTCGGGATGATTTCTAAGATTTTTCTGCCATAAAAACTATTCATAGTCCCCCCCATTATTTAAAGATAGTATACCGCAAGCTCTTCAAGATTGCGATTTTTTTCTATTAAAATTTTCTTCAACAAAATCTAAATAAAAATGCTTTATAATAAGAATAAAGTAATTCAATTTAAAAAAACAAAAGGAGAATGTTCATGAATGATCGCGAAAGATTTATAAAAATTGCTCATTTTGAGCGCCTTGGAGATCCATTTGTTTTCCGTCACTGGTTTTGGTTTGAAACTGTTGAACGTTGGAGGAAAGAAGGAATGCCAGCTCATGTCAGTCCTTATGATTATGTGAGTTTAGGAAAAGATCGAGTTGAATACCTCCCAGTAAATACTCTCACTCTGAGTTTACGTCCCTACCATAATGCGCCCTGGCCTATAGCAGTAGATCCTCAGTTTGAAAGAAAAATCTTAGAAGAAGATGAAAATACTG
>Ga0067045_1032500_pt1 | contig 10092 bp, 7 predicted proteins | sample TerdegcTABiofilm_FD_59184 | JGI IMG/M metagenome (GOLD analysis project Ga0067045, IMG submission 59184) | Combined Assembly of (Gp0054472, Gp0054536) Wastewater bioreactor microbial communities from Singapore -Terephthalate degrading... | reverse complement strand
CTTGACGCCCAGCGAGGTGATTTTGGGTTTGGCTGGATGGATGTTGATTGATGCGCACGGTCTGCCGATTTCCTTCAGTTTTTTGGGTGGTTTGCTGGCAGCTTTGGGTAGCGTGGCGGGCGCTTCGATCATGTATTGGGTGGCCCGGCTTGGCGGACGACCCGCAATTGATCGCATGGCGCGCTGGGTTGGAATTCGTCCCGCCCATATCCAGAAGGCGGAGGATCAATTTCATCGCTGGGGCTATGGGCTGGTCTTTTTTGGCCGCATGATTCCCGGCATCCGCACGATCATCAATATTCCTGCCGGTCTGGCGCGCATGCCCTTCTGGAAGTTCTTTGCTGCTACGTTTGCTGGCGCTTATCTCTGGTGTACCTTATTGCTGGCCGCGGGCGCTTTTCTTGGCCATGAATGGCCGCTCATCCGCGAATTTTTGGGCCAATATGGCATTTGGTTCGCGGTAACCCTTGCAGTGGCTTTCGGATTGATTTTGGGCTTCCGGTGGATTTTTCAAAAGAATCGCTTCTCTATGGAAAATGAATAATTTTGTCTGGCGCAGCTTATTACAGGCTGTAGAGCCAGGCAAACCACAGCGAAAAAAGCAGAATGAGGGCGGCAATTGCCAGCGTAAACAAGGTTGTCAATCTTCGGCGCATCGCAGCACTCCTATCAAACCAGGTCAAATCGCTCTGAATGGAAATCGCCGACCGGGAAGCGAAGATGATCTAAGGCTTTCTCGACTGCATCCATCATCGGCTCTGGGCCACAGATGAAAACCTCGGTGGCGTTGGGCCGCCGGTCTGCGGGCAGCTCGCGATTCAAAAGTTCAGCCGTGACGAAACCGGTATCCCCTTGCCAGTTTTCCGGTGGTCTCTCGAGTATGTGAATTACCTTCAGGTTGAGTTTCTTTTTCAATTCCTCGATCTCTTCACGAAAAATGATGTTTTCCCAATCCCGGTTGGCGTAAATCAAGATCAGCGGCCGCTTCTCACCCCGATCAGCCAGCGTGCGCAGCGCGCTCATGGCTGGAGTGATCCCCACCCCGCCTGCGACGAAGACATAGCTAGCGGCATGGGGATGATGGTCCGGGCTAAAAATTCCATACGGCCCTTCAATATAGATCTTTGTCCCAGGATGAAGCTCTTTGATTGTCCGGGTAAAATCCCCTAATTCGCGAATTGTGAAGCTGATTCGATCACGCGCTTCGGCGCTGGAGGCAATTGTGAAAGGGTGGTCGCGGTGGGCAAAGGGGGTTCCTGAGGTGTTGATCCAGGCGAACTGGCCGGGTTTAAAGCGGAGCACTTTTCCTTTTTGGGGTTTAAGGTGAAGCGTCCATGAATTTCCACGTTCCTTGACAACGCTTTCCACGATATATGGATTACGCAAGATCCAGACCGGCCGCAAGATGCGTGTGTATCCCAACAACCCAATCCAAAAAATGGTGTAAGCGATCCAGAATGCCTGTTTCCAAGGGGTGTTGAAATGGTAGCCGACCAGGATGACGTGGACCATCCCAAGCCCTACAAAGAGCGTTGCCAGAACGCCATGCCAGACCCGCCAGCCGTTATACTCGATTTTAATGCGCTTGCGCCAAATGGAAAGCGTAACAACGAGCGCCATGGCTAAGACCGCTGCCAGGCCGGCCCGCGCCCGCCAGGGGGTTTCGGCTGAGAAGATGTTCAGCAAGCGCAGGGTCGGAGGGTCAAAAATAAAAAGGATCACTGGATGGGCCAGGATGAGCAGCGCAGCCAGGATGGAAATTTGCCGGTGAAAAGCATAGAGGATATCGGTGCCGTAGGGGGCAGACAGGAAGCGGAAGCGTGCCGTCAACACAAATTGCAATCCTGCCATGGATAGCCCTGCGAACCCCAAGGCAACCGAAAACTCCCGGTAGAATTCACGACTGGGCGCCCTGGGGCCGAGCAGCAGTAAGATTAACGGCGCTAGTGTGAGCCCCGTGTAAATTAATGCCCATAGTATGCCTTGAATCAGTCTGTTCTTCGTCATGACTCTATTATAAAGTACTCCGTCGGAAGAAACAAAGTTTGTACAATGTTGGTAGAAATGACATATCCCCGCGTCTGGCGATTTCAGCTTCTCACATCGTCCATTCGCTTGCTCCAAAACAGAAACCATTTGAATTTCTTTGAGTAATATGCTTTAATTTATCTTAATATGATAGGGGAAAGGGTTGAATATGGGTGCGTTGAAAACTTTAGAGTGTCCGAACTGCAGCGCGCCGCTGGAGGATCCGAGCGGCGGATTTCGTACAATCCGTTGCCCGTTTTGTGGTTCTTTGGTGGTAATCCCCCAGGAATGGAGAGCCAAATCGGAACGGAAAGATACTTCCTCTTCGGATACCGCTTACTCCTTCCCCTCCTTTTCCGGACTTCCGCCAGATATCGAAGGGATAATCCGCAACCTAGTTGCCGCCGGAAATAAGTTAGAAGCTATTCGGCTCTATCGCGAAAGCGCAGACTCCAGCCTTAAAGACGCCAAAGAAGCGATTGATACGCTGGCGGATAGCGGCGTTTTGCAAACCAGGGACGTTTCAAAGCCCCAAACCGGCCTTACCTTTCAGCAAAGTGGTGTGGTTTATGAAGTTGCCCAATTGGTTCTTCAGGGGGAGCATGGGCGCGCTGTCGATGCTTACCGCCGGGGATTTAATGCCTCTCACGCTGAAGCAAAGGCAGTGGTTAACGAGCTCTACAAACACCAAGAAGACGACCCCCAAAAAGTGGTCTTAGAAACTCGCCAGAGGGTTGGCAGCAATCTTGGGGTGCGGCTGGGGATATTGCCGGTGATTTTTGGCGGCAGTGGGTGCGCCATCACCGTGTTTGTGGCCTTCACCTTTTTATTTACAGTTTTTATCATTTTGTTTACGCTTACCCTCCCTGGAGGCCCTCTCCACAGCCTCTGGTCACGTATTGACCCAACTGCCTATGCAAATCTTGTGCTTTCATTTGGCGGAGAGGGAAACGGTCCTGGACTATTTACCGATGCCCGCCCCATCGCGATCAGCCCGGCGGGCGATGTTTATGTGGGGGATTTTCAGGATGGCCGCATCCAGCGGTTTAATGAGGCGGGTGAGTTTCAAAACCTGTGGCAGACCCCTAAAAACCAATATATCCGAAAACTTGTGGCGGATCGCAGCGGTGTTGTCTTTGCATTGTATGCTGGCGAGATCTGGAAATACGATGGAAGAACAGGAAAGGCCCTTGGGCAGGTTGATAATCCTCAAGATTATTATTATGAAGATCTTGCAATGACCGCCGACGGCGGGTGGGTCGCTGTAAAGGACAGCGAAGATCTGCTGCGTTTCGATGGAGAATGGAGCGAGATGTGGATGGTGGAAGACGCGGTTTCGTCCATTACAGACGACAGCGCCTCTGGGGCGCGCCTTGCAGTGGATGGGCTGGGCAACATCTACCTGATCGCAACGTTCAATTACGCTGTATTCAAGTATGACCCCCAGGGGAAATATATCAACCGATGGGGCGAGGAAGGCGACGGCCCTGGACAGTTCAAGTCATTGCTTGCCATTGCGGTTGATTCTTACAGCCGGGTTTTTGTCAGCGATTTTTCGGGTATCCATGTTTTTACGGCTGAAGGTCGCCTGCTTGATACCATCCCCTTGACCGGCGTGGCTTATGGGCTGGCGTTCGATGGTGAGAATGGTTTTTGGCTCACATCCAGTTCCAAGAAAGTGCAGAAATATTCGATCAAATATCCTTGACCAAAAGATTATCAAGGTATACTTCTTTCCAAACTACGGAGGAAGACTAAATGCGAATCATTGTTGGTATTTCTGGAGCAAGTGGGGCGGTGCTTGGGGTGGAGGTGTTAAAGGCTTTGCGGCGAGTCGGTGATCTTGAAGTCCATTTAGTAGCATCCAAGGACGCCGATAAAACCCTGGAAATCGAACTGAAAACGACGGTCGAGGAGATCAAAAATCTGGCCGATGTCGTCCATCCTGTAGATAATTTGGCGGCTTCGATTGCCAGCGGATCATTTCGCACTGAGGGGATGATCATTGCTCCGTGCAGCATGAAAACCCTGGCGGGGATTGCTTCTGGTTTTTCGAACAACCTGTTGTTACGGGCTGCGGATGTTTGCCTCAAGGAAAGGCGAAAGCTCGTGTTAGTGCCGCGTGAAACCCCTCTAAGCGGCGTTCACCTGCGCAACCTCCTGACGGTTCATCAGGAAGGCGGCATCATCCTCCCGGCCATGATGTCGTTTTATAGCCAGCCCGAATCGATTCAGGACATGCTGGATCATCTCATGGGCAAGATATTGATGCAGTTTGGCCTGGAATACAGCCGTTTTCGTCCCTGGCAAGGGATTTGAGTCAGAAGATTGTGTTACATTTATCACGAGTTTTTGTTAAGTGATCAAAAGAGATTGATTTTTTTGTGAGAGTATGCTACACTTTACAGTGTAAAGTGATACTTTACGAAATTAACGGTATTCCTTTATCGGTATTTTTACTGGTATTTTCTTTTTTAAATCATTCGGGTGGGGTGTATTTCTCTGTTTCCCGCGCGAACCGACTATAATTACCCATTACAACGGCAGGCATTTCTTTTTTGTTGCGACTTCAAACTCTGTACCGACTCTTTAGTAGCCCTTCAAGGCGGTAATATTTCCGGCGAGACCTTTACAGGGGCTTTGATCTTAAAAATAGACTACAGGGCAGGAGAAAATGGAGTACGAGCTGGTTATTCAAGGCGGTACGCTGGTCAGCCGCGAACGGGTTGAGAAAATGGATCTTGCCGTTCAGGGCGGCAAGATTGCGGCTATTGCGCCGCGTTTGAGTGGGAAAATGACTTACTCGGCCAGCGGGATGTTGGTTATTCCGGGTGGGGTGGACCCACATGTTCATATTGATATGGCTACGCCCACAACCCGTACCAGCGATGATTGGTCGAGCGGCACCCTGGCGGCTGCGTTTGGCGGTACGACGACCGTGATTGATTTTATCGAGCCGGAAGGCGGCGAACCGCTCATGCAGGCGTATGAAAAGCGCCGCGCTGAAGCGGATGGGCTGGCGATGATTGATTATTCCCTTCATATGACGATCAGCCGTTCCGACCCGGATAACCTGGCGCAGATTCCAGAGGTGGTTGAAGCGGGGATGACTTCCTTTAAGCTGTATACAACCTATGAAGGATTGGCGCTACCCGATGAAGGATTGATTGCATCGTTTGAAGCGGTCCGCCAGGCCGGCGGATTAGTGCTAGTGCATTGCGAGAACGACGCCATCATCCAGGCCAGTATCCGAAGACTTTCAGAAGCCGGCAAATTGCATCCCTCCAATTATCCTGATAGCCGTCCTCCCATCGCCGAGATAGAAGCGATCCGCCGTGTGATTGCCCTGACTCGTTTCATCGGCGTTCCCCTTTACGTAGTGCATATTTCAACTGGCACCGGCGCCTCAGCCGTTGAGCGGGCAAGAAAACACGGCCAAGTGGTCTATGGCGAGACCTGCCCCCAGTACTTGCTGCTCAATGAGCAGGTTTATCGGAATCCGGATGGCCTTGAAGCGGTCAAATATATTTGCGCTCCTCCTATCCGGCAGCAAAAGGATAACAAGATCATCTGGGAGCTCCTTAAGTCTGGGGGTATTCAGACGATTGGAACGGATCATTGCCCTTTCAATGTAATTGGGCAGAAAGACAGTGGAAAAGAAAATTTCCGGAAATCTTTGGGCGGTGTACCGGGGATCGAACCTCGCCTGGCGCTAATGTATACTTATGGCGTGCGCGCTGGAAATATCACAATGGAGCAGTGGGTTTCTGCTTGTTGCACTGCGCCGGCAGAAATCTTTGGTTTGGCGCCTCAAAAAGGGGTACTTGCCGTTGGGTCTGATGCAGACATTGTTATATTTGATCCTGAGAAAAAAGTAACCCTTACCAAAGCCTTGCTTCACGAGCGGGTGGACTACACGCCCTATGAAAACATGCAATTGACCGGTTATCCGCACGCTGCTTTCTTGCGCGGCCGCCTGCTGGTAGAAGATGGCCGTCTGGTAAACCCGCAGCCGGATGGGCGGTTTTTGAAACGACAAAGGCACCAGATTCCAACAGCGAGGATGACAGATGAGTACTAAAGGCACAATCATACTTCCCGATTGGTTAATCACCACGCCCCACGAAGCTCCTAAAGCCGAATGGGGCATTCGAATGGTGGGCGATAAGGTAGAAGATGTCGCGCTCAATGCGGAACTTCGCACCCGTTACCCTGAAGATCAGGTCTGGGAAGCCAGCGGTCAGGTATTGGCTCCCGGTTTTGTAGACGCCCACACTCATCTATACGGCGTTTTGGCGCATGGCATTCCGTTGAGCAAAGCGCCTTCCGGTTTTTGGCCGTTTCTGGAAGATTTTTGGTGGCCGCTGGTCGAAAACGCCCTGGATCACAGTATGATCAATGCTGCTACGGACCTGAACTGCGCCAGGATGATCCAGTCGGGAATTACTTCTTTTTATGACTGCACGGAAGCGCCTTATGCTTTGCCCGGTTGTTTGTCTGCGCAGGCTCAGGTTGTCCGCCGCCGGGGAATGCGCGGTATCCTGTCTTTCGAATCCACCGAACGGGTGAGCGCGGAGAACGGTTTGCTTGGTCTTGAAGAAAACGCCAGGTTTATCGATGAATGCAAGCAGGTTGGTGGTCTGGTGAGTGGGTTGATGTGTTTTCATACGACCTTTTCCTGTTCGGCGGATTTCATTAAAAAGGCTTTTTCGATGGCAGCTGAAAGGGGCGTTCTGACCCACTTGCACTGTTCCGAAGGCACTTATGAACCAGAATACTGCCTTAAAAATTTTGGCGTCCGGCCGATGTTCTATTACGATCGCCTCGGTGTGACCGGGCCGGGGATGTTGGCTTCTCAATGCGTTCAAATTTCCAAGGAGGAAATTGCCTTGATGGCTGAACGGGGTATACGTATGACGCATATGCCGCTCTCCAATTGCGAAGTTGGAGCTGGTATTGCACCTACCCCTGAATTAGTCGAGGCAGGCGTGACTGTTGGATTGGGCAGCGATGGTTACATAACGGATTTCTATGAAGTTATGCGCGGCGCATTTATGATGCATAAAGCTTCTCATCTCAGCCCTATGGTGATGCCCGCCGATTTGGTCTGGTACCTGGCCACCGAGGGCGGCGCGAGAGCACTTGGCCTCGAAAAGGTCGGCCGGCTGGAAAAAGGCTGGCAGGCCGATTGGCAGCTTATCGAACCTCATCTTCCTACCCGAATTGCCAGTTTTAACCTCTATGACCAGTTGTTGCTCTATTGCAATATGCGAGATGTGCGCGCCACTTGTGTGGCAGGAAATGTGTTAATGAAAGACGGTCAAGTGATTGGCGTTGATTTTGAAGTTTTGATGGAAAAGACCAGAGAAGCTGCCGACCGCCTGTGGGAGAAGGCTTCTTCCTGATTTTCAACCTTTCTTTGCGAGGTAGGCATGTCCGATTTCGAAGTTCGTAAAGGTCCGAAACCGGAGGAATTAAAAGGCCGCTATGAACCATCTTTGCTGGCCGAAATGTTCCGACGGATGAACTTAATTCGCGAGTTTGAATTGCGCGCCATTGAAGAGCGCCGCGGTGGGTTAATCCCCGGATTTATTCACTCCTGTGTGGGGCAGGAAGCAACAGCCGCGGGCGCATGCCTGGCTCTTAATGCCGATGATGTTATCACCAGCACGCATCGGGGTCATGGTCATCTGATAGGAAAAGGCGGCGAAGCCCGCTACATGATGGCTGAACTGGCGGCGCGTTCCCCGGGGTATTGCAAAGGTCGGGGGGGTTCCCTACATCTTGCAGACTTTGGATTGGGTATCTTGGGGGCCAATGGCATTGTGGGGGGAGGCATCCCGATTGCCGTGGGGGCGGCTCTTGGCTTTAAGCTGCGCGGTGAAAAGCGGGTAGCGCTGGCGTTCTTTGGTGATGGCGCTACCAACGAAGGTTCTTTCCACGAAGCGGCCAATCATGCCGGCGTTTGGAAGCTACCGGTAATCTTTTTCTGTGAAAATAATCTTTACGGCGAAGGCACTCATATCACTCGCTCCACGCCCATCACCGATTTGGTGGTCCGCGCGGCGGGGTATGGCTTCCATGGCGTAGTAGTGGACGGAAATGATGTCCTGGCTGTCTATGATGCGGTTGTGGAGGCTGCCAGGCGCGCTCGCGCTGGAGAAGGCCCAACCTTCATCGAAGCCAAAACATACCGAACTCGCGGGCATTATGAAGGCGATCCCCAGGTTTACCGCACCGTGGAAGAGGTCGAATCCTGGAAGAAGAAGGATCCCATCCCCGCCTTCCGTGCCAAGCTGATCAAGTCAGGATTGGTGGACGAAGGGACGCTGGAGGAAATTCAGGGTCAGGTTATGGCTCAACTGGATGACGCCGTTGCTTTCGCTTCTTCAGCAGAGAAGCCCAAGCCCGAAGACGCTTTGGCGGGTGTCTATGCTGATACCCATAATGGTCTGGTATTCTAGTAGATCCGGTAGGGATAAAAATGCGCGAAATTACGTACTCTGAAGCTATTCGAGAAGTGATGTGTGAAGAAATGCGCCGCGATCCTACTGTCTTTTTGATGGGCGAGGACGTCGGTGTTTTTGAAGGGGTTTGGGGGGTTTCTCATGGTATGCTGGCGGAATTTGGTCCTGAACGGGTAATTGATACGGCGATTTCCGAAGCGGCTATCATTGGCAACGGTTTGGGTGCGGCTCTGGTCGGGATGCGCCCGATCGTTGAAATTATGTTTGGAGATTTTATGATGTGTGCTGGGGACCAGATTGCCAACCAGGTTGCTAAAGCCCGGTATATGAGCGGTGGGGTTGCGAATGTGCCGCTGGTGATTCGCGTTACTACTGGCGCGCCTGGTTCGGCGGCTGCTCAGCATTCCCAAAGCCCTGAAGCCTGGTTCCTCAATATCCCCGGTTTGAAAATTGTAACCCCCGCTACTCCAGCAGATGCCAAAGGTTTGCTTAGAACGGCCATTCGCGGCGAAGATCCGGTGTTGTTTTTTGAACCTAAGATGCTTTATGCCACGACAGGTGCTGTTCCAGAAGACCCCGATTTTTCGATCCCGTTTGGGAAGGCCAACATCGCTCGATCGGGGAAAGATGCAACTGTGATCGCTATTGGCGCGATGCTTCCGAAAGTGATGAGAGCTGCGGATGTGCTTGCCTCGGAAGGAATTGATGTTGAGGTTGTTGATCCCCGCACGCTGGTTCCACTCGACAAACATACCATTATTCAATCGGTCACCAAGACCAGCCGCGCTGTCATCGCGCACGAAGCCCATGTGCGCGGTGGGCCGGGGGCAGAAATTGCCGCGATGTTATCTGAAGAAGCCATCGAATATCTGGATGCCCCTATCCTCCGGATTGGCGCAAAAAATGTCCCGCTACCTTACAGCCCGGAACTGGAAAGCTATGTCTTGCCATCTGAGGAAGATGTTGCCAAAGGGGTGCGCTCGTTGTTTGGAAAAGCCTGAAGCGATTCGTAAAAAGCGATAGTGGATCGGCGGTTTATCTGGGAAGGGAAGGAAGGACGAAGGTATGGCAACCACACTAGCAGGTCCAAACGGCAGCGTGGTCATTGGCGCTGGCTATCCGGTGGTTTTGATCAATGACCAGTTGCGCATCATGGATCAGACTCCGAAGATCTACGACGAACTTAGCGCCGGGAAGATGGACAGTATTCTTGCCCTGGCTGATTGGGGCAGAAATGTCGGGTTGGATATGGTTGATATCTTGATCAATCATCCTGGCCTGGATGAGGTTGATCTGCTCCCGCGCATTGCTCATTATATTGACAAGGAAATTGGTTGTCCGATTTCCCTTGATACGCGCAATCCACAGGCGCTTGAGGCGGCGCTCAAGGAAATCAGCCCGTCTAAGGCTTTGATCAACTCGGTCACAGCAGAAAAAGACACCCTTGAAGTCCTTCTTCCCATCGCCAAAAAGTATGGCGCTGCATTGGTTGGGATGCCAATCGGCCATATTTATGGCTTACCCAGGACGGCGGAAGGGCGGGTGGTGGAGGCGCGAGTAATTTTGGATACTGCTGAAGCGGCTGGTATTCCGCGAC
>Ga0067045_1032478_pt1 | contig 10092 bp, 10 predicted proteins | sample TerdegcTABiofilm_FD_59184 | JGI IMG/M metagenome (GOLD analysis project Ga0067045, IMG submission 59184) | Combined Assembly of (Gp0054472, Gp0054536) Wastewater bioreactor microbial communities from Singapore -Terephthalate degrading... | reverse complement strand
CACCGCAGCCGTCCCGGGCTCCCGCTCGGTTAGGGCCGAGAGGAGGGCGCCGGGTTCCCACCCCAGCCGTTCCCCCAGGACAAGGGCGTCCCGCTCCGTAAGATAGGCCAGCCGGGCAAGGCGCTCTTCCTGGAAGGCGACGGCCACCTGGAAGCCCGCGTCCAGGGCGTCCGTCGTGGAGGCCGACCAGGGTGCGGTAACGGCCACGCGAAGAAGGGCTCCCAGGAACACTCCATGAGGAATCGACGCCAAGAGGGCCACAAGAACGAACTGACGGGCCAGTTTCGAACGGAGACGGCTTCCGTACGCCCGGCGCCGGTGGTCCGCGACGATCCCGCGGACTCTATAGACCAGGATCCCCAGCAGCGAGAGGGGGACGGCGGCCAGGAGGGACGCGTACACCAGAACCGGGGTTCCCGGGCCGGGAAGCCCGGAAAGAAGAACCGTACGGGCCAGGACGAAGGACCCCCCGGCAATAAGGGCGAAGGATGCGGTCAGGGCGGCCAGTCCGAACCGGGGCGCCGGATCGGGACCCCCGGGAAGGCTCATTCCTCCTCGAACTTCCGGTCGAAGAGGAGGGCCAAAGCCTCGACGGCCTGGGCCTCGTCCTCCCCCTCGGCGAGGATGCGAAGCTCGACTCCGAAGCCCGCGCCCAGGGTTATGATGCCCATGATGGATTTCGCGTTGATTCGGTCGGAGTTCTTCTCTATGAAGATCTTGGACTTGAACTTCGAGGCGGTCTGAACGATGAGCGCGGCTGGGCGGGCGTGGATCCCCGCGCGGTTCTGTATGGATACGGCCTTTTCGGTCATGGATTCCTCGCTTGGCGGTTTTTCATAGGATGTCGTCCTGGCCGAAGTACACGGCCTTGGCGTTTTCGCTCTCCAGCCACCGGAGAATGTTCCGGTTGAATTCCTTGGCGGAGTGGTACCCCATCTTCTTGAGCCGCTCGTTCATGGCCGCGGTCTCGATGATGATGGGGATGTTCCGGCCCGGTTTTACGGGTATGTCCAGCTGGGGCACATTGACTCCCAGGATGTCCACGGTCTTCTCGTCCGTTCCGATCCGGTCATAGACCTTGTCCGCGTCCCACTCCTCCAGGTTGCAGACCAGCTGGATCTGTTTCTTGTCCCGGATGGCACCCACGCCGAACAGGTGGGTCACGTTGATGATCCCCAGACCCCGGATCTCCATGTGATGCCCGACGATCTTGTTGGCCCCCTGCCCCATGAGATAGTTGCCGTTGACGCAGCGGATCTCCACTACATCGTCCGCCACCAAGCGGTGTCCCCGTTCGATCAGTTCCAGGGCCGTCTCGCTCTTCCCCACCCCGGAGTCCCCGGAGAGCAGGATCCCGATCCCGAAGACTTCCACGAGGACGCCGTGGATGGAGGTCTTCGGGGCGAAGATGTCCGAGAGCACGCGAAGGATGCGGCTGACGAACTCGCTGGAGGAGAGGTCCGTCTGGAGCACGGGGCAGTTGGCGGCCTCCGCGGAGGCCAGGAACTCCGCCTGGGGGACCAGGCTGTGGGTGAAGATGCAGCAGGGCATCTCGAATTCGAAGATCCGCTTGGCCGTACCCAGGGCCCCTTCCCGTTCGAGCTTTTCCAGGTAGGCGTATTCCCCCCGCCCGAAGACCTGGATCCTCTGGAAGGCGAAGGCGTCGAAGAACCCCGAGAGGGCCAGTCCCGGACGGTTGAGGTCCGGGACCGCGATAAGCCTTCCCAAGCCCTTCCGGCCCCCGAGGCAGCGGAGGTTCAGGGCGTTGTGCTCCCGGAGATCCAGGTTGAGGAGATCCAATACGGAGAACCGGACTGTATCCATGCTCGTGGGGAGTGTACTACGGTGAGCGGTGGACGGTAAACAGTGGACGGAGGCGATTCACGGACCTGCGGGCGGCGTTCCCGCCGAAGCGGGTGCCTCTTTCAACCGTGCCGAATCGCATCCGTCCACCGACCACGCTTCACTTGTTCCTGTCCTGCACCTTCTCCTTTTCCTTTCGGACCTTCATCTCCATCTTGTCTATCAGTTTGTCGATGCCCGCGGCCAGCTCGAAATCCCGCTCCTGGATATGGGCTTGGTTCCCCCAGCGGAAGTGGATGGTGGACTCGCAGATGAAATCCTTTTCCTTGGTGAACGCGAAGTCAACCGTGACGATGGTGTCCTTGGCGAAATTCAGGCGTTCGAGCTTCTTGTCCAGGTATTCCCGGGTGGGGGCCCCCAGATCAAAGTGGACGGACCGTACATCGACGTTCATGCGCACCTCCTAGAGTATCGTGGTTTCCGGGTGCCGGCTGAGGTCGCCGGCCGCCGTGCTTGTTCGCACGGAAACGGGCCCGAGGTCCGGATTATTCGCGCCTCCGGCCGAACGAGGAATCCATGTTCAGTTCAAGACGGTACTTGGCCACGGTACGACGGGCCAGGTTGATGCCCCTGCGGGCGAGCTGGTCCGCGATATCCCGGTCGGACAGGGCCCGGGCCTCGTTCTCGATGATCTCCTTGATGACTTGCTTTACCCCCTCCTTGGAGAATCTGGAACCCGAGGATCCCGCCCCGGAGATGGAGTTGGTGAAGAAGTACTTGAGCTCGAAGATGCCCCAGTCGGTCTGGATATATTTCCTGTTGGCGAGCCGGGAGATGGTGGTCTCGTGTACCCCGACCTCACCCGCGATGTCCTTCAGCGTGAGGGGGGCGAGGTGCTTGGGCCCCTTGGTGAAGAAGGCCCTCTGGAACTCCACGATGGCCCGGGTCGCCTTGAGAAGGGTCTTGTTCCGCTGGTGGATGCTCTGGATGAACCACTTAGCCCGGCGGATGTTCTCCTTCACGAAGACGTCCGTGGTCCGATCGTGCTTCTCCTCGGACAGGCGGTCGAAGAAGGGATTGATGCCCAGAACCGGGATCTCCTCGTCGTTCAGGACGATGACGAACTCCCCGTCCTTGAGCTTCACCTGGATGTCCGGGATGACGTACTGGGGTTCCGAGGAGGAGTACTGTCTGCCCGGGAAGGGATTCAGGGTCTTTATGAAGGCCAGGATGGCGGACAGGTCGGCTTCCGAGAGCTTGAGGCGCTTGCGGATATCCTCGTGCTTGCCCTTTTCCAGAAGCTCGATGTGGTCCCGGAGGACTTCGACCGTCCGGGGCGGGGCTTCGGGGAAAAGCTCCGCCTGGACGATCAGGGATTCCCGGTAGTCCGAGGTGCAGACACCCACGGGCTCGAAGCCCCGCACCAGGGCCAGGGCGGACTTGAAGACGTCCTCCGGCACGTCCCGGCAGACCAGGCGGGGGTCTTCCTTGTGAAAACCGTCATCGTCCAGGTTCTGGATCAGGTTTTCCGCCGCCTCCCGAACCCGTTCCGACACGGGCTGAAGGCGAAGCTGCCACAGAAGGTGCTCCTGAAGGGTTTCCGCCCGGGAGATGGCTCCTTCCAGGAACATGCGCTTGGAGTCGTCGTCCGGGTCCCGGCCGCGGCCGTATCCGGGATCCGACGAGTTCTCGTAGATCCGGGCGGCGTCGGAATCCGCCTCCCTCTCCTCCGGAAAGGATTCCAAGGACACCGTGGACCGGTCTTCCAGGACCTCAAGAGCCGGGTTGGCCTCGATCTCCAGCTGGATTTCGTCCTTGAGCTCGGGCAGAGGCAGAGCCATGAGCCGGATGGATTGAATCATCTGGGGGCTGAGTTTCTGGCGTTGTTCCTGAACCAGCACCGGCTTCTGAAGCTGCAACGAGGGACTCCTTCCGTGTTCCTACGTTCAAATGTTACCGCCCCACCCCGGAAAGTCAAGGATCGGGATCCTCCGGAATCGCCCTTTGCCCCGGGCCAAGGCATCGATTCGACTTCGAACGCCGAGCGGCGCTTTTCCCTTGACCCTGAAAAACCATCCTAGGTATTTTATGGATACATAATTCCCCATACCAGGTGACAGAATGTCCAAGACTTCCAAGATCGAGAACAAAACGGAACATAAAACCGAGCATGCCGGCGGCGGAGCCGTACAGGAGGCCCCGAAGACCGAGGACCATTGCGAGTCCGTCGAGGACCTGACCCGTATCCTGGAAGCCCGACTCGCGGAAGCCCAGAAACGGGCCGCGGAGCTGCAGTCCGAGAACTCGGAGCTCAAGGACCAGTATCTCCGGAAGCTCGCGGATTACGAGAACTTCCGCAAGCGGATGTTCCGAGAGAAGGAAGAAGCGGTCCAGTTCGCGAACTCGGTCCTTCTCCAGGACCTCCTGGACATCCTGGACGACCTCGATCGGGCGGTATCGAGTTCCGAGATCACCCGGGACTTCCAGGTGCTCCATGACGGGATCGTGATGGTCCGAAATCGGATGCTGTCGACCCTGGAGGGCAAGTACGGGCTTTCCCGGTACGATTCCGCGGGATCCGCGTTCGACCCGAACATCCATGAGGCCGTGGCCATGGAGAAGGGCTCCGTGGAGGATCCCGTGGTTTTGGAGGAGTTCCAGAAGGGATACAAACTGCATGGGCGGGTACTGCGGGCCGCCCGGGTGAAGGTCAAAATGCCGGACGGATCCATACCGACGTCCCCGGCGTCGCAGGGGAATCCCCCCGAGACCGCGGACGGCGGAGACCCGAAACCGGAAGGAAACTGAACATCATGCGCCGTTGTGGAAGATAAAGGAGAGTACGAACATGGGTAGAATCATAGGCATCGATCTCGGCACCACCAATTCCTGCGTGGCCGTCATGGAGGGCGGGGAGCCCGTCGTGATCGCCAACTCCGAAGGCCAGCGCACCACCCCCTCCATCGTCGGCTTCACCGGCAAGGGGGAACGCGTCGTGGGCCAGCCCGCGAAGAACCAGATGATCACGAATCCGGAGAACACGGTCTATTCCATCAAGCGCTTCATGGGCCGCCGCTTCGAGGAAGTCCAGACGGAGATCAAGCTCGTGCCCTACAAGGTGACACCTCACCAGAACGACGTGCGGGTGGAGATCGGGGACAAGAAGTATTCCCCCCAGGAGATCAGCGCCTTCGTCCTGCAGAAGATGAAGAAGACCGCGGAGGACTACCTGGGCGAAACCGTCACCGAGGCGGTGATCACGGTGCCCGCCTACTTCAACGACGCCCAGCGCCAAGCCACCAAGGACGCCGGAAAGATCGCGGGCCTCGAGGTAAAGCGCATCATCAACGAGCCGACCGCCGCCTCCCTGGCTTACGGGTTCAACAAGGACCAGAAGAAGGAGAAGGTCATAGCCGTGTACGACCTGGGCGGCGGGACCTTCGACATTTCCATCCTCGAGCTGGGGGAGGGCGTCTTCGAGGTCAAGTCCACGAACGGGGACACCCACCTGGGGGGAGACGACTTCGACCGGCGGATCATGCAGTGGCTGATCGACGAGTTCAAGAAGGACACGGGCATCGACCTCTCCCAGGACAAGATGGCCCTACAGCGACTCAAGGAAGCCTCCGAAAAGGTCAAGATCGAACTGTCCAACGTCCAGCAGGCCGAGGTTAACCTGCCGTTCATCACCGCCGACGCCTCGGGTCCCAAGCACCTTCAAAAGACCCTGACCCGGGCCAACTTCGAGCGCCTGATCGAGGACCTCCTGGAAAAGTCCAAGGAGCCCTGCCGAAAGGCCCTTGCGGACGCGGGCATCACCGCGGCCCAGATCGACGAAGTCATCCTGGTGGGGGGCTCGACCCGGATCCCCAAGGTCCAGGCCATCGTCCGGGAGCTCTTCGGCAAGGAGCCTTCCAAGGGGGTCAACCCCGACGAGGCCGTGGCCGTTGGAGCCGCCATCCAGGGCGGTATCCTCGGCGGGGACGTCAAGGACGTGCTGCTCCTGGACGTGACCCCCCTGTCCCTCGGGATTGAGACCCTGGGCGGAGTCTTCACCCGGCTCATCACCCGGAACACGACCATTCCGTGCCGCAAGAGCCAGATCTTCTCCACCGCCAGCGACGGACAGACCGCCGTGTCCATCCACGTCCTCCAGGGCGAGCGGGAGATGGCCGCGCAGAACCGCACCCTGGGCCGGTTCGACCTGGTGGGGATCCCGGCCGCCCCGCGGGGCGTTCCCCAGATCGAGGTCACCTTCGACATCGACGCCAACGGCATCGTCCACGTGTCCGCCAAGGACCTGGGCACCGGCAAGGAACAGAAGATCCGCATCGAGGCTTCCAGCGGGCTCAACGAGGACGAGATCAACAAGATGGTCAAGGAAGCGGAGTTGCACGCGGAGGAGGACAAGCGGGAACGGGAGCGAGCGGAGGTCCGCAACGAAGCGGACACCCTGGCCTACGCCACGGAAAAGTCCCTCAAGGAGTACGGCGACAAGGTGACGGCTTCCGACCGCGAGTCCATCGAGAAAGCCATCAAGGAGCTCCGGGAGGCTGTCGGCTCAAACGATGTATCCCGGATCCGGGAAAAGATCGAAGTCCTGAAGCAGGCTTCCTACAAGCTCGCCGAGGAGATCTACAAGAACGTCGGACAGGCTTCCAAGGAAGGCGCGGGCGGCGGGGACGGACAGGGGCCCCAGGGCCAGCCCGGGCCCGAGACCGGACCTAAATCCGCGGAGGACGTGGACTACCGCGTCGTCGACGAGGACGAGAAGAAATAGGATTCCGCCGGCCCGGCGCCCAGGCCTTCCGGGGCGCCGGATCCGGCATCGATCCGATAAGGACGTCACGTGGCGAAACGGGATTACTACGAGGTCCTGGGGGTTCCCAAGAACGCATCCAAGGACGAGATCAAGAAGGCCTATCGAAAGATGGCCATCGCCAATCACCCCGACAAGAACCCCGGAGACAAGGCCGCGGAAGAGCGGTTCAAGGAGGCCACGGAGGCCTATGAAATCCTGGGGGACGATCAAAAGCGGGCCGCCTACGATCAGTTCGGCTTCGCCGGGGTGGAAGGCATGGGAGGCGGGGCCGGCGGGCAACACGACTTCTCCTCGGTCTTCCGGGACTTCGAGGACATATTCGGATTCGGGGACTTCTCCAACATCTTCGACTCTTTCTTCGGGGGCGGCCGGACCGGTGGCATGCGCAGCCGCTCGGGGGTCGGAAAAGGGCAGGACCTACGGTACGACCTGGAACTGAGCTTCGAGCAAGCCGTGTTCGGGACCTCCGTGGAGATCTCCTACGCCCGCAACGATTCCTGCCCCACGTGCAAGGGCAGCGGCGCATCCTCGGGCGTCGGCCGGAAGGTCTGTCCCCAGTGCCAGGGCTCGGGCCAAGTTCGGCGCAGCTCGGGCTTCTTTTCCATCGCCTCCCCCTGCCCCGCCTGCGGAGGGGACGGCTACATCGTGGAGAATCCGTGCCGGGACTGCGCGGGCACCGGTTTAGCCAAGAAGCGGCAGAAGATCAAGGTTACCATTCCTGCGGGGGTGGACGACGGGAAACGCGTCCAGATACCCGGCCAGGGAGACGCGGGAGCCAACGGCGGCCCCCCCGGGGACCTGTACGTGTTCATCCACGTGCGGCCCCATGAGTTCTTCGAGCGGGACGGCTATGACCTGTATTGCGCCGTCCCGATCACCATCGCCCAGGCGGCCCTGGGGGCCGAGATTACCGTCCCGACCATAGAGGGGAAAAAGATCAGCATAGCGGTCCCCGCCGGGGTGCCTCACGGCAAGGTCCTGCGGATCCGGGAGGAGGGGGTTCCCCATCCGGGATCCAACTCCCGACGGGGCGACATGTACGTCAAAGTGATGATCCAGGTGCCCGCCAAACTTTCCAAGCGAGGAAGGGAACTCCTGGAAGAGTTCGCCAGGATCGAAAACGACCCGAAGGAACCCCGTCCCTTGCGCCTGTCGGAACTGAAAAACGGCTAACGCTTCGGCCCGCCCCTCTCAGGGGCGGGTTTTTTCTTCCAAATCGGCCAGGTAGGCCAAGGCGTGGTCCCGGCCGTTTCCGCACATCTCCGGATCCGGCTTGAGGGAACCGCAGAAGGACGGCCGTTCCGGCCGCCCCCAAAGGGAACAGCAAAGGTCCCGGGTCAGGTGCGGGCAGGGTACTCCCGCGGGCTTTCCTTCCGGCAGGGCCGGAAGAGTCGGGGCGATGGAGGGGGCGACGCAGCAGGCCCCGCAGGCGGGCCGGCACTCGAAGGGTGGCCCCGATACCGGGGACGTCTCGGTCATGCTCGAACCCTACCGGAAGACAAGCATCGGCGCAAGCCGGCGGACCGTCTCCCTTGACCTCGGTACCGCGGGTGTGTATCAATAAGGACCGGGCCGGCGTGGCGGAACGGCAGACGCGGTGGACTCAAAATCCACTATCCGCGAGGATGTATGGGTTCAAGTCCCATCGCCGGCAGAGGTTGGAAATGGAACGGGCCGTTTCGGATTGAAGCGGCCCGTTCCATTTCCTCGGATGGCGATGGGTGCTGCGCAACCCATCGCCGGCATTCCTTACCTTTGTGCGCTTTTAGCGCACCTCCATAATCAATGCCGGCGATGGGACTTGATCCGAGCGAGCGGCCCCGGAAGCGCGAGTTATCGAGCGCTTCCGGGGTGAGCGCGCTGAGCGCGCGAAAGTGAGCGAGGCGGCCCGGAGCGGCGAGAAAGGATGTCGAGCCGCGGAGGGAAGTCCCATCGCCGGCAGAGGTTGAAAGAAGAACGGGATCGCATCCGACCATGGGGCGATCCCGTTCATCTTTCTTCGATGGCGATGCCGCCGCCCGCCGAAGGCGGGCACGTCGATCCTTCCGCTCGGCAAACGGTTTCACCGTATGGGTGCTGCGCAACCCATCGCCGGCATTCCTTACCTTTGTGCGCTTTTAGCGCATCCCAAGAATCGATGCCGGCGTGGGGCCTTGAACCGAGCGTCTACCTCTGGCACTCCTTCCAACGGAAGCAAGAAACCAGGTGATCGTTGACGATCCCCGCGGATTGCAGGAGGGCATAGACGATCACGCTGCCGACAAAGGTGAACCCTCGGCGCTTTAGATCCGCGGAAACGCGGTCCGACAGCTCCGTTCGAGCCGGGATCTCGGATACGGAGTTCCACCGATTCACGACGGGTCGTCCCCCGGAAAAGTCCCACAGGTACTCGGCAAAGGAGCCCCGCTCCTGCTTCAGGGTCAGGAAAGCACGCGCGTTCCGGATCGCCGACGCTATCTTGAGGCGGTTCCGTATTATTCCGGGGTCCATGAGCAGCCGGGTCTCGTCGTCGGGTCCGTAACGTGCAACCCTCTCGGGATCGCAGCCTTCGAAGGCGCGCCTATAGGCCTCCCGGCGTTTGAGGACGGTTATCCAGGACAGGCCGGCCTGAGCGCCCTCCAGGAGGAGAAGCTCGAAAAGGGCCCGGTCGTCCCGGATCGGCACCCCCCATTCCTCGTCGTGGTAGCGGATATAGTCCGGGTCCGTCCCGGTCCAGGGACAGCGGCTGGGTACCATGGGGAAAGCGTAGCGCGGACTGCGAAATTCGGCAATAACAGCGGTCGGTGGTCGGCGATAGACGAACCGGGCTATGCGGTCAACGGTCCCCGAAAAATCGGAGTCGCCTTCCGTCCACCGCCCACCGTCCACTCCCTTCCCGTTGACTGTCAACGATTCCCGTTCTACCCTGGTTTCATCCGTTCTCAGGAGGTTTCCATGCCGAATCTCGAACCCGGCTTGAGGGGGGAGCGTTCGTTGATCGTGGAAGAGCGCCATACCGCGGCCCATTTAGGCTCCGGGGGCGTTCCGGTCTACGCGACTCCGATGATGGTCCTGGCCATGGAGGAAGCGGCGTTGTCCGCGGTGGATCCTCGGCTTGAGCCCGGCCAGGCCACGGTGGGCTACCATCTGGACGTAAAGCACCTGGCCGCTACGCCCCAGGGGATGCGGGTAACCGCCCGGGCGGAACTCCTCGCGGTGGACGGGAAGATGCTCTCCTTCAAGGTCGAGGCATTCGATGAAAAAGAAAAGATCGGAGAAGGCACCCATATCCGAGCTATCGTCAACCTCGATAAATTCAGGGAGAAGCTTGCGGCCAAAGCCGGACGGTGAGCTCGGGGCGGAGACGGAATCCGGAACTCCCGACCGAGCCGGCCCGCGCCCAGCTGGACACTATTGAGCCGATTTCAAAAGTCGGTCACTTTTGAGACTGGCTTTGCGATTGCTCGCGGCGGTTGCGTTGCAACCGC
>Ga0067045_1032499_pt1 | contig 10093 bp, 7 predicted proteins | sample TerdegcTABiofilm_FD_59184 | JGI IMG/M metagenome (GOLD analysis project Ga0067045, IMG submission 59184) | Combined Assembly of (Gp0054472, Gp0054536) Wastewater bioreactor microbial communities from Singapore -Terephthalate degrading... | reverse complement strand
CGCGAACGCCTTCCATCGAAACGGCTGACGACTTCGCGGGCAAGCCTCCTACAAGAAACGGCTAACGACAGTCGCGGGCAAGCCCGCTCCTACAAGTTGCCCGGATGTATCTGCCTCGTCGGTCCTCGGGCATCCCGCCCTACGCGCCCATTGACGGGCACCGGTAGTGTACGCTATTTTGCGTAAAAGGCACAGAAAGACCAATGGGGCGTTAGACTCCCGGTTAGGTAAAGAACCGATAGCAGGTGCCGATCATGAGGGTTCTCGAGTATGGCGTATTGGTCTGCGTGCTGGCAGTGCTTCCCGCCTGTCATGCGCAGGAGCAATCACTCACCCTGGCCGACAACGGCCGGAGTGAGTTCCGTATCGTGATCGCGAAGGACGCGTCGCCGTCCGTCAAATGGGCGGCGGATGAACTGCAGCGATGGCTCAAGGAGATGACCGGGGCGACGCTCCCCGTCGCCACAGACGACTCCGCCATGACAGCCCACGAGATCATCCTGGGCGCAAATGCGCACCTGGCGAAGCTCGGCGTCCGCCCGCCCTTGACTGAACTCGGGCTGGAGGGCTACATCATCCGAACCAGCGGGCCGCACCTGTTGCTCATCGGCGGCCCGGTGCGCGGCGCGGTGTATAGCGTCTTCGGGTTGCTGGAGGATCATCTCGGCTGCAGGTGGTTCACGCCGGAAGTCACCCGCATCCCGAAGGTGAACAGACTCACCGTGGGGCCGCTGGATGAGAGGAAGATCCCGGCCCTTGAGTACCGCGAGCCCTTCGTGATGGACTGCTTCGACGGTGACTGGTGCGCACGCAACCGCGTCAACAGTTCGGCAGGGCGCCTCGAGGAGAAGCACGGCGGGAAGATCCAGTACTACGGATTCGTCCACACGTTTAACCAGCTGGTGCCGCCCGAGAAGTACTACGACGAGCATCCCGAGTACTTCTCCCTCATCAACGGCAAGCGGATGAAGGGCTATTACCAGCTTTGCCTCACCAACCCCGACGTGCTGCGGATCGCTACTGAGGAAATCCGCAAGCGGATGCGCGAACACCCGGAAGCGTTTGTCTTCTCCGTCTCACAGAACGACACGCATGGCGCCTGCCAGTGCGAGAACTGCCAGGCGATTGTGGAGCGCGAGGGTTCCGAAGCCGGGCCGCTCATCGAGTTCGTGAACAAGATCGCCGACGCGGTGAAGGACGAGTTCCCGGACAAGGCCATCGACACTCTGGCGTACCAGTACACCCGCAAGGCGCCGAAACACGTGCGACCGCGGCCCAATGTGATCGTACGCCTGTGCAGTATCGAGTGCTGCTTCTCCCACCCGCTGCGGACCTGTAACAGCGGCGAGAACGCTGCCTTCCGGAAGGACCTGGAAGACTGGGCGAAGGTGAGCGAACGGCTCTGGGTGTGGGACTACGCCACATCCTTCGCGAACTATCTCGTCCCCTTCCCCAATCGCCACGTGCTGCGGGACAACATCCGATTCTTCATCGAGAACAACGTCACCGGGATTTTCGAGCAGAACACCTACACCACTCTCTGTGGAGAGTTCAACGCGCTCGATGGATACATGCACGCCAAGTTCCTTTGGGACCCGGACTACGACGAAGACAAGGCGATGGATGAGTTCCTCGCGGGCGTGTACGGCAAGGCGGCGGGACCGATCCGCACGTACCTCGATATGCTCCGCGACAAGGTGGTCAACGAGAACATCCACATGCACATCTGGGAGGGCCCGAACGCTCCTTACCTGACCGACGAGCTCATCGCCAAAGCCGACAAGCTTTGGGACCAGGCCGCCGCGGCGGTTGCGGACGATCCGGCCACGCTGAACCGGGTCAATGTGGCGCGGCTCAGCATGGACTGGCTGCTCCTGGAGCGCACCAAGCGGACCGTCACCACCGCCTACGAGTTCCGTAACGGCAAGTATGAGGCCGACGCGATCCCCGGCTATCGTGAGCGCGTGGACCGGTTCTTCACCACAGCCGAGAAGAACCACCTGACACAACTGCGCGAGGGCGGAGCACCGCCGGAGACTCTGTGGCAGAGGATTCGCTCGAAGTCCGCATCCTACGACGTAATCGGGCTGGGCGATGAGGCGCTGTCACTGGGCATCGTCCCCGGCCTCGGAGGGCGCATCCTCATCATGCAGTCGGAGGGCGGCCCCAATCTCATGTCCCTGGGTTCGCCCGAAGACACCGCCTACCCGGCGACAGGTGGCTACGGTGAGTCCTGGCAGGGCGGTCTACACGGGCCCGGCTGGTCGGACCCCTTCGAGGTCAGTCCGGTTGAAAAGACCGACGACTCCTGGGCCGTGGAGATGACCCACAATCTAGCGGACGGCGTCAAGCTCACCCGCACGGTCATGGTCCCGAAGGGCAAGGGTTACTGCGAGATCCTCTCCTGCGTGAGCAATGCGCGCCAGGACCAGCAACCCGGTGACTTGCGCGCGTCCTTCGGCCTGGATCTGGGCGACGTCGATCAAGTCACCGCGATCCTGCCGGCCATGGGCGCGGAGGGCGTCATCAGCCTGTCGCTAACGCAGGACGAGGCCAAGCGGCAGCTTTCGTTCACTCCCGAACAGACCGCGGGCGGCGTGAAGTTCGTGAACCACGCCGCGGGAAAGGGCGTCGAAATCATCCCCTCCGCACCGCAGATCGAGCGGGTCTGGGTTCGCGTGGATGCCCTGCGCGATGTGATCACCTTCGAGTTGAAGACCAAGGCCACCGTGGCCCCCGGGGAGAAGGCCTGCCTGCGCCAGTGGGTGCGCCCCCTTCCCGACGTGACTACCTTTGATAGGGCCACCCACAGCGGAGCGCAGACCCACAGCGCGCGCCGGCTGGTAGCTCAGGACGACGAGATCACCCTGGGCAACTACGGCAACTGGGGATGGATTGAGCAGGTCGAGGGCGCGTCCGACGGCTTCGCCATCCGCCTGAACAACACCCACATCGAGTGGTGCTGCCAGTGGCGCTACAACCATCAGGAACTGGAACCGGGCACGAAGTACGATGTGTTCGCGCGCATTAAGGTCGCGAAGAAAGGCGACGGCGGCAGCGCCTTCTGGGCGGGCATCTACGACACCCTCAACGGCGCGCATCTCGGCGGTATCCAGCCCGCGATGACCGACATTCCCGACAGTGAGTGGCGTGTGTACAAGCTCGGAACCATCACGCCGGCCCCAGGCCACTACGTCTGGATGGGCCCACAGAACAACCCGGACAACCAGGACGGCCTGTGGCTGGACTACTTCGAACTGAAGGCCGCCGAATAGCGTTCATCAGGCCGTCAGTTCCATGTCACGCACACCGCAAGGCCTGCCGACTGCCCGCGATAACCCGCGGGCGGCAGGCTGGAGTGCGCTGTCGTTCAGCGCCCTTCGTCCTGTCGAAAGCCTGGGTGCTCTCGCCGTGCTGCGCACCAGACTGGCGGCTTACGGAGCGGTTCGCGCACGAACAGTCTGCGGGTGGAGCGATCCCAGATAGACCTCGGTGCAGCGCTGGGACTTTCGGCAGTCTCGCCGGGTCCAGCGGCGGCAGCGCGTTGGCGTCCGCAGTTGCTACGGTGGCCTTCGGCAGGCGCAGCGTCCACGAGTAGTCGCACTCGGTTCCGGCGCGGGTGTCCATGCTCAAGCCCACGCGCAGGCAGCCCTTGCTGGTATCCTGCGCGCGGTAGTCCTAGTTAGACGCCACTCGAGCCCAGGAAATCCCGCCCGGCGAATGAGAACTCGAAGGTGTCGCGGGGCGACGCGGTTCGCCACGATTACGGGCGGTGGACGAGTGTGCCCTGCGCCGCTTCCGGCAGGGGCAGCTCGCCCTCGCGAACCGCGCCCCCCACCGGGGATGCGGTCCAGCTTGCCTTCGCGCCGTTAGTGAGCATGGCTTCCGGCACGAAGAATCCGATCTCGCCAAACCCGGGGTTGGGCTCCACCTTACTGGCGCAGCGCATATTGATCTGATCGCCGGTGAGAGTGAGCACGATCTTGCAGGTTCCGGCGTGCTGTTCGCCCCGGCCCGTGGCGAGGCGGATATGCCGGGGGGTTTCCCACGTGAGCCGCCGCCCGCCGGGAATATCCTGCGGCGTGAACCTCAGTAGACCATCCTCATTGCGGCGGAAGTTGAACCCTTCGATCATCTTCCCATGCGGCCCCGAGGCCGCCGTGTGCAGGTGGGTGCCCTCGACGAGCGGCTCGCCCCGGTACAGGATGCGCGCGGGGGAGTTGGGGGGTTAGCACAGGCGCACGTCGCCCACGTTCAGGCGCTGCAGGGCCCGTTCCTGGGCGAGAGCGCCTGGCAACAGCGCGATGCGGAGTAGCAGGGGACACCCGCGCCACCAGCGCATCGGCCTGTCCATGTTCGCCCTCATGTCTGGCGATGCCGGGCGCGGATACGGAGATCAGCGCGCGACCTCAAAGGTTGCCTTAAGCCCTCCCACAATCACTTCGAACTCTCCGGGCTCAACCACCCACAGTCCGTCCTGGTTGTAGAGCCTGAGATCCTCCGGTCCCAGCGTGAACTCGCAGGAGACGATTTCGCCGGGCTCCAGATGCACCTTCGCGAACTGCCGCAACGCCCGCACGGGCGTGGTAACCGAACTGACCAGGTCATTGACGTACAGCTGCACCACTTCCTTGCCCGCTCGCGAACCGGCATTGCGCACATCCACGCTCACCCGCACCTTTCCGGCGGGCAGGATGCAGGCGGGCTCGATCCATAGGTTGGTATATTCGAAGGTGGTGTAGCTCAGGCCGTGCCCGAACTCATACAGCGGCGTGGGCGGTGCGAAGACGTAGTCCCGTCCGGGTGCGTCCGGCGCTCCCGGACGGTGGTAGTACCCCCGGGCCGACGGCTTGTGGTTGTAGAAGGCCGGCACATGTCCGACGCTGCGGGGCACGGAGATGGGCAGCTTGCCCGAAGGGTTCACCTTGCCGAAGAGGATATCCGCCAGCGCGTTTCCGCCCTCCTCACCGGGATACCAGGCTTCGAGCAGCGCCGGAATGTTCTCGCTCATCCACTCGATGCTCCACGGGCGGCCATGCACCATCACCACCACCGTGGGCGTGCCGGTTGCATGAACCGCGCGCACGAGGTCTTCCTGCACCCCAGGCGGCGAGAGTTCGGTGCGGTCAAAGCCCTCGCCGCAGGTGGCGACGCGGTCGTCGGCGCCCCAGCCGGTTCCGGCCAGCGCCATGCTCCCGCCGCCGATGACCACCACCGCAACATCGCTGTTCTCCGCCGCTGCGACGGCTTCCGCAAAGCCGCCGGTGGACTGCTCCCACAGCCCGCAGCCCTGGACGTAGATGACTTCCGTCTCGTCTGACACCGCCGCGCGAATACCCTCCAGCGGGGTCACGCCGGTGGCGGATGTCAGCGTGTAGTCCCCAAGCTGGACAGCCGCCGCATTGGGACCGATGACCGCGATTCTACGTACCGCTGGCGATAGCGGCAGCAGGTCGTCCTCGTTGCGAAGGAGGATGATGGACTCGCGAGCAACCTCGCGGGCGAGGTTGCGGTGATCGTCGCAGTGCACCACGGCATCCAGGCGCGACACATCAGCGAAGGGGTTTTCGAACAGCCCCGCGAGGAACTTGACGCGCAGAATCCGGGACACGGCCTGATCTACCAGCGCTTCAGACACTTCGCCGCGCTCAACAAGCGTCCGAAGTTGATCGCCGTAGCCGTACACCGATGGCGCCTCCAGGTCCAGCCCGGCTTCCAGTGCCTGCCTCCCTGCTTCGGCCGCATCATGCGCCGTGCGGTGGAAGCTGTGGAGCATATGCACGGCGCCGTAGTCCGCGAAGACATACCCGGTGAAGCCCCACTCCTGGCGCAAAATGGCATTGAGCAGCAGCTTCGAGGCCGTCGCGGGCACACCGTCGTACTCGCTGTACGCCGGCATCACAGAAAGCGCTCCGGCCTGCCGGATTGCGGCTTCGAATGGCGGCAGGTAGAGCGTCCGCAGCTCCCGCAGCCCGCCCGCAACGGGTGCGAGGTTCATGCCCGCTTCGGGCGATCCATGGGCCGCGAAATGCTTCGGTGTGCACACGAGATGTTCCTGATCCACCGCGGGTCCCTCGCCCTGCATGCCCCGGATGTACGCCAGTCCCATGCGCGAGACGAGATATGGGTCCTCGCCGTAGGTCTCCTCGACCCTCCCCCACCGTGGGTCGCGCGCCAGGTCCAGGTCGGGCCCGAGCGCTTGTGCCGCACCCACCGCCCGGGCCTCGCGAGCCACTGCGGAGGCCATCCGGGTGATCAACTCCGTGTTCCACGTGCTCGCGAGACCGATCGCCTGAGGGAAGACCGTCGTACCGCCGGACATGTGACCATGCAGGCATTCGGAGATCACGAGCCCCGGAATGCCCAGACGGGTCCGTTCCACCAGGTAGCGCTGGACGGCGTTGACTGCCTCGGCACTTGCTCGCGCCCCAGCTCGAGGGTCTTGTAAGCATCCGGTGCCCGATTCTCCTAGGGTCTCTCCCAGAACCCCAAGTTCCACTTGCCCATCCCGCATGAAGGCGCCCACATCATGCATGCCCATCTGCGCGATCTTCTCCCGCAGCGTCATGCGGGCCAGCAAGTCCCGGACCCGGGCCTCCACCGGCTGAGAAGGATCCTTGTAGGGCAGCCCTTTGTCGGTTGCCAGGTTGCGGTCCGTCATATCATCATCTCCCAGCGCGGGGTCCGGCGGATGCAGGGGTCACTGCCCCCGGTCAGGCAGTCGGTCTCACAGTCAGGAGACGGCGCGGCAGGGCACAACTCGGCGCCAGATCATTGCAGCGCCGACAACTCATCTGCACTCAGCACCCGGTCACCCGACGCTGAGGCGTAGGCCCCGAAGACCAGCTCCAGAGTCTTCAGGTTGTCCTCGGCACACGTCTCCGCCAGATCTCCAGTCCGCAGAGACCGCAGCAAGTCGGCGCAGCAGGCCGGGATGGAAGCATGCACCACGGAATACCGCGGGTCGGCCCAAGCGTAGAAGGGCGGCGGGCATCTGCGGGCAAGCGTGCCCTGCCCTTTGCGGGTCACACGCAGCCAGAAATCCGGCGCAAGCTCCAACGCCCCCCGTGCGCATTCCACGAACACAAAGGTCTCGGGGAACCGATCGTGCTCCACCGGACTGGCATAGCTCATCTCGCAGGTGACCGTCGCCCCGCTGTCCATTTCCATCATGACCGTGGCTACATCCTCACCGCGAATGCCTTGGTTCACCCGCTTCGTCCGGCAATACAGGCTGTGTGCTTCGCCGAAGAGGAATCGGGCGGTATCCAGGATGTGGGTGCCAATGTCTGTGAGAATGAACTGCTCCAGGTCTCGCAGGAACGGCTGGTTGTCGAAGACTGGGAAGCTGTTGGCGTAGGTGATGCGCGCCCGGTGAACCGGCCCAAGTTCGGGGTCGAGAAGAGCGCGCTTCAGCTCGCGGATGGGGTGCTGCCAGCGCCAATTCTCGTGGACCAGCAGCGGCACCCCGGCTTCCCCGCAGACCCGCATCATCTCGCGGGCGGTCCGCAGGTCCGGCGCCAGCGGCTTCTGGCAGATCACCGGCACACCGTTGGCCGCCGCAAGCTGCGCGAACTGGCTGTGGGTGTCCACATCCGTGATGATGTCCACAAAGTCCAACTGCTCTTTCGCGAGCAGGGCTCCCGCATCGTCATACACGGCAGGGACGCCCAACCGGCGAGCCGTCTCTTCAGCCCGAGAGCGCGTACGATTGTACACCGCCACCAGATCGACCCCACCGACTTCGCGCCACCCCTCGATCTGATACCGCGACCAGTATCCGCAGCCGATCACCGCGAAGCGCAGGTTCTGCCTTGCTCGTTCCCCGCCAGTGGATGCGCTCACAGCCCGAACACCGCCGCTGCCGTGCCACCCAAGGCCAACGCGAGTTCGTCATCCGTGAGGCCCGCAGTCCGGAACTTGGTCAGTTCGGTGGCCGCGTTCTCGGCATGATCGGACCCCAGCATCAACCGGTTCGCGCCATGCTCCCTGGCCCACTTCAGGACCAAGAAGCCTCCCACCCAGCTGCACTCCAGGTACACGTTCGGGTAATCCGCGGCCAGCTGCCCCGCCTCGCCCGCAAGGATCATGCCCCCGGCGTGCGCCACGACCAGTGGCATCCGCGGGTACTTCCGCGCCACCGGCCCGAGCAGTGAGGGCGCGGACCATGGGATGCCGGAGCCCGTATGGACCATGGCCGGCACGCCCAGCCCGTCGATCAGTTCGAAAGCGGCCTGTCCGTCACGCCCCGACGGGTTCACTGCATGCGCGGTCGGGTGCATCTTCACCCCAACGAACCCGAGCTCGCGGATGCAACGCTCCAGTTCCCGCGCGTATTGGTCCCGGGGCAGATGCGGGTTCGGGTTCGCGATGCCGCGGAAGCGCCCGGGGTTGCGGCCCGCCAGATCAGCGATGGCGTCATGGTAGCGCTGGACCGTGGGCAGGTCATGCGCCGTCGCGGGCTGCACCAGGGTCACGTCGATCCCATTGGTCTCCTGCGAGCGCAGGAGATCATCGGCGGCGAAGTCCACATCGAAGACATGGTCGTAGCCCAGGTGGGCATGGGCGTCAACGATCATTCGCGTTCCTCCGGGTGGAGCATCCGGTGAATTGTCTCGCGCACACGGTCGGGCTCGAACACGTCTCGCCAGTCCGGGCGATAAATGTGCTCACGCCCGTACTCGATGGCGATCTTTGCGGCGTCTGAGAACGGCGCATCGGTGGCGCCGAGTACGATGGCCAGTGGCACCTGAACGTGTCCTAACATGAAGGCCCGGGCGGCGTCACGAGGCACCCCACGACGCACCGCTTCCTCCAGCGCTTCGCCGATCAGGACTGCGGCGGATGCGGCCACCACCTCCGCCATCGCTGGTTCCAGCAACGCCATCTGGTCCACCGTGATGCGGTGCGCCGTGCGCACCGGGGCGAAGATGCGGCAGCAGAGCACTTCGGCCCGTGAGAAGGCCTCCTCCGAGCCCTGCATGAGCGCGATCACGATGTCCTGCACCGCGGCGACTCCGCCGAACAGGTCGCGCCGGGCCTCATCCGTAGCCTGCTCCCCGAACAGCGCCGGATGGCACGGGTGGCAGACCACATAGTCGAGGTCCTCCCGCATCGCGACCACACCAGCCGCCGCAGCGGCCGGGTCAAGCATCAGCACGGTGGCTCCTGGCTTTGCGACGGGCACGAGTTCGGCCGTCACCGCTTCCATTCGGGCATCGGGAACCGCGAAGATCGCGACATCCGCTGTCGCGACCGCCTCGCGCGGGTCGGTATTCGATACCCCGCGTTCGGCAAGTTTTGCGCTCCCGGCATCGCCGCGTTCCGAGTACAGCAGGTCGTATTCATGCTTCGCGAGATTGACGCTAATGCGGGTGCCCATCTTGCCCGCGGCGCCGATGATCGCCACCCTGGTCGGCATCAGTGTCCTCCGTCAGTCGGGTATGAGTGTGCGCAGGTACGCGAGGCCCTCTTCAGCCCACCGGGCTTCTTGATCGATGGTGGCCCGCGGGTCGTCCAGAAGGGGCGTCCATTGTTCGAGAATCGCGTTCGAGTCGCGCCCGGCCGCGCGGACCCGGCCAATCACCCACGGGATGTCCACCTGCCCCTGCCCGGCCGGAGCGCCCTGGATCACCACGCCCAACCCCGTGTCGTCCCGCCGCGCCCGCACGTCCTTGATGTGCAGGTTCACAGTGTACCCGGCGAGCGTCTCGGTCACCGTGTACGGGTCCTCCAGCGCTACCAGGGAGTTCACGGTATCCAGGCAAATGCCCACGTTCGGGCTGGCGACCGCGTCCATGATCTCCCGCAGTTGTGCCGAACGGAACCGGTCGTGGTTCTCTACGGCGAGGGCGATCCCCGCTGCTTCGAACTCCGGCGCTACTCGGCGGAGCGTGGCCACGACTTCATCCCGCGACGGCTCACACTCTGGCGTGTCAACCACGATCCGGAGTATCGGCGAAGCGAGGTCCGCCGCGATCTGCAGGTACCGATGGATCAGCGGCTCCTTGAACCCGCGCATACCCACCTCGAGCTGCAGATCCGCTCGTATGGACGCATCTTTCAGTTCCACAAGCGCGGCATCCGTCAGGCG
>Ga0067045_1032497_pt1 | contig 10093 bp, 6 predicted proteins | sample TerdegcTABiofilm_FD_59184 | JGI IMG/M metagenome (GOLD analysis project Ga0067045, IMG submission 59184) | Combined Assembly of (Gp0054472, Gp0054536) Wastewater bioreactor microbial communities from Singapore -Terephthalate degrading... | reverse complement strand
GACCGCCGCCGACAAGGGCAACGTCTTCATCCTGGCCCCGAACGACGGCACCGCTCGCGCTATCGCCGATGCGTTCGCGGCCGACAAGGATGTCAAGAGCTACCTGGTGACCGGGCAGGATGCGGAGAAGGCCTCCGTGCAGTACATCATTGATGGCAAGCAGTCCATGACCGTCTTTAAGGACGTGCGGACGCTGGTCAAGGATGCCATCAACGCGGCGGTGGCCCTGCTGGAAGGCAAGACCCCGACCTCCAAGGGTTCCTACAACAACGGCAAGATTGATGTGCCGGCGATTCAATCAGCGGTGGTCTCGGTGGACAAGGCGAATGTCCGGGCCGCGTTGATTGATTCCGGGTACTATCAGGCCAGCGATTTTTCCAATCTGCCCTGATGATGGTGGGGTTGAAACCGGTGCTTGCACTCCATGATCACCGGTAACGGATTGAGCGCTGGTATGTATCGTGCGGTAATTGTAAAATAAGTTGTATCTCAAGCAGGAATAGTGATATACCCATATCACTATTCCTGCCACTTACGCCAGTTTTAAGAGCCGGAGGTGCTATGAGTGCTCCCATTTTAGAGATGCGCAATATCGTGAAAGAATTTCCCGGCGTGAGAGCGTTGAGCAATGTCAGCTTTCAAGTGGCTGAGGGCGAGATCCACGGGTTGGTGGGGGAAAACGGCGCCGGCAAATCCACCTTGATGAAAGTCTTAAGTGGGGTCTATCCTGACGGGACCTATAGCGGCGAGATTTTGTTTGGCGGCGAAGTTCAGCATTTTCACGGTATTCGTGACAGCGAGAAGGTAGGGATCGCCATTATTTATCAGGAATTGGAGTTGATCCCTGAACTGACGGTGTATGAAAATATTTTCCTCGGTCATGAAATAAGAAACGGCATGGTGGTGGATTGGAATGAAACCATCCGGCGTGCCACAGAAGTGCTGAAGAAGGTGAAATTGTCCATCAATCCTGATACCAAGATCAGGGACTTGGGCGTGGGCAAGCAGCAGCTGGTGGAAATTGCCAAAGCGTTGAGCCGCAACGTGCGCTTACTGATTTTGGATGAGCCCACGGCGGCACTGAATGAGGACGATAGCAAAAACCTGTTAAATCTACTGCGCGACCTCAGGGCGCATGGTGTGACCTGTATTTTGATCTCCCACAAATTGCGAGAGGTGATTGAGATCGCTGACACGGTGACCGTCTTACGTGACGGGCAAACCATTTGCACGTTGGATGCCCACAAAGGCGAGGTTTCTGAGCCGGTGTTGATCAAGCATATGGTGGGGCGTGAAATTACGAATATTTATCCCTCCCGCCACAGCAAACCGGCCGATGAGGTGGTATTTGAAGTACGGGATTGGAGCGCTTACGCGCCGCGTTTAGGGCGCACCATTTTGCAAGATATCAACTTCCATGTGAAAAAGGGGGAGATCGTCGGCCTGGCGGGCCTGATGGGGTCAGGCCGCACGGAACTGGCTTTGAGCCTCTTCGGCAATCCTGAAGGCTACCGCATCACCGGCGATATCTTCATTAAGGGACAGCGCAGTTTCCGCCACCCCCAGCAGGCGATTGCCGCCGGTCTGGCCTATGTCACCGAGGACCGCAAGGGCAAAGGATTGATTTTGATCCAGGATGTGCGGCAGAATTTGACGTTAGCCAACCTGCGGACGCTGGCCCACCGCGGCGTGATTGACGCCAACGCTGAAATTCAGGTAGCCAACGAATACCGGACCTCGCTTAACATCAAAACCCCCAGCATTGAGCAGCGCGTGGGCAATTTGAGCGGCGGCAATCAACAAAAGGTTTGCCTGGGCAAATGGTTGTTTGTCAAGCCCGACGTGCTGATTCTGGATGAGCCGACGCGCGGGATTGATGTCGGCGCGAAATATGAAATCTACACCATCATGAATCAGCTGGTACAACAGGGCATGAGCATTATTATGATTTCTTCCGAGCTGCCCGAGATATTAGGCATGAGTGATCGGATCTACGTCGTCTCCGGCGGGCGGATTGCCGGCGAGATGCCAGCCGCGGAAGCAACCCAAGAAAAAGTCATGCAGCTGGCAACAAATTATTAAGGAGGCCCCCATGTTTTTCAAAGATCTCCAGAAGGTATTGAAGCAAAACATTCGTGAGTACGGGATGTATATTGCCCTGTTCGCGATCATGGCTATTTTTACCGTCACGACGAAAGGCATCTTCATTTCATCCCGTAATATCAGCAACCTGGTCAATCAGACCGGCTATATCGCCGTGCTGGCCGTTGGGATGACATTGGTGATTGTCATTCGGCATATTGATTTGTCGGTGGGATTTTTAGCCGGTTTCCTGGGTGCTGTGGCGGCCATTGCGCTGGCTTTCTGGAAATGGCCTGTCTACGTGACGATTCCCTTTGTCTTGGGATTGGGGATCCTGGCCGGGTTGCTGACTGCTTTCCTGGTAGCGCAATTCAACATTCCCGCTTTTGTGGCCTCTCTGGCCGGCTGGTTGATTTACCGCGGGGCGTTGTTACTGGTCACAGCGGCCACCGGTACCATTATTATTTCGGATGCGGCGTTCAATGCGATCGGCAATGGCTACATTCCAGACCTTTTGGCCATGGATTTCTTGCCGAAAGTGCACAAACTCACTCTGTTGCTCGGCCTGGTGGCTATCGTCTGGTTCATCTTCAGCCAAATCAGCAGCCGCCGCAAGAAGCTGGCCTACAACTTTGAGGTGTTGCCGACAGAAATCTTCATTCTGGAAATAGTTTTCGTTTCTATCTTGATCGGTTTGATCACGTGGGTTCTGGCGGGGTACAATGGCCTCTCCTGGACCCTGGTGATCGTCCTGCTGGTGGTCGGCATCTACCATTTTGTGACGACCCAAACGGTTCTGGGCCGCCATATCTATGCCGTCGGTGGTAATCCAGAGGCCGCCGAATTGAGCGGCATCAACGTGAAGAAAATCACCTACGTGGTTTTTGGCTCCATGGGGATGCTATCTGCGTTGTCGGGTATCCTGTTTGCCTCTCGCCTGCAATCCGCCACCACGACAGCCGGCACCCTCTTTGAGCTGGACGCCATTGCCGCCGCCTACATCGGCGGCGTCTCGGCGGCCGGTGGGGTGGGCAAAATCATGGGTTCATTGATCGGGGCGTTGGTCTACATGTCTCTGACCAGCGGCATGAACTTGATGAACGTTGATATTGCCTACCAGTATGTCGTGCGCGGTGCAGTCCTGGTGGCGGCCGTGGTCTTTGACGTCGCTACCCGCAGCCGGGGCCAGTAAGCGATTTCCTCTCACGCCCATACGGGGCAGCTAACCCAACGGTTTTGGCGGGCCTGTCACCAGTGCCCGCCAAAACCTTCCAAGAGGCTGGTTTGTGAAACTGCTCAGCGTTAACGCCCTCTCCCGTTCTTTTGGCGCTATACCGGCCCTGACCAATGTGACGTTTGATCTCGCCGCCGGCGAAGTGCTCGGCGTGGTGGGACAACGCGGCGCCGGCAAATCCACTTTGTTTAACCTGCTCGGCGGCGTCTATCCTCCGACCGGTGGCGACATCGTTTTCGCCGGTCAGTTGATCACCTTCAAAACGGCCACGCAGGCGCTACAGCTGGGGATTGAACTGGTCCATCAAACCCCGCAAATGGCGGACAACCTGGACCTCCTGAGCAATGTTTTTCTGGGACGGGAGTTGCGCCGTCGCGGCCTGGGGCGATCGCGACCGGATGAAAAAGCGATGTGGATGGCGACCCGGGACCTGCTGGCTACTTTTGAGCTCTCTCCCAGCCTGATGCAGGAACGCCTGGTCAATCTTTCCAATGAACAACGCCAGATCGTAGCGCTGGCGCGGGCCTTGTGCCGTCCCTGCCGCCTGTTGTTACTGGATGATACCCTGGCCGCGTTGAGTTTTGCCCGTCAGCAGATGATGCTCCGGCGGATTCGGGAGCTGGCCGACCAGAACGTAGCGGTCATCATCAGCAGCGATGATCTCAAACAGATTTTTGCCGTCACCGACCGCATCTTGGTGCTCTATCAGGGCCGGCAAGTGGCGCTCCGGCGTACCGTGGAAACGACCCCGCGCGATATTGTGGAGCTCATTGTGGGCTCCAGCCGGCAGGAGCAAGTGACTCCGGTGATCTGGGCGTTTGAAAATTACTATGTAGCGCAGCAGCAAGCCGAAGAACTACGGCGCGCGCAATTGGAACTCAAGCAGAACCTGGCGGCACAAGACTCGCTCAATCGGGAGCTGATTGAACGACTTCACCATCAGGTTGAAGCATTGGATCGGTTGAATCTGGCGTTGCAGGAGGCCAACCGCCGTTTATTCACCGAACGCGAGGCCGAACGGAAGGCACTGGCGCGGGAATTACACGATTCGGTGATCCAGGATTTGTTAAGCTACAACTACCAACTGGAGGAAGTGGAAAGCGAGATCACCGATGAGAAACTGGTCCTGACGTTGCAGAAAATCCGTTATGGGATCCGCGAAGTGGTGGGCAGCCTGCGCCAGATTTGCAGTGACCTGCGCCCCCCCACGCTGGATCATCACGGCCTGCCGGCCGCCATCCGCTCGCTGGTCAGCCAATGGTCCGAGCAAAGTGGCATCCCGGTGGACCTGGAGGTTGATCCCGCGTTGGGCCGTTTACCAGAGGTGATTGAACTCTCGGTTTTTCGCATCATCCAGGAGGGGTTGAGCAACGTGCGCAAACACGCGGCGGCCACGCAAGTGACGTTGGTGTTGCAGCGGACCCCCACCGCCAGTCTCCTGGTGCGGCTTTCTGATAACGGTCAGGGGTTAGCAGCCCCCTTGAATCTGGCTACCCTGACCGAGCAAAAGCATTTTGGCCTGGTCAGCATCAGCGAACGGGTGTCGCTGCTGGGGGGAACGTTGGAAGTGAAGTCGGTTGCTCAGGGGGGAGTGGAACTGCAAATTGAGATCCCCAGTCCTTATCCTTCCATTTAACCCAAGCTGCCACCTTTCAGCCGGCCGTTCAAAACATCCTCCACTACCTGGCGGACAGTGGCGGCGTCTAAATCTTTCTTGTCCAGAAATGCTATGGCTCCAGCACTTAGCCCCAAACGCCGAAACTCCCGGTCGGGATAAGCGCTGATTAACACAATCCGGGTTGTCGTACTCAGGGCCTTGATCCGGCGGGCACATTGAATGCCGTCACCCTCTGGCAGCACTACATCCATAAACACCAGTTGTGGTGTCACCTGCTGCACCAATCGCAACGCTTCGGCGCAATCTTCCGCTTCATAAAGTGAGGCCGCCGGGCAAGTTTTGCCGATCAGCTTGCCCAGCTGGGTCCGATACCGGGCATTGTCATCCACTACCAGGACGGTCAGATCGTTCACCACTTCCGACTCGACACTGGTCTGCGCCACTTCGTATCCCGGCGTAGCCAGCACTTCTGGATGGCGCATGGCGTAATTGTGCGCCTCCAGCCGGCTGGATACCCCGATGGCGCGGTAGAGCGCCGTGAGGTGGTTTTCCACAGTTTTGATGCTGAGCTCCATCTCCTGCGCGATGCGTCGGTTATCGTAACCCAGCGTCAACAAGCGCAATAGATCACGTTGCCGCCGGGTCAACAGCGTTGCTGGCGCGCTGGTAGGGGCTGGCTGGGATTGTACCAGCCGATTGATCAACGAACCGGAAATCCACCGCTCGCCGGCCAGAATTCGCCGCACGGCCAGCTGCAAATCCGCCAGGGGTTGATCTTTCAGGTGGTATCCGTTCACGCCGGCCGCCAGCAGTCCCACCACGTAGGCCTGGTCATCGTAGGCACTGACCACGAGAATTTTGAGCGCCGGGTACTCAAAATGGATTCGCCGTACGGCCACCACCGGATCAAATTCCGGCATGTTGACATCTACCACCAACAGGTCCACCGTGAGCGTTTCCAGGGCCTGTGTTAATTCGCGGCCATTGCCTACTTCCCCCACAATTTCCAGCTCGGGCAAACTGGCCAACGCATTGCGCAACCCGGCCCGTACGATCACATGATCGTCGGCCAACAAAACCTTGATGGATTCCATGTTTGAGCCAACAACCTTCCGCTGAAAAATTCTTCCGTCTCACGTTTGTCGCGGTGGACGTTTTTGACCGTCAGTGGCGCTTGCCGGAGCAGACCCCGCGCTTCCGGGCTGTCTGTTGCGTGGCCCACTCCTTGATCAACTGCCGCTTTCACTCCCGAACCGGCGAATCCCTGGGTATATCCGGCAATGTGATGGATAGCAATACTTCCCGGACCGCGGCATAATCTGCTGTGGCGCGCTCAATCTGAGCAGCGGCGGTGGCGGGCAGGTCGGTGGCGGTTGCTGCTTCCAATTCCTGAGCGTGGGCGGCTAACGCCGCAGCGCCGATGGCGGCACTGGTGGATTTGAGGGTGTGCGCGGCGCGGTGCAGCGTCTCACGGTCCCCGGTCGCCAACGCCTGACGCGCCTGGGCCAGCAGCCGCTCGGCACTTTCGTAGAAGCTCTCAATGAGTACGCGCACTTTTTGCGCGCCGCGTTTCCCCAGCGAAATCTCCAACTGTTGCAGTACTGCTCTATCCAAAATCACCGGTGGTGTTTCCGGCGGGCGCTCAGACGGTACCGCTGGAGGCGTCGGTGACGCGCCGGCGGTGTCCGGGGCGGGAGCACAGCGTTTGAGCGCTTCAATGAGCGTTCCGATTTGGATGGGTTTGCTGATGTAATCGTCCATTCCGGCTGCGAAACACCGCTCGCGATCCTGCTGCATCGCGTTGGCGGTGAGCGCCACGATGCGAGGCTGGTACTCGCGCGGCCATTCGGCGCGGATCCGGCGAGCCGCCTCCAGGCCATCCAACAGTGGCATTTGCACATCCATCAAAATAACGTCGTAAGGACGCAACCGGAGCATTTGCAACACTTCCTGCCCATCGTTAGCGACGTGGGCCTGATACCCCAACCGTTCCAGTAACAGCAGGGCCAGTTTCTGGTTCACCGGGTTGTCTTCGGCCAGTAAAATCCGCAGGGGCACTTTGCCGGCCAGTTGAGGATCAAATTCGGAGAGACCGGCCGTGCTCTCGCTGCTGGTGGCCCATTTGTGTAACCTGGTCCAATCCTGGTGCACAATGGCCTGGAGCACCCGGTGCAGATGTGGTATTTTGATGGGTTTGTAGAGCACCGTGGCGAATTGCGCGGCCAGCGAGTCCACATTCCAACCGACCGGTGCCAGCAGGACGCGCGGCAGGCTGGAGGGCCATTCGGCCAGGGCGTCCGGCCCGGACTGATGGAAAATGGATTCGTCCAGCAGAGCCAGCGTGACCGGGGGATCCTGTTCCAGCAGCGTCCGCGCCTCTTCCAGCGTGTCGGCGGCCAGTGTTTCACAACCCCAGAAGTGCAGGGCGGCATTGAGCAGCTGGCCGCTGGCAGGGTGAGGGTAGACCAGCAAGACGCGCTGTCCCTGCAAGGTGGGCTGTACCGGCGCCAGGTGAGCGGGTGGTTCGCTGCCGGGTGCGGCCGGTGCCAGGACCGTGAAAGTAAAAGTGGAACCCTGGTCTTGAACACTTTCAACTTCCATTGTGCCGCCCATCAGTTCGCACAGATGTTGGCTGATGGCCAATCCCAGACCCGTGCCGCCATACTGGCGTGTCGTGGAGCTGTCTACCTGGCTGAAGGCGTGAAACAGCCGGTCGCGCCGGTCCGCCGGGATACCGATGCCGGTATCGCGCACGGCAAAGCGCCAGCGGGGCTCCGGGGTGGCGGCGGCGCTGACGTGAACCGTAACTTCGCCGTGGGGTGTGAACTTGATGGCATTGCTGAGCAGGTTGAGCAGGATCTGGCGTAACCGAGTTTCATCTCCTATCAAGACCGGTGGGACATCCGGTTCAATCCAATAGGCCAGCTCCAGCTGTTTGGCGGTGGCTTTGGGGGCTACCAGCTCTAAAGCAGATTCAACGCAGCAGTACAGGTCAAAAGGTTGCTGTTCCAGTTCCAGTTTGCCGGCCTCAATTTTGGAAAAATCCAGGATGTCGTTGATCAGGGCCATCAGCGCGTCACCGCTACTCTGGATCGTATGGATAAAGTCGCGTTGCTGTCCGGTGAGTTGAGTGTCCAACAACAGCTCGGTCATCCCTATAATCGCATTCATCGGGGTGCGAATTTCGTGGCTCATATTGGCCACAAAATCACTTTTGGCGCGGGAAGCGCTTTCTGCCAACGCGCGCGCCTCTTGCGCTTCCACGATGGCGCGCTCTAAATCGGCAGTCCGCAGCTGCACCAGCTCCTCCAAATGTTCCTGAGTGGCACGGACCTCACGGGCCATCTGGCCGAACACCTGGCTCAACTGGCTGATTTCATCGGTGCCGGGGGTTTGTTCCAACGCGAGGGCTTGTGCGGTGGTCAATTGCCCGGTGCGCATCAAGCCGGCAGCTCCGTTGAGCCGCTCTAAGGAACGGATGATGTTTTGGGCGATCAGCGCGGCGTTAGTGATTGTGAACAACAACGTCAGCAGAATCGTGAACAGCAATCGCCCGGTCGTCTCTGTGGGATTGCCGGCGCTTTGTTGTGAGAGAAAAATGCCCAGGAGCATGACCGGCAGTCCCGCTGAAATGAGGATGGCTACCAGCAGCCGCCGCATTAACCCGGATTGCCGCCAATGGATGGCGTGCAGGTCAATGTGGGCATAATTGAAAAGCAAAATGGGCACCAGTACGACGGCGTTCGCGAAGTTGCCTAACACGACCGGAATATAGATACCGCGCAGAACCTCGCTGAAAGGCAACTGGTTCAGTGGAATGTAGGCAAACGCCGCCACCGCCATTCCGGCGCTGATTGCGAGTACAATGAAGGCCAGCGCGCGTAAATAGTCAACACCGCGTCTATAGCGATGGCAAAGGAGCGCGCTCAGGCCGGGGATCAATCCCATTAACCCGTTGCCCAACTGCCAGTTGAGCAACAATCCCCGGATGAGATCCAACACCAGACCCCCAGTACGGATATCGGGTGGATAAGTGATGTAGCCCGAAACGAAATCGCCCAGAAGATTGCCCACCCCGCCCACGAGGAAACCCACGACCGGTCCAAAAGCAAAACCAAAGAAGATCGGCACCGCCACACCGGGGCGCACGGAAAGCTGGACGGTCAACCCGGACCCCAGAGGAATCGGGGCGGCGTCAATCAACGGGAATTTGTTGGTGAGCCAGGATAGCCCGGCGTAACATAAAATACCCCCCAGCGTCGCGGCTAACTCGCGGCGGCCAAAGGTGAGCCGTAATTTGGGTTGCATCACTTTTTCTCCCTCAGTCCAGCCTGTTCCTAACCCTATCATAGCATTTTTTAGGATGAACTGCAATACGAGGGCAGAGCCAGGGCTATCGTATTTAAAAAACGGCGGGCGCTTGATCTTGGTGTCATTTGAAATTTCTTTTCCACACGTTGAGTTTACCGGTTTTGAGATTAAAATCATTATGCCGGATGCAGTAATTCTGGCGTGGGAGGCCTGGCCCGGTGCCGGACAGGGCTGGTCGCTGGCTGTCAGGATGAGGGGGTGAACGATGCCTGCATGGGGATATCTGATCGGTCCGCCGCTGATCATCTGGTTGATCGCTGTGGCGCTCGCCCTGCGCCGGAAATTCCCCTATCTCACCTGGCCGCGCCAGCTGGCTCAAATCCTCTCTTCACGGCTCTACGAGGAAACCGGGCCGGAGGGGCAGCTGCTCTATCATCTGGAAGTACGCTACGTTTGCATCATCCGGCCCGCGCAGTCGGCCTACGAACAGATTTACACCCACGTCTACACCCGTACCACGCCGTTCCCGGCAGAGTGGGTAGCACAACTGGCCCCGCACCGGACGATCACGGTGCGTTACAATCCTCGCCATCCCCAGGAAGCGATTCTGGAGCCGTAACCTCCTGCTAAGAAACTTTCAGTTTCTTCCTGAAAGTATGGGCCCCCGCCAGTGCCCGTTTGAAAATAACGCTCTTGGTTTGTAGTAAGGCGCTTTAGCGCCGTCTCACGCGCTTATGGTCTTCAAGAAAATAATCCGGTCACGTGCGCGCTGGGCGCCCGGCGGTTAACCGCCGGGCTAGCCAGCAACGCCCCGTGAACGGGGCTACGGCAGCCCGGTTTACCGGGCG
>Ga0067045_1032498_pt1 | contig 10094 bp, 5 predicted proteins | sample TerdegcTABiofilm_FD_59184 | JGI IMG/M metagenome (GOLD analysis project Ga0067045, IMG submission 59184) | Combined Assembly of (Gp0054472, Gp0054536) Wastewater bioreactor microbial communities from Singapore -Terephthalate degrading... | reverse complement strand
GCCGCCGTGCACGACCGGCCGATCTCGTGCCGCGAGCACGCCAACCCAGCGCCTGGCGCTGCCATGGGCGGGCAGGCCGGCCGGCTGTGCGGCGCGCTCGCGACGGCACAATAAGGAGCGGTCGGGCCTGATGGTCAACGAGACTGCCGAGCGGAAAAGTCGTTTGACAAGCGGAGCCCCGGGAGGTACACTCACCGTCGTCGAGGACCTGTGGACCGGGGCTTCGGTCGCGGCGGCAGAAAGGTCTGCTGGCCCGCAGGGGCGCTGCGCGGGTCTACCCGTCGTCTATCCGGGTTCTCTGCGGTACCTCGCTCTGCCAGCTCGATCTGAGCGATCGACGGGCTCCCTCTCGCAGCCGCCAGACCCTCGCGTAGCGATGCCCTGGCAACCGGTGCGGCGATTCGGCGCCAAGCGATTGCCGAGGGGCGTTGCCCGGCGAGCATTCGGCAGTGCAGTTCGGACGAATCGAGTCCGCCAGACGAGGCGGACGTACGGTGTCGCGTCACTATCATGCGCAGGAGTTCAGCCATGGCACGACGATGGGCAGTACGGCATCCGTTGCGGTCGGCGGCGTTGGTCGCCCTGGCCGCGTTTCTGGTTCTGCAGAGCGTTCCGGCTGGAGCCGCGTCGGAGGCCGAGAAAGCCGACGCCATCGCGCGGGGGCTGGCCTACCTTGCGGCGACCCAGAATCCGGACGGCTCGTTTCCCGGAGGGTGGGGCTACCCGATCGCGGCCACGGCTGCCAGCCTGCTGGCCTTCGAGGAGCAGTACTACCGCCAGGGTAGCACCTGGGCACCCGGACCCGACTACGGAGATGTCGTTGGCCGCGCCGCCCAGTATCTGCTGGAGCAGACGCAAACGGCCCTGCTCGATCCGCCCAACTGGTGGGGATTCTCCGGCTCGTACCCGGACAAGCAAGGGCTGTACTGGGGCTACGACGAGCAGGTCTATCAGCTCGGTCTGGTGCTGCCCGCGCTGTGCCGCCTGACGGACGGCATCAACGGCATCACGCCGAGCACGCCCATCGTTTCTAGCAACCCAGAAGTCAACGGCCGCACCTACCGAGAGGTCATCCAGCGGTCCGTGGATCTGCTGGCCTGGGGCCAGGCCGGGCCGGGCAGCTTTGCGTACGGCGGCTGGCGGTACGTGTTGCCATCGCCCTACGATGCGGACAACTCCACCAGCCAATGGCCGGTGGTGGGGATGCTCTTCGCGCAGAACGTGCCGGGGGTCACCATCCCGAGCCAGACCCGGACCGCGGTGCTGTACTGGATCAGCACCATCCAGGCTCCGGACGGGGGCTCATGGTACCAGCCGGGCATGATGGAGTCGGAATCCAAGACGGGCGGTCTGCTGCTGGAGATGGCGTTCGCTGGTGGTGGCGGTAACCGGGCGGCGGCGCTGGCCTATCTGAACACTCACTGGCAGGACGGTCTGTGGGCAGACCCGCCGTGGACCGGCAACCTGGGCCACCCGTACGCGATGTGGTCGATCTACAAAGGTCTGGAGGCGACCATCGGGGTGGACGACATGACCACCATCACCAACGTGCGTCCCGATCCCAGAGACGTGGACAACCCTCGCCATGGCTGGAACTGGTGGGAGGACTACTGCGAGTATCTGGTGCAGAACCAGAATGGAGATGGCTCGTGGAACGGGTACGAATACTGGGATGCTGGCCTGGCGACGCCCTGGTACGTGAACATCCTGAATGCCACGGTGATGGACACCACCGTGCTGGCGTCCTGGTCGAGCAGCGTGCACGTGACCGGCCAGGGCGGCGGAGGCGTGGCGCTGACCTTCGGTTCGATGACTGGAGCGACCGATGGCGTGGACCCCGAGCTGGGCGAGGAGATACTGCCGCCCGCACCCCCGGAATACGGGTTCGATGCGCGGTGGTCGGTCCCGGGTCCGGATGAAGAGGGGAATCTGTGGTCGCACGTGGACGTGGACTTCCGCGGGACCGAGGTGGACACCGCCGGGGCGATCTGGTACTTGCGCATCCAGGCAGAGCAGGTCGATTTGCCGGTCATCGTGAGCTGGGATCGGGTCCGTTTCCCCAGCTACGGGAAGTTCCGTCTGGTGGGACAGGACGCGGCGGGAACACCGGTGGACGTGGACATGGTAGCCAGTCCCAGCTACGAGTTGACGGCGGTCGGGGTCACCGAGCTGCAGGTCCAGTACGAGCCAACGGCGATGCTGAGCCACCAGTACGACCTGGCTCCCGGTTGGCGCATGGTCTCGTTGCCGTACCAGGTGCACTATCCGGATTACCGAGCGGTGTTCCCCACGGCCACGTCGATGTTCGCGTACGATACTGGGTACCAGCCGGCGGTGTACCTGGCGCCCGCGGTCGGGTACTGGGTGAACCTGGCTGGCACAACCCGTGTGACGGTGGAGGGCCAGCCCTATCCCGACCTGCTGCTCGTGCGCCAGTTGCCGGACCGCTGGAGCCTGGTGGGGCCTGGCAGTGTGCCGCTGGACGTGGCGGCGCTGAAGAACGCGGCGCCGTTCGTGCGGTCCGTGTTCGGCTACCGGGGCGGGTACTACCGGGCCGCGATCATGGAGCCGGGAGAAGCGTACTGGGTCAATCTGACGGCCCCTGGCCAGCTCGATCTGAGCGGCCGCATCGCTGCGGCTGGCCCGCAGAAGGTGGTGGCCGAGGCTCCGGTGTGGCCTGGACCGACTCTGTACGCGGAAGGCCCGGGCATCGCTCAGGCGCTGGAACTGGGCGTCCCGGCTGGGGCGGTGGAGGCGCTGCCGCCCGTGCCCCCGGAGGGTCTGTTCGACGTCCGGGTCGAGGTGGCGCCCGGTGTCGGTTCCTGGCAGGTGCCCGCCGGCGACGGCTCCTATGCGGTGCGGCTGCAGGGGCCCGTGTCGCGCTTGCGGTGGGATGTGGCTGGCGACAGCGGCTGGGAGCTGGAGGTCGGTGCGGACCTGGTGCCGATCGCCGGTCGTGGCGAGATCGCCGTGTCTGCTGACACGCCGGTGCGTCTGCGCTACGGCAGCGCGCTGCCGGTGGCCACCACTCTGCACGAGGCGTACCCGAATCCGTTCAACCCGAGCACGACGATCAGCTACGACCTGGCCAGCGCCGGGTACGTGCAGGTGCGGTTGTATGACGTGGCTGGCCAGCGGGTGCGCGAGCTGGTGGCTGGGCCCCAGCAGGCGGGATCCTACCGCCTCGTCTGGGACGGCCGCGACGATCGCGGCGTCAGCGTCGCCAGCGGCGTGTACCTGTGCGAGCTGAAGACGGACGACGTGCGGGCCGTGCGCCGTCTGGTGTTGGCGAAGTAGCAGCCTAACAGACAGCGGCTGCAGGTGGTGAGCGAGGGGTCTCGGGGTGTCGCCGGGACCCCTCGCTGGTTTGTGGCCACCGTGGTCCGACAGTGGGTCGACCGTGGCGTGCGGTTCGGGCGATGGTGGCCGGCTGCGCGGTCGAGGGCCGCTGGCCGCTCCTGGGGAAGCTGCGCCGGAATGGCCGGCGGCTGCGGACCTGCTTGACGAGTCGGTCAGGCATCTCTACGTTCTTTCGCGGCTCTACTGACCGGTAGGTATGGAGGTCGCGAGTGCCGGAGGAACAGCGGCAGACCAGGGAGCGGATTTTCCGGGCGGCGGAGAAGCTGATGGCCCGCAAGAGCTTCGCGCGCGTCTCCATGCGCGAGATCTCGGCGGCGGCCAACGTCAGCAAGCCCATGCTCTACTACTATTTCGGCAGCAAGGAGGGGCTGCTGCGGGCCTTGCTGCAGGAAACCCTGGAGCGGCTGGAGGCCACCCAGCGCGAGATTCTGGCGCGGGACATTCCGGTGAGCGAACGCCTGCGCCAGGTGATCGTGGTGGAATTCCGGCACGCCACCGAACGCCCGGAGCTGCTTCGCCTCTTCATGGAGGTCGTCCACAACCTGGACCGCTACCCCGAGGTCGCCGGGTACCTGCGGCGGCGGCACGCGGACGATACGGTCATCGGCGACTTCATCCGCCAAGGGCAGGCAGCGGGCGTCTGGCGGGCGGACATCGATGCGGCGGTCGCGGCAGGCATCTTCCGTGGCATGGTCGGCTTCTTCCTCGGCCACTCCGGGCACGGCACCGGCGTGAAGCTCTCCGAGCAGTTGGCGGACAGTCTGTTCAGGGTTTTCGTCGAGGGCATGCAGGCGCGACCGGGCGCGGCAGCCTCTCCCACGGCGGCTGCCGGAGCCCGGTGACCTCGGAGCGCAGCCACATGCCTGCCGGCGTTGGCGGCTCTGGACAGGCCGGGACTGCGCTCTCGGCCGTTCGTCGTACTCGCCACGAACCGGATCCGGGCACGCTGGGCGTGCCGTCCCCGGCTGCTGGCCGCCGGGTCTTTCTGGAGGTGCGTAGATGGGCAGGACGCGGGGTATCTGCGTGCTAGGCGCCGTAGTCGGCGCACTCGTGCTGGGCGGCCCTCCGGCAGTCGGTGCCGCCGAACGCCCGCTGACGCTGCAGCAGGCCGAGGCCTTGGCCGCCGCGCAAAGCCGCGAGGTGCGGCTGGCCGAGGAAGCCGTGGCTCGAGCTCAGTCGGCGGTGATCGGTGCTCGCGCCAGGTTGCTGCCGTCGCTGTCCGCCAGCGGCAGCTACACGCGCAATGTCGAGAAGCCGGTGATGTTTCTGCCGGCGACCTTCGGGGGCGGCTCGGCCGAGATCGGTTCGAACAACTCCTACTCCTTCTCGCTGCAGGCGGGGCAGCCGCTCTTTCTGGGGTTCGCGGGGATCACGGGCTACCGTCTGGCGCAGACCCAGTTAGCCAGCGCCCAGCAGGAACTCGCCAAGGTTCGCCAACAGGTGCTGCTGGCCGTGCGGGAAGCGTACCTGGGGGCGGTGCTGATGCGCCAGCTCGTGGCAGCCCAGCGGGAAGCGGTCGCCCAGGCCGAGTCCAGTCTGGTGCAGGTCCAGCGCCGGCACGACGTGGGTCAGGTCTCCGCGTTCGACCTGCTGCGCGCGCAAGTCCAACTGGCGAACACGCGGCCCCAGTTGGTCACGGCCGAGAGCAACCAGCGGCTGGCCGATGCGCGTCTCGGTCTCGTGCTGGGCTTGGCCAGCGACGAGGTCGCGGTGCCGACGGATACGCTGGCCGAATTCACCAGCGTCTGGCTGGACTGGAACCTGGAAGACCTGGTGCGACTGGCCATGGAGCACCGCCCGGATCTGGCGGTGTCCGAGTATTCGCAACAGGCGGCGGTGCACGGCGTGCGGCTGTCGCAGAGCGCCTACTATCCGACGGTCGTCCTCTTCGGCACGACCATGTGGCAGGGGCAGTCGGAGAGCGGGTTCCCTGATCGGCGGCCCCGGAGCACGATGGCCGGAGTGCAGCTCTCGTGGAAGCTGTGGGACTCGTGGGGGACACCGGCCGCGGTGCGGCAGGCGCAGGTGGGCGTGCGGCAGGCACGCGTGGCCGCCCAATTGGCCCGCGACGCCGTCCGACTGGAGGTCCAGGCGGCGCACGAGAAGCTCCGCGCTGCTGCCGTGAACCTCGAGTCCCAACGCGAGACGGTCGGCCAGGCCCTGGAGGCGCTGCGCCTGGCGCGGGTGATGTACGACCACGGCAGCGCCACCCAACTCGATGTCCTCAATGCGCAACTGGCCCTGACATTTTCGCGGACGCAGTACGCCAGCCAGTTGCACGATTACCATGTTGCCCATGCGCAGGTCGAGAAGGCTTTAGGCCTGATCGGCGCTGCGCAAGGAGATTGATCGGTGACAGTCAGGCAAGGGCGCTCGAGGAGCAGGGGGTTCGGCCGCTGGGCAGTCGTCGTGGCGGTGGCCACGGGGGCGCTGGGCGCGGCGGCCTGTGGCAGCAGGGCCGAACAGAAGGCCGCGGCGACGGCGGAGCCGCGCATCAAGGTCGCGGTGGAATGCCCGCTGGTCGCCGACGCGGTGCGCGTGGTGCGCGTCGACGGCGGCATCACGGCGGACAAACAGGTGACCGTGTACTCGACGGTCCCGGGCAGGGTGGTCGAGCGCCGAGCCGATCTCGGTACGGCCGTGGCCGAAGGCCAGATCATCGTCGTCGTGGATCACTCCGCGCTGGATCTGGCAGTGCGGCAGGCGCGCAGCGCCGTGGCTGCTGCCGAAGAGCAGGTGCGCAACCTGACTGCCGAGTACCAGCGGGTCGAACGCCTGTACCAGGAAAACGGCGCCAGCCAGCAGCAGTACGACGCCATCCGCACGCAGAAGCTGGCGGCCGAAGAAGGCCTCGCCCAGGCGCGCACGGGTCTCGATCAGGCACTGCGGGCGCGCCAGGAAGCGGACATCCGGGCGCCGTTTCACGGTCTGATCGGCCGGATCCACGTGGAGGTCGGCGACATGGTCGGCCCGGGGGTTCCCATCGCCGTGGTGGTGAACCCCAAGCCGCTGATCGGCAAGGTGCAGATCCCCGAGCGGGACATCGGCGCCATCGTCAGCGGGCAGCCCGTGCAGGTCTCCGTGGCGGCCTATCCAGGCGAAAGCTTCGAAGGTCGGGTGCGCCGGGTGAGCCCCATGCTGGATGCGACGACCAGGATGGGCGAGGTCGAGATCCTCCTGCCCAACAGCGACGAACGCCTGAAGTCCGGCATGTTCGCCACTGCCGAAATCGAGGTGGACCGACACCCGAACGTGCTCATGGTGCCCTCGGACGCGGTGGTGCAGGAGACGCGTCTGGGAGCCGGGTATCTGTCGGGAGACGCCAGCCGCGTCTACTACCTCTTCCTGAAGCGCGGCGACCGCGCTGCCCGCGTCCCGGTGGAGTTGGGCTACACCACGGGCGACCGAGTCGAGGTCCGCAGCGGCATCGCCGGCGCCGATTCGGTGATCGTCACTGGCCAGCATCTGCTCCAGGATGGCCAGCTCGTCGAGCTGGCCGCGACCACGCGAGGGTGAGCGCATGAACCTCTCGGGACTTGCCATACGCCGAGGCGTCACCTTCGCCATGATCTTCATCCTGGCGATCGGATTCGGTCTGTTCTCGCTCACCCGTCTCAAGATGGATCTGTATCCCGACATCACCTTCCCCGTCGTGCTGGTCATGTCGCGGTACACGGGCGCCGGCCCGTACGACATCGAAACGGTGATTTCGCGCCCGCTGGAGGGAGCGCTGTCCTCGGTGCAGGGGGTCACCGGCGTCACCTCGGTCTCGCGCAAGGGCATCTCGCTGGTCGTGCTCGAGTTCGACTGGGGCTACGACATGGACGTGGCTCAGAACGACGTGCGCCGCGCGCTGGACTGGGTCAAGGACTACTGGCCGGATGACGCCACCTATCCGCTGGTGTTCGCCTTCGATCCGAGCCAGATGCCCATTCTGTTTCTCGGCGTGTCGTCCCCCGTGCTCGATCAGGCCGAGCTGCGCCGGGTGACGGACGAACAGATCGTGCCGCGGATGGAGCGGATCGAGGGCGTCGCGGCGGCGGACATCATGGGCGGGCTGGAGCGGCAGATCCGCGTGGAAGTGGAGCCGCGAGCGCTGGCTGCGTACGGGTTGCCGGTGAGCGCTGTGGTCGGCGCGCTGCAGGCGGGCAACCTGCAGGTGCCGGGTGGGTTGGTGCGCGACGGCCGCACCGCCTTCAGCATCCAGACGTACGGCGAGTTCCGCTCGCTGCAGGAAATCGAGGACGCCGTCGTGACGATGCGCGGCGGACGACCCGTGCACGTCAAGGACGTTGCGCGAGTGGTCGACGGGTTCAAGGAGTTGGAGGGGATCGCGCGGGTCAACGGCGAGCCCGGCCTGATGCTCATCGTGCGCAAGCAGTCGGACGCCAACACGGTGCAGGTCGTCGACCGGGTCGCCAAGGCCATCCCGGCCATCGAAGCAGCGGTGCCGGGGCAGGTGCGCATCTCGAGGATGTTCGATCAGGCCGAGTTCATCCGCAGGTCCATCGGCAACCTGTCGTCGTCGGGGATTTCCGCCCTGCTGCTGACTGTTCTCGTGCTGCTGGTGTTCCTGCGCAACCTGCGCAGCATGCTGATCGTGGCGATCGCGATCCCGGTCTCGGTCATCGTCACCTTCTTCGTGCTGGACATGTACGGCACGACGCTGAACATCATCAGCATGGCGGGCTTGGCTCTGGCCGTGGGTATGTTGGTGGACAACAGCATCGTCGTGCTGGAGAACATCTACCGGTACCGGGAGATGGGCGAGCGGCGGCGTGTCTCGGCCGAGAAGGGAGCCACCCAGGTAGGCATGGCCATCACCGCCTCCACGCTGACCACGCTGGCGGTGTTCCTGCCGATCCTGTTCGTGCCCGGCATCTCCGGTGTCATGTTTCGGGACATGGTCATCGCGATCTGCTTCGCCTTGAGCTCTTCTCTGTTCGTGGCGATCGCGTTGGTCCCGCTGTTGTCCGCGCATCTGCTGACCCGCCCGCAACCGGCCCGGACCGCTGTGTTCCGGTGGCTGCAGGCGGTCACGGAGGCGGGGCTGGTGGGCCTGCGGCGCGCCTATGGACGAGCACTGTCCTGGGCCCTGGGCCATCGCCTAGCAGTCGTTCTGCTCACTGCGGCTGCCTTCGTCGGCTCGCTTTTTCTGCTGGGTTCCGTCGGGGTCGATTTCTTCCCGAAGACCGATGAGGGTGATTTCCAGATCAGCATCGAGCGAGCCGTGGGCACCGATCTGCCCAGCACCCTGGCCACCTTCGAACAGATCGAACGCCTGGTCGCCGAGACGGTGCCGGAGGCCACCGACGTGTACTCGAACATCGGCTCGGGTGGCTCGCTGGCCTCGGTGTTCCAGGGCCTGGACACCAACTCCGGGACGATCCGCGTCAAGCTGCGGCCCCGACAGGAACGCCAGCGGGATCAGTTCGCCATCCAGGATGCACTCCGCGCCCGGTTGGAGCAGATTCCCGGCATCACCTTCGCCTTTGCGCAGTCACGCGGCATGCAGAGCGAAGCGGACATCGCGGTCAAACTCTTCGGTCACGATATCGAGGTCACCGGTCGGCTGGGCGAGCGATTGGTGGAGCGGTTCAAGCAGATCGAGGGAGCCGTGGACGTCGAGTCCACGCTGAAGCGCGGCGCTCCCGAACTCCAGATCACGCTGGACAGGCCCCGGCTGCAGGCGCTGGGGTTGACGGCGGGTGCCGTGACGGCCGCGATCTCCAACGCGGTCCAGGGCGTCACCGCCACGACCTATCGCGAGGCGGGCGACGAGTACGACGTGTTCGTGCGCCTGGCCGAGGAGTACCGGAATGCCCCGGAGGATCTGGAGCAGCTCGTCGTGGCGGTGCCGTCGGGTGGCGTGGTGCCGCTGCGGCAACTGGCCCAGGTGACGCGGGGCGTGGGGCCGGTGGCTATCCAGCGCGAAGATCAGAGCCGCGAAGTCGTGGTGCAGCTCAACGTCTCTGGGCGGGATCTGGGCAGTGTCGAGAAGGAGGTCAAGGCGATCATCGCCGAGACCGAGATGCCGCCGGACGTGATCGTCGAGATCGGTGGCGCCGCCGAGGACCGGCGCGAGTCCTTCAAGTACCTCGCGATCGCCATCCTGGCCGGGGTCGCATTGGTGTACATGGTCATGGCCAGCCAGTTCGAGTCGCTGGTGGCGCCGCTGATCATCCTGTTCACGATCCCGCTGTCGACCATCGGCGTGGCGCTGGGGCTGTGGATGACCGGCACGACGCTGAGCGTGATGGCCATGATCGGCATGCTGGTGCTGGTGGGCATCGTGGTGAACAACGGCATCGTGCTGGTGGACTACATGAACCAGCTTCGCCATCACGAGGGCAAGAGCGTGTTCGAGGCGGCCTACGAGGGCGGCATGACGCGCATGCGTCCGGTGCTGATGACCGCGCTGACGACGATCTTCGGCATGCTGCCGCTGGCGCTGGGTAGGGGCGAGGCCGGCGAAGTCTGGGCGCCACTCGCCCGGTCGGTGATGGGGGGGCTCACCACGGCCACTGTCTTGACCCTCATCCTGGTGCCCGTCATCTATACGTCCTTCGCGTCGCTGGCTGAGCACCTGCGGGAGTACGAGGATCGGCGATTGGCGGCCAGGAACCCGGAGCTGGCTGCCGAGATCGTCCAGGAACGCGAGGAGATGAGCCACCCGACCCCGCACTCGTCGTGATGGCGCTGGCGCGCCCCGGCAGCCGCTGCGGCAGGCCTCG
>Ga0067045_1032492_pt1 | contig 10095 bp, 11 predicted proteins | sample TerdegcTABiofilm_FD_59184 | JGI IMG/M metagenome (GOLD analysis project Ga0067045, IMG submission 59184) | Combined Assembly of (Gp0054472, Gp0054536) Wastewater bioreactor microbial communities from Singapore -Terephthalate degrading... | reverse complement strand
GCCTACAACGCTCGCGGCCATAGTGCCCCCTGTTGCACCAACGGAACGGCCAGCAGCGGCGCTCGCGCAAGCGCAGGTAAAGCCAGCCAAGGAAAAAGAGGTGTTGCCGAGCCGGCGCCGCACTACCGGGCGCAGCGAACAGGTGAACATCAAAACCACCTTCGCAGCGAAGAAGCGGCTAATGGAGATTTCGGTCGAACGCGACATGCCGCTGGGAGAAGTGCTTGAACTGGCCTTAGCAGCCCTCGAAAAATCGTGGGAAACCGATACCTAATGGTACCGCCAGATACCACAATAGTATTCCAGGTTAAACTGTTAGAATACTAAATGGTACCATTAGATACTTTAAGGTACTATTGGGGAGAGCAGGGGAAATGGAAAAAATTCTACGCTAAGCTCGTGTGCAAACGATCCTTTGCGCACGAACAGCGGTTTTAACCGTTCACCGGCGCAGATCGTTGCGCAAACCTGTTGCGATAGTATTGGCAACCGCAACTGGTCTTTGCAACGGTCAAGGGCGTCGTTCCCTCTGCTCCGCCTTGGCGAACTGGCCTTAGAGTACGATTTTTTCCGGTTCCCCTATTCTCCCCTTATAGAAAGGATCGGATATTTTATTTTCTCCTGAGAAAGATTAGAAGCCGTATTGTGCGGCTTCTATTTTAAATAATTACAAAAATGCACTCGCATTGACATTAAAACGATTTGCTAAGTTTTTTGCCAACGTTCGGCTTATTTCTCGTCGGCCAGCAAGAATATCGCTAACCAAAGTGGGTGAAGCAATGTCTGATAAATCTTTTTGCTTCAAGTTATGTTCCTCCAATAAAAATCGGAGTACTTCTTTAGGTTCCGTATCCGGAATTTCCACATGCTCGTCCTCCCACTTTTCGATCAGATCCATAGTTATTTCAAAAAGTGAAAAGAGAGGATGACTCACGTCATCCCCTACTTCGTCGGACAAATCATCTGCTAAAGCATGCACACGCTCAAAGTCAGCGTCATTCCGAATCGGACGTAACAGGGCATGAGCCTGTAGCGCTTCCCAAGCTTTGGTAAGCTCAGGTGTCACGCTGCTCGATTGGCTTTGAAATTTCATTTTTTCCGGTTCTCTTTCGACCATTTATTATACTCAACGTGTGTTCCTACGAGCCGTAAGTACACTCTCTGAATATCATAAATTACCACCGCGACGATTCGGTATTCATTACCGCCTATGTCAAACACGGTGTATCTTTCTGGTACATAGTCAGCAGTATTGAATGTCTGTTTTAGCTCACTGAAATCTTGAGCATGACAGGCTTCCATAGTTTTATGCCAAGCTAATAACCTTTGTTTTGCTTCTGGATGTTTATTAAGAAATTCTAGAAGCTTCTTTTTTGATATCACGTGCATATCTTCTTCTTTCAATATTAAAATTTAATTTTTTCATAGGTTCTCTTCTCCATGTATGCCATCGTGAAATATAAATGAATTAGGGCCCAACAAAGTGCATAGTGCAGCTTTGTCGTCCTTATGCTTAATGCACAGACGAATGATATACGCATTTTGAGAACTTCGCAATATGCGTAGAAATTTTTTGCAGCGCGAACGATATCTCCCTTGGCGACGACTAGGCCAGGAGCGGTCTGTTTGCATAACGAAGAACTGTAATTATATTTTTGTAACCGGCCACAAAAATATAATTGTGCCATCGACAGCATGGAACGGGTCTCATGTCAAACGGGAAAATAATTATTGTGGCCGGTCACCATGTCGGGTAGAGTGCCTATATTCGGCAACACTTCTAGGACCGCAAATCATGGACGAACAGAAACGCCGAGCCGGCCGGCCAGCCGGTTCGGGCGAGCAGCTACCGCCCACCGAGCGTAGCCGCCAAAGCCGGCAGAGCCGAGCAGCGGCCGGCGCCACTAGGTTGGATTTTTTCCTTGACCCGCCCCAGGCCGGCCAGCTTGCCGAATTGATGGAGCAATGGGATATGGCCACCCGCAAGGAAGTGGTACAGCACGCGCTCGACATCGTGCATCAGACCGTAGCGAAAAATCGGAAGGCTCCAGCATGAAGTACAGCTATGAAGTTATCCCGCGCCCGGTGGAGCTGGGCGGCGGCTGGCGGCTTAGGATGCTTGAGAATGGCGAAGAAGTCGGCGGCGGCGTGTTCCCTATCGTCCTGGACGATCCGCAAGCCGGCGTGACCTGGTGGAACGATTGCAGCGAGCCAGAGCGTGGCCATTGGCTGGCCGTGGCCAAGTCGGCCGTACCTGCTGACGCATGGGCAGCGTACCAGCTGGCCGAGGCGCACGCCGACGCGGAAGAAACCGCCTATGACTGGCTTGATTCCAGGGAGAGCGTATGAGCGTGAACAAGTCTCAGGCAATGGCTAATATCCAGGCCCGCGCCGACGCCGCCCTGGCGGCGAGCGTAGCACGCGGCCAGACTGACCTTTTTGGCGATGCGGAGCTGGTAGCGTCGGCGCTGCCAGCCGACATCGAGCAGCCGCCGGCAGCGCCGGCCACGGACGTGGCCAAGGTCGCCGGCAAGCGCGCCAAACTCTTGCCAGTACGGCATGTGGAGCGCGATTTCTTCCTGTGCGATATGTTCGATTACGCCATGAAGGACGACGGCGCGAGCATGGAAGCCCCGATTTTCACGCTGTCCACCAGGCCGGACCTAACCGTTTGGCATTGGGAGAGCAAGGATGGCAACCGAGCCTTAACAGTCACGCCTAGCGTGATGGGGCGCGCAACGATGTTTGATAAGGACGTGTTGATCTATGTCATTTCGCAGATGACCGAAGCCCTCAACTGTGATCGGCAGGACGCCAAAAAGGGGTTGTAAGCCCAAACCGGCGGAATTTGTCCAGTTCGCCAAATCGTCAGCTACTCCCAGTCAATTCCAGCCAAAATAGCTTCCAAATTAATCGGTTTCCGTTTGTCACGGAATGCGTAGTGCCCAAGGAAATGCAGGTGCTGCCACGCCGCTGGCGAGATCCGCCTGAGCAAGTCCAGTGCCTTTTCATTGCCAGTTGCCAGATACCGGCCCAGCAGCCCAGATAGCAGCATGGAGTTGTAGGCAATGACGACATTGGCAATCAATCGGCCGCAATGGTTGCTGACCGCCACGTCCAGGTCAGTACGCCCTGTCAATTCCTTTTTGCCGTTCACCTGGGCGATGGTGGAGCGCAACTGGTGGTAGGACTCGATGCGATTTTCCGAACGGTGGACATCGCGCTGCAATTGTGGGTCGCGCAAGTAGCGCAGCGTGTAAATGCTGCGAATCAGCTTGTCGAACTCAAAGATAGCCTTGCGCGTGCGGTGATGCCCGGACAAGGTGCAAATCTTGCGCACAAGGATGCTTTGGCTCATCTCCTTGAGTCCCAACGTGGCGGCAATGTGATCCATGTTGGCTTTCTCCGATGTAATCAGGTTGCGGTCAATTTGACCTGCGGGTTGAATCAGGAAATCGGAGTACCCCTCCTGCCCAGCGCCACAATAGAGGTGCTTTATCTGCGCCTGCAAATTGGTGAAACGCGGTGCCAGGTTCATGCCGAACCAGTGCAGGATGGCGAAATTGGCCATGTTGATGCTGTGCATGTCGCCGGTGATTGTGGTCGGCACGATGTCGGACGTGTTGTTGTAGCAGATGTCAAACACCCAGTAGCTCTCATGCTGGTTTGCACCCAGCAGCTCGGTTTGCAAGGCCACATGGTTGGCCAGCAAGGTGTAGGCGACAACTCCTCGATCCTTGCCGAAATATTTACGCGAATGGCGTGCCTTGAGTGTCGGGTCGGCAGTGGCAAACTTTTGCCCATCGACGCTGCCGTAAAGCACATCCATGTCGATGGAGTAGTACGGGAATATGGGCAGATTGGCGATGAAATTGCTGATCTGGTCGTTCGCGTCAATCAGCGTGGCCGGGCGCAGATGTTGCTGTTGCGTGGCTTCCAAGACGTGATACGGGATGTCGCAGGTCTCCGCCATGCTAAAGTTGCCATGGTTCATGGCCTGCGCAATAGTCACCGCCATCAAACTGTCTTCATCAGCGATCTTCTTTGCGTAGCGTGGCTGCAAGGGCGTCATCGCTGACAGGAAGTGGCATTGCTCATTCACAAACCGAAAAACGTCTGCAATGTCGCGTGCCTGGAGCTTGGCGTAGAAGCCCTGTTGCAGCAGCTTGTCCTTGTCAGCCTTGGGACGGTGCCAAATCAGCGTCTTCTTATTGGGGTCGAACTCCAGGTGCTTGAGTTTGCCGCCGCGCAGTTCCTCGTTGAACTCTCGCCACTGCGTATCCAGCTCGGCGAACAGGGCATCGAGTGCTACGTCAACCGGCTGGCGTAGCCAAGGTATGTCCAGCGCTTTGAGTGCGTCCGCCTTGGCCTCCATGGACACCAGGTCATCAGCAAAGCGCCGGTGCTGCACACTGTCGTCCAGGTAAATATCGCCCACGTCGAGGCGTTTACGCAGTTGCCGATACACCCAGAATTCATACCGGTCGCCACGCAGACTGACTGGTTTGCCATCCTGGTCAAAGCTCAGCAAAAAATCACGCAAGCGTTTGGGTATCGTGCGCGGCGGAATTTCAGCCATCGGCTGCTTCGCAAGTCGTTGTTGGCGAGTAAAGATCTCTTTCATCCATTGCAGCGCGGCCAGCCAGGCCTTGCCACTGGCGCTGCTGCTGGCGAAATCCAGGGCCATGGCCAGCGGGCGCAGATTTTTTGTGCAAAGCCCGCTCTGCTTGTCCACCGCTTGCCAGCGCAAATCCATCTGGCTGACGGGCTTCTCCGTCAGGAGCTTGCCGGTCGAGCGCAGTTTCTCCTCAGGCATGATGCGGAATGCCCGGCGGCGCACGGTGCCGAAAGGGGTCACATCGGCGAGCGTGTCATCCACGTACAGCAAAAGCAGCTCGCCAACACGTGGCGTGGCTTGCTGCCGTTCGTTGTGTATTTGGGCGGCCTGCTGGTTGGCGACTGCCTTGGTGCCGTCTTCGAGCTGCCGCGTGTGGTAGCCAAAGGCTTCCACCACATTGTCCGTGAGTTGCCGGTAGCGCTGCCATGCGTAACACAGCAAATAGAGGTTGGTCTGGCCGGGCTTGAATCGGCGTAAATCGTAGATGGTGTAAAAGTTGGCCAGACTGGCGTAGTAGGCGATGTTGAGTTGCGAAAGGTCAAGGCTTGGCAACAGCGCCTTGGCAATGGCATACAAGGGAGCCAGCGTGAGGCGTTTTTGGCGCTCCAAACCCATCTGGCGGTAGCGGAAGCTTTTGGCATCCTGTTTGAGCGCGGCCAAATCGGACAAGGTGTTCTCTCGCACCAGCAATTGTTGCAGCGCATCGCGTGCCGCATCGGTCAAGGCCGCTTCGACCAATTGCTCCACGCGCTCACGCTCGGCACTGAGCGCGTCCCTGATGATGGTTTGCAGTGTGGAGTAGCCTGGCCGCACGATGCGCTGGCCAATCAAAAACACCATCAATTCAGCCAACAAAAAGGTGGGCGTCACGTCCGTGCGGGCCAGCAGCTCCGCCTTGTCGCGCAATGTCGGAAGATCATTGTCTGTCCACAGGCGATAGCCGAACAAGGCGACAATTTCCCTGCGCTGCGCGTAATATTCCTTGGCGCTTAATGGCTCTATTGTGAGCGTTTTCCCAGGAAAATACCGTTGCAGCAGGAACGTGACATCCTCTGGTGGCACGTCGTCCAGGGAGAACTGAAAAAATGCCTGCTTGGCCTTGAAATAGCCAATTTGCAGCAGGCAATAGACTTGTTTCAAGATACCCCTGCGCTGCAAAGCCAAGGAACGTTCCGCCTCGGTCATGGCAAAAAATTCAATGCGCTGGAAATCGTCGAAACCGGGAATGCCGTAGAGCGCTGTCTTCTCTGCTTCCGAGAGGATGGTCAGCCGCTCGTTGCTGTCACCGCGCATGCCGCATTTCCCTGAAGCCGGGTAACAGACTATCGCGCCCGATGGCGGACAAGATTGAACGACGTGGCATGATCAGGTGTCCGTTCTGAGGTATTGGTATAAAGTTTCGCGGATGACACCGAATTCGCGTTGCGGTATGCTGCGTCGCCCGCGCAATGCCCTCGCGGATCAAGGCCGGCGTGGCTACGGCAACACAAGGTCCACCGATTTCTCTATCGGCGAATAACAAACGCCCATTTTTATATTGCAGCCTTGGTAAACGGCCATCAATGTGAAGTCTTTCGCCTTTGGTGACCGGTTCAATGTGATTTCAACCTTCACTGGCCGCAGGTAAGTTTCCATCTTGCCGAAAAACTGGTCATTCTTGATGACACCTGCAGGCAAACTCACCGTACCGATGGTGACGGCACCGGGATTTTTGATGGTGAAGCGGATCTTGTCCTTGTAGAGGTAATAACCGTTCGCGGGAATGAGCTCGGCAACTAGCGTGTTGGTCCCTTTGAATGCGACTTTGAGTCTGAACGCATCATCCGGTTCAAGCAGTTCGTCTTCCTTCTTACTGGAAAACAGCTCACTGATGCGATTTTTCAGGCCCGGCGCAGTCGATTGCTGCGCGACGGCTGGTTGGAGCATGCCGCAGCAAAATGCCGCGAGGGCGAAGCTGGATAAACAGCGTTTTTTCAACATGAAGAGCTCCCTAAATTATTCTTGTGTCTGTCAGCCGGGTGCCGACAGACCAAACGCTGCGGCGTCGCCATCTCCGGCTCCGATCAGCGCGCGGCAGCGAGCGCCGTGTCGAGGTACGTGCGCAGTTTTGCAAAATTGATGATGCCAATCGTCTGGGAAATCCGTTGGCCCGATTTATCGATTATGAATGTGACCGGGGTCACCTTGACTTGTCCAAAATCGCGCGCCAGATCACCGCCTTTATCGAAGACCACCGGAAATGGCAATGTCTGTCTGGTAGCGTAAAGTCGCACCTGTTCCGGATCGTCATACGGCATCGCCACCGCGATGACTTCCAGACCTCGTGGTTGGTATTGCCTGTAGGTGGCGATGAGGTCCGGCATTTCCGCCATGCAGATGCCGCAACTCGTCGCCCAAAAATTGATCAGGACGATTTTGCCGCGAAGATCGTTGAGCGCGATCTGTTGACCGCTGATCGTCGTGAATGTGTGTGTGGATGCTGCCGGTTTTTGACGCAAGGCATAAGCCCCAGCGGCGACTGACACAAGCACGACCAACATAACAACCAGGCGCGTCGCTTTGCTAATCGGCATTGGCGGCCTCTTCGATCCTGCCGTCCTTCACCCGGACCACCCGCTGGGCGTGCGTCGCCACCGCAGCGTTGTGGGTGACCATGACAATGGTCTTGCCCTCGGTATGCAGCCGCTTGAGCAATTGCAAAAGTTCGGCCTCGGATGCTGAGTCGAGGTTGCCGCTGGGTTCATCCATCAGCAGCACGCCCGGTTCGTTGGCAAGCGCGCGCGCAATCGCGACACGCTGCTGTTGGCCGCCCGAGAGCATGCTTGGGAAGAAATGGGCTTTGCCCGTCAGTCCCACTGCATCCAACAATGCCAGCGCGCGCTTTTTCCCTGCATTTGATTCACTCCCTCCGAACCATAGCGCCATCTGAATATTCTCCAACGCGGTCAGATGCGGCAATAGGTTGAAGAATTGAAATACGAAGCCGATTTCTTCCGCCCGTGCTCGTGCCAGCGCATTCGGTGCCAAGGCCGTTAGCTCCGTGCCATCCAAGTGAACACATCCCGCCGTGGGACGATCCAGTCCACCCATGATCTGCAACAGCGTACTTTTGCCGTGACCAGACGGCCCCATGATGGCTAGCCATGCACCACGTTCTACCGTCAGGTTCACATTGGTGAGTGCTGCGGTCGACGCGTCGCCTGCGCCATAAATTTTACTGACGTTCTCTACACGAATCACAGTGTCAGACATGATGAATTGCCTCCATCGGCGAGAGCTTGGCAGCACGGTACGCAGGGTAGAGGCCTGCGACCAGAGCAAGACCGATCGACAGGCCCACTGTCATCAAGGCCGTGCCGCTATCCAGCATGGGCACCGATGTCTGGGGCAGTGACGCGGTGAACGCGTTATTAGTGAGATAGGGGCCGAACAACCAAGCGGCCAACATCCCTATTGCCATGCCCAGCAGCCCGCCCAGCAACCCGTACAGTCCGGATTCGAACATGAATGACAGGAACAGCGTGCGCCGGGTACTGCCAATCGCTTGCATGATGCCAATCTCGCGCCGCCGTTCATAGACGGCGGTCAGCAGGGTATTGACGATTCCAAACGCGGCGGCAAGTACGCCGACGGCAGCTACCGCCTGCATTGCGTTGCCGACGGTGCCGACAATCGACAGGATAGAAGACAGCAACTGTTTATCGGTCACTACCGCAACGTTCGCCGCTTCCTGAATTCGCAGACTGACGGCATCGACTTGCTCCAGGTCCGTCACCTGGACTGCAATGAAGGATACTTTTCCTTCAACAGCATAGATGTTCTGGGCGACCGGCAATGGAATGAAGGTGGCAATGTCGTCCTTGGTGCCGGTTTCTCGCAGTACGCCGATTACGCTGAGCGGTTTGCCGCGCACGGTGAATTCGTCACCTGGCTTCAGTTTGAACTGTTTCGCGATGGCGAAGCCGACCACGACGGCACGCTCGTCAGGGGCGCTGAAATAGCGTCCGGATTCGACGCCCCATTTTTGCAGCGTGCGCATTTCCTGCGGCCAGATACCAATCACCGGTACGGGTTGATTGCGGAACGCAGTTTTTTCGTTCAGATAAGGAATGGCACTCTTGACGCCGGGCACGCGGCCGATCTTGTCCAGTTCGGCCATCGGGATCGCTTCCGGCAACTGCTCGCCGGTCAACACCGAAATCTGCTCATACGCGCACCATCCCTTGGGCGTGACCACCAGGTTGGCTCCCAATCCCTGCGCCTGTTTGCGGATTTCCCGTGTCAAGCCTTGCCCAATCGTCATCAGGGAAACAAAGGCTGCCATGCCGATCGCCACGCCTGCCAGTGTGAAGACAAAACGCCCGCGCCGACGTAACAAATTGCGCCATACCAGTTTGGAGAGATTCATCGTGGCTCTTTACTTGATCGAACCCAGATTCTCGACGCTTTCAGCCTGAATAAACTGAAAGCCCATCTTCGGGTCGTCGACGATCTTTCCGCGCACATTCAACTCATCCCATGGCTTGGGCAGCGTCCCGGTCGTCCGCACCGGCAAATAGGTTTTCGCGCAATGCAGATCCGAACAGACCCTCGCTTCGCGCGCATCGATTACCGAGAATAGCGTTGGGTCCTTCGGCGAGGCGGCGGCCATTACCGCGCGCACGACAATTGTGGGTTCTGTCGCATTAGCATACCGTCGATGGCCGATCAGGTAAGCTACGGCGCCCGAACCTTGGATGAATCGCCATGCTCAACTTCAAAGGGATGCGCTTTCCGATCGATGTGATCCTGGTCTGCATTCGCTGGTACGTAGCATACCCGCTGAGCTACCGGCACCTGGAAGAAATGATGGAAGAGCGCGGCGTATCGGTCGACCATTCGTCGATCAATCGGTGGGCGATTCGTTTCCTGCCTCTCGTCGAGAAGATGGCCCGGAAACACAAGCGCCCGGTCGGTGGCAGCTGGCGAATGGATGAGACGTATATCAAGGTCAAGGGCGTCTGGAAATACCTGTACCGCGCCGTCGACAAGCAGGGCAAAACCGTCGACTTCCTGCTCACGGCCAAACGCGATATGGTCTCAGCGAAGCGCTTCTTCGACAAGGCGATGGGAGCGCACGGCGATCCGGACAAAGTCGCGATGGACAAGAGCGGGGCCAACAAGGCGGCGATCGATGCGATCAACGCCAGCCGTGACGTGCCGATCGTGGTGCGCCAAGTCAAGTACCTCAACAACATCGTCGAACAGGACCATCGCGCCATCAAGCGGGTAACCAGTCCGATGCTCAACTTCAAATCGTTCCGCGCCGCCCACTGCGTGCTCGCCGGCGTTGAGCTCATGCACATGATCCGCAAGGGCCAGTTCGCAATCAACGGAACCGATGCGATGTCGTTCGCCGACCAATTTTATGCGCTGGCAGCACAGGTCCGTCCAGTTTGAGGCACCCCAGTTCCTTTCCTGGAAAATTCCGTCTTCGG
>Ga0067045_1032496_pt1 | contig 10096 bp, 9 predicted proteins | sample TerdegcTABiofilm_FD_59184 | JGI IMG/M metagenome (GOLD analysis project Ga0067045, IMG submission 59184) | Combined Assembly of (Gp0054472, Gp0054536) Wastewater bioreactor microbial communities from Singapore -Terephthalate degrading... | reverse complement strand
TTTGATGCTCCAGTTTCACAGGCAAAACAGTCTCACAAAATGATCGCTCGATCCATAATATATTCTGGAATTTCACACCAGCCGATCAGAATATTTTCTCTCTCTATAGGCAATTTTTCTTAAAACTTTAAAAACTTTATTAAAATAAAAGAAAATTTTAAATATTCACATTGAAATTTTGTGGGTATATGCGTTATAACCAGCGCATTAAAATATCTTTTATCTACGATTCTGATATCGGATTCATTTGTTTAATTTCGATGGTAGTTCCCATACGTTTCAGATCGGCAAAAAAACGTTGTGGTTCTACCACGTTACCTTGCAGCCATAGACCAGGTTGATGGATCGAACCGTCCAGATATTGCAATAGACAGGCGACCACTGGCAGCGCAGTTAACAGGTAACCATCTTCATGTTCAATTTTAAAATGTTGAGTAATTCGTTTGTCTTTTTTATACCCGCCCGCTTCTAATAAAAGCTGAGTGCCAAAAGGTGGTCGGCTGAATTTTTTTAATCCCCAATATATCAGGTGTGAAATAGGCTGAAGAGCAATCGTCGGTCCGAGCTTGAGGGCTACCATGCTGGGTAGTAATAAGATATTATCCACAAACCAGTTAAAACCACCTACATAAAAACCGATTTGTTTAAGCGAAGGATACTGAATCGGTAAAGCTTTCAGTTCCTCTAAAAACATGGCGGTGCATTTTTGTTTTCCAAAGGTTTTACCAAAATCAAAGGTGCGCTGATGTTTCCAATTTCGCTGCCATTTACCATTGGAAAAAAAGACAGGTTGAAAATCGAGTATTTCCAGAACGAATTCCTCAATTGTAGCTGGAGATAATTGTAAAGTCTTCCAGTTTATTTTAATCACACTTCCGATATGGGCGGTTTCTAAGTAATCGAATTCGGGAGCCAGATAGCGAACCATGGCAGCCGGAAGTCCAGGATGGAATCCGCCTTCAGTGATAAAGCAGAGCCCTCGCTGGCGAATTCCCTCTGCAAAAGATGTGAGAATTTTTAATTTGGAAGTGGAATATTGAATATCCATATAGTCTATACCCGATTGCAGAGCAGCCTGGACAACCTGACGGGTAAACATTGAAGTGCTGGAAGCCACGACTACCATTTGTGTTTTACTGAAGGCTTTTTCCAGAGCTGGTTGGTCAGCGGCATCCAATTGACATATTGTTACTCTATCTCCGCCAAAATGGGCGTTGAGCTCCGCTGCAACTTTTTGAGCTTTAATCCCATTACGCCCGGCTAAAATAATTTGAACATTGCTTTCCTTTAATAAATTATGAGCAATATGCCGACCTGCTTCTCCGTAACCGCCGAGAATTAGAATAGTATGATTTTTCATAAAAGATATCCTGATAAGAATGGAATCTTATTATTTCAGTTTTTAATTCCTGCTTATTTTTTACAAGAAACATAAATATCTGCTTCGATCATAATACCATTTTTATAGAAATGATGGACAAAATATAGATTGCCGGTTTCATCCAGGGTAGGTTCACCGGCGAATTGGGAAAGAATTAGCTCAGGTTCACTCCAGGTTCCACCATTCTCTACTGATCGAAAAATGGCAGGAGTGCCCTGATAGATTCGTGTAAACCAGAGTTGCTTACCATCGGAAGAGACAAAAGGCCAACCATCTGTATCGGCACTATTGACAGTTTCAATATTGATCGGATCGGACCACGAATCACCATTTCTTACCGTTAACCAGATGTCATAAGAACCCTTTCCGCCGGCTCGATCAGAATGAAAATAGAGACTATCCCCGTATGGATGAACTTCACCAATTTGAATCTCTTTCATGAGTCGGTCACCCACATACTTCCAATTCTTCCATTGGTTGTTAACAAACTCGGCAGTAAACATATTGACTCCGGTGAAACCCTCACGAGCCGAGGCAAACCACATTTCATTACCCCGCACTGCTACTGCACCATCCAGGGATAATTTTCCAGGATCTTGTAGCCATACCCGTTCAGCTTCACTCCACTCGTTGGATATTTTTGTGGATATCCAGACTCCGCTGACTTGATCTAAAAGTTGCTGTTCCACCGGTATTCTGACGTCTGGTGTAAAAAAGAAATAAATGGTTTTCCCATCAGGAAGAATGAAAGGTGAATCTTCAGCCCCAGAAGTATTAATGGCTGAAGATAAGGGAATTGGGTTTTCAAATTCAGCAGAATAGAGGATAGGGGGATAGAAATCGCTCTCCGGTATTTGCTTGGTAATATCAGAAGGTAGCTTTTCGTGTCGGTCAACGTCTGGATAGTGAGGTGGGGGATACTCTGTTGGATTTTCTTTTTCGCATACCGAAAAGATTATGAGTAAATGGGGCAGCAATAAAAAGAGAATAAATCGTAATCTTTTTTTCATCATCATCCCCTCTCTTCTGGTTTTGATTTAAAAAAATTTTTTGTTGCTATTTTTGAATCAATTAGAAATTTTTTCTTTATCTGACAATCAATTCGTACTCTCTGGTTCATAGTCAGGGAAAAAAGATTTATCCACAACAAAAATACACAAAGGTGATTTTTCCCTGTTAGGTTGGTTATAATATTAATATATATTTTAGAAAAGTTTGTTATGAATTCTGTAAATTTTATATATAGTGATTATTAGAGACTCATGGCTTTTTAGAAATTAACAATTCCATTCATCTACGCTGCGGATTGTTTCAGCAGATACAGTTCATTCTTAAAATCGTTCTAAGACCTTTTTCAGGAGCTTAACCAGTCTGTTATTCAGGTCGAATGATTCGACCGACCGGTCGATCTAAAGCATTTCAGGTCCGAAATTTATCATTTCATAAATTCAATAAAATCAAAAAGTAATAGAATGTTAAAGATTTCTGGCATAAGGATTGAATAAAGTTCTGATGAATAAAAACTTTAATTAAAGGAGGATGTAACATGAAACGATTCACACTCACTTTGATAGCGATCGGTTTAATAGTCGGTTTATTGTCTGCTCAGGAACCACTGCAAACCCAGGCTCAAGTTCAAACTCAAAGCCAGATCAAAGACCAGAATGAGGTTCAGACGCAAAGTCAGGTAAAAGCGCAGAATCAAACTCAGGTTCAGGCCAAGACGCAGAGTCAGATTCAGAATCAAAATCAGATCGCCAATCAAGCGCAAACTCAAACCCAGGCGGGCGATCCCAACCTGTACCAGCATCGCTTCCAATTTCGTGATCTGAATGGTAATGGAATTGATGACGGAATGGAATATCAGATGATGCATCAAAAGAAAAACGGTTATGCTCCTGGAGATGGCACTGGCAATTCAGGTGTTGGTCCCCAAAATGGAAGCGGCTATGGCCCGGGAAGTAAACAAGGAGGTCAATTTGGAGGATATGGTCCTGGAGCGGGTACGGGAAATGTGGGAGTCGGTCCTCAGAGTGGCGCTGGTTATGGTCCGGGTTCGACCGGGGGCACGGGAACAAATGGAGTTCCTAAAGGTAATATGAATCAAAATGGCGGTAAAAGATAAAAACTGTTGACCATAGTACCTCCTGAAAGAACCTCCGACTTTCTCGGAGGTTCTTCTTTTTTTAAAATAGATCGAAATAGTGTCCATGAATTACATATATGAATACCAATGAAGATTTGTTAACATTTTAGATAAAAGGATTTTATAAACCTATACTCAAAATAAAATTGAAAAAAACAGGGAGTTTTATTTTTTTAACGGTATTCCCTTTGAGAAAGTCAACCAGATCTAAATATAGTTTTTTTACTTTATTTTATCGAAAGTCTCTATTGAGGGGAAACCATGTAATTATTTTTAGTTTTGATTAAAGTTTTAAGATTATTTATCTTCTCGGCGAGGATTCACGTAATTGATTAAGAGAAATTCTTGAATATCAACAGGAATTATATATTTTGCTGTACGTCAATTTCAATCTTAATTTAGATCCATGAAACCGTTCATCTGGAATGCTCAATTTCTAAAGGCCCGCCATTTAATTTTTATTTTTTTAATTTTAGCCGTTCTGATGGTGAGCTCCGCCCTGATCGAACTGAAGCAGAGTAAGAGAGAGCTGTTGGATTTAATGACCGAGCAGGCTCACACGTTATTGGAAAGTGTGATTACCAGTTCCCGGAATACCTTAATGACCAATTGGATGATGGAAGATCTCATTGATGAGCGATTGTTGAATAATGCCAGTATTATTCGCAATTGGTATGAAAAAGGTCAGATTAATCAGTCCCTGCTCTCTACCCTGGCTGAGCAAAATAATTTATATCGAATAAACATTTTTTCAGCTGATGGCCAAAAGATTTACAGCAGTCACCCCCAGTTACATGAGGTTGAAACCACTGAAGCTGAAGCTATTTTACAACCTATTTTTAAGGGGGAAGCGGATACTCTCTTTATTGGGTTACGTGAAGCCCGATATCAACCGGGTTATCGCCTGGCGGTCGCTGTGGCGGCCCGGGATCGCAGTGCGATCGTAGTCAATATGGATGCCGCCCAATTATTGGAATTCCGAAAAAAAATTGGTTTTGGTAGTCTGTTGCGCAATCTCTCACAAAATCCGGGTATTCTCTATGTGGCCTTGCAGGATACCAGTGGAATTGTGGCGGCCTCTGGCAATGTGGAAGAGTTAGAACGAATTCAGGGTTCGGATTTTCTTTCTTCTTCTTTATATGATTCTTTATTCAGTGTGCGTACGATTGATTTCCAGAAACAACAGGTGTTTGAAGCCGTACATCCTTTTCATTTCGATGATGAAATCATTGGATTATTTCGATTGGGAATTTCTCTCACACCATTACAGCTCATAAAAGATCGCATTTATCGCCGGATTTTTTTCATCAGTATGATTCTGCTGGCGGTTGGTTTCATTCTGTTTACTTTGTTGATTATTAATCAAAACCTGGAAATCACTCGCCGACAGTATCAGGTGGTGGAGACTTACTCCCGGAATATTATTCAAAATGTTAGCGATGCAATAATTGTGTATGATCAGGATTTCGTCATCAAAGTCTTCAACCACTCCGCCGAAATTCTGCTTGGCTCAAATGAATCAAGTGTGGTGGGAAAAAGATTAAATACACTGTTTAACACACCAGAGTGGGATAATCTGCTGCAGACCGAATTCTCGCTGCAAGAGATGGCCTTACCCATCCGGGGGAGTCTAAAACAACTGCTGATTTCAAAAACCAGCTACCAGGATGAGCAAAATCGGGAAACAACTATTCTGGTACTACGAGACCTCACCGAACAGAAAAGATTAGAGGACCAGATTCAGCGTCAGGAGCGGTTGACGGCTCTGGGTCAATTAGCTTCAGAGGTGGCCCATGAAATTCGCAATCCTCTGAATGCGATTGGAACGGTTGTACAACAGCTGGATCGTGATTTCCAACCAACCCATCAACAAGAGGAATACCATCAATTAGCTCAATTGGTTTATCAGGAAGTAAAGCGTATTAATGCCACCATTGAGAACTTTCTCAAGTTTGCTCGACCTCAACCGTTAAAACCGATAGAGTTTGATTTAAATGAATTCATTCGCGAAATTGAAAGTCAATATCGTCCGGTTTTCAAAGAAAAGAACATTTTGTATCACTTTGAGATGACGGATCAGATTCGAGTGAGATGGGATCGCGATAAGATGAAGCAAGTCTTTCAGAATCTTATTCAGAATGCGGTTGAAGCCGTAAAATCCGCTGGTAAAATTCAGGTAAATGCTAAAAAAAGAACTGATGGCTTTATAGAAATGACCATAGAAGATAATGGTCCCGGAATTCCTGCTGATATTCAGCAGAAGATCTTTAATCTATATTTTACCACGAAAACCTCAGGTACCGGAATTGGCCTGAGTATTGTTCAGCAAATTATCGATCAACACCAGGGACTTATTTCCTTTGAGAGCCAGGCGGGTAAGGGAACCCGCTTCTTGCTGCGCCTCCCTCAACGTGTGGATGGATGATTACCCGGGAAGATGTTGAAAAGAATAAAAAATACAAAATACAAAATACAAAATACAAAATATATTTATGGACCCTTGATGAATATTAAATATAAAATATAAAATATAAAATATTCAATGCTTTCTATGAGAACATTCTCGTTTACAATTTTGGTTATTGATGATGAAGAAGCCCAGCTGAGGTCTCTGCAAAGTTTTTTAGAACGCCGGGGTTTTCAGGTGTTTACAGCCAGTGATGGCGAGCAGGGATTTGCACTGGCACAGCAGCATACCATCGATCTGGTGCTCACTGATTATCGTATGCCGGTGTGGAATGGACTGGTGGTATTGCGAAAAATAAAAGAACTAAATCCGGGAATTGACGTGGTGGTCATTACCGCCTATGGAAGTGTGGAAGAGGCTGTAGAAATAATGAAAGCCGGTGCTTACGATTATCTAACCAAACCGATTGATCTGGATGAATTAGAACATTTGATAAAACGGGTTCAGGAAAAACGGATTCTACAAAGTGAAAATCGGCAATTAAAGGAGCAATTGCAGGAACGGTTTAAATTCGAGGCGATTATTTCTCAAAGCGGGGAGATGGAACAGGTGTTGAATACAGCCGCCAGAGTAGCTCCCAGCAAGGCTTCGGTGCTGATCCGCGGAGAAAGCGGTACGGGCAAGGAATTAATCGCACGGGCGATCCACTTTGCCAGTCCCCGTAAAAACCAACCTTTCGTGGTAGTAAACGTAGCCGCTTTGCCGGAAAATATTATTGAGAGTGAACTATTTGGGCATGAAAAAGGTGCTTTTACCGGTGCAACTCAACAGCGTATCGGTCGATTTGAACAGGCGGATGGAGGAACTATTTTTATCGATGAAGTAGGGGATATTCCGCTTCCCGTTCAGGTGAAGTTGTTGCGGGCAGTTCAATTTGGAGAAATCGAGCGGGTGGGAGGAAATAAACCCATCCAGGTGGATGTGCGAATCATCGCCGCTACCCATCGCTCTCTGGAAGAAATGGTCAAAAATAAAGCCTTTCGTGAAGATTTTTATTATCGCTTAAATGTGGTTAGCATTCACATTCCGCCACTACGACAACGAAAAAGTGATATTCCTTTATTAGTGGATCATTTCATTACGAAATACAGCCGGGAAAATCAGAAACCTATTAAAGGAATTACCCGTGAGGCCCTGGATCAATTGCTGAAATATGACTATCCCGGTAACGTGCGAGAACTGGAAAATCTCATTGAACGAGCGGTGGTACTGAGTCGCGATGAATATATTTCGGTTAACGATCTTCCTCTTCATACCCATCTTCGAACGGAACAAAAGCTGTTGGATCCCTATCAATTGGAAGAAGGATATGAGAAGAAAATGCAGGCATTTGAGCGAGAAATGATCACCACCGCTCTGAAGCAGAGTGGTGGCAATAAAAGTGCAGCCGCCCGTCTGCTGGGAATTGGTGAACGTCATCTGCGATCTCGATTGGAAAAATTGGGGATGAAGTGATTGACCGGATCTGGCGTTCCTATGTTACCCCATTCTTGAATTCGACCAATTAGAATTTCGACTCGACTGAATAGTCGAACTGCTCCGATATCAATCAAAACCTTCTTCTTTCTAAATTATTGTTTTACTGTCATTTATAGATTCATTAACAAGTTTGGCATATAGTTTGTAATCATTCAGGGCAGAACAATAACTTAACTAAACATAAGGAGAAGTAAAATGAAACGGATGTATGAGTGGTTCACGGTAGCACTGGTTGTTCTGGCCCTGCCCATGATTAATTTTGCCCAGGACACTACAAAAACTCAAACCAGAGAGCAGATAAAATCCCAGAATGTCCGGCAGGAGAAAGTCCAGTTGAAGGATAAGAATCAAAATCAGGGAACGACCCAGAACCAGGAACGCAACAAAGTTATCCATGGTCCTAATTTCGTCGATAAGAATGGCGATGGAGTAAATGATAACGCGCCGGACCATGATAATGATGGTATCCCCAACGGACAGGATCCTGACTATCAGGGAGTGAATAAGGGTAAGAGGCAGCAAAACTTCATTGATGAAGATGGAGATGGGGTAGCAGACAACGCCCAAGCTCAGGTAAAAGGAAAAGCCAGAACAAAGGCCAGTTATGGTCCAGGTGATGGTACGGGTAATAAGGGTGTTCGCCCGCAAGACGGTACGGGTTATGGCAGAGGCGCGCAATCCGGTGATTGTGATGGCACCGGTCCTAAAGGAAAGACCAATCGTGCAGGAAAGCAATAATTCTCAATCGTAAATAACAGCGCTTCCCACCTCGAGTAGGAAGCGCTGTGTTTATTTTTCAGGGGACGGATATGAGCACGAGAATGATAAAAAAATTTTTATACAGTAGCCTTATAATTTTAGTTTTCTTTTCGCCCCGAAATTCAATCGCTCAATGGTTTTATTCTCTTTATCTGGAACAGGAATATAACACCAATCCATTTGGTTTACCGGTATCAGAAGATGAACAGATATCAAGGATTTCGATGGGTTTACAGAGAGATTGGGAAAAAGTAAGTGCCCAATATTTTGGCAGTTATCATGCCTATATTCAGAATCCAGCTCGTAGTTTTTACTGGCATCAATTTTTCGTCGGGGGAGGAGATACCACCAGTTGGAATCTTCTGGCGGAAAATCGTCTGAATCGCCCCGATTTTCAGGTGTACGACTATCTTAGCCTGCGTGGAGGAATTAATCATAATCAATTCATAAATAATATTTTGTGGCGGACAAGCGGTGGAGTGACCTATAATAATTTCCCGGAACTACCTGATATAAATAATTTGTCAGCTACTCTCTATACGTCTTTTCAAAAATCTTTTAAGACTCGAACCAGCTTTATTGCTACAGCCGCTGTCAATTATAAATATTATCTTCAACAGGTTACATTTACCGACCCTGCTTCAGCATTTCTCGCGTCGATAAAGCAATTCAACCAGGGTGGAGGTTCGGGTCCAGGACCGGGTAGTCCAGGTGGAGGAGATGGTGGCTACTATAATGTGTATGTATCGGACAACGAACAGCGTGGGTTGGGTCAATTGCTTCTTACACTTCGATTAGCACAATCATTAGCTTCCTATACTGGCCTGGCTGTTCAATATCAAACCCGTTTGAATTTCAGTAAATACGAACGCAGCATTACTGGTCTGCTCTATGGGTATAGTAGTGAATCCCAAATTTTTGATGATCCTTTGGGTTATGAATCCCATCTTCTGGGCGCGGAATTGACTCAATTGCTACCATATCGTACCTCGATAAAAGCGGCAGCTTATTATCAGCAAAAGCATTATGTCGCCCAGGGAGCTTTTATCGATGCAGTCACCGTCGATCAGTCGATACCACGTGAGGATATCTATCGCACAGCATGGACCACACTGGAAAAAAGAGTCGCGCTGTGGAAGATGGATCTGGCAGTCCAGGTTAATTATCAATGGGTCAATAATTCTTCAAATAGTTACTGGTACGATTATGTGAGCCAATTTGTGTCGCTGGCAGTCCAGGTAGATATGTAAATTAATTTTTAAATAGGAGTCCGGTGGTAATTTTGAATAAATTGAAATCAATATGTGAGGTATAAAATGAAATTTTTATGGTCGATTTTTTTAATCTCCTTATTATGGTGGTCTTTCTCCATGGCACAGGAAACTGATACCACCAAAAATCAGGCACAACAGCAAGAGCAAATGAAGAATTCTGATCAGAAAGAAACTCAGGAACAAGAGCAAGAAGTAGCAACTCAACAGAAAAAGCAACAAGAAGAATTTATCGATGTGAATGGTAATGGAATTGATGACCGCTTGGAGCAAAAGGGAACCGGTAAGCGGAAAGGACAACAGCAAGCAAAAGACCGTTTTATTGATGTTGATGGAGATGGAATTTGTGATGGCAAAGAGTCGGCTATCGGGTTAAAAAATATATACCGAAAGCGACGTGGAAATCCCGGCAGTCGATAGGAAAAGAGGAAATTGTATTTTCAATAGAATAATGGTAGTTCAGGTCTTTTTTTACTTTTATGGTTCTTCACAATAATGAGTACCTAAAGGTTGAAAAATAGAAAAGACATCCCCAAATTTCCTCAAAGGAAATTTATGAATCACCAAAAAAAGGAGGAAATTGGGAATGTCAG
>Ga0067045_1032493_pt1 | contig 10096 bp, 7 predicted proteins | sample TerdegcTABiofilm_FD_59184 | JGI IMG/M metagenome (GOLD analysis project Ga0067045, IMG submission 59184) | Combined Assembly of (Gp0054472, Gp0054536) Wastewater bioreactor microbial communities from Singapore -Terephthalate degrading... | reverse complement strand
GCCCACCGCCTACTTCTCGTAATGCTCGACCTTGGGCCAGTAGGAGGGGAAGTCGAAGTCGGGGCTGTTGTCGAGGTCGTGGCAGGTCGCGCAGAGGTGCTTTTCAGCCTCGGCCTTGGTCACCTTCATGGCCTTCTGGATCTTCTCTTGAAGGGCCTTGTCGTTCTTGACCTCCGCCTCGCAGTGCGCCCCGCCCGCCCCGTGGCATGACTCGCACCCCACGTCGATCAAGTCAGGCGTCTTCTCCTTGGTGAGGAATCCGCCCCGATAGGGAAAGTACTCGGTGGGGTGCCAGCCGATGACATGGCAACTGATGCACTCGGGATCGAAGTTGCGAGGAGGATCGGTTTTGGTGAGGGTCTCGTAGGCACGGGCGTGGCCCGATTTCTTCCAGATCCTGTAGGACTCCTCGTGGCACGTCTGGCACTTCGCCGAGCCGACAAAGGCCCCGAGCGTGGTTTGCTGCGCGTAGGGCACCGTGCGCACGCCGAGGCCGTCCAGGCCCAACGCCTTGAGTTGCCCTTGGTAGGCGGCGAAGAGGGACTTGATCTCCGGGGCGTTGGGATAGCGGGAGTCGAACAGCACCCGCTGGTATCGCAGGCGGGGCACGCCGTCGTACACCCCCAAGACGACCGCTCCCATGCCTTTCTCGCCGACCTCGACCATGAGGGTCTTGGCGCCGATGGTCCGGCCCTTGGTACTCGGGGGCTCGCCCACCCCGCCCGCCGTGACCACGAGGTCGAAATCGGGGAACTTCTCGGCCAGTTCGAGCGACTCTTCCACCGTTGCGTGCGCCAGCAGGACAAGCAGGTCGCACTTCTCTTTCTGCAACTCGGGGAGGATCTTCCGAAGGGCTGCTTCCGGCGGCGACATTTCGATGTCGGCGTTGTGGATGTCCTTCTGGTACTTCTCGCCGAGCACGGCAGTGATCCCGATCGTCATTCCCCCGGCCCGGACGATCCGCTTGGTCGCCGTGAGGCCCGAGGCGAAGCCGAACAGTCCGACGTTCGCCGAAACGAACGCGCTCGGCTTCCCGTCGACGCTGGCGGCCACGGAGACGAGTTCTCCGGCCGGCAGACGCAGTTCGCCTTTGCCCAAGGCGATGGCGTCGTACCCCATCTTCCGCATGGCCTCGACCGTGGTCTGGAACTTCAATTCCGCCTGGCGTCCGAATCCCTTGCTGATCCCTCCGACGTCGACGGCCAGCACGGGCCAGCCGCGGTCGCTGCGGAGTTCCTGGAAGAAGGAGTCACGACGCATCAGCCCCCCCTTCATTCGATCCAGGCCCGCGCAACCGCAAGGCTCGAGGTACCCGTCCTGTCGGCCCGTCGCGACAATCGCCAGCCTGGGCTTCGACCAGTTCTCGAAGAACTTGCCGTTTTCCTTGACGGGGTCAAAAGGGATGCCGCTGTGCTTCCCGGTCTTGGTGAAGGGGCCGGGTGCCTCGGCTGCCGGCTTGGCCGCATCGGTCACTGGCTGGTCCTTCGCTCGCCGCAAGGGATTCGGCCGGAGTCGGGTGTCGGTGCCCTCTGCGGGAGCGTCGAAACGGGCCTGAACGACCCCTTCGGAGGAACCCGTCCCGCTCGATGCCGGCGGCGGAAGCGGCATCGCAACCGCCGGGTGTGCGGACGGAGTGGTGGCGGGAAGCGGCGATGGCGGGACGGCACCGGCGACGGTGGGACTTGGCGTGTCGGTTTGCGCCGCCCCGGACGATTGGGACATCTGGCAATCCGACGTCCCGCATCCGGCGATTCCCAGGCAAGTCAAAACGGCAAGAAACAGACCCCGCCCACCAACTCGCACATTGAACAGAAGCATAAGCATCCTGCCTAGATCAGGACCATCGCCCCGGCAATCAACCCTCCACCGCGAACCGGACGCGGATGAGCAACTTCGGTGCCCTGGGATGGTTGGTCTCCAACAACACCCTGCCGCACTTCGCCGTCTCCGAACCGAGGTGATCGGCAGGAGGGCTCCCCTTCGGAATGCGGATGACGATGGGGAACTGCCTCAAGGTCTGGCCCCTGGTTTCGGACGCCGGCCCCAAATCCACCTTCATCAGATCCGGCCAGACCTCGGCCACTCGGAGTCGCACCTGGTCGCGGAACGCGCCCCGGGCGATCACCATCAGGGTTCGGGAGGCCCCTTCGCCCGATTTCACCGTGCCGATCGTCAAGAGACTGTGCTCTTCGCTCCAGCCCCCCCCGACGACTACCAGATCACTGACCACCGACCCACTGATCGGAATCTCGAACGTGTCGAGCCCGGGGAGGTTGGTCTTCAGGCGGATTGTCTGCTTAAATGTCCCCACGGGCAAGCCCGGTTTGACGGTCACCTGCAATTGGGCCCCGCTCTTGGCCCCCGTCTCCTTGGCCAGGACCTCAGACTTCAGAGGAGGCCATTTCGCGTCGAACGAGGCCGCGGTGCTATTCTCCGTATACTCGCACCCGAGGATTTCCAGCGGAGTGTCGATGTAGCCAAACAAGTCTACCGAGGAGGTCGCGGGCTCCCCGGCGGTAACACTGCTGAACACGATCTCTTCCGGTGCGGCCCGAAGGATCGGGATGATCTTCCCGCTGACGGTCAGTTCGATCTGCCTCCGATTCGGGTCATTGGTCAGCACGGTGGCGGTTTGCTTGTACGGCCCGCTGAACCCCTTGCCTTTGTACTCCAAGTGGACCTTGGTCGACTGCCCGGCGGCGACCTCAGCATGCTCGAAGTCGGCCATGGTGCAACGGCACGTGGTGTGGCCCTTCGTGAGCTTCAGAGTGCCCTTCCCCACGTTCTTGACGACGAAGTCGTGCTTTCCGACCGCGTTACTGTCCATCACACCGAAGTCATAGCTGGTCTGCTCGACCACGATCTCGGGAGGGGCCTCCTCTTTGCGGGGGAGTGCGCCGGCTTTGGCGGCTTCCGCAAGGGTCAACCGTCCCTTGGCGCCTTCCGGCGTGCCATCCCATGGCAGGGATTTCGACCTCCATACAGCCAGGCTGGCACCCCCTGCAATTCCCAAGACTCCTGCCAAAACGACGATGGGCCACGCTCTCATACCCAGTTCTCTCGATGAATTCCTATGCTTGCCGGCAGCGTCCGAGGCGGCGTCTCACTTGCGCTGTGAGTTACTACGCTGTAAGGACTTGCGGAGTTCGGCAGGGAGCTTCTTGTCCAAGTGGGGGGTTGTTTCGTCGAGCCAAAGGGCTTTCTCGCGTTCGGTTTGGAATTCTCGGAGACTGCCAGACTCTCGCAGGGCGATGGCGAATTGGGCCCGCGAGACCGCACTGTTGGGATAGAGTTCCACGGTTCGGCCGTAGGCAGCCAGGGCCTTCTGGAGCCATCGCGGATCCCTCGTCCGCTGGTATATTTCCCAATAGGAGTCCCCGGCAGACCGATACGCCGCGGCGGATCTTGGGGCCCGCGAGATCGCAAGCTCTGTGAACCGTTCGACGCGGCGTGCGGCCTCGGGGCTCGGGTCGGCCTTCCACGCCTGGAAGGCCAGGGCGGCCAGGCTGTTGGGTGGGTCCGCTGCCAGAGGGTCGGCCGTGGCGGCTTGAACGAGGTACTGCTCGGCCTGCGACCGGTGTGTTTGAGAGAGCTGAACGGCGGCGTGGCATCGCAGCCCCGGTCCGTAAGCGGTGGCGTAACAGGCATAGGCCAGGACAATCCCTCCGACCAATAGGCACCATCCGGCCCACCCAGGGACTGTACGTTCCTCGCCCGACTCGCCGGTGTTCAGGCCGATGGCCATCAAGAGCCACAGGCTTCCCGAGACCCCTGCATACCCGATGCCTCCGGCCGCCGACAGGTTCACCAGCAGCACGGCCACCCCGATCGCCGGCACTCCGGGGGGCAGACGGCCGCGTCGGACCCAAGGCCACAGCAGCCCCATGGCCGCACACGCGCAAGGGACTATCACAAGGAGGATCCCCAGCCCCGGGGGAGCAACGCTCATCGCCGCCAGAACGTTCACCCCGGCGAAGCCCAGGATCGCCCCGGCATAGACGAATCCGGGATGCTCCGATGGAGGATCCGGGGGAGCGTCGCCGGTGGCGCGGCCTTCGGACGCCTTGGCGTCGGGAGTCTGAAGGGCGGCCGTTTCCGCCGCGACCGATCGGAGCGACTTGATGAAGAAGCCCAGCAGGAGAGCGAGCAGGGCCAGCATCGCGGGGGTGCCGGCCGTGGCCCAGACCTCGAAAAGGAAGTTGTGCGGATCGGCGATCTCTTCGCTGGCTGCCGGCAACTTGTAGGCCAGATACGCATCCTGAAAATTGCCCGGCCCACAGCCCAAGACGGGATGATCGGCGATCATCGCCAGCGTGCTTTGCCAATACTGCGCACGGTAGCCGAGCGACTTGGTGGCCTCCGACAAGAGTTCCTTGTCCAGTCCGCCGGCCGCAACGGCAGCCGCCGCGAGGACCGCCGCGACCACGCATGCGGCCGCCACGGCCATCCATGGAATCCGGGCCGCCTTCCGCCGCCAGGCGATCGCGATCAGTACCAGCCCGAACATGACGGCCAGGTAGGCGCTGCGGCTCTTCGTGAGAACCAGAGAAGCGGCAATCACCAGCGTGCAGACGCCCGGCCCGAGCAGCCGGCGCCAAGAGCATCGGTCGGCCCGCCCGAGCATGGTCGCGCCCGCCACGACGACGAGCCAAGGCGCCAGATAGCCGGCCAAGGAGTTCGTCAGGGCGAACGTGGCGATCGGCTCCAGGCTGGCCAATCGCTTCTCGTACATCGCGCGCTCCGGGGAGCCGGGCGCGTACCCGAGCCCTGCCTCGGCCAAGGCGGCGTCGGGATCGGCGAGGTACTCGGCCCGCGTGGCAGGCAGATCGTAGGCGACTTGATACAGCGCGTAGGCGGCCAGCGCGACGGCGAGGCTGCCCATCACGGCCACCGCGGCCCGGGCCTCGCTCCGTCCGGCCAGGAGTTGCCGGGCGAGGAAGAAACTGACGGCCAGTCCCACCCACTCCCAAAGCATGTTCACCGCGGGCCGAGGGCTCAGGGAAGACGCCGCCCGGAGGGCTGCGATCGTATGCCACACCACGAGCAGCAGCACGGCCAGATCGACCCAACCGAATCGTGACCGGAACCGGGGCTTCCCGAGGACGCCCAACAGCCAGATCACCGCCAAGGCAATCCAGACCATGACGGCCGGGAGGCCGTCGCCTTGCGTGGCGGCCGATTCGCTGGGAAACAGAGGCCGGGCGACCCAGAGGGCCGTGGCCGCGGCCAGAAGCCAGGGTCGGGCCAAGAGATCGAATCCCCTCCCCTCACGGTCCTCTCCCGCGGGCGCAGGCTCGCTGTTTTGGGCACGCGGCCTACGTCGACCCATGCTCGGGATCCTTATCCTCGTCCGGGCCGCGGCCGTTCCGGCCGACGGTCTCCAAGATGGCCACCAACACCAGGGTACACACCACGAGAAGGAGGACCACGCACGCCCCGGCCGTATCGACCTGGTGCAGCAGAAAGGCCCCGAGTCCGCAGGTCGCCGTGGCGAGATAGATCGTCAGCACGGCCTGCGTCTTCGTCATCCCCAATTCCACAAGCCGGTGGGAGAAATGGCTCTTGTCGCCCACGAACGGACTCCGCCCTTGGCGGAGCCGGATGACGATCACGGTCGAGGCATCGTAAAGCGGGACGGCCAACACGCACAACGGGGCGAGGATGGCATGGGGCGGCAGGTCTCTGCCCGCGAAGGTGGCCGTGAGCGTGCCGATCGCCAACAGGTAGCCGATCAGGTAGCTCCCGGCGTCGCCCATGAAGAGCCGGGCCGACGGCCGGTTGTGCCAGAGAAACCCCAGAAGCGCCCCGACCAACACGAGGAGGAAACCGCCGACGAACAACTGGGGCGGATGCCGGGCGGGATCGGGCACGAGCAACATGACGGCGGCCAGGATCGAGGCGGCGATCGACGCGACGCCGGCCGAAAGGCCGTCCATGTTGTCGAGCATATTGAACGCATTGATCAGCCCGACGATCCACACGACGCTCAGGGCCGTGGTGATCCAGGGGGCTTGCAGAAAAACCGTCATGCGGAACCGCGGCTCGAAGACGACGACCGCCGTCGCTACGAGGGCCTGCACGCCCAAACGAAGCCGCCAGTCGAGCCCGCGCCGGTCGTCGCAAAGCCCCAAGACCATCAGCACCGTGCCACCGGCGAGCACGGTCCAGAGCTTGCTCGACTGTGCCGCCAGGCCGCTCAGATGGGGCGCGATGAACGACGGCAGACGAACACCCCACGGATTTCCAGCCTCCGCCCCAGCCGGTCCCGCGGAGATTACGGCCAACGCGATGTTTCCCAGGGCAAGCGGCAGGACGATCCCCAACCAGACGGCCAGCCCACCGCTGGTGGGCGTGGGCACGGCATGGACCTTGCGGTGCCCCGGCCGGTCGACCAGTCCCAACCGAGGACCAAAACGGCGCACGCCGAACCCAGCCGCCCACGCCACCAGCAAACTCGGGATCAGCGAACCGGCCACAAGCCAAATCACGTCAGGCGCTCCTTGTCGGACAAGCGGGTACGGGGTTCAGGGTACGGGGTTCAGGGTACAGGGTTCAGGGTTCAGGGTACAGGGTTCAGGGTACAGGGTTCAGGGTTCAGGGTTCAGGGTTCAGGGTTCAGGGTTCAGGGTTCAGGGTTCAGGGTTCAGGGTTCAGGACTTCATGGCGAGCGTCCATTTGATCCCCTCAAGGGAATGGCAGGGGATCGGCAAGGGAATGCGTTGACCAGGCCCAAAGCCCACGGGTTGTAACCCGCGGGCTTTCTCAAGCGGCGAATCGGTCGCGTTGTTGCGCTACGGCATCTTATCCTAATCCCCGCCCCCCGACCCCCGACCCCCGCCCCCTAACCCCTAACCCCTCCTCCCGCAGATACTCCCGGCAGCGGGAGAAGAACCTATGGTACCCTTCGGACCGGTAGTCGGGGAACGTCCACTGATGATGCTGCCACGCCCGTCCCTTGTAGTATAAGGTGATCTCCGCGAAGATGCCGCGTCCGAGGTAGATCCGGTGGGCGAAATCCTTGGTCGAGGCCAGCACGAGCTTGCCGAGGGCGACGTAGCCCGGGTCGAGGTTTAGCGGACGGGGCTCGGCGTGGCCGGCCAGGGCGGCGTACTCGGCCTCCCACGCATTGGTCGCGAGCTTCCACTGGACGAGGGCCCCCGGATCGGCCGGACGGGCGAAGCCGAAGAAGACTTTTCGGAGCCCGGGCCCCATGGTGGCATCATAATAGTGGGTCTGCTCGAACGTGAAGGCGGGGCTTTCGAGGGCCACCGGTCCCCACGCCGCCTCCGCCCGTCCTCGCGCCCACGCCAACGCCGCCTCGTGCCGGCTGAACGCCGCCAAGAGCAGGAGCACCGGAGCAGGATCGGTCGGTTGGCCCATCGGAGAACCTTCTCCCCATTGTACCACCGTGCCGCGGCATGCGGCAGGGCGCCCGTGTGGATTGCCCCTCGAATGAGCAACGTAGCGGTCGTCCGGAAACTACTTGTGGCACAGCCGCCCTCGGCTGTGCGAAATCACGGACAGCCGAGGGCGGCTGTCCCACATATGCCGAAGTTGTTTTTGAACGCCCACTTCGCTTCGGCTTGCGATGGCCGCGGAGTGTCCGTATCGTGGTGGCCGGAGGGACTCATGGAAAACCAACCGGGGACTGCGTTTGCGCTGGTGGTCGTGGGGATGTGCGGGTCGGGGAAGTCCTCGGTCGCCGCGCACTTGAGGGCTCAAGGGTGGCCGGTCATCCGTTTCGGCGAGGTGACAATGCGTGAACTCCATCGTCGCGGGCTGCCGGTTTCGGAGGCCAACGAACGCCGGGTCCGCGAAGAACTCCGGGCCCGGCACGGCATGGACGCCTACGCCCAGATGCTTCTGCCGGGGATCCGCGAGCACCTGGCACGCGGTCCGTTGGTGCTCGACGGCCTCTACAGTTGGTCGGAGTACAAGTACCTCCTGGCCCACCTCAGGGAGCGTTTGGTGGTGTTGGCGGTTACGGCCCCGCGTCCGCTCCGATACGCCCGGCTTGCGGCCCGGCCCGAACGCCCCCTCTCCCAGGAAGAGGCCCTTTCTCGCGACATCGCCGAAATCGAGACCCTGGAAAAGGGGGGGCCCATCGCCATGGCCGACTATACGATCGTCAACACAGGGGCCCTGGAGGCCCTCGAAACGGCGGTCGACGCCCTGATCGCGGCGCTCGGCACCACAAGCCTTGCTTTCCCGGAGACGGCCGGGTAATCTCGATAGCTGCATCCCCATCCCGCGGTCCGAGCGGTACCGCGACAGCGCGACGATCTCCCCCCCGCATCGAGGAGTTCCAATCATGGGCATTTGGTCACGCAGAGACTTCTTGGTTCGATCGGCGGCGGGCGTCTCGGCCGCGGCTGCCAGTCCGCTGTTCGCCCTCGGGGCCGACCCGGCGAAACCGGCCGACATGGCCATCGCCCGGTGGGCTGGTCCCAAGGAACTCGCGGCCAGTGAACTCCAGAAGGCCGCCACCCGGCTCACGGAGCAGGCATTGGCAGGCGTCGGGGGCCTTGGACGCTTCGTGGGCAAGGGATCGAAGGTCTGGGTGAAGCCGAACATCGGCTGGGACCGCGCCCCGGAATTGGCCGCCAACTGCAATCCCGACGTGGTCGCCACCGTGGTCCGCCTCTGCTTCGAGGCCGGGGCCAAGGTGGTCAAAGTGGGCGACAACACCTGCGATCTGGCCGCGAAGACCTATGTCTCCAGCGGCATCCCGGACGCCGTCCGGCCGCTCGGGGCCGAGGTCCTCTTCCTCGACCGCAGCCGTTTCCGCGAGGCGGCGATCGGGGGCGAGCGGGTCAAGACCCTTCCCGTCTATCCGGAAATCCTCGACTGCGACCTCGTCATCAACATCGCCGTGGTGAAGCACCACGGCCTGTCCAACGCCACGCTCTGCATGAAGAACTACATGGGCGTGATCGAGAACCGCAGGACGTTCCATCAGGCCATCCCCACGTGCGTGGCCGACCTCACGCGGTTCATGAAGCCGCAAATCGCGATCCTCGACGCGGTGCGGATTCTCAAGGCCCACGGTCCCAAGGGTGGCAACCCGGCTGACGTCGAAGTGAAGACCACCGTGGCCGCCGGCACCGACCTGGTGGCGCTGGATGCCTTCGGGGCGGAGATCCTCGGCAAGAGAGCGACCGACATCGGCACCATCGTCAAGGGACAAGAGGTTGGCCTGGGCAAGATGGACTACCGCTCCCTGGCCCTGAAAGAGATCGCGGTCTCATGACGCGGAAGAGACGCCTCTGGACCGTCGCGCGGACGCGACGGCTCTTCCAGATCGCTTTCCTGGTCCTGTTCGCCGGGCTGGTGCTGGCCGCGCGCCCGCAGCCCGGCGGTGAGACCAGCCACCTGGTCGAGATCTTCTTTCATTTCGACCCCTTGATCCTCATTGCCACCTGGCTCTCCGCACACGCGCTGTACGCGGGGGCCTTGTTGGCGCTGGCCACGATCCTGTTGACGATCCTCGCGGGCCGCGTCTTCTGCGGATGGATTTGCCCGCTGGGTACGATCCACGCCGCGGCCGGCCGCTTCTTGCGATGGGTCTGGCCTGAGAAGAATCGCGTCGAGCATTGGTCGCCGTGGCAGCGGGCGAAGTACTACGTCTTGATCGCCATGCTGGTCCTGGCCTCGCTGGGCACGCACTGGGTCTGCCTGTTCGATCCCCTGGTCCTCCTGTACCGGACGACGACCACGGCCCTCCTGCCGGCCGCCCAATGGGCCGTAGAATCCGGCTCGACCGCGGTTTTCCAGGCCGATCCGGCGATGGGACCGCTTCACGTGACGGCCGTCACGGAGCCGGTCTACGGGTTCTTGCGCGACCATGTGTTTGTGATCCCCAAGCAGGGGTTCCTGGGCGGGGGGCTGATTTTCGGGCTGTTCTTCGTCACGCTCCTCCTCAACCGCTGGCGGCCACGGTTCTGGTGCCGGTACCTCTGTCCGCTCGGCGCCCTGCTCGGGTTCTTCGCGTGGCGGCCGCTGATGCGACGCGCCTTGCGGGAAGAAGCCTGCAACGGCTGCGGTCTCTGCGGCATGACGTGCCATGGTGCGGCCGGCGAGGCCCGCGTAGGACGGG
>Ga0067045_1032495_pt1 | contig 10099 bp, 11 predicted proteins | sample TerdegcTABiofilm_FD_59184 | JGI IMG/M metagenome (GOLD analysis project Ga0067045, IMG submission 59184) | Combined Assembly of (Gp0054472, Gp0054536) Wastewater bioreactor microbial communities from Singapore -Terephthalate degrading... | reverse complement strand
ATTTTTTCTTCAATTATTTCTTTTTCTTCAATATCTTCTTTTGTTATCAGCTCTTCCTCCTGAGTGTCTATTACAAATGTGTCTTCTTTTATTTGTTCTTTCTTTTCTATAATAGGCTTTTCAAATTCTTCTCGTTGTAATTTCTTCATCTTCTCAAGCTCTAATGGTGTTAACATTCTTACAATTACAGTCTCAAGATTATTGAAGTTATAGTTTATTTCATCTTGAAATTTCTTTGCGGGTGAGAAACTTATTTTTCTTTTTCCAGAAATTTTAAATTTCCCAAACTCTAAAATATTAACATTAATTTGTTTCGTAAAACATTCTTTAACAAGATCAAATAAAATGTAATAATAATTATATACTTCTATTTCATCTAATCTTAACTCAAAGGCAATATCCTTAATTAAATCTTTTGCAAAAATTTCTTTTTTATTGTTCTTTTCCTGGTAATCAAACTCCTCCACACCATCATAATATGTAAAAATTATTTTATCTTTTGGTGGTAACAATACAACCGCTTTCTTATTATAATCAATTGTTTTTTGTATTTTTCTTCTTACAACTTTAAAGTTGCCAAAATTTTCAATATCAAATTCTTTTGATTCTTTTAATCTATTTTTAATTCCATCAAAAATTCTTTCGAAAATTGATTCACAGATTTTTTTACTCAGATTTAATCTTGTAGAAATTTTACTTATTAAATTTAAACTGTTCATTATAAAGTAATTGAACTTTATTTAATCGTTTTTGCTACTGAATCTGCTTCTTCCACAGTTTCAAACTCTCCAAATCTAACTCTGTAATATTTTCCTTTTTCTTTTAAGTCTGCTGTTTCTATTTCTGGTTCGAACTCCTGTGTAATTAACCATTTTGCTCTTGACGCAGCATATGTACTATCTTTAAATGACCCGGCTTGAAACTTAAAACCATCATTAACAACAACAAGTACAAGTCCTTTTTCTAACATAGTGTTTTTAAATTCTTCTTTCAAAGTAATTTTATTAGTATCGTCTTTTTCGTAGATAACAAAGTTTCTTTTTTCTTCTTGTGAAACTGTTAATTCTTGTTTTTTATCTCCTTCTGTTTTTAAATATTTTACTAAAAATATTGCCGCTAAAATGATTAATAATAGTATTGAGCCAATTATAATATATAAAGTAGTGTAGTTTTTCTTTGGTTCTGTTGGAAAGTACTGCCCATATTTTTTTAAAGGGGGTTTTTCAGGGGGTTTTTCTTTTTTAGTTGATGAAATTGATTTTTGCTCTGTTTCTTTTAAGTCCTGTTTTATAACAGTTGTTTTTTCTACTTTGTCTTTATCGGTCACCGGAATTTTTGAACGCTCTATTTCTTTGTTCCTTTCAGGTTCTTGCTTTTGGGGTCGCGACTGAGGTTGAGTTATTTCTTCATGTAGGGTTTTTAACTCACCTGGAATTTTTACTTCAGATACTAAATCATCAAGTGATTTTTCTTCTTTTTCTTCTTTGAATGGTGTTGTTAAAGTTTCACTTTTGTGCTTTGCTTCAAGAACATCTTCAACAATAATATTATTAATTTTTCCTTCGCTTGCTTTTGTGATTGGTTTCTCTTTTTCTTTATTTATAAAAACATCAGAAAATGTTTCCTCTGTTACTTCTTTCTCTTTCTGTTCATTTTGAGAAAAATCAATAACATTTGTTTTTGTTTCTACCTCTCCAAATAAACCCTCAGATAATTTTTTCCCATTTTCTATTGTAAGGTTACTGAATTGCTCTCGTTTTTCTTCATAGGTTTTCAATTTATCCTGTTGATTTATGTCCTCAATTTTTTCTTCCTTTTTTTCTTCAGAAGGCTTATTGCGCTGTGCTCGGTAGAATTCGGCTTTTTCTAAATCATTCTTTGCTGAATCGTAATCTTTTTTTAAATTACTATAAACAAGACTACGGTTATAATATGCTCCCCCATATTCAGGTTTTAAGGAAATAGCTTTAGAAAAATCATCAAGTGCTTCATCAGATTTTTTCATTAAGTAATAAATACAGCCCCTGTTATTATATGCTTCTGCATATTGAGAAAAAAGATTTATAGCTGTATTAGCATCTTTGAGTGCTGCTTCAATATTTCCTGTTTTTCTGTATGCTTTGGAACGCAAATGAAACGCCTCGTGGTTATCCGGGTTAAAATTTATAGAATTAGTAAAATCCTCAATAGCATTAATTAAGTTATTAGTTTTAAGATTGCAAATTCCTTTTTTCTTATATAATGCTGATAGGTTATTTTTGTTTTTAATACTACTTGGATCGGTCAAGCTAATTGCTTCCCTATAATTTATAAAAGCAAGTTGATATTTTTTAAAATATAAAAAACAGTCTCCCCTTAATTCATACCCTATTGGGTTAAGAGGATTAAGGAAAACAAACCGGCTACATTCCGTTAATGCTTCTTCGTATTTATTTTTTTCAATCAAATCTATAATTGTATCTATTAATTTCTCCATTTAAAAAATCTTTATAAACTTACAAATTGGAATTTATAAATAATAACAAATAATTTAAAGGTTTAAAAAAAGTGTGAAAATTTTATTTAGATATAAATTATAGTTATAAAAGTGAGTGATAGAAAAATTATACTCGGTCTTGCAGTACCTGCAATTTTACAAACAGTGCTTAGAGCCTTCTTTATTGTAATAGATGCTTTCTGGGTCGGAAAACTTGGTAGTGATGAACTTGCAGCATTAACTTTCTCTATGTTTGCTGTTTGGGCATCTCTCGAACTGGGAGAAATGCTCGCTACAGGAACAAATTCTCTTATTGCACAGTCAATTGGGGCAAAGGATTTTAATCTTGCGAAAAATATAGGTACTCAAAATATTTTGAATTCTTTTATTTATTCTTTAGCTTTAGGATTGTCTCTAATTCCTCTTTTACCCTTATTGTACAAATTTACAAATTTGAGTCTTATACTTGCTAAACTTTCGGGAGAATATCTTGTAACTTATTTTTTAGGATTTCCAGTTATTATATTACTCTCTGAGGTAAATTCAATTTTTCGTGGAAATGGAAATACAAGAATTCCCTTTTATCTTTTACTTATTGCTTTAAGTTTAAACTTTATTATTGCTCCAGTATTAATTTTTGGCTTCAAATTTATCACACCTATGGGTATAAGTGGAGCTGCTCTTTCAACTATTATTTCATATTTTACATCATTTGTTATTGGATATATTATTCTCTTAAAGAAAAAATATATTAATTTTATAAATAAGTACAAATTTAATTCATCAATAATTAAAGAATCGGCAAGAATTGGTTTTCCAATATCTCTTAATGGGTTTGCGTTTTCTTTAATTTATATTTTTATTTCAAATATTATTTCACAATACGGAACTCTTGGGTTTGCTGCTGTAGGAATTAGTCATCGTTCTGAATCTATCTCATACCAAATTACAGTTGGCTTTTCTATCGCCGCTTCTATAATAACGGGTCAGCAAATTGGAGCAGAAAATCCCGATAGAGCAGAAAAACTTGCCTGGAAAACATTATCATATAGTAGTATGGTATCGATTGTTTACTCCATAGGTTTATTTATTTTTAGTAAAGATATTGCTGGAATCTTTACTAATGATTTGGATATAATAGAGGTAGCATCGTTTTTTAATAAGTTAACTGCTCTGGTAATAATCTTTTCGACTATTGAGGTTGTATTAGAAGGGGCTTTTATTGGAGCAGGGTATTCGCTTCCTCCGGCGATTGTAGGTTTATCAATCAATACTTTAAGAGTTCCCCTTGCCGCCTTATTCTCTTTCTATTTAGGCCTAAATGGAATATGGATTGCAATTTGCTTCACGGTAATACTAAAAGGTATAATAATTTTCTTTTGGTTTAGAAAAGGAACCTGGAAACTTAAAAAAACAAAACTACTTAAAAAAGAAATCCCCTATAATGAAATTAGAGATAAGCTCTTTCCTTTTGATTAAGTTCTGTAAATTACTTCTATTTTTTAATACAAAATATTAATAAGACATATTAGGGTCAATCTCACACATAACCTTCAAAGTCACCTGTTGATTATCAGGATCATTTGTATAAACGGTAATGGTTTTCTCCTGATGTCCTACTCTCCCTTGTGTCATAAACTCTACTTTAATGGAACCGCTTTCATTCTTCTTATATTCTGTTTTATTCCCTACCTCAGCCGCAGTACACCCACAAGAAGTAGAAACTTTTTCTATTCTCAAAATACCGCTGCCTTTATTTGTAAATTTAAAATTATATTGTAATGAAGGACCCTGTGGTACTTTTCCAAAATCATGTTCAGTTTCTTTAAACACAATTTTAGGTCCCTTGTCATAGGCGGCAATTATAGAGTTGTCACTTACATACAACATAACAAGCAGTATTATAACAAGCCCTAAAACGAAATATATTGTTTTTACAATATTTGTTTGAATTAATTTTTTCATATCTTTTTAAATTTTAACTATTTTTTATACCTGAAAGTTTCTCTTTATAATTATAAATAAATATCAAAATCACAGCAATAAGCATTAGAATATCTTCAAAAATTCTCATAAGAATATCACTACTTGCGTTTGGATTATCAAGTGAAAAACAGCCACAATTAATATCTAAACCTCTTGCATAAGCCTGAATTAAACCCACTAAAAAGAAAACAAGCATTAAACCAATAAGAAATGGGCTTCCAATTTTAAACTTACCAATGATTAGAAATATACCGGTAAAAATTTCAAGGTATGGTAAAATAAGTGCCGGAATATTTATCAAGCTAAATGGCAACATATCATAATTTTTTATAGCTTTAGCAAATTCTTCGGGATTTATTATCTTATCATGCGAAGCGTAAATGAAAACTATTCCTATAATCAATCTAAGTAAAAATATAAAATTTTTATAACTGATTATCTTTAATATTGGTAATCTATTTTGTTTTTCTTCTAAATTCGTATTAAAATCGTTCATACTTTAACATATTTTTCATTTTTCTTCTACAGGATAGCCTTTTGATTTCCATTCAGCATATCCGCCTAAATAAATATTAACACTATTAAATCCAATTTTTGCAAATTCATATCCAAGGTCAATACTTACATCACAACCTCCACCGTCACAGTAACATACAATTACTCCATTCTTATTGTACTTTTTCATCATCTCTTTTTTCTCTTCAATCGTCAGTTTTGTAAATTCTTCATAGGGTATGTTAATTGCCCCTTTGATGTGTCCTTTTTCATATTCTTCTCGATTTCTTCCGTCAATAAATAACCCATTTATATCAAAAAGAGTTTTTGCCTGCGTTAAATTAATGTTTTGAGGTTTAATATAGCCCTCTTTTGTTTTCTCGCCACCTGATAATATTGCAACTTTATTATTTGTAGTATCATAAGGGTCGTTCCATACTTTTGAGTAATCAATATTATTATTAGTAACAGAATCTATTTTGTATCTGCTATCGTCAGGAATGAGCGGTATTCCTTTGGGATTCACAAGATTTCCAAAAAATGCAAAAATAATTACAATTATAAGAATAATAACTGATTCTTTTAATAATTTTTTCATATCATAAAAAATAACCTAAATTAATTTCATTTTCTATGATATTTATATAGATTTTTCAACTACAAAAATATGTTAATATCATTATAAATTTTAATATTGAATTTATCACAATATATAGAATTATCTGAGGTGAAAAATTTTCAGATAAAAAGTTTTTAATTTTGTAAAAAGTAGATTTCTGAAGTAAAAAAATCTCTTTTCTCCCTAAAACAATGGGGGGGTACCCCCTTCTTTTCCTTTTATTACCCCAAGGTGTTTATATGCTAATTGAGTGGCTTCTCTTCCTTTTGGCGTACGTTTTATAAAGCCTTCTGTTATCAAAAAGGGTTCGTATACCTCTTCTATCGTGCCTGGGTCTTCGGATATAGAAGCTGATATTGTTGACAATCCCACAGGTCCCCCACTATATTTATAAATTATTGTTTCAAGAATTTTTTTATCAACTTTATCAAGTCCATGTTCATCAACCCCAAGTGCTTCAAGAGCAATTTTTGCTATTTCTTTATTGATAATTCCTTTTCCTTTAACCACTGCAAAATCACGTGTTCTTCGAAGTAGCCGATTTGCAACTCGTGGAGTTGCCCTGCTTCGCTTTGCTATTTCAAAGGCTCCATCATTATCAATTTTTATTTTTAAAAGTCCTGCTGAACGCTTAACAATATCAACAAGATTATCAACTGAATAATAATCAAGGTTGCAGGTAATACCAAATCTATCGAGCATTGGAGAAGATAGTAACCCCTGCCGAGTTGTTGCTCCTATTAAAGTAAATTTTTCAAGTTTTAATGGAATACTTCTCGCCGCTGGTCCTTGATCAATCATAATGTCAAGTCTATATTCTTCCATCGCAGAGTATAAAAATTCTTCTACTATTTTTGGTATTCTATGAATTTCATCAATAAACAATATTTGCCCTCTTGAAAGCCTTGTTAACATACCCGCAAGGTCCCCGGGTTTCTCAATAATGGGTCCGGAAGTTGATATTAGCTGAACCCCAAGTTCATTAGAAATAATATGAGCAAGGGTAGTTTTACCAAGCCCGGGAGGACCCGTAAATAATATGTGGTCTAAGGGTTCTTTAAGTAATCGTGAACTCTCAATAAAAATTTTAAGATTTTCTTTTGTTTTATCTTGCCCAACAAATTCGCTGAAATTTTTAGGGCGAATCAAGGTCGTAAAATCCTTATCGTCATCAGGGGTTTTTATTGGTGAGTTTATTGTTGCTTTTGATTTCATTTTAACTAAAAATAATGTTAAATTTAAGTATATACAATTAACAAAACTTTTCACCAATATAAGTTATGAACAGTTCGGGAAAAAATTTTATCACAAATGAAAAAGGAGAACCCATCTCTACTAAATTACAAATTGAATTGAATTTTGTCTTAAGAAGGTTGAGAATTCTAACTGTTGCTATTGTACTTGGAATACTCGTTATCTATTTTATCGGTTTATTTTCTCCCGCATACAACATAACAGAAAATTTTTTGTATATTAAATTTATTTCTCTTTTTATTTGTATCCTTGTTTGTGTATTATCTAGTCCATTGAAAAAATTTTTATTAAAAAGAGTTAAGGAAAAAAATTTTATGGCTTCTTATTTTAATGCAATTGTTTTCCCTATGGCTTTATGTGATTTTGGAGGTTTATTTTGTATTGTTACAAATTTATTTCTGATTAAGGATATTTTATTCTCAACTGTAGGATGTGTTGTTTCTCTTTTATATATATACATAAATTTCCCCTCTAAAAAAGACCTGTTACAAATTTCATTTAACTAATTTATAAGTTCTATTCTTTGAACTCTGGAATATGTTTCGCTAATAAAGAACATATACTTTCAATATATTTTGAACATATTTTATTAAATAAATCTTTTTCTCTTGCTTCTTGTAATCCCCCTTTTACAGAAAAATCAACTCCTATCAATTCTTTACAATTTATGCTTCCGTGTAACTTTTCAAATTCGCCAAGAAACATATTTACTTTTTTATAAACCTTTCTCTTAGAACCTTTTACATCATTACTATCAAAATATTTACAGCCAATTAAAATTATTGCTCCTGTTAGTGCCCCGCATATATTTTGATTCATTGCAATTCCCCCTCCAAACCCAGCTGCAATTTTTTCCGCGTCTGCTTCTTTAATCCCAACCTTACTACAATAGGCATAAAATATTGCCTGAGCACAGTTGTAACCCTTGCTAAATACCTTTATAGCTTTGTTTTTAGCTGTATATAATTTTTGGTTTTCCAACATAAAAATGTCTTATTTAAATTGAATGTTTATGTGAAGCCAGGTTGTATATATTTCTATATGTTTATAATAATTATAGTAAAAAACTTCTCAAAATGTAAGAAAATGACATTTCTAAGATAGTATTTTGTATTAATAAAAATAATGCATAAGTATCATATTTATAAAACATTTGAAATGATATAGATACTTAACCTTGAATTATAATCACCGATATACACACTTTTTTACTGAATTAGAATGTTTCAAACACATTGAGAGGACTATTATTACCGTTGAATATTGTTTATTTAATTGTTATTTTGGAAGTTTATAAAACTTATATTTTTTATGCCACTCAGACATAAATCAGCTCAAAAAAGAGCAAGACAAACTAAAAAGAGGACCATACATAATAAACAATATAAAGCAAAAATTCGCAGTGTTATAAAAAAGGTCCGTACACAAAAAGATAAAACAGCTGCTGAAACCGAACTAAAAAAAGCAGTTTCTACTCTTGATAGGGCAGCGACAAAAAACATTATTCATAAAAATAAAGCGGCAAGATTAAAATCAAAACTTAGTAAGTATATAAAATCTTTGCCTTAATTAATTACTAATTCATTTACTACAATAAATTATCGCATCAATTTCTATTTTGACCCCCTTGGGGAGTTTAGAAACCTCAGCAATACTGCGAGCGGGTAGTGAAGAACTCATATAACTGCTATAGACTTCATTCATTTTTGAAAAATCATTTATATCATCAATATATACTGTAATCTTAACTACATCGTTAAGCGATAAATTATTATCTTCAACAAATAATTTTAGATTTTCAAGAACAGTTTTGGTTTGCTCTTTTATATCACCATTAATAACGCTTCCGTCATTATTAATAGGAATCATTCCTGATGTAAATATAAAATCTCCCGCTTTTATTGCTTGTGAGTATGGTCCTATTGGTTTTGGAAGTTTATCACTAAATAATATTTCTTTCATATAGTTGTTTTTAATTAATTTCTATTCTCCAGTAGTGCACTTATCTATTATTCTATCTATATCATCATCATTGAAGTACTCAATTATAATTTCTCCACTGTTTTGTGTTCTTGGTTTAATTTTTACTTTTGTTCCAAAATAATGCATTAGCTGTTCTTCGAGTTGCTGAAGTTTGCTGTTGTTTGCTAATATTTCCAGTTGTGCTGAAGAATTTTTTTTCTGTTTTCGCCTTTTTTTGGGTTGCTTAATAAATTCTTTGGTATAATTATATAGCTCTTGTACTGTTAAAGATTCAGAAAGTGTTTTTCTCCAATACTCGAGTTGTTTTTCTGTGTCGTCAATTCTGAGAATTAGTCTCGCGTGTGCTTCTGTTATCTCTTCTTTACGGAGTGATTCTTGAATTTCCGGTGGTAACTTTTGAAGGCGTAAAAAATTCGCTACTGTACTTCTATCTTTAGAAATACGCTTTGCTATTTCTTCCTGGGTTAACCCAAACTCTGTAATTAATTTCTGGTATGCGTCTGATAATTCCATTGGGTTAAGGTTTTCTCTCTGCAGGTTTTCTGTCAGGGCAAGTTCTAATAATTGTTCTGATTTTTCTTCTATATCTTCTTTTATATACGCAGGAATTTTTAATAATCCCAATTTCAAAGCAGCCCTAACTCTTCGTTCTCCGGCGATTAAGTAATACCTGATTTCTTTATCTTCCAATACAGGCTTTACAAGTATGGGTTGTAATATTCCGTTGACTCTTATTGATTCAATTAGTTCTTTTAGCTTTCCTTCGTTAAAATCTTTTCTGGGTTGAGCTTTGTTGTAAACCAATTTATCTAATTCTACATAGAAAATATTTTCTTTTTTTCCATCCTGAGCTTCCTTTACTTGCTCTTTCTGTTCTGAGAGAAGGTCTGTTGTTTTATCGCCAAAAATTGCAGATAACCCTTTACCTAATACAGTTTTTTTCTCACTCATTAAGAGATTTAATTTAAGATTTTTAAAATATCGCTACTACTTTTATGTTGGATTCCTTGTTAAAAACTCTTTTGCTAATTCTATATAGTTCTGCGCTCCTGTAGAGGTCGGATCATATATTAAAACAGGTTTGCCAAAGCTTGGCGCTTCTCCAATCTTTACATTTCTTGCAATTTTAACCTCAAAAACTTTATTACCAAAAAATTTCCTTATTTCCATTTCTACCTGGTTTGCTAAGCGTAATCGTGAATCAAACATCGTAAGTAAATATCCTTCTATATTTAATGAAGGATTAAAAGTATTTTTAACCAGTTTTAAGGTATTTAATAACTGTG
>Ga0067045_1004486_pt1 | contig 10099 bp, 9 predicted proteins | sample TerdegcTABiofilm_FD_59184 | JGI IMG/M metagenome (GOLD analysis project Ga0067045, IMG submission 59184) | Combined Assembly of (Gp0054472, Gp0054536) Wastewater bioreactor microbial communities from Singapore -Terephthalate degrading... | reverse complement strand
TGATGCCTGCGTCTGGACTAATCTCGTTTGGAACCCTTTTCTTATTACTTTCTTGACCGCTCTTCTGCTCTTCCTCGCTTCCTAACTTCAAGGTTGTCATCGGCCGATGACAACCTGATGCGCAGCATCACTGCCACGGCTTCGTCTTCCACCGCTGGTGGATCCAGAACCACTGGTCGGGGTACTTGCGCACCATGTCCTCGACCACCTTCGTGAAGCGCTGCGTGTTGACCACGAGATCGGACTCGTAGTCGTCGGTCCGGGTGATCTCGACGGGAGGCAGGATGATCAGCCGGTAGCGCCCGTCGGGCATCCGGGGCATGAAGGCCGGCAGGACGGGCGCCCCGGACTGCAGGGCGAGCACCGCCGTGCCGACGGAGGTGCATGCGGGCCGGCCGAAGAAGTCCACGAAGACGCCCTCGCGCGTGTCCACGTTCTGGTCGCTCAGGATCCCGATCATCTGGTTTTCCCGGAGCAGGCGGATGATCCGCTTCCCTGAGCCCCCCTTGGGGATGAGGGCGTTGCCGTGCCTGGTCCGGCTCCAGCCGAGCAGGTTGTCCAGGACGGGGCTGTCCAGGGGCCGGTAGACGATCTGCATAGGCCCGATCATCAGGGGGACCGCGACGGTCATGAGCTCCCAGTGGCCGAAGTGGGCCACCACGGAAAGGACACCCTTCCCCGCGGCGAGGGCCCTCTCGACGTGCTCGAGCCCCTCCGCGTCGGCCCACTCGGGCAGGGTCTCGCGGGTGATCCAGGGCATCTCGAAGAGATCGGCCGTCACGAGGGCCAGGTGGCGGTAGACCCCTTTGGCGATGCCCTCGATCTCGTCGATGCCCTTCTCCGGGAAGGCGTTCCGGAGGTTGTGCAGGGCGATGATCCGCTGTTTCGCCGAGGCGTGGTAGAAGAGGCGGAAGACGCCCTTGAAGATCGCCCGGCGCAAGCCCAGGGGGATCAGCCGGAAGGCGAAGAAAATGAATGCCGTTGTCCGCGTCGGTTCCATGGTCCGTTTTCTGTTTCTGATCTTGCCGCTCTTCCGCTTTTCCTCCCTTCTTAACTTCGCGTGGCCTCGGCCGGGCCGCGGTTGTCAGGGAGGACAAGCCATGCTTCAGCGGGCGCCGAGGCAGACGCGAAAAGCCGTCTCCAGTGCGTCGGCCCCCTCGAGGATCTCCGTCTCGATGGCGAGGCAGAAGAGCGGGCGAGGAAAGGCCGCAAGCCCGGAGAGCTTGACCCCGTCCTTTTCCGTCGTCACGAGGATCTCCGCCCCCGATTCGACGAGCGCGCGCCCGATCTGCCGGACGTCCTCCGCCGTGTAGCGGTGATGGTCCGGCAGGGCCCTGAACCCCGCGAGGCAGGCCCCCAGGCCTTCGAGGGTCCGCCGGAAGGACTCGGGCCTCGCGATCCCCGCGAAGGCGAAAACCCTCCGACCTGCAAGATGCGGGAGGGGCATTTCCGTGCCGTCCGCCGCGACGAGCTTTGTCGGCCGGATGCGCGCCCGCAGCACGGGACGCCCTGCAAGGAGCCCCGCGAGGGCGCCGCCGGGCGCATCGCCGCGCTCCCCGGACCGGGTCAGGACGACGACGCCGGCGCGCTCGAGGGACGCGGGCGGCTCCCGCAGGGGGCCCCGCGGCAGGAGGTGGCCGTTCCCCAGGGGCCGGCGGCTGTCGAGCAGCACGATGTCGAGATCGCGGCGGATCCAGCGGTGCTGGAACCCGTCGTCGAGCACGAGCACGTCGGCCCCGAGATGTTCCCGGGCGTACCGCCCCGTGACGGCCCGTTTCGGGCCCGCCAGAACGGGGACGCCCGGCAGGCGCCGGGCGATGAGAACGGGCTCGTCGCCCGCCTCGTCCGGACCCGCGAGGAGCTGTCTGCCGTCGGAGACGACGAGCACCGGGGCCGTGCTCCGGCCGCCGTAGCCGCGGCTCAGGACCGCGGGGCGCATGCCCCGGTCCCTCAGCATGCCCGCCGTCCGGATCGCCATGGGCGTCTTGCCCGTGCCTCCCGCGGTGAGGTTGCCGACGCTCACCACCGGGCATCCGACGTCCCGCTGGGGCAGCGCGCCGAGGTCGAACAGGCGGTTCCGCGCGCGGACCGCGGCGCCGTAGGGCAGCGAGAGCAGATAAAAAAAGATGTAAAGGGGCCTTCGGAACTCGTTCCGGGGGTCTCCCCACATGTCTCGGATCAGGGCTTCCACGTCTGGCCTGCTTTCCCCCTGCGGTCCCGGTCGGGGCCGTCATCCCGTGCCGGCATCCCGGATGCTCTTCTCCGCTCCGTCGTCCTTGAACTGCAGGTTGTACAGCTTGAAGTATTCGCCCTTCTGTTCCATGAGGCTCTCGTGGGTCCCCTCCTCGACGATCCTGCCGTCCACGAGCACGATGATCCGGTCGGCGTTGCGGATCGTGGAGAGACGGTGGGCGATGACGAGGGTCGTGCGGCCCCTCATCAGCTTCTCCAGGGCGTCCTGGACCTCGATCTCGGACTCCGTGTCGAGCGAGGAGGTGGCCTCGTCGAGGATGAGGATCGGGGCGTCCTTCAGCAGGGCCCGCGCGATGGAGATGCGCTGCCTCTCGCCGCCGGAGAGCTTGACACCCTGCTCCCCGATCACGGTGTCGTAGCCATGCGGGAGCTTCATGATGAAATCATGGGCGTTGGCCGCCATCGCCGCCCGGACGATGTCCTCTTCGCTGCGGCGTATGTCGCCGTAGGCGATGTTGCCCCGCACCGTGTCGTTGAACAGGATCGTCTGCTGGGTCACGATCCCGATCTGGGCCCGCAGGGACTCGAGCGTCACGGTGCGGATGTCCGTGCCGTCGATGGCGACGCGGCCCTCGCCGACGTCGTAGAAGCGGGGGATGAGGTTCACGAGGGTCGTCTTGCCGCCGCCGCTCATCCCCACGAAGGCGACCACCTCGCCCGCCCGGATCTTCAGGGACACGTCTTTCAGGACGGGGTCCTCCTCGTAGCGGAACGTGACGCCCTCGATGGAGATCTCCTGACGGATCGGAGGGAGCTCCGACGCTCCCGGGCTGTTCCGGATGTCGGGCTCCGTGTCCAGGATCTGGAAGATCCGCTCGGCGCCGGCGAGGCCCTGCTGGATCGTGTTGTTGACGTTCGTGAGCCGCTTGACGGGCTCGTAGAGCATCAGCAGCGCCGCGAGGAACGAGAAGAAGGTCCCCGGCGTCGAGGTCCCGGCGATGACCTGGTATCCCCCGTAGAAGATGATGGCCGCGATGCCCAGGCCGCCCAGGAACTCCATCAGCGGGCTCGAGATCGCGCGGACCGTGACGGACTTCATGGTGAGCCTGAACTGGCGCTCGTTCTCCTTCGCGAAGCGCCGGTTCTCGTGCTCCTCCATTCCGAAGGCCTTGACGATGCGGTTTCCCGCGATCGTCTCCTGCAGCAGCGAGACGAGGTCCCCCATGGAGACCTGGGACTCCGTGGCGATGCGCCGCATCCGCCGACCGAACTGGGCGATGGGGTAGACGGCCAGCGGGAAGACGAGCGATGCGATGAGCGCGAGCTTCCAGTCGCGCCAGAAGATGACGAAGACGAGGCCGATGAGCGTGAAGGAGTCTTTCAAGAGGCTCGTCACCGCCTCCGACACGGCGCCCTGCAGGTAGGTGACGTCGTTGGTGACCCGGGAGATCAGGATCCCCGTGGGGTGCTTCGTGAAGAAGGACAGGGGCTGGCGCAGGATGCGGCGGTAGAGGTCGTTGCGCAGGTCCGTGATGATGCGGAACCCGATGTGGCTCATCAGCACCGTCTGCCCGTAGTTGCAGAGCCCCTTGAGCAGGTAGATCACGATCACCGCGATGGGGATGAGGATGAGCATCCCCTCGTTGCGGTCGAGGAAGATGTCGTCCATGGCCGGCTTGACGAGGTAGGCCGACGCCGCCGTCGCGGCGCCCACCACGGCCATGCACAGCATCGCCAGGATGAGCCTCGGGGAGTGCGGTTTGACGAGTCGAAGGAGTCGCAGATACAATTTCATGATAAAAATGGCTCAGGGCGAAGGGCGTAAGGCGATGAGGTCGACATCACTTCATTTTTCCATGCCGCCTTCCGCCGGTGCCCGATCAATGTATCAACAGAGTGCAGTGCGTCAAGCTTTTTCCCATCAATCCCAGGGCGATGGACGCCGCGCGGCGCGCGGCGCCGGGCTCGCCGAGTTTCTGCCGGATTTCGGCAAGTTCCCGCCGCATCGCGTCGCTGCGCCGGCCATCCGCGAGGATCGCCTTCACCTCGGCGGCCAGCCGGGGCGCCGTCGCGCTTTCCTGAACCAGCTCGGGCGCCAGGGTCCTGCCGGCGATGAGGTTGACGAGGCCGATGTGCGTCACCCGGATGACCCTCCTGCCGACGGCGGCGGTGAGGGGCGAGATCCGGTAGGCGATGACCATCGGCGTCCCCAGAAGCGCCGTCTCCAGGGTTGCCGTGCCGGAGGCCACCATGGCCGCATCCGAGATGCCGACGGCGTCGTACATCTGTCCCTGCAGGACGGTCACGGGGACGGTGCGCCCCCGGAGGATCCCCTCCACGAGCGCGGGGTCCACCGTGTCGGCCAATGGGAGCACGAACTGGGCCCCCTCGAAATCGCGGGCGAGGATCTCCGCCGCGCCGGCCATCTCGGGCAGAAGGGCCGTCACCTCCTTCTCGCGGCTGCCGGGAAGGATCGCGACGATGGGCCGGGCGTCGCGCAGGCCGAAGGCCGCCAGGGCCTCCCCGCGGCTGCGGGTCCGCGTCACGGCGTCCAGCAGGGGATGGCCCACGAAGTCGACGTCGACGCCCATCTCCGCGTAGACGTCCTTCTCGAAGGGCAGGATCACGGCCATCCGGTCCACGATCCGCCGGATGCGGTGGACGCGCTTCTTCCTCCAGGCCCACACCTGGGGGCTGATGTAGTAGAAGACCGGGACCCCCGCGTCCTTGGCCGCCGCGGCGAGCCGGAGGTTGAAATCGGGGTAGTCGATGAGGATGAGCAGATCCGGTTTTTCCGCCCGGAGCATCCCGCGGAGCCGGAAGAAGACGCCGGCGATGAACCGGAGCTTCGAGAAAACCTCCGTGAGGCCCACGACGGCCATCTCGGAGGAGCGGGCGATGAGGCGGACCCCCTCGGCTTCGAGGTTCCGACCGCCCACGCCGCAGAAGGCGATAGAGGGGTCTACGGCCCTCATCTCGCGGACGAGGTGCGCCCCGTGCAGGTCCCCCGAGGCCTCGCCCGCCACGATCATGACGGTTCGGCGATGTTCCTTACGCGTCGGCACCATTGATCACGTCGCTGATCCGCTGGATCTCCTCTTCCGTGATTTCCGGGAACATGGGAAGCGACAGGACCCTCCGGGCCGCGTCCTCGCTCGCCGGCAGTTCCCCGTGGCGGCAGGCCGCGCCGGAGCGGAAGACCTCCTGCCGGTGCAGGGGGACGGGGTAGTAGACGGCGCAGGCGATGTCGGCCCTCGCGAGCGCCTCCTGGAGCCGGTCTCGTTCGTCCGCAAGGAGGGTGAACTGGTGGTAGACGTGACGGCAGCCGGGTGCCTCAAAGGGCAGGACGACGCCCGCCCGGCGGATGTGTGTTCCGTAGAGCGCGGCGGCCCTTCGGCGGCCCTCGCTGAAGGCGTCGATGTGCCGGAGCTTGACGCGCACGATCGCGGCCTGGATCTCGTCGAGGCGGCTGTTGTAGCCCAGCCGGCTGTGACGGTAGCGGACGGAACTCCCGTGGTTGCGCAGCATCCTCAGCGCGGCGTCCGTTTCCGCGTCGGACGTGATCACCATGCCGCCGTCGCCGCAGCACGCGAGGTTCTTGCTGGGGAAGAAGCTGAAGCAGCCGGCGTGGCCCAGGGTCCCCACGATCCTTCCCTTGTAGCGCGCCCCGAATGCCTGGGCGCAGTCCTCGATGACCTTCAGACCGTGCCTCGCCGCGACGTCGAGGATCGGGTCCATGTCGCAGGGCTGCCCGAAGAGGTGGACGGGGATGATCGCCTTCGTTCTTCCCGTGACGGCCTCCTTGAGGCGCGCCGGGTCGAGGTTGAAGGTCCTCGGGTCGATGTCGACGAAGACGGGCACCGCGCCCAGCAGACCGACCACCTCCGCGGTGGCGATGAAGGTGAAGGGGGTCGTAATGACCTCGTCGCCCGCCCCGATCCCGATTGCGCGCAGCGCGAGCAGAAGGGCGTCGGTCCCGTTGGCCACCCCGACGGCGTGCGGCACCCCGTGGTAGCGGGCCACCTCGGCCTCGAGTGCCGACACGTTGGGCCCCAGGATGAACTGGGTCCTGTCCAGCACGTCCAGGACGGCCGCGTCGATCTCCTCCTTGATTCGCAGGTACTGCCGGCGCAAATCCACCATGGGGATCATAGCCTGAGATCCCTCCCGGTCTTCATCTTCTCGTTGATCAGCAGGGCGAGCTCCAGGGACTTCCGGGCCTCGAGCCCCGAGACCCGGGGCGGGGTGCGGCGCACGACGCAGTCGACGAACGCGCGGATTTCCTCCTCGAGGGGATCGTGCCGGGGGACCTTCACGTCGTTGATCCCGATCTCCATTTTCCCCCCCGCCTTCTCCCTGCGCGCGAGCGAGACGACCTCGCGCTTGCTGAAGTCGACGGAGTGGTACCCCTCGAGGCCGAAGAAGCGCAGCTTCTGCATGTGCTTGAGGGTCACCCGGCTCGCGGTGATGTTGGCCACGCAGCCGTCTTCAAAGGTGAGCCGCACGTTGGCGATGTCGACCTTGTCCGAGAGCACCGAGACGCCCACGGCCTCCACGTTGGTCAGGGGAGAGCGGACGTAGTGCAGGATGAGGTCGAGGTCGTGGATCATGAGGTCGAGGACGACGTCCACGTCGGTGCCCCGCTCGACGAAGGGGTGCAGGCGGTGCGACTCGATGAAGAGGGGACGGCGGATCACGGGGTCGAGGGCGACGATGGCGGGGTTGAACCGCTCGATGAACCCGACCTGCAGGATGAGGTCCTTCGACGCGGCCAGCGCGATGAGGTCGTCGGCCTCCGCCAGGGTGGCCGTGAACGGCTTTTCCATCAGCACGTCCTTGCCGGCGGCCAGGAAGTCCCGCGCCACGGCGTGATGGGCCTGGGTGGGGACGGTGATGCTGACGGCGTCCACGTGCCCCGCGAGCTCGCGGTGATCGGCAAAGGCCGTGCAGCCGAACGCCGCCGCGGCCCTGTCGGCCTTCGACCGGTCCACGTCGGCAACGCCGACGATGTTCACGGTTTCGAGTTTTTGGTATTTCTGGAGGTGGTAGTTCCCGAGATGCCCGATCCCCACCACCCCGATTCGTATCTTGTCCATCCCTTACCTTGTCGTATACCCGTACCTATATGGAGGCATTCCGCTTACCGAATGTGAAGCTCGGAAGTTATGAAGTTAGGAAGATCGGAAAGGAGCGCTTCCTACCTTCCCAACTTCGCATTATTCAGGCACGAACGAATTCGGGGCAATCAGCGGGGCCTGTCACGAGTTGTCCTGCTTCAGCGCGTGACGCCCCGCTTCGACGTCTCGATGAACTCGATGAAGGTCCGCACCTCGGGCAGGTCGGGCACCTCGGCGCGGGCCTTCTCGACGGCCTTGGCCACCGTGAGCGACGAGCGGAAGAAGATCTTGTAGGCTTTCTTCAGGGCGGCGATGGTCTCCTCGGGAAAACCCCTGCGCTTCAGGCCGATGAGGTTGAGGCCGTACAGCGAGGCGTAGTGGCCCGCCGCCGTCGTGTAGGGAGGGACGTCCTTGGTCACCGCGGAGGCCCCGCCGATGATGCAGTGCTGCCCGATCCGCGAGAACTGGTGGATGCCGGTCAGCCCGCCGATGATGGCGAAGCGCTCCACGTGAATGTGCCCGGCCAGGTTGGCCGCGTTGGCCATCACGATGTTGTCCTCGAGCAGGCAGTTGTGGGCCACGTGACAGTAGGCCATGATGAGGTTGTTGCTGCCGATCTTCGTCACGCCGATGTCGGCCGTGGTGGACCGGTTGATCGTCACGAACTCCCGGATCGTGTTGTTGTCGCCGATGACGACGCGCGTGTCCTCCCCGCGGTACTTGAGGTCCTGGGGCGGGGCCCCGACGGAGGCGAACTGGAAGATGCGGTTGTTCTCGCCGATGTCCGTGTGGCTCTGGATCACGACGTTGGGGCCGATGACGGTCCCCTTGCCGATCGTGACGCCGGGCCCGATCACGCTGAACGGGCCGACTTCCACTCCCTCGGCGAGTTTCGCGTCGGGCGATATGACTGCTGACGGGTGTATCTTCATGAACCGTGTTCTCTCAGGGGTTGAGTTTCTTCTCCAGCTCCTCGATCTTTTTCCGGAGCTCCTGGATGGTCCTGTGCATCTCCGGCAGGCGCAGGATGTGCGCGTTGAGGCGCAGCCACTCCGTGTGGGGGACGGCCGGCGCGCCGGACATGATCCGCGAGGCCGGGATGTCCTTGTGGATGCCGGCCCGGGCCGCGATCATGACGTTGTCGCCGACGCGGATGTGCCCGACGAGGCCCGCCTGGCCGCCGATGATGACGCGCTTTCCGAGGCGGGTGCTGCCCGAGATGCCGACCTGGGCGACGACGATCGAGTTCTCGCCGATCACGACGTTGTGGGCGATCTGGACGAGGTTGTCGATCTTGGCGCCGCGCTGGATCCAGGTCTTCCCCAGGGTGCCCCGGTCGATCGTGGTGTTGGCCTGGATCTCCACGTCGTCGTCGATCTGGACGATCCCGACCTGGGGGACCTTGCGGTTCTCGACGCCCGGGTTGGCGAACCCGAACCCGTCGCTCCCCACGACGACCCCCGCGTGAAGGATGACGCGGCTGCCGATGATGCAGCGGCGGTAGACCGTCACGTTGGGGTACAGGATGCAGTCCTCGCCTACGGAGGCGCCGTGCCCGATGAAGACGCCGGGGTACAGGACGGTGCCCCGGCCGACCCGGGCGCCCGCGCCCACGTAGACCCCCGGGTAGACGGTTGCCCCCTCCGCGACGGAGGCGCCGGGGCCGATGCAGGCATCGGGGCTCACGCCCCGGAAATCCCGTTCCTCCGGGTAGAAGAGCTCGAGCAGCCGGGCGAGGGCCGCGTAGGGGTCCTTCACGACGACGAAGTTCCTGCCCGTCCCCTCGACGGGGGCCGACACGAGGATCGCCGAGGCGGCCGTCGTGGCGATCTTCCTGCGGTACTTCGGGTTTGCGAGGAACGAGAGGTCCCCCTCGCCTGCCTCATCGAGGCCCTTGATGTCGCGGATCTCGACGGTGCCGTCGCCCACGACGGATGCCTGCAGGTATGCGGCGATTTCGGAGAGGGTCTTCCCCATGCGCGTCACCCGTTGCGCCCCGCCTGCTCTACTTCTTGCCCTTGGCGGGGGCGGGAGCCGATTTCCCGGCGCCCTTGTTGTACTCGTCGATGATCTTCTTCGTCAGGTTGTCTTCCTTGTCGTGGTAGACGATGACGGGGTTGTTCAGATCGAGGATGGCGTCGTACTTCCCGTCCTTGCCGACCTTCTCGACGACCTTGATGATATCGGGGATTATCTTCGACGTGATGGCCTGCTCCTTCTTGGCCAGCTCCTCATTGGCGTCCTGGACCTGCCGCTGGTAGTCGCGGAACTTGACCTGGTAGCTCGATTCCTTTTCCCGGTAGGCCTCCGGCGTGAGCACCGACTTCTGCTTCTCGAGTTCGTCCTTGAGCTTCTTGAGCTCTTCTTCCTTCTTGGCGATTTCCGCCTTCTTCTTCTCGACGCTCTTCTTCATCTCCGCCTGCGCCTTCTTTCCCGCCTCGGAATCGTGGAGGATCACCCGCATGTTGATGAATCCGATCTTCTGGGCGGCGGCCTCCGTGGCCGACAGCGCGAAGACGAGGGCGACGGCCAGAATGCCGANGGCGTACATNTGTCTCTTCATGGGTTTTTTTCTCCTTGAAAAAATTGGCTCAGGGCTNATGGCTAAAGGCTCAAGGCCTTGAGGAAAGAGATNTTATCCAAATGTTCTTGAGCCTTAAGCCGTTCNCCTTTTGCCTTAAGCCTGTTGTTTACATAAACCACCCGATGGTGAAGTCCCAGCGGTAGGCCGGCTCCCCCTCCTTGCGGTCCAGCACGTAGCCCCACTCGAGGCGCAGCGGCCCGATGGG
>Ga0067045_1032494_pt1 | contig 10101 bp, 11 predicted proteins | sample TerdegcTABiofilm_FD_59184 | JGI IMG/M metagenome (GOLD analysis project Ga0067045, IMG submission 59184) | Combined Assembly of (Gp0054472, Gp0054536) Wastewater bioreactor microbial communities from Singapore -Terephthalate degrading... | reverse complement strand
TGGTAGTATATTTTGAAGTATTAAACGAGATAAGCATAAAAGATAAGGGGAATTTAATAAAGTCGATAAAGACGACAAACCGGATAGAGCGGGTATTTAGGGAGGTAAGGCGAAGGACGGATAGTATTGGTGCGTTTACGAACAAAGATAGTTTAATAAGGATAATGTATAAGGTATTTAAGGAATATAATGAAAAGTAGGAAGAAAAAAGGAAAAAGATTAAAAAATACTCAGGTTCTTTTAATCAAATTTACACACATCTATTGACATGACCCGCATTACAATATTTTATTTTAACAGAAACTGTCGACATCTATTTGTCTCATATTTTAAAAACCCCCTTCTTATCGGGATCACAACTCCTACCGCAAAAATTACTATTATAATATAACAGTTTTTTTTGATTTGTCAAGTTTTTTCTCATATCTAAAAATTGTTAAAACCCCCATCGATTTGAGAAAAAAGTTAGTTTTCAACAAGATATCAACAACTTATCTACATATTTACATTAAATTGAGAGATATTTTCTCAATTTAAAAATTGCGAAACGAATAAAATCAACCAAATTAGAATAAGGTTTTATCGGATAACGAAATTTTACCTAAAACCACACTTTTTTTAGAACCGGTAACTGACGGAATATTCGATTTGACACCTAAAAATCGAGCCGCGCCTAAAAGAGCAAAACCCGCCGCTTCTTTGGATAGAGGATGTATTCCATATAGTTCTATGGATTCTACCGATATGTCTTTCAATAAAAAAGATATGTTTGAAAATAAAGTTTTATTAAAAACTCCACCGCCGCTTATTATAAGTTTGGATATTTTTCCTTTTACGAATTTTTTTAACGAAATTTCAACCGATTTGGCCGTAAAAAAATTAAGAGTGGCAATTATATCTTCTATTTTTTCTTTTTTAAAATCGAAATTTTTCAATACGAATTCTTTACCGAACTCTTCTCTGTCTAAAGATTTTGGCGGTTTTTGACAAAAAAACTTGTTTTTAATAAAATAATCTATCTTTTTAAAATTTATCTTGCCTTTTGAAGCGATGTTTCCGTTTTTATCGTATGTTTTTTTACCTCCCGTATACAAACCGATAGCCCAGTCCATAAGAGTATTCCCCGGACCTATGTCAAAGCCGTATGTTTTAACCCCTTTCCCGACAACAGATATGTTGGAGATACCGCCTATGTTTAATAGACATACCGGTTTTTTTTCTTCTCCGAATAAAAATTCGTCCATAAAAGGAATCAAAGGAGCTCCTTCACCGCCTAAGATTATATCCCCGACTCTAAAATCGTAAGCTACGGGTATGTTCAAGTTTCTAGATATAAACTCCGGCTCGCCTATCTGAAATGTAATTTTATCCGGGGATGAGTGGTATACGGTCTGGCCGTGACTCGATACCAAATCTATTTCGGATTTTCTTATATTAAATTCTTTTAAAAACTTTATTATCATATCCAACCATGTTTTCCCTAAATCGTAATGAAGCTTTACTATCTCTTTTAAAGACAATGACCTTGCCTCAATAATTCTTTTTTGGAGTTTTAAATCGTATTCGTAGTTTTTAAAAGCTTTTACATCTATTTTCCTTTTATCGAAATCTATTAAACAATACGCGGCGGTCAATCCGTCAGCGCTTGTTCCGGACATAAGACCTATAGCCCTAATCGGTTCATTTTTCATACAAACCTCTGAGATAAAAAACCTCGGTCATATCGTAGCATATTTTGACTGAATTTCTGATAATAACATATATAAGCATATAAATTTTTATGAAAAATTTTAATCCGCGGTTATTTAATCTATAGAAAAAGAATATGTCTTTCATTTCAAAAATCATTTTTTTCATAACGGCCAAAGCGAATACAAAAACAAACTTTAATCTTGTCAGACCGTATTTGTCGAAAAAAGAATAAACTGAATTCAATTTTATATTGTCGTTTATTAGATTAATAAGAACCGAAAAAACATATAAATGTAAAAATATCTTGATGTTTGAGACAAATTTCGTTTTTTCTATTACCGGATCGGGATATTTAAAAGATATTAAAATTAAAAAAATTAACGGAAAAATCCAGAATCTCAAACCGCCTGTAAATCTTAATGATTTTGGAGATTTTAGTAATACGATTAATAATATAAAAAAAATGGAAAGAAAAGAAATTATTAAGTTTAGGTTTAAAGCAGAAACTAAAAATAAAAAAAATATCAACGGATTAAGCCATTTCATTTTTAAGCCATTTTATTAGTTTTACAGATATAAAAAAAGAAAATAAAGCTATAATAATATGACCGGAAATCCATAAAAACAATACTTTCAAATAAAATTCTTTGGAAAAACCGAATATTCTGGATATTTCGGAGATGGCGTTTAAATACGCGTCGAATATCCCACCGCCGTAGATTATCCATGTGGTTATGAAAAAATGAGGTATTCCCTCCAAAACGGCCAGAAAAGAAGAGATTAGCATTGAAAATCGGTTTATTGAAAATACCGAAAAAACGATTTCAAATATCAAACTTTCTATGGATATTCCAACCACCGGCCCTATTTTAAATCCCCCGTAAGAAAAAAGCTTTACGCAAACAGCGCAAAATCCGGCTATTAAGTTAACCCCTTTACGATTTACATAGCTTCTAAGAACGCACATAAAAACCGCTCCGAAACCCGCCATCAATGCGCCTCTTAAAGGAAACCTTATCATATGAAGATAGCTTCCTATAATCATCTCAAAAATTCCCCACATTACCCCGAAAACAGTCGGGAAAACGAAAAATTTTATATCGTTTATTTTTTCTTTTACGGACAAATCGTTTTCCATATCTTATAACTCTATTATATCACAATCGATAACTTCGGATATATCTTTTCTGTGGGTGAAAAACAATACGCTTCCGCCGGATTTGAGATAATCCGATAATACTTCAAAAACCGAACGCTCGCTTTCTTTGTCGAAACTTAAAAAAGGCTCGTCTATCAGTATCAAATCTTTTTTTGAAAGAACGCCGTAGGCTATTAAAAACTTTTGTTTTTCTCCGTAACTCAGATGAGACACGTAATAATCTTTTTTAGGATAAAGATTAAGTTTTCTAAACATCTCTTCAGGTTCTTTTTTGTTAAAATTATTAAAAATATCGGAGATTTTTCTGGATATTATCTGAGTGTCCGGATTTGCGAGAACCGGGAAAACTCTTTTTAAAAGTCCGTTTTTATTCGCTTTTAACCCGTTTAAATAAATATCGCCGTCGAAATCGTTGAGAATTCCGGATATTATTTTGCATAAAGTGGTTTTACCTGAGCCGTTAGGGCCGTATACTATTTTTATCTCTCCTTTTTTAAGAGTAAAATCGATTTTTTTTCTCATATTTTTGTGAGTTATTTTTTCAAGTTTAATCGACTCCGTTTCGCTCAAATCGGATTTATTCTCTATAAAAATGAATTTTTCTTTTTTTTGAGGTTTTATCTCGGATATTTTGCCGCCTTTTAATAGAAAATAACCGTCTATCAAATCGGATAACTCTTCGAATCTGTGGCCGAATATCAAAACCGTATTGTTTTTTTTAAGCTCTGATAGAGTTTTTTTAAAAGAGTCTATGTTATCAGCGTCCAAAAAAGCTAAAGGCTCGTCCATTAAAACGAGATTGGCTCTGTTTGAAAAGCTTAAAGCCAGAGATATGGAGTATTTTTGTTTTTGGCCGTACGAAAGCCTATCGGTTCTAATGTCTTTTATGTTTTCCAAACCCCAGTGTTTGAAAAAATCCGACGGATTTTTGAAAATAAAATTTTTATTTAAGCAAAAAAACGAGACCTCCTCAAACGCGGTTTCACAAAAAATATTGGAATCGTTGTTTTGCAAAACTACCGAAGGAGTAAAATTCGCGCTTCCGTCAAATTTAATCTCGCCTTCGGTTTTGCCGCCATAGAGGGCGTCGGAAACTCTGGATATTACTCTTATTAAAGTCGTTTTACCACAGCCGTTTGGGCCGGTTATGGCAAAGCAACCCTTGGGACAGGAAAAATTAAGCTTATCGAATATTAAATTTTCTCTAATATAAAAAAAAGAAAGGTTTTTTATTTCAAGCATTTTATTTTTTTATATTCCGAATTCAAGTTTTCGATAAGAACGTATTCTTTGATTTTTAAAAAAGACAGAAAATCTTTTAAAAGCTCTTTTCTTACGCATATTAAAAAGTCTTTTTTTTCTTTTAAAAGATATTTTACCGATTTGTAGAAACCGTATTTTTTAAATTCTATCGGGCCCCACTCGTCTATCAGATAAAAATCGAACTCGTTCTTTTTTATTATATTATAAACCAAATCGAAAACGTCTTGATAAAACGTTATTTTTTTCCCGTCGACCTCGACGGCTTTTGAAATCGTTATTCCGTTAAAACAAATATAGTAAATTCTTTTGTTTTTTAATTTTTTTTTAGGGGAGAGAATTGAGCAAAGTTTTGTTTTTTTTAAAATTTTTTTTTGAAATTTTAAAAGCTCGGATGTCTTTCGGGAGTTTATTTCGCGAGAAAATATATATACCATTTTACTTCTTTAAAGAGTGAAATTTATATTTTATCAAACGATTTTTGCGATAATAAAAGGTTCCGTAGAAAAAAGAGTTTTTATTAAAAACTTCTTTTAAAAAAATTTTATCGCCTTCCCATAAAGGAAGATTTAAAATGTCTTTAATCCCGACCCATTCGAGATTCCCCTCCTCGGATTTTATAACCCTTCCCGAAAATTTATCAGAAAGATAAACGAATACTATCCAATTATTTTTACCGTCGAAATCCGGAAAGTTTAATATTCCTTTTAGAACGGGATTTTTTATGGAAAGGCCGCTTTCTTCTTTTATCTCTCTTATTACGCAATCGTAAGGAGTTTCTCCCTTTTCCAGTTTTCCACCAAGACCGTTATATTTCCCTTGATGAATATCGTTTTCTTTTTTGACTCTATGCAACATTAAAACCTTATCCTTTTTTTTAACATAACAAAGAGTTGCGATTATATTATCGGAGTAGGATTTGTTTTCCATAAATTTTATTATACTAAAACCGAATTTTTAAATAAAATAACGAATTTTGTAAAATAAGTTAAAGGGAGTTTTTATGAAATTCAATAAATTATATGAATTTAAAGTAGGAACCGACGGCATTTTATCGGTTTTAAGATACAATTCCGCTCTTTATACCGCGGGTGAAGATAACTGGATAAGGGCGTTCAACTTATTAAATTATCAACCGATGTCTCAAGTAAAAGCTCATATGAAAGACGTTTTATGCTTAAAAATCTCTCCCGATTGCAAATTTTTACTTTCCGCTTCCAGAGACGGTTATGTAAAACAATGGGATTTGAATCTTAAACTCCAATATGAATACGAACCTCATAAATCAGATGTAAATACGATAGATTTTTTAGACGAAAAAACATTCGTTTCCGCCTCGGACGATACGACATTAAGGATATGCGGCTGCGGTTCTAAAAAATATAAAGAAATAAATCCCAATGCCGGAGACTTAAACGCGGTAAAATCCGTCGGGGATAAAATATTCGTCGGAGGTTCGAGATTGATAATATACGACAAGGATTTTAAAGAAATAAAATCGGACGATAGTTACATATACGGAATAAATCTTATTAAAGAGAAAGAAAACAAGGTTTTCGTATCCACATCCATGGAAAAGTATTTGGAGATATGGGACGCTCAAAAATTGGAAAAAATAAAAAAGATAAAATTTTCAAACTGGATAAACGACATTTTGTTTTGGCAAAACAAAATTATAATAGCGAATAGCAATATAATTTCAATTTACGATAAGGAAATGAGCTTAATAGCCGAAAACAATTTCCATCACGAAGAAGTATATTCGCTTGAAATTTTTGAAAACAAGCTTATTACCGCTTCAAACGATTCTTATGTAAGAATCTGGGAATTAACGGAGTAGTTTTTCTGTTTCTTTTAGAAAATCCTTCGCCACATTATCCCATTTATAATATTCCATATCTGAATTTTTGCCAACCACATTTTGAGTTAAATATATTTTCTTAAGTTTATATACCGCATCGGACATATCTGGGTAAGCGACATATTGTATTTTGGAGCTCTTTTCGTACTCGTCACCTTGGGTTTTGTCCAAATAATGATTTACAAAAACGGCGTTTTCGGAGTTTAAAAAATCTCTCTGTCCCCCGTAATTCAAACAACAAACCCCTATTCCGCAAGCCAGAGCTTCCAAAAAACACAGCCCGAATGACTCCGATTTTGAAAGAGAAAAATACCAATCGGAGTTCCTATAAAGCTCTCCCATTTCTTTTTCGCTCAATTTCTCGGTTATAACCGAAAGCCTATCCCCCAATATTTCCCTGTAAAAATTTAAGGTTTTTAATGCGTCTATTTCAAAAGGTTTTATTTTTTTATTTAAATAAGAAAGCTTCAAAGTCAATTTGACATCTTTGGCATCCGAAAAAGCCTCGTAAAAGGCTTTTAAAGTATAGTCCAGAGCCTCTCTTTTATGAGGAGAAGATACGGTTAAAAATCTTTTAAATTTTTGCGTTTTTTCTTTTTTGGGATAATAATATTCGGGATCGAAACCGTATCTTAAAATTTTAATCTTTTCTCGTTTTACCCCCGAACCCGCAAAAACGTCGTATGTGAATTTGGAGGGGACAAAAACCGCATCCAGATATTTGTTTATGTTATAAACCCATAAATCGGGAAGAGAAGTAAACTCGTATACCAAAAAACCTATTTTTGTCTTATTTTGAGGTAGATAAACGTAGTTTTTAGGGTGCTCAAACGTAAAAACGATATCTCCGTCGAACCTATTTGTTATTCTATTTCTAATCTCCGGATCTAGTTTGAAATTTTCTTCGTATAAAAAACCTTTTCTTTCGTATATATTAACATCCACTCCCAAAAATATAAGGGATTTTATAAGGTTTCTTGAAACTTTAGACCAACTTGATATGCTTTTTATTATTCCAAAATATGTTATCTTAATATTATATGACATACGAACGACCTAAAAGAGCTATAATAGAAACGGAATATACCTGCAACTTGAGATGCCAAATGTGCTCTTTATGGCAAGAAAATTATATTAAAAATAGAAACGAAAACAAAAATCTAACCGAAGAAAAATTAAAAAAAATTTACGCTAAATTAAACGAGTTTGGAGTTAAAAGCGTAACTTATATAGGAGGAGAGCCTTTTCTAAAAGAATATCTTTTCTCTACGGCAAAGGAATTAAAAGAATTCGGGATATCCGCTTCGGCGGTCACAAACGGAACCGTTTTAAACGAAGAAAAGATAATGGAAATAGCGGAAAGACAACTTTTTGAAAACATCATATTCTCTTTAGATGGAACTCAAAAAACTCACGACGAAATCAGAGGAAAAGGAGTGTTCGAAAAGATTTACGAAAATATTAAAACCCTAAGAAAGATAAAAAATAAAAATAAATTGAAAAAACCGAGGGTTTTAATTTATATAACCGTATGGGATAAAAATTACGCGGATATAGATAAAACCGTAAAAACGGCATACTCTTTAAATCCGAACAAAATAAGAATACAATTGGCTTCGCATATATCCGAGGAAATAATAATAAAAACGAACTCCGTAGTTAAAAACTCCATAAAAACTCACTCTTATTTAAACGATATAGAAACGCTAAAAGCGTTTGCCTATATCAAAGAAATATCTTCTTTTCTTAAAAAAAATTATAAAAATTTGGAGTTTGAAAAAATATTTGAAGAAGGAAATAAAAAATGCCGTTTTATAAACAAAGATTTTATAATAACTCCAAAAGGCGAGATACTTATATGTCCGATGCTGACTCAAACGGTTATCGGAAACTTATACGAAGATGGATTATCTGAAGTTTTCGAAAAAAATCGGGCAAAAATAGAAGAGATAAAACAGAAAGCGGAGAACGAAGAGCTTGCGATATGTCGAGAATGTTGCGTGGAAAAGATAAGATAAAGTCATTTTTGGGCGGAAACGAAAATATCCGCGAAAAAAAGATGTTTTATGGGTATAAATTTATAAATTTTGTTTATTATTTTTATGTATTTGTCTTCTTTTAAAAAGTAATAAACGTAATGAGGATTTTTCCAAAATTCGATATTTATGTTTTTATATCCGCTTTTTTTTAATAATTTTTTTAAAGAAAAAGAAGTTTGTTCGTTTATATGATAATCGTTTCCAAGCCCTTTGGGAAGCAAACTCTTCATTTTAAAAGGAAGTTTTATCCCGTTAAACACTCCGATAAGCCAGTATATTTTAAGGCCCCAGTTTATGAAAATTTTATTGGGAGAAGTGTGTATCAACACGTACCCGCCCTTCTTCAAAACTCTATATATTTCTTTCATTATTAAATCGCATTCTTCGGGCTTAAGATGCTCTATAACGTCGCTTAATATTACGGAATCGAAAAAGTCGTTTTGGAAAGGAAGAGTATAACCGTCGGTTTTAATAAACTCAAGCTTTAAATCGGGATTTGTTTTTTTCCAGTAATTTTTTATTTGGTTAGATATTTCTATCGCGTCTTTTGAGCTATCCGCCGCAAATGTTTCTATCCAGTTAAGAGCCAGATTTAAAGCCAACTCCCCCCTTCCGCAACCGAAATCCAGAACTCTTTTGGGTTTTAGTTCTATTGTTTTGTTATAAATTTTTAAAAGCCTTCTGGATAATTTAAGGCCTTTCGACGAAAGAAAGGTTTTGTATCCTTCGCATTCGGTAAAAAAATAATTTTTATCGTATATCATTTTATTTTAATCATACATTTAAATCTTTTATAAGTGTGATAAAAACCGGTAACGGAAGAAATTACGGCGGTTTGCATATGAAGAGCGAAAAAGTTTTTTTTAAAATCGGTTAATATGTCAAAGTACATAAAAAAACCTGAAATAGCGCATATAAAACAGCTCGTCATAAGAACCCAGTTCCAGAAAAGCCTGACCAAAGGATAAAAAGATTGCGAAAACATCTCGCTTACTATAATCAAAACAAGGTTTATCGTAAAAATATGCAAAATCCCGTACTTAAAAAACTTTTCGTATTTTTTATTTTTAATTTCTTCTTTTTTCAAATCGGGCGGTTTCGGGATATCGTTTTTATTCGATTCCAAATCGGTTTTAATGGGACTCGATATTAAAACCTTAAACTCTTTTTTTTCTCGGGATGCTACTTTTTTTTGAGGTTTTTCGTTAAAAGACTTTCTTTTCTTATTATACTTTTCCCATAAGTCGCATATGCCGTTTGAATTTTCGTCGACAAAACTTCCGCACTCCCCGTAACACGGATCCGATAGCTTCGCTCTTTCGCACTCCGATCCTTTCGATTCCAGAGCGAAACAAAATAATACGAATAAAAATATTATTTTTTTCATATGAATTTTTTATCGTAGAAATCGCTCAGTATTTTCTCGTAATTTTTATAGTATATGCTTTCGTTGTGAGAAAAACCGTCGAGTATCAACACATCCACGTTTTTATTTCTCCCCGGATAATGATTAAGTTTATCGTTATAACAAACATCGTCTTTATTTCCGCATAATATGAGTATGGGCTTGTCTATTCTATCTATGTTTTTAGATAAAGACAAATCGGTTATGAATTTTCCGTAAATTATTTTATATTCCAGATTGATAAACCATAAAACCGGAGCGGAAAGAAAACCGTAAAATTTAAAAAAATCTTTCAAAACCGAATGTATGCTATCGTAGGGAGAATCCGCCACAACCGATTTTATGTCGTCGTTTAAAATCGAGTAGATTACGGCGGTAAAAGCCCCCATCGAATAACCGTATAGAGATATATCGTTTATTCCTTTGGTTTTTAAAAATCCGACAGCGGTTTTTATGTCTCTGGTTTCAAGATATCCGCCCGTGCTAAATTTACCTTCGCTTTTTCCCATCGCTCTAAAATCTAAATACAAAAGATTGTAATTTTTAGACAGAAAAAAAGTATTGGTAATTATATCTCCTTTGTCCGCGGGCCAGCCGTGAAGCATGATTATCCCTTTTTTTGAGTTATTATTGGGTATAAACCAGAAAGATAAATTTATCCCGTCCTCGGTTTTCGCCGATACCT
>Ga0067045_1004483_pt1 | contig 10104 bp, 11 predicted proteins | sample TerdegcTABiofilm_FD_59184 | JGI IMG/M metagenome (GOLD analysis project Ga0067045, IMG submission 59184) | Combined Assembly of (Gp0054472, Gp0054536) Wastewater bioreactor microbial communities from Singapore -Terephthalate degrading... | reverse complement strand
GGATCAAACTCTCCATTAAAATATCTTGAAAATTTGATCTGCTCTCTTCGTTGTCTTGGAATGTACTGCTCGCTTTTGACGAGAGTCTTCTTTTCCATCCATCCACTGTTTAGTTTTCAAAGACCATTATCTCATTTTCCGTGATACCCTTATATTGTATCACTTTCGTCTAACCATGTCAAGAACCATTTTCTTCTCTTCCACTAACACCTCAGCCATCCCGGCTATCAAGATGCAACGTTTTTTATACTATCACTTTCCGCCGGCTTGAGTCAACAGGTAATTAGCGACGTTTATAAATTTATCATACAGTGTCGTCGCCTGTCAAGCATCTATAGAAAATAATTTTTATAACCGAAAGCACATTCACTTAACAGTTCCATTAATGGCCCCACTACCAAAAATCCCTCCAGGTACTGTTACAAATGTCTCAGGTATGCCACCCACTATTATGCTCTCGGTAAGCGGTACCTGAGTGGATACCACCGTTTCCGCTGTTTTAGACGGTATAATTATGCGCAAATTCGTGTCAAAGTTAAGGTAGATGGTATGCCTGGTCTGGTTAATACCTGCTGAATCAAATTTATCAGTTATACTAAACCTGACCGTTCCCACAGGCATAATGCTGTACTTTACTCTCGGCCCACAGTTCGCCAATATGGGAACTCCCAGGATCTGACCAAAGGGGATGCTAAAAGACTGCCACCTTAAATCCTCTAAAGTTTTTTGTACAGCTATAGTAATGTTTGTTGCAACTCTGTTCACCTTCAACGCATCGGCCTGCATCAAAGCAACTCGTCCCTGGTTATCTTTGTGAACAATAATCAAATCCTGGTACTGAAGTTTTTCTTCAGCCGCCTCCTGCTGAATAGACTTTTGCACTGCTTCAGTTGCCAGCTGAACTGCTTTGATTTCTGCGATATCATAAAAAACATCTCTTAGTTTTATGTCAACCAGAACAAAAAACAGAATCAATATAATACTGAAAAAAACCAAAGCAATAATCGTCTTATAGGGACGTTTTCTTTTTAACAAATACTCACCCCTCTGGCCATCTTCAGTCAGTGAGTATAACGCTGCTATTATTAATTTATGATTGTTGCATCAAAATGAGTGCATCCAGTAGCAAAAAGTGTATAACAAAATCCCTGGCCGCAGCCAGGGGGTAGATTATTCAATGATAATCTGATGGTAGGTCTTTTTCCCTTTTCTAATCATTAATTTCCCATTTAAAAAGTCTTTTTCTCCAACCACATAAAATATGTCTGTTACCTTATTACCGTTAACAGAGACGCCTCCCTGGGCAATCAACCTTTTCCCTTCTCCCCTGGAGGGAATCAAATTTGCACGAAGCATTAAATCCAGGATTCCGATTCCTGCGGATACCTGCTCAACATTTATCCTTGTGCTGGGAACATTATCAAAGTTTTTCCCGGAACCAAATAAAGATTCCGCCGTATCCCTGGCTTTTATAGCCTCATCTTCCCCGTGAACGAGTTTGGTAACTTCATAAGCCAGCACTCTTTTTGCTTCATTTATTTGTTCCCCGGGCAAACTGCCCAGTCTTTTAACCTCTTCCATAGGAAGGAAGGTCAGCAGCGCCAGGCAATTTTCCACATCCGGGTCGTTAATATTCCTCCAATACTGGTAAAAATCATAGGGACTGGTTTTTTCAGGGTCAAGCCACAAAGCTCCAGATTCTGTTTTCCCCATTTTCTTCCCCTCACTGGTGGTGAGGAGCGTAAATGTTAAGCCATAGACTTCTGCCCCTTCTTTTCTTCTAATTAAATCTGCTCCAGCCAAGATATTGGACCACTGGTCATCCCCGCCCAACTGTAAGACGCAGTTGTATTTTCTGTATAACTCCAGGAAATCATATGCCTGCATCAACATATAGTTAAACTCTAAGAAAGTCAGACCTTTTTCCAGTCTATTCTTAAAGCATTCCGCTGTGAGCATTCTGTTAACTGAAAAATGAATACCTATTTCCCTTAGAAAATCGACATAATTCAGGCCTAACAGCCAGTCCCCGTTATTCACCATAATAGCTTTATCTTCACTAAAATCAATAAACCTGGAAAATTGCTTCTTAAAACATTCGGCATTATGCTGGATGGTTTCCAGAGACATCAACTTTCGCATGTCATTTTTGCCGCTCGGGTCGCCCACCATGGCCGTACCTCCGCCAATTAAAGCAATTGGCCTGTGGCCTGCCCTTTGCATATGGGCCATCACCATCAATTGTAAAAAGTGCCCTACATGCAGGCTGTCTGCGGTAGGGTCAAAACCTATATAAAAGGTAACCCTTTCATTTTCCAACAAGTCTATAAGGGGTTCTTGGTGAGTCATCTGCTTAATGTATCCTCTTTCCAGCAAAACGTCATATACACTGCCCATTTTCCAACCTCCCGCCATATTCACTTATATTTACACACATTATTACAATAGTATATATTCAAACATTATGATTATCAAACATTTTAAAACAAGCCTGGTATAACCTTAAACCAGTTTACAAAAAGCGAAAGTATACCCATTGCTTCTAGCCAGTCACCTGTAAAAGATACCTCCCTGGCACCTATTCGCTTAATCCCGGGAATAAGGCTTAGAGCATCAGCATAGCCGGGCCAAATTACCTCTATCAGAATCTCAACAGGCAGCGCACAGCGATAAGGCCGGAAATCCCCTTTTATCCCACGCTGCGTTGCCCTCCTGGCCGCCTCCTTTATTTTTCTCAGTGAAAGCTCCGGGTGAATATTTAAAGCAGCACAGTTACCTATTGCCTCTTTTACCACTACCGCTTCTATATCTGGTAACATGATTTTGGCTTCATCGATAAACGCCTTGTCACCCGTAGCCAGACCGACCGGCACTCCGAAAAAGCCGGCAGTAACAGCACTGATTAGAGCCTCCCCGGCCTCAGTGCCGTTTATTTTCAAGCAGGTTATTCTTGGATCGACAGTATGCGGCAATACAGAGTCCGCCGCACCGCAACCCGCATGAAACCCAACCAAAAAAACAAGGTTGCTTCGCTCGACGGAATCCATCCACATTAATTTCCTTCTGCTTCCCCTGATCAAAGAAGCCCGTCCCAACAGTTTATCAGGAATTATATTTTGTTTATCCCAATGAATATCCGAGACAATAATCTCTTCCGCACCGCCTTCCAGTGCCCCTTCAATTGCAGCGTTAACCTCCGCAGTCATTTGTTCTCTGAGCCAGTATTCCTCCGGCGGCTTTTCAGGCCAATTCACGTAGCCAGTAATACCCTCTATATCTGCCGCGATAAAAACGGTATAAGGTGCCATCAAATCCCTCCTCCCCGGCAATCAGGACATAACCTGTTTAAAAAGATAAGAGGCTCCGCCGTCTGGCGAAACCTTTACCACTAACATAAAAGTACTTTCAGTCAGGCTGTCGATAAAATTATTCAGCCATGGGTGTTGAAACCCGCTGCTCCATTACTGAGCGTTGCCGGCGAACCAGGCGATGCTGAGAGCTCATAGTGGTTTACGGAAAAGATACCCGCGCAAGCCTGAACTATTTATTTAATTAAACATATATTATTTCCTCGTCAAAAACCGTCAAATTCTCCAATCCATCCTTAGTTACCAAAAAGGTATTTTCAAACCCCACCGCACCATCCGGGAAAACAAACTTAGGCTCCAGGGCAATGACCATACCTTCCTCCAGAGGAGTATCAAACCCCTGGCCGATTACCGGAAGCTCATCCAGCTCTATGCCGACGCCGTGACCGACAAATGACAACGGCACCGGAAAGCCCAAGAAGTGCCCGGCAAAAGCACTTTCACCAGCTATCTGCACCGCCAGGTCATAAAGCTTCCCGCATGCCACTCCAGGTTTTGCTGCCTTTTTCATCTGCTCCATGATATCGATTGCAACCGCGTGAGCCTGAACCAGGCGATCAGGCAGTTTGCCGATACAAAAAATCCTGGTCTGGTCTACCATATACCCGTCAACAACAAACCCGTAGTCCACCAGCACCGGCTCATTTCTGCCAATCAACCTGTCGGAGGCACCCTGCGCAAACGCCGGCCCAACTCCTCTTCCACCCGCAGCCCCCCAGAAGTAGCTGGCACGTGTGTTATCGCCGGATAGTATATGAACATAAACCAGATCCTGGTTAAACCCCCGCACCCTCATCATGCCGGGGTGCCCTTTCTTCCGGGAAACAGCTTCGACCATCCCGGCCAACTCCAGCTCTGAGATTCCTTCCCGCAGGTTGTCCTTGATAAACGAAAAAATCTCGCCGTGCAATTCCGCAGCATTCCTGATTATTTCCAGCTCATAGGCCGATTTAACCATGCGCACTGTCCGGATAAACTGGCTTACATCAACAATTTCAGCTGGTTCAAAAAGTTTCTGGTAGCGCATATACTGCGCTGCAGGCAACACGTCCAGCTCAAACCCCAGGGTTTTAAAAGGACCGTAACCATAAGACCGCAAAACCCCGGATATTTCTTTAAGACTTTCCACGTAAACGATGTTTTCCAGGGCGGATTCTTCCCTCGCCCGTTCAAAGCTCTTCTTGACCATCAGTACAGGTTTACCCTCATTGGGGATAAAAAGGTGCGACTGCTGGATGGTTCCTGAAAAATAAAAAATGTCCGCATTCTGAACAATAACCGCCCCGTCGATACCCTGCCTTTTTAAAATGCCCTGCAGCCTGGCTGTTCTCTGGTCTAGTTCGGATCTTGGAGTATACCGCAAAAAGCCTCCCTCCTTTATCACTCCAACCATTTCATTGTTATTACCAGTTCTTTTAAATATGCCTTTAATTATACCATTACCTGCTGTAATATGGAATACTTCAAATATTCTTTATTTACAGACAAATTTCCTTTATTTTTTCAGCTGTACTTTACAATGTCAGGATAATACTCCAAGCCCCAACAGCCCGCATGTTAATCAATACTTAAGCCGCTGACCAATAATTAAAATTACATTACATTTTTAATAATTTGGAAGGATTTTAAACTTTTTTATCGAAAAAGGTAAAAGAATACTTTTTTTTAACAATTTCCCCCAAATTACTCCTGGTGTCCAACTACTACCACAGAGGAGGCTATGATGAAAAAAAATAATTTTTTTACATTTTTTCTTGCTTTTTTACTTATTACAGTTTTTCCAGCCACAGCTGCCCTGGCAGGACAATCGCTGCTCAAACAGGGCATGTCGGGGAATGACGTTCTTGATTTGCAGGTAAAACTAAAGAAAACTGGATATTATCAAGGCAACCCGGATGGATATTTCGGGCCTGCAACCCGCAATGCAATTATTAACTTTCAAACGCAAAACGGTTTAACAGCTGACGGCATTGCCGGCCCAAAGACTTTGCAAGCCTTACAGAACCTGTCCTCGGCAAAGACCTTAGCCAGCCGGGGAAGCGCCGCGTCGCAGGTTAAGGCACTAAAGCAAGGCATGCAGGGCGATGACGTGCTCAAGCTGCAAGCAAATTTGCAAAGACTTGGGTATTATTGTGGCACCCTGGATGGAGATTTCGGACCCGCAACCCTCAATGCGGTTATTAATTTTCAAATGAAAAACGGTTTGACAGTTGACGGTATTGCCGGCCCGGACACCTTGCGGGCGCTACAAACCCAAAACCCGGCAGTTAATACCACTAACCGCGGCCTGTCAGGGGACCGGAAAAGCCAGGCTATCGTATCTTTTGCCAAGCAGTTTTTAGGAACCCGCTACGTCTGGGGCGGCAACTCGCCTGCTGGCTTTGACTGTTCCGGGTTTACGAGCTACATATTTGGCCAGTACGGCATTAACCTGCCGCATGCAGCTGATCAGCAATTTAATACAGGCATCCCGGTTAAACAGCCAGGGTTAGGGGATTTGGTGTTCTTTTCTACATACGAGCCTGGACCGTCACACGTTGGAATTTACATTGGAAATGACCAGTTTATTCATGCCAGTTCGGCCGCCGGTGAAGTATGTATAACTCCGCTTTCCACCCCTTATTATAGGGCCAGATATCTGGGAACGCGCAGCGTAATAAATTAAAAAGCGCTTGTGCGGCACCAAGAGAGGATGAAAATAGCTGGGGGAAGGGTGGTTGTCCCGAGTGAACGACTTGCGTAGCACCGGTAACAGCACCCGGCGAAGCGAGGAAGCGGAATTGGGGGCGCGGACAGGACGTTCGCGTCAGCCTTCAGCGAGCCAGGACGGCGAGTTGAAGGCGGACCAATTTCGCCCGACGCGAGCTTCGGTGCGCATCTTACACGGAGCACCGGAGTGAAGAGGGACAATACCCTTCCCGGGTAAATTCTATTTTCAGGACAGGGAGGATGGATGACTGTGTGTGGATTACCCTTATGGTACTTTTACAGTAAAACAACACCTATGGACAAAAAACTGGAAGCGATCTTTAAACAAATAGATCTCTTATCCTTAGAGCAGCAAAAAGAACTGCTCAGAATTCTGCAACTGATGCTGGCCGCCTCTCAAGCAGAAACTTCTGCAAGCCCTGCCGCTCCTGCAAGAAAACAGCCCTGAATGAAAAAGGCTGTTTATACAACAAGATATCCCCGCGGGCTGCCCGCGGGGCTTTAAATTACGATATTTTCTGGATAACCTCTTGCTGTTTGTGCTTTTTGCCAAAAACCTCTTCAGCGTAATCTGTGGAAATGAGATAAAGGCTTACCCAAAGATCATGTTCATTTGTTTTTCCTTCAAGTTCTCTGGCCAGCTCTTTAAATCTTTTTCCCACTCTGTCCTTGAAGGCCGAAAATTCTGCCAGCAATTCGACTATATCACGCTGGGTATAAGAAGCCCCTTCGCGTAATATTTTTGCCAATATGACCCCCCCCTATCGAATTAAGCATGTAGTTTAGCTTAATTATAGCTATACAGGAAAAATATGTTAAGGGGTGTAATTTGTCCTTTTATGGTTTTCTAAATAAAAAAAAGGGGGGTTCATCCCCCATGTGGCAGATTTTTAGAAGTTGCTGTACCGGCCCAGATTCTGCACGCCCATCCCTGACATGGACTGGCCCGCAAAACCGGAGCTCATCTGACCGCTGCTGGTGCCGAAGCTCCAGCCATAAGCGGGTGTGTACTGGCTCCCGGTAAACCCGCTAACCCCGTATTGGCCGGGCGTAGTGTGGTAAGATACAGGATGGGATGGCTCAACTGTATAGTTGCCGGCGCTGGTGCTAGCGTACCCACTCTGCCCTAAATTTGTGCTGAACGCTCCTACGCCGTAGGTGCCGGGGCCCAAATTTCTCTGCGAACCTAGCATACCTTGATTCGCCAGGCTGCTGATATACTGGTTGCTGGCGTAATCATTGCCGGCAAACCCTGTTCCATAACGGTTGGCCGCCATGGCGCTGATTTGCTGATTCCGGTAGAACTCATCAGCACGGTTGCCGCCGAACTGGCTCCCAAATGTTCCATACGGGGCCGGGCCATATTGCCCTGTGGTTATATTTGCGCCATAGCCACCGAACTGCCCGGCTCCAAACTGACCACTTGTAAAAGGCATACTGTACATCTGCGAGCTTATCTGCTGGGCCATGCTGCCGATCATATTGATATCCTGGTTCAAACGGTTGCAAAGTTGCTGGATGGTCTGCAGTTGTTGGGTTACAGCGCTTTCATTCTGGCTTAAACGCTGGAGCTGGGCTGCATGGTTGGCTTCCGAACGCTGTAATTGTCCTGCAACTTGACTGATGGTGTTTAATTCTTGACGCAAGTCCTGAATCTGTCTTTGAAGCTGAAAAATTTGATCCATATGTTTTCCCCCTTGCTGACTTAGGCTTATACCGCCTTTTGCAAATATTATTCTACTTTGTGTTGCCGGTTATTAGTGGAATATAATGGAATATACATCCCGCCCTGATAACATAATATAGTGGAGGTCTATAATATTTATGATTGGAGGTTTTTTGCATGACGATCTGCTTCGGGCCCGCAGGGGCTCCCAAATCCTTTTACGCAGAGGGATACAAGTCTTCGCTGGATATGCCGGAATGGTTGAAAAAACATGGATTAAACGCCTTTGAATACCAGTGCAGCAGGGGTGTGAATATCAGTGAAGAAACGGCAGCCCGGTTGGGCCGGCTGGCAGCTGAACAGGGAATACAAATGAGCATTCACGCTCCCTATTACATCAACCTGAGCACAACAGATCCGGAAATACGGGCTAAAACCAGAATGCACCTGTTAAAGTCACTAAAAGCCGCACGTGCAATGGGAGCAAAAACCGTGGTATTCCACCCGGGAGCAGGCAGCAGCGGCAGCCGCAAAGAAATCATGGCCAGGGCGAAGGCATTTTTAAGAGAAATCCTGGCAGAAGCAAAAGAGGATGGACTTTCCGGTATTTTCCTGGCACCTGAAACAATGGGCAAGAAAAACCAGCTCGGCTCACTGGAGGAAGTGCTGGAACTGTGTGAACTTGGAGAACAGATGAAGCCTGCCGTCGATTTCGGTCATATTCACGCCGTAACAGGAGGAAGCTTATCGAATAAGGCTTCTTTTGCCGCGCTTCTGCAAAAGATCGAGGAAAAGCTGGGTGCATCTCACCTTCAAAACCTTTATATCCACTTCAGCCCTGTCGAGTTTACCGGAGCCGGGGAAAAGAAACACCGGTCTACTCTTGAGACCGGTTTCGGGCCGGACTTTACCCCCCTCGCAGAGCTGCTGGTAGAGAGGAACTTAACCCCTACCATCATCTGCGAATCAGCGGAGCGCCAGGCGGAAGACGCGATGGTCTATCGTGAGATATATCTCCAACTGCTGGCCGCGGCCCCAGGAAGGTAATGTCCGGTTTATTTCCAACCTGCCAGACTAGTGTGTCTCCACGTCATGGGCGCCATTTTCACGCATGATCCTGGCTGCATCGTTAATCTTCGTTTCATCTGTGCGGACAGAAGCCAAGATTTTACCTTCCTTAACTTTTCCTTCATAGTACTTGCCGCGCTCAGACGGAATGCCCCAGTCAATCAGGCCGCCTGCTATTCCCCCGGTGGCGGCACCTGAAAGCAGACCGGCAATAGGGCCGGCAGCAACAATCGGTCCAACCCCAGGAATGACCAGTGCACCTGCTCCCATAGCCAGACCGGCAAGGCCGCCCAGCACACTGCCCGCGCTGACCCCGGAAGCAACGCTTCCTCCACCGGTATCAGTGCGGTACCTCTCGGTATCCCCGCCGGCTCTGTTCTTATCCGCAGCCAATACTGAAATTTCCTCATAAAAACCACGGCCGCGCAATGACGAAACCGCTTTTTCCGCCTGTTCCCTTGAGTCAAATAAACCCACTACAGTTTTCAGCAAACAAAATCACTCCTTGTCTTAAATACTTACACCCTTATATTTTCACACAAGACGGTTTTCTATACTGTATTTTATGTCAGGCACATTTTTTCCCGAAATGCCGGTTCATTTTTTTTTCAGTTTTGATATAATATTGTATGTTTGTTATAAATCATTCATGGAGGTTTGAAAAATGCTGCCGACCCCTAAGAAATTTTTTATTACCGCGGGCAGTTCCGAAGGGAATAGCCCCCTGACCGCATTTGACAATGCCCTGTTAAAGGGAGGAATTGGCAATCTTAACTTGATACGCGTGAGCAGTATCCTGCCTCCGGGCGTGCAATATTGCCCCGAAATGAAAATCCCTCCCGGTTCGCTTGTGCCTACAGCCTACGGCTATATCATCAGCGATGTTCCCGGTGAATTAATCGCAGCCGCGGTAGGGGTGGGCTTTTCAAAAGATACCTTTGGGGTCATTATGGAGTTCTCCGGCAAATGCAGCAAAGAAGAGGCAGAGAAAAAAATTGAAGAGATGTTGAGGGAAGCCTTTGAAGCAAGAGGAATGGACCTGGCAGGCACTAAAATTGCCGCCGTGGAGCACCGTGTAGAAAAAGTCGGCTGCGCGCTGGCCGCCGTGCCCCTTTGGTATTAATCGCTTAGACATACATGCCGCTTGTGCGGTACCAGCAGAAGGATGAAAATAAGCTGGGGAAAGGGTGGTTATCCCGGGTGAACGACTTGCGCAGCGCCGGTAACAGCACCCGGCGAAGCGAGGAAGCGGAATTGGGGGCGCGGACAGGATGTTCGCGCCAGCCTTCACCG
>Ga0067045_1032491_pt1 | contig 10111 bp, 7 predicted proteins | sample TerdegcTABiofilm_FD_59184 | JGI IMG/M metagenome (GOLD analysis project Ga0067045, IMG submission 59184) | Combined Assembly of (Gp0054472, Gp0054536) Wastewater bioreactor microbial communities from Singapore -Terephthalate degrading... | reverse complement strand
CGGCAAAGGAAAACGGGGGTCTGGTCGCCAGGGACCAGACCCCCGTTTAGGGATTACGCCGACTTTCCGCCCATCCGAGCGGACGATCGATTCTGGGTTTGGCCAAAGCCGTCACGGCTGCGGGAGGCCAAAACCGATGTCGTCGATGAAGACGACACCGGCGCCGCCTTTGACCGGGGCGGCCTTGTTGCCCACGCCGATCACCAGCGACTTGACCGCGTTGGTCTTGACGCCCGCGGCGGTGAACTCGCTCAGCGGGATCATCCACTGCCGCCATGCGATGACCGCGGTGGCTGCCGGGTCCGGATGCTGGACGACCTTGCTCTTGCCGGAGCTGTCGGTAACCGACAGGTACAGACCCTCGATCGAGTTGCCCGCCGGTTGTGTTTGGCCGATTTCCGCGACCTGCCAGGAGCCGGTCACGTTGCCGGTGATGGCGACGTTGGAGAACTCCGCCGCGGTCGCCACCGAGGCGTTGTGGCTGCACAGCGCCAGACCGATCAGAACGGGACCGGTCATCGGGATCGTCTGGGCGGTGCCCAACTGTGTCCAGGTCGCGCCGTCGGGGGAGATGAATCCCGAGAAGGCGTTGCCCTTGCGCTCGAGCTTCACCCAGTAGGGGGCGCCGACCACAGAACCGGTGTTGTCATTGTTGGCCGCCGAACCGCCGTTGGTGAGTCGGTATTGGAAGCTGGCACCGTTGCCGCCGCTGCTGCCGCCGGGGGTGATGGGCATGAAGGCGTACATCGAGCCGGCGTCGGTGCTCTGACGGATCATGACGCCGCCTTTGGCCCAGGCGTTGCTGTTGAAGAGGCTCTCGACGCGGGCGACGATGGTCGCGTCGCCGGTGAGGGATTTGTAGGCGTAACGGAAGGCGTCGGAGCTGCCCCAGATGTCGGCGCCGATGCCGTTCATGACGAGGTTGCCGTTGGCCAACTGGGCGAAGGCGGGGGCCTGTCCGCGGAACCAGAGCGACAGAGTGGTGGCCTCTTTGACCGTCCAGTTCTGAGGCGTGTCGAAAGTCCTGGCGGCCTCCGAGACGGAGAACGACGCGGAGTTGTCGTACATCAGAGGCATCGACTGCCGGCCGCCGTGGACGATCGTTCGCTCGGCAAAGGGAGCCTGCATGTAGCCGACGGTCGAGCCGCTCTTGTTGTCGGTGACGCCGTCGATCCAGAACTCATAGATCCGGCTGCCCTCGTCGTCGGTGTAGGCTTCGAAGTCGTCGACGGTCAGGAAGCTGCCGGTGGCAAAGCTCCAGACGTCGCTTTCCCAGGCGCTGGGCGTCTGGGCTTGGTTGACCTCGACCACCTTCCAGAAGTAAGTCTGGTTGAACGCCAGTTGCGGGCTGTAGGAAGCCTCGCTGGTCGTGCCGGCCAGAGCCAGACTGCCGGCCTCGGTGCCCAGGAACACCTGGTGCTGGGCCGCATCGCGTCCGGCCCGCCAGCTCAGGGTCGTATCCGCGGAAACGCCGGTGGCGCCGGAGGCGGGCTTGGGCTCGCGGGCGGACTTGGGAATCCAGAAGAATCGGACTTCACTCAGGCCGTACTGCGGGACGCCGCCGCCCCAGTTATTCTGGATCGCCAGTCGCACGTACTGGACGGGAATCCCGCCGAAATCGACGGTGGTGTCGGCCGGCTGGCCTTCCAGACCGGCGGCCTGGGCGAACTCGTAGTCGCCCTGGGTCGTCCAGGTCTGGCCGTCCACGGACACCTCGACGGTGACGTTTTTGACGCCGAAGCCCAGCAACGGCTCGATCAACTGGTTGGAGTTCCAGACCAACATTTTATCCAGGCAATAGGTCTTGTCGAACGCGTACTGAATCCAGGGCTGCAGGTCGCCCATGACGCTGAGCCACATGTCCTCGCTGCGCGCGGAGTGCCCGTCGTTGGCATTGAGACCCGAGCCGTCGATCGTCCGGACGGCCTGCATGGTGGGCGAAGCGGCGCTGGAGGCGGTCGCCGTGATGGCGGCTGTGGGCATCGCATACGAGAACGGTTCGGAGGTGAAACTCCAGACCCGGCCCTTGCGCACGCCCTCGGCGGTCACCCTGTCGACGCGCCAGTAGTAGGTCTGGCCCAGGTCCAGCCGATCCGGCTCGAAGTTCGCAGTGCTCAAGCCGCTGCCGACAAGGACACCCAGCGGATTGGCCGCGGTGGCCGCTGCGACGTCGGCATAGGACGTGCCCAGGTACACGTTGTACGTGGGGGCCGCGGCGCCTTTCCAGGAAAGCGTCGGCTCGCGGACCACGTCCACCGCGCCGTCGGCAGGCGTCGGCTCGAGGTAGGCGGTCAACTGGAGGTCGTCATAGTAGATCGACGAGGCGCCGTTGCCGTACAGGTCGATGGCTTCGAGCGTGGTGTGATTGTTGTCGTCCCACACGCCGGAGGCGATTAAAACGCCGTCGTAGTACTCTTCGCAGGTGTTGGCGGTCAGATCGATGATGACGCGGATCTGGACCCACTTGTCGTACACGATCGTCTTGCCGCTGTTGGTGGTGTGATAGTCCGGCGTGATGGTCCCATTCGCCAGATTGTACTGGGTCTGAACGGACCAGTCGCGTCCGCTGCTGTACTGGTTCATCAGAATAAAATACTGGATGCCGCTGGTGCCCGAGGGGATGTACTGCATGATCGACAGTTCCCACTTGCCGCCGTTGGGCGTAAATTCGTGGACGAGATCGGCGCTCCCGACGATCTCCACGGAGTTCTTGGGGCTGTAGGCGTACTTGCTGGACGTTGGGGCGCCTGCGCCCGCCACGTTGTCCCAGCCCTGCCAGCCGCCCACGCCGTGAAGGGCAGCACCGGAGGGGTAGGAATCGAAGTTTTCACTGAACTCCTGCGCCAAGACCGGCGAGGCCACGCCCGCCAGTATCAAAGCGGCCACTAAAATCCTGAGCTTTCGCATGGTATGTCCTCCTTCAAAAAACTGCGGAAAAAGTTATAGGGATTGCGGATATACGGACAGCGTCCCCTTCGCGATGAAATACCCATCGCACGTCCCGACCTGCGGTTTGAACGTCACCCATCCACCGATACCCTGACATGAAACTCGTTCGAAATTTTCGAACAAGCAAAGACGTCCGACGACAGACCCCATCCGGTTCTGCCTGGAAGATCTTCATCGGACCCTGGCGATTATCCGCCAGCAAGTCAGTATACCCGCCTGCCGGCGTGGAATTCAAGGAAAAACCGATTGGCCACTCCCGAACGCAGCCCTTTGGGAGCCTTTTCCCCTCTTAGATATGCGCCCTATGTTCGCCGGCGCAACCTATCGATGCAAGAGACGGATTCTGAATTGCCTCTCCTGCCAAAATGGCACGAAGCAGTGACACGCTTGGCCTGACCCAACGATCCGACCGCGACGGAAACCCGGACCGGATTTGCATAAATCCGTTCTTTTCCTACGGTTACATCGCAAGGCGGCTATCTCCACCGACTGGCACGGGTTTTGCATAACCCCGGAAGTATATTTCTGTGTGCGCGATTGGCGGAATGCGAAGTTAAGAAAACAATCGTCGGATGCCAATGTTGAGCAAGGAAAGGACGTTGAACATGAGCAAAATCATAGGAATAGACTTGGGCACAACGCTCTCCGTCGTTGCCGTGATGGAAGGTTCGGCGCCGAAGGTGTTGATCAATGCATCCGGCGGACGGCTGACCCCCTCGGTCGTCGGGTTCACGGACAAGGGCGAGATTCTGGTCGGACAGATTGCCAAACACCAGCAGGTGACCAACCCCGAGAACACGATTTTCTCGATCAAACGATTCATGGGCCGACGGCACAGCGAGGTGGATGCCGAGGAGAAGTTGGTTCCCTATAAGATCGTCGGCGGACCCAACGAGCTGGTCAAAGTCAGCGTTCGAGGCAAGGAGTACACGCCGCCGGAGATCTCGGCGATGATCCTGCAGGACCTTAAGAAGACCGCCGAGACGTATTTGGGCGAGAAGGTGGACCGGGCGGTCATCACGGTGCCTGCCTACTTCAACGACGCGCAGCGCCAGGCGACCAAGGACGCCGGCACGATCGCAGGCCTGAAGGTCGAGCGCATCATCAACGAGCCCACCGCGGCGGCCCTGGCCTACGGCCTGGAAAAGAAAAAGAACGAGAAGGTCGCGGTCTTCGACTTCGGCGGCGGTACCTTCGATATCTCCATCCTCGACATCGGCGACAACGTCTTCGAGGTGCTCAGCACCAACGGTGACACCCACCTGGGCGGCGACGACCTCGACGCCGTGCTGATCAACTATCTCGCGGAAGAATTCCGCAAGACCGAAGGGATCGACCTGCGTCAAGACCCCATGGCCCATCAGCGACTGAAGGAAGCCGCCGAGAAGGCCAAGATCGAATTGAGCTCGCAACTGGAGACCACGGTGAACCTGCCGTTCATCACGGCCGATGCCTCCGGGCCCAAGCACCTGCAGATCTCGATCACACGCAGCAAATTCGAGTCCCTGTGCGATCATGTCTTCGAACGGCTCAAAGCTCCCTGTTACCGGGCGCTGGAAGACGCCAAGCTGCGGCCGGCCGACATCGCCGAAGTCCTGCTGGTCGGCGGTTCCACGCGAATCCCGAAAGTGCAACGGATCGCCAAGGAGATCTTCAACAAGGAGCCCAACAAGAGCCTCAATCCCGACGAGGTCGTCGCGCTGGGCGCGGCGATCCAGGGCGCGGTGCTCATGGGCGACGCCGGTGTCAAGGACATCCTGTTGCTGGACGTCACGCCGCTGTCGCTGGGCGTCGAAACCCTCGGCGGCGTCATGACCAAGCTGATCGACCGCAACACGACGATCCCGACGAGCAAGAAAGAGATTTTCTCCACCGCGGCCGACAACCAAACGACGGTGGACATCCACGTCCTCCAGGGCGAGCGCGAGTTCGCGCGGGACAACCGCACGCTGGGCCGGTTCCAGCTCACGGACATCCCCCCGGCGCCGCGCGGCATGCCGCAAATCGAGGTCGCCTTCGACATCGACGCCAACGGCATTCTGCACGTCTCGGCCAAGGACCTGGGCACCGGCAAGCAGCAGTCGATCGAAATCAAGTCCAGCTCGGGCCTGTCCGAGGAAGAAATCAAGAAGATGACCCGCGAAGCCGAGGCGCACGCCGAGGAAGACAAGAAACGCCGCCAAGTCATCGACCTGAAGAACCAGGCTGACCAGCTTGTCTACTCGACGGAAAAGATGCTGAAAGAGCACGGCGGCAAGGTCTCCTCCGAAACCCGAGGCAAAATCGAAAGCGCGATGAACAACCTCAAGGAGGCGATCAAGGGCGAGGATGCCTCTGCGATCCGTCGCGCGATCGACAACCTCAACGAGACCAGTCAGGAGCTGGGCAAGGCCCTCTACGAAGAGGCGGCCAAGAAACAGGCGGCCACCGGCGCGCAGGGACACCCCCAACCCGGCCCCGGCGAAGCCGAAGTCAAACGCAAGGGCGGCGAAGACGTCATCGACGCCGAGTTCGAAGCCAAGTAACCGGCGCGCTCTATATATACTCGCAACACGGGCGACGGCGGACAACCATCCGTCGTCGCCCAAACTTCTTTAGGTACATTCTGATGGCTGGTTCGGCAAGACGTTGCATTGCCTTGGCGGGGGGGTACAATGACCGGGACCGGACAGCGCATTGTTGGTCACAGGTCAGAAGGTGGAGGCAACATGAAGACGGAGATTTCGATACCCAATCCAATTCTTGAGGCCGCCGAACGGGTGGCGCAGGAACTTGGCATGTCTTTGAGCGAGTTCTACGTCGCCGCCCTGACCGCCTACATGGCAACCTATCAGAAGGGAGACATCACCAAGAAGCTCGATGAGGTCTACGCGAGAGAGGAATCCACATTGGAACCGGGGGTGATCGCGATTCAGATTGCTTCGATAGGTGAAGAAGAGTGGTGATCCAGCGGGGAGAGATCTGGTGGGCGAGTCTTCCTGAACCGGCAGGATCGCAGCCGGGTTACCGCAGGCCTGTGCTTGTGGTTCAATCCGATGACTTCAATCAAAGCCGAATCGCGACCGTGATCGCGCTGGTCATCCCCTCCAATCTCAGGTTGGCCCAAGCTCCAGGCAATGTGTTTCTTCCCCAGAAGTTGACCGGGCTCTCGAAGGATTCGGTCGCCAACGTGTCGCAGATCGTAACCGTGGACAAGAGCTTCCTGACGGATAAGATAGGCGCCCTTGCTCTGAGCGTGATCGAGCAAATCGACAAGGGGTTGCGTTTGGTCCTACACCTGTGATGGCTATGTGGCAACGAGTGACCGGCCGCCGGTCTTCTGACCACTCCCACAGCATAGGAATCCACAACCGAAGCAAGCGACAGGAGGGGCGGCGGCCGGCGTAACCTCGTCCGCGGTCGCAGCGTAACAGTCTATGGCGATCCCCGACGTGGATCGTCGGTTCGATCGATGTGGTTTGTGCTTGGGAGGTCGTGGGATGGGCGGAAAGGGCCTTTTGACGGCGGCGGTTTTGTGCGTGACTGGGTTGGCTTCTTTCGGAGGGGAGACGGAGCCTCCGCCGATCCCGCCGGGCTATGCGAATGAGCTGGCGGTCCTGGCCGCGCTGGCGACGCGCCAGGTCAAGCTGATCGACGGGAAGAACCTTGTCGTACCGGCCGGGGTCGAGGAAAAACTCGGCGTCGAATACGGCCAGGGTGGCGGTCGTCCGCTCTTGCTGGATCTCTATGTTCCCACGGGACGCACGAAAGCGGGCCCCGCCATCCTCTTCATCCACGGCGGCGCCTGGAAGAGCGGCAAGCGCGGCGACCTGAAATACTACTGCCTCAAGTTCGCGGAGAAAGGGTATGTCACCGCCACCGCGAGTTACCGCCTGATGCAGGAAGCGCCGTTTCCCGCCGCGGTCGAGGACGTCAAGTGCGCGGTTCGCTGGCTCCGCGCCAATGCCGCGACATACCAGATCGATCCCAATCGCATCGCGGTTTCAGGCAACTCGGCGGGCGGGCACCTGGCCTTGATGGTCGGGTACTCGGACGATCCGTCGCTGGAAGGCGCCGGCGGCAATCCCGGCGTCAGCAGCCGGGTTTGCGCGGTGGTGGACTTCTACGGCCCGACCGATCTGACCACGGAATACGCCAAGAGGCAGAAGCTCATCGCCGATTTCCTGGGCGGCAAGACATTCGAAGAGGCGCCCGAGGTCTATAGGCAGGCGTCGCCCCTGGCGCACCTGACGAAGGACGATCCGCCCACGCTCATCTTCCAGGGGACGATCGACAATCTCGTTCCCGTCGCGCAGTCCGACGCGCTGGCCGAGAAGCTCAAGGAGCTGGGAATCGACCACGTCTACGAGCGATATGAAGGCTGGCCGCACGCGATGGACGTCGCGGAAGCGGTCAATCGCAGGTGCCTGTACCAGATGGAGCAGTTCTTCAGAAAACACCTCGACAACGCGCGGTCTGAGCAATAGTCAAGGCCGGGTTTTGTGGGCCCGGCCTTGAGAGGGTTGAGGTTTCAGTAGAACCGCAGGGCTACTTGGGCAGGGCGGCCTCCTCGGCGCTGTCCCTGTGGCCCAGCTTGCCGGCAAGATGGGCCAGCAGGACCGGCTGGTACCGCCGCACCGATCAGCATGCTCAGCCATAGGTGGAAGCCCAGCCACTGCCCGACGAGCAGCCCTGCGCCCGACGCGACCGCCGGCCGAAACGAGCTTCGCACCCGTCGGACGATGGTCTATTGGCCGTCGTATCCCTCGTCCACCGGCAGATCCCGGCTCGACGCCGCCTTCTTGGAGAGGGCGTCGCAGATCTCGTTGTACTGGTGGCCGGCGTGGCCCTTGATCCAGACGAATTTCACCGTGTGGCGCTCGCAGGCCGTCAGCAGACGTTCCCAGAGGTCGGGGTTGACCGCCTCGTCGGTCTTGTTGCGCCGCCAGCCGTTGGCTTTCCAGCGCCGGACCCAGCCCAGGCTCATCGCGTCGACGAGATACTTCGAGTCGCTGTAGAGGGTGACCGAGCAGGGGCTCTTGAGGGCCTCCAAGCCCACGATCGCGCCCATGATCTCCATGCGGTTGTTGGTGGTCAGACGAAAGCCGCCGGACAGACGCTTCTCATGCTCGCCGTAGCGAAGCACGACGCCGTAGCCGCCGGGACCGGGATTGCCCAGGCACCCACCGTCGGTGTAAATGTGGACGCTCTTCTTCGATTCTGCCATGATCGCGACATTCTCGCAGTTGGTGCCTCGATCGTCAAACCTGCGATGGCCGATAGCTCGAACAATCGCGAGAAAAGCTTTTCCCCCTTGCGGAATGTGGTATGCTGACCCCGGTGCTTTTTAGGGGTCAACCTTCATGTACGAACTGCTTGTGCGAATCGAGACGTTGTTCCGAAGTCTGAACACGCCGGCACTGTTGGGCATCGGGGCGCCCATGTTGCTGATCGGTCTGGTGCTGTGGCTGGGGGGCAGCCGCTACAGTTCGGTGATCATCGGCCTTTTGGGCGCGGTGGTCGGCTCGGTCGCAGGCTTGCTCGTCGGGCAGTGGCTGGGCTTCCACCTATGGCTGAGCATGCTGATTGGTGCGGCGGTCCTGGCCACGGCTTCGGTCCTGCTTCGCAACGCGCTGATGCTCGTGCTGGCTGTGCTGGTCATCGCGTCGGTCAGCGGCGCCGGCTACGTGGGGGTCGTGCTGGACCGGATCGCACCGCAACAGGCCGAGCCCGCGCCGGGTGCCGAGACCAGGACGGGATTGCGGATGCCGGTCCAATCGTTTACGCACATGGACCCCGGCGCGCGTCTGAACTACGTGGACCAGATGACGAAAGAACAGACCTTCCGCGAGCGGCTTCGCGCGATGCTGGACAACACCTGGCAGGCGGTCGAGCCGCACGTGTGGAAGGTGGGCCTGTCCGTGCTGGCCGGCGGGCTCGTCGCGGTCTTCCTGGTCTGGCTGGTCAAGAAGGCCCTGATCGCGCTGGCCTACAGCATCGTGGGCACGACCACGATCCTCCTGGGTGCGCAGGCCGCGTTGCTCGGCGCGGGAATGGCGCTGATCTCGCAGATCGGTCCGCGTCCGTGGGTGCTGCCGGGGACGTTCGCAGGCATGACCGCGGTCGGCTGGATCTGCCAGCTCTTCGTGTTGGGGCCCAAGACCCATGCCCACGCCGCGGCCCCCAAAGAGTCGCAAGAGTCCGAGAAATAGCGGCTCAGCGTCACTGGCGACCGTTTCTGCGGGGCTCGGCCGATTTTCTCTCCTGCCCCCATAGACGGTGGCCCGGATTCTGATACCATAGTACCGTGCTCGTCGCGCGGGCTCTGCGGATCGGGTCTGCGGATCGCGAGGTACGTTCAAAGATATAGTGGTTCTGCGAGCGAACGATGAAGAAGGTGCTTCTGGGGGTTGTGGTTCTGGCGGTTCTGGGATTGGCGATCTGGCAGGCGCAGAAACGGATCGCGGCGGCGTCTGAGACAAAACAGAAAGGCCGGCCCGATGCGCCGGTGGCGGTCGAGACGCAGCCGGTGCAAATCGGGCTGATTCGCGACATCGGGGTGTTCACCGGGTCGCTGGTTCCGGAGTCGCAATTCGTGGTCGCGCCCAAGGCCGCCGGCTGGATCAAGGAACTCCTGGTGGACATCGGCGACAGCGTCGCGCGCAACGACGTGATCGCGGTGCTCAACGACGAAGAATTCCGTCGGCAGGTCGAGCAGGCGGGGGCCGAGCTGCAGGTCGCCAAGGCCAACGCCGAGAGCACCGCCACCGACTTGGAACTGGCTCGGCGCGAGTACGAACGGGTCATGGCCCTTCGCGAGAAGCAGATCGCCTCGGCGGCGGAACTGGACAGTTCCCTGGCGACCTACAGCGCCGCGCAGGCCAGGTTGAAGGTCGCCCAGGCCCAGGTCGTCCAGCGGGAAGCGGCGCTGAAAGCCGCGGAACTGCAGCTTTCCTATACGCAGGTCCGCGCCTTCTGGGAGACCGGCGACGCCAATCGCGTGGTCGGCGAACGGTTCGTCGACGAGGGCGCCCTGGTCTCGGTCAACCAGCCGATCGTGTCGGTTCTCGAAAACAACCCGCTCAAGGCGGTGGTCTTTGTGATCGAGCGGGACTATCCCAAGATCCGCGCAGGCCAGGAGGCCGAGGTGACCACCGACGCCTATCCGGGCCGGGTCTTTCTC
>Ga0067045_1032489_pt1 | contig 10113 bp, 9 predicted proteins | sample TerdegcTABiofilm_FD_59184 | JGI IMG/M metagenome (GOLD analysis project Ga0067045, IMG submission 59184) | Combined Assembly of (Gp0054472, Gp0054536) Wastewater bioreactor microbial communities from Singapore -Terephthalate degrading... | reverse complement strand
TTGCGTCCTTCGAAGGTGGTTCTGGCATTCTTGTGGCTGTTCATCCGGGGGGATTCCTCTGAGAGTTCTGAAGCGTCGTAACTCCAGTCTCCCAGACCCTTCCGGGTGAACAACCTATTGAGACATCACATCTAGACCTCCAGCCACTCCTTGCGCGTGTAAGGATCGGCGCGCAGGCTGTCGGGCGTGCCCTGGAAGACGATGCTGCCGTGGCCCATGACCAGCGCACGGTCGGAAATGGCCATGGCGATGGTCAGCTTCTGCTCGATCAGCAGCACCGAAATGCCGCGCGCCTTGAGCTTCTGCAGGTATTCGCCCACCAGTTCCACGATCTTCGGCGCCAGCCCTTCGGTCGGCTCGTCGATGATGATCAGGTCCGGGTCCCCCATCAGGGTTCGGCACAGGGTCAGCATCTGCTGCTCGCCGCCCGAGAGCACGCCCGCTTCGGTGTGCTGCCGCTCCTTCAGGCGCGGGAACATGGCGTACATGTCGTCAAAGTTCCAGCGCGAGTCTTTGCCGCTGCCCTTCTGCCCCAGCAGCAGGTTCTGGTGCACCGTGAGCTTGGGAAAGATGTCGCGGTTTTCCGGTACGTAGCCGATGCCCAGGTGCGCCACTTCGAACGGCTTGCGCCCGGCGATGGCCTTGCCCTTCCAGTCGATGGTGCCTTCGCAATCCACCAGCCCCATGATGGCCTTGGCCGTGGTCGATCGGCCCGAGCCGTTGCGTCCCAGCAGGGCCACGATCTCGCCGGAGCCCACGTCGAAGCTCACGCCATGCAGCACGTGGCTCTTGCCGTAGTAGGCATGGAGGTTTTCGATTTTCAGCATCCCCATTCCTCCTTCAATGGCCGGCTTCGGCCGCCTGCTGGTCGGCCAGCACCGAACCCAGGTAGGCCTCCTGGACCTTGGGATTGGCGCGCACGGCTTCCGGCGTGTCGAACGCGATCACCTCGCCGTAGACCACCACCGCGATCTTGTCGGCCAGGCCGAACACCACGCCCATGTCGTGCTCCACGGTCAGCAGCGTCTTGCCCACCGTGACCTCGCGGATCAGCTCGATGAAGCGGCTGGTCTCGCTCTTGCTCATGCCCGCCGTGGGCTCGTCGAGCAGGATCACGTTGGCTCCGCCAGCGATGGTGATGCCGATCTCCAGCGCGCGCTGCTCGGCGTAGGTGAGGTTCATCGCCAGGGTGTCGCGCTTCTTGTCGAGGCGGATCATCTGCATCAGCTCTTCGGCCCGCTGGTTGGCATCGTCCATGCCGGCCAGGAAGCGGAACAGCGTGTAGCGGTAGCCCAGGCTCCAGAGCACGCCGCAGCGCAGGTTCTCGAACACGCTGAGCTTGGGGAAGATGTTGGTGATCTGGAAGCTGCGCGAAAGGCCCAGGCGGTTGATCTCGAAAGGCTTCTTGCCGTTGATGCGCGCACCGTTGAGCAGCACGTCGCCGCTGGTGGGGGCGAAGCGGCCCGAGATCAGGTTGAACAGCGTGGACTTGCCAGCGCCGTTGGGGCCGATGATGGCCACGCGCTCGCCGGAGCGCACCGCCAGATTGGCGCCGCGGATGATCTCGGTCTTGCCGAAGCTCTTGCGCAGGTCGCGCAATTCCAGCGCGAACCCGCCCGCGTGGACGTGGCTCATCGCCTGTTCAAACCGCTGGCTCTCTGCGGTGGGGGGCATTGCCGTGCTCATTCCGTCTCCCGTCGCTTGATTTCTTTCTCGATGTCGGCCTGGATGGCCGACCACTGGGCGCGGAACTGGCGCCGCGCCAGCTCGAACACTCCGAGGCTGGTGAGGGTGGCGAACAGCGCGCCGAACCAGGTGCCCGCCGAGCGCACGTGCAGTTCCATGCCGAGGTACTTGATGGTGTCACCCATCGCGGCGTCGAGCTTGAGGTGGTAGATCATCTCGATCATCGACCCGGCCCCCAGCAGAACGAGCACGGCCCCCACCCCCAGCACCAGGTACGAGACCCACACCTCGCGCAGGCGCCCGAACGAGGCCACGCGCAGGTTCATCATGATCAGGCTGGCGATGCCGCCAGGCGCGTACATCACCATGAACAGGAACACCAGGCCCAGGTAGAGCAGCCAGGCCTTGGTCAGCTCGGAGAGCAGCACCGAAGCCAGCACCATCAGCACGCCGCCGATGATGGGACCGAAGAAGAAGGTGGCACCGCCCAGGAAGGTGAACAGCAGGTAGCCGCCCGAACGCACCGGCCCCACCACTTCGGCGGTCACGATCTCGAAGTTGATGCTCGCCAGACCGCCCGCGATGCCGGCGAAGAAGCCGGCAATCATGAACGCCAGGTAACGCACCATCTGGGTGTTGTAGCCGATGAACTCCACGCGCTCCGGGTTGTCGCGCACCGCGTTCAGGATGCGGCCCAGCGGCGTGCGGGTGAAGGCATACATCAGCGCCACGCACACGAAGGTGTAGACGGCGATGAGGTAGTACACCTGCACGGCCGGGCCGTAGGTGATGCCCATGAAGGGCTGGCCCGCCACCCGGTCGCCGGAAACGCCGGCCTCGCCGCCGAAGAACTCCGAAAACATGAGCGACATGGCGAACACCAGCTCGGCCATGCCGAGCGTGATCATGGCGAAGGTGGTGCCAGCCTTCTTGGTGGTCACGTAGCCGAACAGCATCGAGAAGAACAGCCCCGCCAGACCACCCACGATGGGGATCAGGCTCACCGGGATCGCCAGATCGCCCGCCGAGACGCTGTTGAGCGCGTGGATCGCCATGTACGAGCCCAGGCCCGAATACACCGCATGGCCGAAGCTGAGCATGCCGCCCTGCCCCAGCAGGATGTTGTAGGACAGGCAGGCGATGATGGCGATGCCCATCTGCGACAGCATGGTCACCGACAGGTTGCTGGTGAACAGCTTGGGCGACACCAGCAGCACGAGCGCAAACAGCGACCAGATGACCCAGCGGCCGACGTTCAGGGGTTTGAATTGGTAGTACTTCATGGCGTTCAGGTCTCCCGGGTCCCCAGCAGGCCCTTGGGCCGGAAGATGAGGATGAGCACCAGGAACAGGTAGGGCAGGATGGGCGCCACCTGCGACAACGTCAGTCGCAGCACGGAGTTGTTCTGCAGGCCTTCGGAGAGCTGCACACCCAGTTGCTGCGCGACGCTCACGAACGAATGGTCCATGCCGACCGCGAAGGTCTGGATCACCCCGATCAGCAGCGAAGCCAGGAAGGCGCCGGGCAGCGAGCCCATGCCCCCCACCACCACCACGACGAAGATCACCGAACCGACGGTGGCCGCCATGGCCGGTTCCGTCACGAACGTGCTGCCGCCGATCACCCCCGCCAGGCCGGCCAGCGCCGTCCCCACGCCGAACACCAGCATGAACACACGCGGCACGTTGTGGCCCAGCGCCTCCACCATCTCCGGGTGCGAGAGTGCCGCCTGGATCACCAGGCCGATGCGCGTGCGCGTCAGCAGCAGCCACAGCGCCACCAGCATCAGCACGGCCACCGCCATCATGAAGGCGCGCGTGGCCGGGAACGGCGAGCACAGTGCCCCTTCCACGCTGCACGCATCGCGTGCGGCCCCCCACACCAACTGGATCGAATCGTTGGCGTGGTGGACCAGCGTGAACGCCGGTCCACGCAGCAGCTCGGGCGGCGGGAACTCCACCGCCGTGCGGCCCCAGATGAGCTGCACCAGTTCCAGGATGATGTAGGAAAGGCCGAAGGTCACCAGCAACTCGGGCACATGGCCGAACTTGTGGACCTTGCGCAGGCTCAGCCGCTCGAACAACGCCCCCAGCACCCCCACCGCGACAGGGGCCACCACCAGCGCCGGCCAGAAGCCCAGCGTCTGCGAGGCTGTGTAGCCGATGTACGCGCCCACCATGTAGAAACTGGCGTGGGCGAAGTTGAGCACACCCATCATGCTGAAGATGAGCGTCAACCCCGAGCTCAACATGAACAGCAGCAAGCCGTAGCTCACCCCGTTGAGCATGGAGATGATGAAGAACTCCATGAGCAAAGCCTTTCACGCGCCGGCATCGCCGGCAAAAAAGATGACACCGCTTATCAGACGGTGTCATCGGTATTCGGCGGCCGCCCAGCGGCCCCCTTGACAACGCCCCGACGATAACCCGGGGTCCCTGTCAAACCGCCTTCAGCCCGGACGCTTCATCTGGCAGCTGGTGGGCGTGCTGGACACGTAGGAAGGGAATTCCTTGACCGGTGCCAGCGTCATGCCGGTGTTCTCCGGGCTGTACGGGTACTTGGCATCGGCCTTCTGCCAGACGGTCAGGTACAGCGGCTGCTGCAGTTGGTGGTCGGTCTTGCGCATCTCGACCTCGCCGTTGTAGTTGTTGACCTTCAGGCCTTCCATGGCAGCGGCCACCTTCACCGGGTCGGTGGACTTGGCCTTGGCGATGGCGGCACTGAGCACGTTGAACGCCGAGGGCACGGCGCCGGTGAACATGTCGTCGTTGTACTTGGCCTTGAAGTCAGCCATCCACTGGCCCATCTGGCCACCCATGTTGTAGTGTGAGTAGGCCACCTGATAGACCTTGCCGGCTCCCCCGGTGCCAAGGGCGGTCGGCGTGCCGGTCACCCCCGTGTAGTAGGTGTAGAACTTGCCGTTGTAGCCCCCTTCGTTGGCGGCCTTGATCAGCAGCGCCAGGTCCGAGCCCCAGTTGCCCGTGATCACCGTGTCGGCGCCCGAGGCCTTGATCTTGGCGATGTAGGGTGCGAAATCACGCACCTGGGCCAGCGGGTGCAAGTCCTCGCCGACGATCTGCACGTCGGGCCGCTTGCGCGCCAGATTCTCCTTGGCGAACTTGGCCACCTGATGGCCGTGCGAATAGTTCTGATTGAGCAGATAGACCTTCTGCACATCCTTCTGGTCCTTCATGAAGGTCGTCATCGCTTCGAGCTTCATGGAGGTGTCGGCGTCGAAGCGGAAGTGCCAGTAGCTGCACTTGCTGTTGGTGAAGTCGGGATCGACAGCCGCATAGTTCAGAAACACCACCTCCTTGCCCGGATTGCGCTCGTTGTGCTTGTTGATGGCATCGATCAGAGCGCCAGCCACCGACGAACCGTTGCCCTGGGCCACGTAGCGGATGCCCTGGTCCAGCGCGGCCTTGAAGGCGTTGAGACTCTCGGCCGGACTCAGCTTGTTGTCGAACGCCACGATCTCGAACTTCACACCCGACGGGTTGCTGGCAGTGAACTTGTCGGCGAAGAACTGCCAGCTCTTCATCTGGTTCAGACCCAGCGGCCCCATCAGGCCCGTCTGCGGATCGATCAGCGCGATCTTGACCGTTTCGCCCTTCTGGGCGAAGGCGCTGGAGAGCGTGAGTGCGAGCGCGGCAACGGCGATGGACTTGTAGGCGAATTTCACGGGCTTGTCTCCTGCATCGAGGTTGAGTAAGGAAGCAGTCAGCGTACCGGGAGTCCGCGCAGACCTACTCAGGGATTGCCCCTAGCACCTATCGCGCAGGCGACTGCGCTCGCACATCCGTAGCACTATATGCGCGCCGTTTCAGCCGCGGAGCATGCGGCACGCCGTGCCGACACTGGCCTGCTCGGGCGCCAGATACGCCACCGGTGCAAAGGTGTAGTCCGTGCCTTCGGCCCCCACCGGATGGGCCGCATCGGTGTGCTGCCAGCGCGAGATGAACAGCCCGGTCTGCAACTGGTGATCCTGCGCCCGCATGCGCACCGGCCCGTTGAACCCTTCGAACACCAGGTTCTCCAGCCGCACCCCCACCCTCTCGACATCGGTGGACGCGGCATCGTGCATGGCCTGCAGCAGCATGCGCACACCGTCGTAGGCCGCATGCACCACCAGGTCCTCGCCATAACGCCGCCGGAACTCCGCCGCCAGGGGCCTCATGGGACCGGGCAGGTTGGTGTGCCCGGTGGCCACCTGGTACACCGGCAAGCGCTCGCCGCCTGCGGCCAGCGCGGCGGGTGTGCCGTTGAGTGAGGGGTAGTAGCCGAACAGCGGAATGCAGGCCCCGCGCTGGTGCAGGGCCTTGACCAGGCCCAGCATGTCGACACCCCAGTTGCCGGTCGCCAGCGCCTGGGCCCCCGAGGCCAAGCAGCGGTCCACATAGGGACCGAAATCCTGCCGGGCAAACGGCGGATGCAGCTCGTCGCCGACCACCTCGACATAGGCCGACTGGTGCGCCATCTCGGTGCGGAACCAGCGCGAGAACTGCTGGCCGTGCGCGTAATTCTGGTTGATGAGATAGATGCGCCGCCATTCGGTATGCCCGGCGATGAAGCGGGTCATCGCGCGCATCTTCATCGCGGTGTCGGCATCGACCCGGAAGTGCCAGGGGGTGCACCGTTCGCTGGTCAGGGCCGGGTCCATCGCGGCGTAGTTGATCAGCAGCACCTGTTGCCGGGGAAAGCGCCCGTTGTGCCGGACGATGGCCTCCGACAGGGCCGCCGAGACGCCCGATCCATTGCCCTGCACGATGTAGCGGAAGCCGTGGTCGATGGCGGCCTTCAGGGCGTTCAGGCTCTCCTGCGGCGAGGCCTTGTTGTCGAAACCCGCCACCCGCAGTTGCAGCCCCGCGGGATGGGCGTTGCCGCCCAGTTTTTCGGCCAGAAACTGCCAGCTTCGCAGGCTGTTGCGGCCGATGTCACCAGCGGGCCCCGACAGGGGATCGATGAACGCCAGCCGGACTTCCCGGCGGGCCTGGGCCCTTACCCCCGGCGCCACGCCGCCGAGCCCCGCGATGCCGGCCGCCGGCAGGCCCGATGCCAGCCAGGCCAGCAACCGCCTGCGGCTCAGCGGTGCCGGCAGTGGCATGGTGTCAGAGCCCCGGCAGGCGGTAGTCGGCCAGTTGCTGCCGCAGCGTCATCTTCTGCATCTTGCCGGTTGCGCCCAACGGAATCGCGTCGACGAAGACCACGTCGTCCGGGATCTGCCACTTGGCAATCTTGCCGTCGTAGAAGTGCAGCAACTCCTCGCGCGTGACTTCGGCACCCGGCTTCTTCACCACCACCACGATGGGCCGCTCGTCCCACTTGGGGTGCTTCATGCCGATGCAGGCGGCCATGGCCACGCCCGGGTGCGCCATGGCGATGTTTTCCACGTCGATGGAGCTGATCCATTCGCCGCCGGACTTGATCACGTCCTTGCTGCGGTCGGTGATCTGCATGAAGCCGTCGGCGTCGATGGTGGCCACGTCGCCGGTGGGGAACCAGCCGCGGCCGGCCGCGTCGTACTGTAGCGGATCACCGCCCTCGCCCTTGAAGTAGCTGGCGATGATCCAGGGGCCGCGCACCAGCAGGTCGCCGTAGGCCTTGCCGTCCCAGGGCAGTTCCTCGCCAGCGTCGTTGACGATCTTCATGTCGACACCGTAGACGCTGCGGCCCTGCTTGAGGCGCACCTTCAGTTGCTCTTCGGACGGCAGGGCCAGTTGCGCGTTCTTGAGCGTGCAGACTGTGCCCAGCGGCGACATCTCGGTCATGCCCCAGGCGTGCAGCACCTCGACGCCGTACTGGTCGTTGAAGGCCGAGATCATGGCCGGCGGGCAGGCCGAGCCACCGATCACGGTGCGCTTGAGCGTGCTGAACTTCAGGCCGTTGCCCTGCACGTGGCCGAGCAGCATCTGCCACACGGTGGGCACGCCGGCGGCCATGGACACCTGCTCGCCTTCAATGAGTTCGTACACCGACTTGCCGTCCAGCGCCGGGCCCGGGAACACCAGCTTGCTGCCCACGGCCGCCGCCGAATACGGCAGGCCCCAGGCGTTGACGTGGAACATCGGCACCACCGGCAGGATGGCGTCGCGTGCCGAGCAGCCCAGCGCGTCGGGCAGCGCCGCACCGTAGGCGTGCAGCAGCGTGGAGCGGTGCGAGTACACGGCGCCCTTGGGGTTGCCCGTGGTGCCGCTGGTGTAGCACAGGCTGGAGGCACAGTTTTCGTCGAACTCCGGCCAGGTGTAGGTGTCCGGCTGGGCATCGACCCAGGCCTCGTAGCTCTGCAGACCGGGGATGCCGCTGCCTTCGGGCAACTTGTCGGCGTCGCACAGCGCGATCCAGTGCTTGACCCCCGGGCACTTGCTCCAGATGGCCTGCACCAGCGGCAGGAAGCTCATGTCGAAACACAGGGCGCGGTCGTCGGCGTGGTTGACGATCCAGGCCAGCTGTTCGGGATGCAGGCGCGGGTTGATGGTGTGCAGCACACGGCCCGAGCCGCTGACACCGAAATACAGCTCCAGGTGGCGGTAGCCGTTCCAGGCCAGCGTGCCGACGCGCTCGCCAAAGCCCAGGTGCAGGGCGTCGAGCGCGTTGGCGATCTGGCGCGCACGCCGGGCCACACCGCCCCAGGTGGTGCGGTGGATGTCACCCTCCACCCGGCGGGACACGATTTCCGTGGTGTGGTGATGGCGATCCGCGTGAACGATCAGGCTCGAAATCAACAACGGCTGGCTTTGCATCTGTCCCAGCATGGGAGCATCTCCTGTGATCTATGAAAAAAGGTGGAAACCGAAAAACGAACGGTCGTTCGCAGAACACCCCACATCATGCCCGATTCGGCCCCGGCTTCCCAGCCGGGGCTCCCCCTATATCCCCGCGGCCACCGCGCCCGGATCACCGGAGAGACAATGCACCGAAGCCACCGGCCGCGGCCGGCGCCCCTTTTCCAGGAGCCCCCATGAGCGACTACCCCATCCAGAAAACCGATGCCGAATGGCAGGCCGTCCTGGCCGAAAAAGGTGCCGAGCCGTCGGCCTTCGCGGTCACCCGCCACGCACACACCGAACGCCCGTTCACGGGCAAGTACGAAGCCGTCTGGGCCGACGGCAGCTACCACTGCATCTGCTGCGGCAACCACCTGTTCGATGCCGGCACCAAGTTCGACGCCGGCTGCGGCTGGCCCAGCTTCTGGAAGGCCGTCCCGGGCGCCATCACCGAGATCGTCGACCGCAGCCACGGCATGGTGCGCACCGAGACCGTGTGCAGCCAGTGCGGCGCCCACCTGGGCCACGTGTTCGAAGACGGCCCCACACCCACCGGCCTGCGCTACTGCATGAACTCGGCAGCGCTGGAGCACCTGCCGGAATGAGCGGCGACGCCGGCCAGCCGCATTCAATAAGGCAGCCCCAGAAAATGGTGCTGGCCGTCGGTGCCGCGGTTGTCGATGCGACTGAGCACGTCGGCCCCGATCAACGCCGGATCGGGCGGCAGCAGACCACACTGCCGCAAGGCCCCGCGCACGTGGATGCGCTGGCCCAGGAACTGCAGCACCACGCGGGCACAGGCCGGCTCGCGACGGTCGGCGGCTGACACCCCGATCTTCAGCCCCGTGAGGCTGTTCACGCGGCTCTTGTAGGTCGGGTACAGGATGGTCTCCGTCACCTCGTTGCTGGTGAGCGATTCGTAGTCAATCAGGATGATGCGTTCGTTCAGCAGCAGCGCCACCCCCAGGTAACGGCAGCGAAAGCCGCTGGCCGGCTGCCCCAGGTGGCTCAGCCGCTCCATGCGGCGGTAGCAGACGTCATCGCCCTGCCGGTACAGCACGAACAGGCTGCGCAGCACGTACCCGGGGAAGGCCATCGAGTGGTAGTACTCGAAGTAGTAGCCCAGGTATTTGTCGAGGCTGCCGCGCGAACGCCGCCGCAGCCCTTCCAGGTGGCGGGCCAGCGGATCGTCCGCCTCGGTCGGCCGGGCGGGCCGCGCCGGACGCAGGCTCAGCAGTTGGGCGAAGCGGCTGTGGGGCAGCAGCATTTCGTGCGACTCCAGCCCGAAAAAGTCGCCGATGCGCAGCAGGGTGTGCGCCGACGGTCTGGCCGCGCCGCTCAGGTACTTGTTGAACTGGGCGCGGTTCAGGTCGAGCCGCCGGCACACCTGCGCGATGGAGGGGTGAAAGCTGCACGCCAGCCGCAGATTGCGGCAGAAGTCGTCGGGGGTGTGGTGGTCGCGAGAACCGGTCTGCATGGCGCTGCTCCCGTGGCCGTGCCACAGCTCTGGGGGACACCCGGGCCGCCATCCGGGCGGCCATGGCGCTACTTGGCGCCAGCTTAGCACCAGTCAGCGCCATTGCTGCGCGGGCAGCGCAATTGCGTCCGCAGAACGGACGCCTTAAATTGCGCCGTCCCCCCCCCCCCCCAAACCCCCCTTTTT
>Ga0067045_1032488_pt1 | contig 10114 bp, 6 predicted proteins | sample TerdegcTABiofilm_FD_59184 | JGI IMG/M metagenome (GOLD analysis project Ga0067045, IMG submission 59184) | Combined Assembly of (Gp0054472, Gp0054536) Wastewater bioreactor microbial communities from Singapore -Terephthalate degrading... | reverse complement strand
TCACGGGCGGTCGTCTCTACATACCTGCCCGTGAGGGCGTTCAGTGCAATGTCCGCCCCGGCCCCGGCCAGCACCTCGGCGATGCCCGTACCAATGCCGCGCCCTGCCCCGGTAATCAGCACCGCCTTGCCCTTGATGTCATACTCCGCAGGCATCATAACACACCACCCTGAGTCCTGAGTATTACCCTCAACCAGCCGCACCAGAGGTATTTATTAATTGATTTTAATATAATAACATACTGCAAGACCGGAGATATTAAGCCGGTATGTGAATGACCCCCGCAGACTTCTCACGGTGAGTGAACTGACGGAGAAGAGGGCCTTTATCCGCAGCTTTGTGCAAAGCATAAAGGTAATCGGAGACGAGGCAACCCTGACTTACGCTATGCCGCTGAACGTCCTGACAGAGCAGAAGATAGGAGTTCTGCCTATTCGTGCAGTATGGTGGGCGGTACTGCCCAATACGCAGAACCAAGACGTTTGAAATAGTATTCAGCCTTATTTTACAGTGATCGACGTTGTTATTAGAATTGTCGTAATAAACCACATGCTATAATGGAAATGTGAAACAAATCCCCTGTGCTTACTGCGGAAAGCTGGTTACCAAGCCCCAAAAGGAAGACGTGTTTCCCAAATGTCTTTATCCTTCCTCTAAAGATAAGTCAAAAGTGCAACGTTTGAAAGTACCAGCATGTAACGAGTGTAATCAGAGTTTTTCAAAAGATGAAGCGCATTTTCGGAACATGCTTGTGATAGCGGGAGAGAAAACAAATGCAGCGCGCCAAGAGTTATGGGACACGACAATCAGTCGTAGCTTTTACAAAATTGACGGGGTAAGCCGTATACAAGACCTTATTGCGAAAATGAAACCTGTAACAGTATCCAATGGCAAAAGATACATGGTTTTCCCTAGCGAGGATGAAAGAGTGATGCGGATAGTTCGAAAGATAATCCGTGGCTTATGTAGTTATCATAAAATAATGTCTCCTGTTTCGGATAAACAGGTTTGGGCAGATATTTTGAAATATGGTATTCCACAAGAACTTCTTAACCAGTTAACATCTTACCATCGAGAGCAAGATATAGTGGAATACAGATATCAAATCATGAACGAGCAAGGAATAAGTTCAGCTTGGCACATAACTTTTTTCCAGCAGGTAAGCTTCGTTGGTCTTGTTTCAATGCCGGAAGCTGGTTTTGGTTACTAATACTAGGTAACGAATGCTAGAGAATTAAACGATTTGTAGCTAGAAAACTGGGCCTTGGGGGACAGTTCCCGAACTTTTATTTGAGAAGAAGGGGCTGATACCGGCGATACAACAGTTATTGGTCGCCTATAAATAAATTGAATCTATTGCGCGGCATGATTATCGTTTTGTTTTCTGATAATATCATCCGCAGTTTGTGCCTTGCCTAATAGCTTATCCCTCTCAACTTCCAGTTTGTCGTTAAGAAACTTATGTCTGAGCTCAAAATCGCTGAGTATTTCGCTCCACTTCTTGACGTAGATTTTGTATCTATCCGTCTTGAAGGCTAGGAAAGGCTCCCCGTGATTCTTTGCATTCTGAAACAAGAGGTCTAGGTATCCGCTAGAATCAAAAGCGTTCCCCACCAAATAGAATTCCCAAGACATATTGTGAGCATTACATTCTGGTTGCTTCAATATGACATCAAGATACTTCATTACTTGGTCATACTGCTCTTTGCCGAGAGTGGTCTTGGGACTCTTAAGTTCTACCACTACGTTTTTAACAGTGTTGTTAAGCAAATCTTGCCGGACAGCGAAAATATCCATTTCACCAAGTTTATCGGGATGGTTGACGGTTACCTTCTCGTCCCCACCTCTCAGCAAGTGAACCCACTTTTTGAGTGCTTCTTCAAACTTTGGCTCTGCCGCAGTGACCAGATGGTACTGTTCTCCAAATAACCAGTAGTGCTTTTCTATCATCTTCTGTAAATGGTCTTTTTCGTTAGCTTTGAGGTCTTTGTTGAACAAGAGTTCTTTTAGCTCGGCAACTGTCTTATAACGGTCTTGTATTAACTTGATTGTGGATATTATCCTGGACAGCCTGGAGGTCTTCAGGAGTTCAGCTAGTTCCGTTCTATCTGTAGCATCCAGGTCAACCACTTCTTGTAAGATTGTAAATAGCTTATCTTTTTCATCGGAATCCATGACAAGGTCCAATAAAGCCAGAAGCGTTTTCTTTTGCTCTATGTTTAGACCAGAGAATATCTTTGGCTCAATCTGATACAATCCTTTGACAATATTCTCCAATTCATTTTTACGCGTCGAATCCCAAGCGTTTGAAAGGTTGTATTTCGGGAATGCGTTATCGCTTTCCAATTCCGCTATGAGCTTATCTGTATAGGCTTTCAAGAATGGCTTTCGTTTTCGTCTCAGGAACTTATCCACTTCAGTTTTTAGATACTTGTATTCATCATCTCTTCTTGAATGACCGAAAGCCGTCTGGTCTGATGTTTCATCTACAGTCATGTTAAAATTATCGAATAACTTGCTCTTAATATAAACGCTGTGATAGAAGTGGTCACCTTTATTATTGAGAGTGGTTGTTTCTTTGAATAGCTCGTTATCGGACGAGTCAATGAAGTAATACCGTGAATATTCCTCGTTAAGCTTTTCATTCCATTGCACGTACTTTATTTCGAACGGGGTTTGTGTAGGACTGTGCGTAAGAGTAAATTTTTCCCGGGTGCCTCTTATCATGCTCGAGTAATCCAATGCTGAACCATTGATTTTCAGGGCAAACTGCTTTGAGCTGTTTAGTTCCAAAAACCATCCGAATTCACGCATCAGGAAATCTTTGATGTCGGTCTCAAAGTTATGGGAGGTTATAGCCTTTATACCCTCAAAGGAGACGATGGTTCCCGTTTGCTCCTGTGTTTCGCTCGATTCCTCTGCGCTGTAAGTGTTCAGTTTTTCCACGTCAATCTGGATTCGGTATTTGTATCGTTTATGGTCTGACTGGTAAACAGTCTCCCAAGTGGCGTTGTTAGCAAAATGAAAAAAGGTAAGTCTCCCCACTCCATTCTTGCCATGAATGGCAGAATTGATTGTCTTGGCGTTAGGGTCAATTACCTTGTCGGACTCAAATAGCGGTACAAACTTAGTTCCCAGTTTATCGAATGGAATCCCGTACCCGTTGTCCTTAATAGCGAATTTAGTAATGTATCCGATTTCGTTAGCCTCAAACACCAATTCAACACAACTAGCTTTCGCATCGAAACCATTCCAGACATATTCAGCGATAGCCAAAAGCGGATTATAGCGGCTTAGTGCCTTTTTAACACCGGGGGTTGTAATCTGAATCTGCGTCATTTCTCTAAACGGCTCTCAAAAATAGCCAGCTTTTGGGATAAATTCTATTCTCCCAAAGGAACGCCTGTCAAATGGTTGACTCTGAAGTTCCACCTGGATTTTATCCTTTTTCGTGGCTCAGAAGCTGGCCTATATATTGACTTTACTATGATACCTAAGCTATATTTGTAGCAAACCCGCCTTGACCAGACAGGAAGATATGGATAAGAAACAAGCGAAATCCAAGCCTGAGATTCGAATGATTCATATTCGGCTACCGGAAGACATTCACAAGAAGGTCCGCGTTCGAGCGGCAGAAGCCGATGTAACGATTCAGGACTGGGTTCTTGAGGCTATCCAAGAACACCTTAAACCATCGGGAGAAAAAGGTGAACAGAGACAATAATTAAGAGTTTCCGGAAGAAAAGTATGCCGCATACAGATACAACTTTCATAACAAACGAAGGAGAAAAGAATCTAAAAGAAAGATTCCGGGTGTTGATTAAGGATACCCGGTTTTTTGACGTGTTGGTTGGCTACTTCTACACTAGCGGTTTTTATGCTCTTTACAAGTCTCTGGAATCGGCTGAAAAAATAAGGATTCTCATTGGCATCAGTACCAATAAACAGACCTCGACTTTAATTCAGGAAGCCCAGGCGCCCGAGCAAGGAATTCTTGAGTTCTCTCACGCTGAAACCAAAATGGAATACTCAAACAAATTGGCCAGTGAGATGGAGAACTCCGAAGACAAAGCTGATGTGGAGCAGGGCGTAGGTAAGTTTATCGAATGGCTCCAAAGTGGCAAACTGGAAATCAAAGCCTACCCGTCTTCGAATATCCATGCCAAGCTTTACATCATGACCTTTGTTGAAGGCGATAAGGATGTCGGCAGGGTAATCACTGGCTCCAGCAATTTCACGGAAGCTGGCCTTGTCGACAACCTGGAGTTCAATGTCGAACTCAAAGACCGCAACGACTTCGAGTTTGCCTTGGCGAATTTCAACGAACTATGGGCCAATGCCGTAGACGTTAAAGACAAGTACATTGAGACGATACAAAACCGGACTTGGCTTAACAATAACATTATTCCCTACGAGCTTTACCTGAAATTCCTGTATGAGTATTTCAAAGAGAAAATCAATATCGACAAGGAAGAGATTGATAAAAAATACCTGCCGGAAGGTTTCATGGACCTGGCTTATCAGAATGAAGCTGTGAAGGATGCTAAAAACAAGCTCGATGAATATGGAGGCGTTTTTCTGTCTGACGTTGTAGGCCTTGGTAAGACCTATATCGCTGCCATGCTAGCCAGCCAGCTTGACGGCCGGCACCTGGTTATTGCCCCGCCAAACCTGCTGTTGAAAGACAATCCGGGCTCCTGGCCGAATGTCTTCTCGGACTTCCGGGTTCCCGCCGATTTTGAATCTATTGGAAAGCTCGACCATCTCGTTGACCAGGGTACCGATAAATACAAAAACATTTTCATCGATGAAGCCCACCGCTTCCGCACCGAGATGAATATCACCTATGAGATGTTGGCGCAAATCTGCCGCGGCAAGAGAGTTATTCTGGTCACGGCTACGCCGCTCAATAATTTTCCGAAAGATATTCTTAGCCAAATTAAGCTCTTCCAGAAAGGGAAAAAGAGTACCATACCCAACCTGCCCAATCTCGAAGGTTTTTTCAATGGACTGGATAACAGGCTCCATGAGCTCGACAGGCAGAAAGACTATGACGAATACATCCAGACCGTGAAGGAAAATGCCCGGGAAATCAGAGGGAAAGTCCTTAAATACCTGATTGTGCGGCGCACACGGGCGGAGATTATCAAGTATTTTGCTGAAGACCTCAAGCAGCAGAAGCTCAAATTCCCTGAGGTGGCTGACCCGGAACCTGTCCTGTATCAATTGAATGATAAAGAGGACCGGGTCTTCAGTAAGACAATCGAGCTGGCAGCCACAAAGTTTTCATATTCACGCTATACTCCCATGCTCTACTACGAGGGGAAAATAACCCAGCCGGAAGAACTGGCACAGAAGAACATGCGGAAGTTCATGAAGATTCTGCTGGTGAAGCGACTCGAAAGCAGTTTCTATGCCTTTAAGAAGAGCCTAGAAAGGTTCTTAGCGTCTTATGAACAATTTCTCCGGGAATTTGAAAAGGGGAACGTGTACGTCAGCAAGAAATACGCCAACAAGCTCTTTGAACTGCTGGAGAACGATGATGACGAGGCTGTTCAGCGTCTTGTTGATGAAGATAAAGCCCACCGGTATGATGCTTCGGATTTCAATGCCAAGTTCAAAAAAGACCTTGAACAGGACCTGGCGATTCTGAAGCAAATCACTGAGCTGTGGAAAGATATAGACAGAGACCCGAAACTCCTTACCTTTCTCAGTATTCTGAAAAACAATGAAACCTTGAAAAAGAATAAGCTGATTATTTTCACCGAATCAAAAGAGACGGCTGATTATATGGCTGAAAAGCTAAATGAGGTATTCCCCCACAAAGTGCTCTCATTTTCCGGTTCGTCCGGTGCTCCAATCCGGGATAAAGTAATCGCTAACTTTGATGCCCGGGCTAAGTTCCCAAAGGACGACTACCGCATATTGATTACCACCGAAGTCCTCTCGGAGGGCGTCAACTTGCACCGGTCCAATGTCGTGATTAACTACGATATTCCATGGAATCCAACTCGCCTGATGCAAAGGGTAGGCCGCATTAACCGAGTTGACACCAAATTCGATAAAATATTCACTTTCAATTTCTTCCCCACCGTCCAGTCCAACGACCAGATTAAGCTCAAGGAAGCGGCGGAATACAAGATTCGTGCTTTCATCGAGATGCTAGGGGCTGATGCCAGGCTCTTGACCGAGGGTGAGGAAATCAAATCACACGACCTCTTCAACCGCCTGACATCGAAGAAAACCATCACCGGAGAAGATGGAGAGGAAGAGAGCGAGCTGAAGTATTTGCAGGTTATCCGGAATATTCGTGATAACGAGCCTGACCTCTTTGAAAAAGTAAAACGGCTGCCGAAGAAGGCCAGGACCGCCAGACTGAGTCCTTCCAGCCACGGCGGTTCTCTAGTAACCTACTTCCGCAAGGGCAAGCTACAGAAGTTTTACATTTGTGAAGATATGAATTCCAAAGAATTGGATTTCATGGCTGCTGTCAGGTGCCTCGAAGTGGACAGAAACACTCCCCGGCAAGACTCAGGAGATGACTACTATGAACTCCTTGACATTAACAAGAAAGCCTTTGCCGAGGCCACAGTTGAGGAGATGCCGGAAGCCAAACCGCAGGGCGGACGGGACAGCGCTACTTTCTTGCTAAAACTCCTGAAGTCTAACCTGATTAAGCACTTCAAGGGATTCACCGATGAAGATGAGCTTTACCTCAGGGAGGTGATTACCCTCATTGAGGAGGGTGGGTTACCCAGGCAGACCGCCAAGACTCTGGTCAAAGAGCTCAACAAAGAAATCGGTAACGAAACTAATCCATTAAAAATCCTGGCGAAGCTTAAAATGAATATCGCCCCGGAGTTTTTCAAAGAGCCAGTCGCTGAGAGCGCCGCTCAGACCTCCGGACCTCGCGAGGTGATTCTTTCTGAATATCTGGTGAGCAAATAGGATGACAAAAACCGAAAACAATTATGCGTTCATCGATAGCCAGAATCTTAACCTCTCCATTCGAGAGCAAGGGTGGGTACTGGATTTCCGGAGGTTCAGGATTTATCTGAAGGAAAAATACAGTATAACTAAAGCCTTCATCTTCATCGGGTATGTGCCTCAGAATCAGGACTTATACACCAATCTCCAGAAAGACGGCTATATCCTTATCTTCAAACCAACCCTGAATTTACCGAATGGCGGCGTCAAAGGGAATGTCGATGCGGAACTGGTCCTCCACTCGATGATTGAATACCCGAATTACGATAAAGCTTTAATTGTTACCGGAGATGGTGACTTCTATTGTCTGGTAGATTATCTGCTTAAGAAGGATAAGTTACATAAATTGATGGTGCCGAACAAAAATAGGTTTTCTTCTTTGTTCAGGAAAATAATGCCACATATTATATTCATGAATAATATGCAAGGGATGCTAGGGTACAAAAATGCCAAATAAAAAGAGAGGCATTGCTATGGGACTAACCCCATAGATTGGCCTCTCATCGTGATTCTATTGTCATACTATCATACAGCCTGACAGTATGTCAAGTACCGGAGGCTAAAGTTGGACAGACAGGCAGCCGTTAAAATCGTTAAGGAAACGTTTGAGAGTCCCTTTGATAAGGGAAGGTTCATCAACCTGGCAAAGAACCTAGTCAAGTACCTCGATACCTCTAAGAATTTCACCTATCAGGGAAACATTATTCCCGACGCTTACGAGCAAGGCATTCAAACCCTCGAGCGGGTGGGCAAATACGAAGATGACGGGGGCAACAAATTAGATGTCCTTATCGTACGGTTAAAGAAAGAACGCTCGCTTGAACGTGCCCGCACCATGCAAAGGAATTTTGTTGCCTGGTATTTGAGTGGAAGTCGCGGCGGCGAGCTGAAAGATGCGGCTCTGGTAGCCTTTGTTTCGCCGGAGAGCCAGGACTGGCGCTTTTCCCTGGTCCGCATGGATTACAACATCGCCCAGTCACCGAGCGGCCGGGTAAAGGTTAAGAAAGAGCTCACCCCGGCTCGCCGGTATTCTTTCCTAGTTGGCGAGAATGAGAGCAGCCATACAGCCCAAGTGCAGTTACTCCCTATTCTCAAGGATGATGAGAAAAAGCCGCTTTTAACCGACTTTGAGAAAGTCTTCAACATCGAAGTTGTCACCAGAGAGTTCTTTACTCAGTACCACGACCTATTCAATGATGTTAAGGAAGCCCTGGACGGTATTATCGCGAGTAACCCAAAGGTGAAGGAGGATTTTGAAGTCAAAGGGATAGACCCAGTCAATTTTGCCAAGAAGCTCCTTGGGCAAATCGTGTTTCTGTACTTTCTGCAGAAGAAGGGCTGGTTTGGCGTTGGCCGGGATGCGGACTGGGGGAGCGGACCAAAGGATTTTCTGCGGCGTTTGTTTGAGAAGAAAATCGCTCCCTACGGTAACTTTTTCAATGACGTCGTGGAACCTCTCTTCTACGAAGCCCTGGCGGTAGAAAGGACTGACGACTTCTACAGCCGATTCAACTGCAAGATTCCTTTCCTCAATGGTGGCTTGTTTGACCCCATCAACAATTACGATTGGGTGCACACCGATATTCTCCTTCCCAATGAGCTTTTTTCCAACAATATAAAAACGGATGAGGGAGACACCGGCACTGGTATTCTTGATGTGTTTGACCGATACAACTTCACCGTGAAGGAAGATGAGCCCTTAGATAAAGAGGTAGCCGTTGACCCGGAGATGCTGGGAAAGGTTTTTGAAAACCTGCTTGAAGTAAAAGACCGCAAATCCAAGGGGACTTACTACACTCCACGCGAAATCGTCCACTATATGTGCCAAGAAAGCCTCATTAACTATCTGGATACTGTCCTAAACACCGGAGAGGTGCCGCTAGTGACGACAGCTCCTCCGCAGGGTAAGCTATTCGGCAGGCCGGACCCCCAGCAGGGCACTCTGAAAACGCCGGGGTACCGGGCGATTGTCCCCCGTGAAGATATTGAAGCCTTTGTTCGCGTGGGTGAGCTGGCGATTGAGCATGATACACGGGTGGAGAGTTACGGTAAGGAAACGGAGCGTTATTCCTACAAGCTCCCGGAAAGCATCCGCCGGAATGCCGGACCCATAGATGATAAGCTGGTGGAAATCAGGGTATGCGACCCGGCCATCGGCTCCGGGGCATTCCCGGTTGGTTTGATGACGGAGATTGTCCGCGCCAGGAATACGCTGACTACCTACCTGCCGGACAAAACGGGGAGAACGAATTATCATTTCAAGCGGCACGCTATCCAAAACTGCCTTTATGGGGTAGATATTGACCCAGGCGCTGTTGAGATAGCAAAGCTCCGTCTCTGGCTTTCTCTGGTAGTGGATGAAGAAGACATCAAGCAAATTCAGCCTTTACCCAACCTGGACTATAAGGTCGTGTGTGGAAACTCTCTGCTCGGCGTTGAGAGGAACATGTTCAACAATGAGTTGTTCCAGAAGCTGGAAGAATTGAAGCCTCTTTATTTTAATGAAACGAACAATAAGAAGAAGCAAGAATACCGGAAGCAAATTGACCAGTTAATCAAGAAACTCACAGTTGATAATGAAACCTTCGACTTTGAAGTCTATTTCTCGGAAGTTTTTCATGAGAAGGGTGGGTTTGATGTGTTGATAGCCAATCCGCCGTATATCCAACTCCAATCTATACAACAAGAGGCCGACCGTTTAAAAAAGATGCAGTATCAATCCTTTGCTCGCATGGGTGACATTTATTGCCTTTTCTATGAGCGAGGATACGCTCTTCTTGCTGATGGCGGAGTTTTGTCATTCATCACTTCCAACAAATGGATACGCGCCGATTACGGTAAGGCGATTCGAGACTTCTTCGCCGCAAAAACCAATCCATTGCGTCTGATAGATTTTGCAGGGCAAAAAATCTTTGATGCAGCAACGGTAGACGTCAGCATTATGATTTTTAAGAAAGGCACGAATGAAGGCCAGACCGAAGCGTGTGTCGTCAAGGATGATTGCTTGAATAATTTGAGCGTTTATATTGAGCGAAACAGCGCGGCCAGCCGGTTTGGTTCCGGTGACAGTTGGACAATCCTTACCCCTATTGAGCAAAGCATAAAGAAGAAAATTGAAGCTACCGGC
>Ga0067045_1032487_pt1 | contig 10115 bp, 7 predicted proteins | sample TerdegcTABiofilm_FD_59184 | JGI IMG/M metagenome (GOLD analysis project Ga0067045, IMG submission 59184) | Combined Assembly of (Gp0054472, Gp0054536) Wastewater bioreactor microbial communities from Singapore -Terephthalate degrading... | reverse complement strand
CCAGCCGTAACCGAGGATCCAGTAGTCTTCCCGGTGGGATGCTGCATGGGAGGCCACCCGTTCTGCACACTCTTCTTCAGACTTTGCATCCCCCAGAGCAGCGCTTATCTGGGCCAGGGTGCCTGCGTAGAGATGAGTGTGAAAGTCATGAAAACCTGGCACAACAAGGTTTTCTCTATAGTTAAATAGTTTTGTATCTTTCCCGCAGAGGGATTCCCAGTCGGAGCCTTCTCCCCGGGCAATAATAATCCCCCCCTTCAGGGCCAGGAAGCCGGGAAAGGCTTTTTTTCTGCGGTTATCAAAGATACAATTGCTTTTAATTATTATTTCAGCCTTTTCCATGACCCTGCACCTCCAGGATCGAGGTTCCCCAGGAGGGATCCTTTGTAATCTTTGCCAGGATTTTCGGATCCTCCTGTTTTACCAATTCCGGTACATTGCCTATCATGCCGATCCTCTCTTCCTTTATAATGACCACACCTAGTATGCCGGGGATATTTCCAACCCGCTCCAGGGCGGAATCGATATCCTGGATTTTGCTCACCAGGTTTCCCGCCAGGGTAGCGGAGGCATCCGCCAGGGCGGTATCCCGGGAAAAGACGGTGGCAAGATCGCATTTTCCAAAACTGAAACTGTGGCCCAAAGTGCCGGAGGAGGAGCAGATTCCCAGGGGGGTGGAGGCAGGATCAATCCGGAAGGCAAATCTGCCGGATAGGGGACTATCCCCGGCATAAACTCCGATGTACACCGGTTCCTTTACCTTAAGGAAGATATCCCCGCCGTTATCCACTACCACCTCGTCTATTCCCTCTGAAAGAGCCCCCTGCCCGGCAAGCTCCGCAAAGATGCCGGCCACAGCGGCCATGGGCCCAACTCCTGTTAAGAGAGAAGCCTGGTGCATCCTCTGTACTATAAACGGGGCTCCGGGCTTCAGTTCCACTGGAGCAAGGGAGGTTTTAAAAACAGGATCTCTGCGGATGTATTCATCCAGCAGGGTTCTGTTTTTGATAATTGAGGATACTGCGGGTTTATAGGCGGAAGAGGAGATTCTGAAATTTGCCTGCCTGTGCTTAAAGGATAAAAACTCCATTATTTACTCCCTCCCGGGAATACCAGCTTCAGAACAGGGAGGAACAGGCTCCAAAGGGACAGACTGTAACACAGCTAAGACACTCCACGCAGAGGGAGGGATCAAAGGTAATCTTCATGGTATTTCTGTCCGGAATCAACAAGGCGCCGGTGGGGCAGTGGGGGATGCAGTTCCCGCAGGAGGTGCAAAGCTCCTCGTCCCAGCGCAGACCGATCTCCGAATCCTTTACCTCCACCTTCTCCCGTCTTACCCAGTCAAGAGCCTTGGCTATAACCTCCTCCGGGCCTGTTAGATCCAGAAGAAGAAATCCCTCCTCCTCCGGGGTAATTTTGGCCCGGAAGATATTAACCTGAAGATCGAAATCCTTTACCAGGTGATACACTATCGGCTGTTCCACCATGGCTGCGGGAAAGGTAAAAAGCACCCTTTTTCTGTTCATTTCTTCTCCTCCCGGATTGTAAGACCCTTGCTGGTTTGTTCCCTGGGAAGCGGGGCAATCGGTCTGGAGAGGAAGAACTCGCCTTCCTGTATCTCCTCCTTAAGAAGCTGGGCGATCTCCAAGGCCTTGGTATAAGAGGAAAGGCTCCCGGTTTTTACCTCCTTCCCGAGAACTGTAACACTTCCGGATTTAAGATCCTCGTAGGAAAGATGACAGAGAACCTTTCCTGTTCTGTATTGATAGTCGTGGCTGTAATCTATCACCGCGGCATAGATATCCCGATCCCGGATAGTGGTGTATTTAAGGATCTCCTCATTCAGAATGGGAATCGGAATACCCACTCCCACGGCCAGCGAGACTCCATATCCGGGAAGGCTAACTCCCCGCACAAAGTCCGGTTTCATCTTTTTCATATCCGCCGTAAGACCCAAAGTGCCGGCTCCCTCCATGGGTACATCATTGTCTCCCCTCTGGCAGGTGGGGGAATGCTGGGTTCCCTCAGCATAAACATGACCAGGAGCTCCGGCAAGCCAGACTCGCGTGCCTATACCGATGGTTTTATATAGGGGATCATTTAAAAGAGGGGAGAGCTGGCCTGCGGAGGAGTACCCCAGGTTCTCCATGTTCGGTTTAAGCACCCCAAGGTAGGAATAGATGGTTTTATCGGAACAATTGATAGCCACATTGTAATTCTGGTAACAGTTCCTGGGATTCACCATAATTGCCTGATTCAGATCCTTGATGGTGAAATAGGTTCTAAGCTCCTTTTTCGGGTAATCGTCCGTTCCATAGGAGAGGGCAAAGAGCTGGAGCTCCTTCCCTGCCACAAGTTTTTCTATTACGTGCCCGCCGCCGAAGCGGAACTCCCCGGGATAGTAGGTGTTGGCAGGATCATTGTGCCGGAGTTCCGTGGCGCCGAGATAAACATCCACCGCAGCAATTCCGCTGTAAACCAGGACATCATCAATCCAGGCTTCGGTAATCCTCATCCTGGGCAGGGAGTGGCCGAAATTGAGGAAACATCCCGAGGAACACATAGGACCGAAGGTTGCGGTGGTAACCACGTCCACATCCCTGGCTGCCTGGGCGATTCCCTTTTTTTCCACATAATCGATAATCTCTTCCGCAGTAAGAACCACAGCCTTGCGGGCTTCGATTTTGGCATTTATCTCTTCGTAGGTTTTCATTTTACCGATGGTATAGAAACATACCCTTTAATGCAACAGGTTGCCTGACCAGATGGTCTCCGTCTCCCGGGGAGCTTAGCCAGCGAAACACCCCCGCGGACGCGGGAGAGAGCGAACCTGCTAGAAAGGTTGATCTTGCTTCTAAGAAACACCCCTGCGGACGCGGGGGAGAGAGGGTTCCCCAGCCCGGGGAGCATAGTGGTCTGTTGTTGTCGAACTTAACCACAGTGTGGCGGACTCCCCACCTCGGGAAGCTCAATATACCGCCGGATCCATCCCCCGGGATAAACAGTGGAATCCCTCGCCTGGGGAGCAGGGTCTCTTTTTTAAGCGGAAGTTGAAGTAGGAGGTGTTCGCCTCCCCCCGGTCCGGAGTGCGCGAGCTGTAAAATACTCTTTTTGTTTGCATTCTTTTCTGTTCTAACCTCTGATCCCCCTTTTCCTGGGAGGAATGATAAAGAAGGTAATCAAAACAAGGAGACCAAAGCCAGTATAGAGTAGCAGGAAGACCCACCAGGGAAAGTCATAAAAGATCACTGCCCTTAGAAGGCGGGCGATGAAAGAGATCTCTCTTTCCACGGTCTGGCCTGCCCTTTCCCGGAGATTGTATTCCCACTCTGTAAGCGGGCAGAGGATTCCGACAAGAGCCTCCCCGGCGACCAAGAGGATGGAGAAAAGATGAACAATGCGGAAGGTTCTTTGCCGTATCCAACCCCAGCGAAAGAGGGCGCCCAAAAGGATAAGAAGTTCACCTCCCACGGTGAAAAGGACATAACAGAAATGGAATACTACAATCAGATCCGCAAGGAATGCGTAGATCATACCTCTTTATCGGCTGTTACCTGCTTACTCTCCCGGACATACCGGGCAAGCATTGACCTTGTCTTTTCCGTTACCAGAGCAGAGACGTAGATTCTGCTGTCCTGGTAGTCCTCTTTTAGGATCTTTCCGGTTTGTTTAATATGGGAGAGCAGATCGAACCTGGAACTGGGAAAATCAAAATCCGTTACCTTTTCTGCGGGGGCGGTAATCTTTTCGATGGCCTCAAGCAGGTCTGCAAGGCCTTCGCCAGTGACAGCAGAGATTTTAAGAGCCTCGGGATACCTTGTTTCGAGGATAGAGAAGAGAGTGTCCGCAGGCAGGGCATCTATCTTATTGAAAACCGTAAGGATCGGTTTTTCTTGGCATTCCAGCTCCTCCAACACCCTTCTTACCGCCAGGGCATGATCCAGGGCCTCCGGATCCGAGGCATCGATAAGATGGATAAGAAAATCGGAAAGCACCGTCTCCTCCAAAGTGGCCTTAAAGGATTCCACCAGAGTGTGGGGAAGCTTCCGGATAAAGCCCACAGTGTCGGTAAGAAGTACCTCCCTGCCTCCGGGAAGGGGAATTCGCCGGGTAGTGGGGTCGAGGGTGGCAAAGAGCCGGTCATCCGCATAAACCGATGATCCAGAAAGGGCGTTAAGGAGGGAGGATTTTCCGGCATTTGTATACCCTACTATGGAGCCGGTGGGTACAGGAATGCTCCGGCGCCTTTTCCTTGCGGTAGCCCTCTGGGACTGGACCTGCTTAAGCTCCAATTTGAACTTTTCAATTTTACGCAGGATCACCCGGCGGTCCAGTTCCAGCTGGGTTTCCCCTTCTCCCTTGGTTCCCCTGCGGCCTCCCCTCTGCCTGGAAAGGTGGGTCCAGGCTCTTTTAAGCCTGGGAAGACTGTACTGAAGCCGGGCAAGACCCACTTGGAGCACCGCCTCTTTGGTCATAGCCCGGTCTGCAAAGATCTCCAGGATAACCTCTTGCCGGTCTATAACGCAAATTCCCGAAAGGGCTTCCCAGTTCCTCTGCTGGGAGGGGGAAAGATCATCGTCAAAGACAATACACTCCGCCTCAAGCTCCTCCGCAGCTTCCGATATCTCCCGGGTCTTTCCCTCCCCCAGAAGATACCGCGGAGATGACTCCTTTAGGTTGACCAGATACTCCCTTACCACCGTGAAACCGATGTTGGATAAAAGTGAGGCAAGTTCCCGGGCATACTCCCTGGTGGTGGATTCCCTTTCCTTGGGCCTGCGGATTATAACTGTAACAGCTTTCTGCATGATAAAAAAGTTTATTCCCTTTGCGGCACTTGGACAAGGGGAGGAGAGGGATTAAAAAAACCGCCCCGTATGAGGGGCGGCTTTTATTCGTTCTTTTTATTCTACTGCTGGGCCATGTAGGAGAACATATTGGCCCGGAGATTTGTAGCATCCGGCAGGGGTTGGTGGTTGGTGGTCGTAGTCATACCCCCTATCATGAACTTACCCTGTCCCCAGGATTTCTCCGCAAGGACCACATTCGAGGTGTTTTGTTGATCAATGAGGATGTTGGATAGCCCGTCTCCTGTTACCACGGCGTGGGCGTAATAACCACCGGTGTAGGAATAACCTACCGGAATGTAGTTCTCAAATATGGGATGGTTATTCCAAGCAGTCACATAGCTCACATATTCGTTAGAATAAATGTAGGATTCAAAACCGCAGTATAGATTATTATCCACCTGGGGCGCGGCGTTTATAAACAGCCCGCCTCCCTCGGCAACCCAGTTTTCCATTACGGGTATGTTGCTATTAAGAAAAGTTTCAAGAGCGGGGTAGGAAGTATCGCTTCCCTCAATGAATACAAAGAGGGTTTCCGGACTGAAGATCTCCTCGGCATTGAGGGAGTCAAAATACCTTACATTGTATCCCTCCGATCCGAAGGCTGTATTAAGAGCATCAAAGTTTGTCGTGTCACTCCAAGGTTCTCCATAGGCATTGGTGATGTAGTAGATAGAATTTCGTGGGGTTGCCGGTTCTCCGTCCACCCTTAGGGCAAAGGTTCCGACATTTCCACTGCTGTAATAGTCTTGAACCTTTATCCAGATTCTTTCGGAAGCCTGAGCGTATATGTCCTGAGGTGCGTAATTGCCGCTGTCTACTTCGTAGAAATACGAGGTTTGCTGATCCGCCCTGTATGCTGAAACTTTTATATCCACAGAGTAACTATTGGGGTTGGAATAGCCGTCATCCCACCAGATTGAATAGTATCTTCCGGCAACGGCTTCAAAATAGTACCAGATCTCTTGGTAACTGTTTAGATAGTCCGGTATCCATTGGTAAAACTCGGTTACCTCCTTTTCCAAGACTGGTGGAGGTTCGCTGTGGAAATAGGACATATTAAAAGACTTGTTGGCTTCAGGGTCACTGTTTGTTTCAATTATCGCAATGTAATAGGTAGCTCCGGAAACTGTGTTCATGCTCAGTTCAAGCGGTTCGCCGCCGGGCGATTCCCCAGGGTCTGCCATGTTAATAAAGTAACCCTCGGAATCGTAGATTATCATTACTGGTCTAGATTGGCTGCTGTAGGAGGATTCCGGATATACCCCAAAGGTTGTGTAAGTGGATGTGGGCTGTACCGAAAACCAGATCTCGCTGCCGGGATACAAGGTGTTTGATTGGTAGTCATTATACCAGGGTACCTCCAGGCTGTAGAGGCCGTAATAGTACCCTTCCTGCAGATAATCCGGTGAATAGGGGGTGCAGACCAAATTTATCTGGGTGTTCTGGCCGGAAAGGATGGTAAAATCCTTTTGCCCCCATACTACGGCTTCTGTAGTTGAGGTGTAATTATTATATACATAGACATAAATGTAATAATTACCTGGAGGGAAAGCCCTATCAGGGGTTACCTGCTGTGGAATTCCTATTGTTTCGCCAGTAATATTTGTCCAAGGATAATCTTCCCAAGAGTCATAGTAATAACCGTCCTTATAAACGTCGAAAAATACCCTTTCCGCTACAAGGTACGCCTTATCGCTTATATCCCGGGTCTTCAATTTCGGATCCTGGAAAATCCTCTGCACCACAGGGCTCAGATGATTTATGCTGATTTTGAGGGTGCCTGTTTCTGACGAATCCTCCTGCTCCATAAATTTCTGGAAGATGTCAAAGGAGCAGGAAGAGAGGATAAGAAACAGGGCTGCAAGAAGGATTAAAACCAGGTTAATCTTATAGAAAGGTTTCTTTTGCATCTCTTTCTCCTTTTACTCTATGGTGATGGTGCCGGAACCATCCGCCTCTTCCAGGAAGATATAATGATCCCATAGATCCTGATATACATAGATGCTGGCGGGTGAGCTTAAACTTCCATATAACCCAATCGGTTCGTAGGGATCGGTTTCCCAGTCCGCCAAACCATTAAAGTTTGTATCCAGGAAGGCAAAGGAGAAATATTCTCCTTCGGGAAGGTTTGATACACTGAAGGAGACCCAATCATTGTTAGTATCCCAGTACTGTGCAGACCCTGATACAGGAGGAGTCCCTTCCAGATCGGTCATAAAGTATACATAGATATCCCCGGGAGTCCTTACAAAAAGATTTCCTAAATACACAGAACCTGTAACCGTGTAGGTGGGTACATAGGGCTGTCCTTGGACAAACAGGGCAAAACTCCCAGGATACTCTCCTGCCCAGTATTCCTCCACCTTTATCCAGACCCTCTCGTTAGCCGAGGCCGTAAAGGTTGCTGGAGTGTTATAATCGTCGTCGAATTCTTCAATATAACTGGTCTGCTGATCTGCCCGATAGGCTGATACCTTTATATCCGAGGAATAATAACCTGAGCCTAGATAAGAATCGTCCTGGTAGATGCTGTAGGTGTTTCCCGCCACGGCCTCAAAGTAATACCAGATTGTCTCATAATTGGTAAGGGAATCCTCGAACCATTGGTTGAATACAGGAACCTCTTTTTCCGATACCGGCGGATAGAAGGGCTCGCAATAAACATAGAAATCCTTGTTTACATAGGGATCTCCATTGGTTTCCAGGACAGCGACATAATAGAGGCCATTAGGTTCTGTCTGGGCTGTGGCTACAACGGGAGTCCCGCCGGGATCATCGCCATCCGCCTGGCCCATGGATACCATGTAGCCCGCAGAATCATAGACTATCACAACCGGCCTTGATTGGCTGCTGTTGATAGCGTAGGGATAAACCCCAAAGTTCGTATAATTGTTGCTTACAGTAATAGCAAACCATAATTCACTTCCAGGATCGAGGGTCTCTGTTAGTTGATTATAATACCAGGGAACAAACCCATTCCAGATTGCGGAATTCTGATATTCCCACAGGCTTACATAATTATAGGGCGTACACATAATGGTAACTGCTGTGTTCTCTCCTGGGTATATGGTAAAATCTTCATGGCCATATACTGAAGGATTATATATCCCGTCATAATTATGTACATAAGCCCAGATGGTATAGTTCCCTGCTTCCAAAGCCTTTTCCGGAACTACAGTCTGTGGTCCTCCCTCTGAATTGGAAGAGTTAATTCCGGGAGTCACAGACCAGCTTTCAATATAATATCCGTCCTTGTATAAATCAAAGTAGACTTCATCGGCTACAAGATAGGCCTTGGAGGCAAGGTTTTTACTCCAGGGGCTCTGGCCTTTAAAAAGACTTTGCACCAAAGGGGAAAGGTGGGGGACACTTATATTAAGGGTGCCTGTATCCTTTTCCTCCTCTTTGTCCATGAATCTCTGAAATATATCGAAGGAACAGGAAGTAACAAGGAAAAACACCATTGTTACAATGAGTATTAGGAATAAACTAAAACTTTTATTAAAAACTCTTCTTTTCATGTCTCCCTCCTTTTATTGAATCCCGATGGTAGTAGAACCATGGGTCACTTGGAGATTTATGTTGATATAGGACATATTGTTATAAACATAGATCTGACTGGGTGAATCAAGCCCTTCATATAATCCCCTTGGCTCAAAGGGTGAGTCATCCCATTCTGGCACCCCATTAAAGTTGGTATCAAGGTAGGTCCAGACATAGTACACGCCCTGGGGAATAGAGGGGAAGTTATAGGTAATGTAGCTTTCATAACCCCCGGTGTAGAAGCTTGTATAGGCTACAACATTCGGGTTTTCGCTTAAATCGGAAATTATATAGACGTACAGAATTCCCTCCTCTCTAACGGGAAGATTATTGAAACTCACATACCCGGAGACACTGAAGGAGGTAACCAGAGACTGGGTGGTGCCGGAGGCGGAGTAGCTGAAGTCGCTGTATCCGTAGTCATTGTAGGCTCTTACCAGATAGGTATAGGTAGTACCGGCGTACAATCCATAGTGAGTAAAGCCTGTAGCCGAGCCATCGTAGATAGGATAGGAATATTCATTTCCGCTGTAGTAAACCTGATAGTAATCTGCTCCTTCCGAGGGATTCCAGTAAATATACAAGCTTTCGGTTGTAGGATTGGTTACCACGAGGCCTGAGGGTGTATAGGGGGGCTGCTCGGATATATCGCTTAAGGTAACTCCCCCAAAGACATTGGTAAGAGGGCTGCTGCCGTACTGGTTGGTAGCCCGCACCTTATAGTAATAGGCGGTTTCCGGTGTTAAATACGAATGCGTATAGGATGTATTTGGCCCGTTGTAGATCGGATTTGTGTAATTATCCAGGCTGCTGAAAAGCTGATAAGAGGTGGCGCTTTCCATGGAATCCCATCTTACTATCAAGCTGTTGGAGGTTTCACCGTAAACATAGTATCCCGTAGGTGTGGCAGGGGGGTTCTGAACTACCGCTGTCAGGGTTGTTCCGCTGGCAGTGGGGCTTTGCGGGCTGTCTCCGTTAACATTATTTGCAATTACGTAATAGTAGTAGGTGGTATTGGAGGATAGACTTCCTTGGGTATAGGTGGTATTCCCACCAGAATATATAGGAGAGGCATAACCATTGGAGCTTGAGAATAGCTTATAAGAGGTAGCCTCTGCCACAAATCCCCAGTTTACTGTAAGACTCGTTTCTGTGGCATTGTATACATTGACAAAGTCCGGTCTAGGAGGTGGCAATTGATTTTCTGGATCGGTAGTTCCCTGTACACTGTTGCTGAAAAGGCTTTCTCCTGCATTGTTAACAGCCTTAACCTTATAAGTGTAGGTAGTATCCGGCTGCAGATTTGTCTGGGTATAAGAAAGGTTTGTGCCGGTATAGATCGGGGTCGTATCCCCATGGGTGCTGGAGAAAAGTTTGTAGGAGGTGGCATTATTAACTTGGCTCCAGGAGACGGTGATCGTGGTGGAGCTTGTATCAAAAATAGTAACTGTGGCAGGCGGATTCGGCAATTCTACCAGAGCGGGAGTGGTGCCATCCACAGGGCTGCTGAAAAGACCATCCCCCACAGGGTTGTTCGCCTTAACCTTGTAGTAATAGGTTGTATTCGGGGTCAATCCCTCATGGGTATAGGTTGTGTCTGTTCCTGTGTAGATCGGATTAGTATAGCTATCTAAACTGGAATAGAGCTTGTAGGAGGTGGCATCGGAAACGCTTGACCAGGTAAGGGTGATTGAATTAGAGGTGGTCGCCGAAACAGTA
>Ga0067045_1032486_pt1 | contig 10115 bp, 10 predicted proteins | sample TerdegcTABiofilm_FD_59184 | JGI IMG/M metagenome (GOLD analysis project Ga0067045, IMG submission 59184) | Combined Assembly of (Gp0054472, Gp0054536) Wastewater bioreactor microbial communities from Singapore -Terephthalate degrading... | reverse complement strand
TGAGGTATACTGATTGTAATGGACACTCCCTCTTGATAAAACTCGAGAGAAGGAGGCGTTATGAGCAAACAACAGCGTTACACCCCGGAGTTCAAAGCAGAAGCTGTAAAACTGGTATTGGAGCATGGTAAGTCGCTATCGTCTGCTGCCCAGCAGCTAGGGATTCCAGAAGGCACCCTTGCCGGCTGGGTTTCCGCAGCTAAATCGGCATCCCCTCCAGCCATGGTTCCTGGCGCTCGTTCTTTGACGGATCTGCATGCCGAAGTGGCCAAGCTCCGTAAGGAATTGGCAGAGGCCCGCATGGAGCGAGATATCTTAAAAAAGGCCACCGCGTACTTTGCCAGGGAGTCGCTGCACGGTACGCATTCATCAAGGAAGAGCGACTCAACTATCCGTTAACGGTCTTGTGCCTTGTTATGGGGGTAACACGCAGCGGTTATTATGCCTGGCTTCACAGCAAGCCTTCACGCCGTTCCCAGGAAGATGAGCGTTTGAAGATTGCCATCAAGGTTGCCCATAAACGGACCCGCAACAGTTACGGCGCCGGACGTCTTAAGGTGGAGCTTGCCAAAGACGGCTTTCAAGCAGGCCGTGACCGGATTATTCGATTACGTAAAGAGCTGGGTATCCACTGCATCCAGAAGCGCAAATTCAAGGCAACAACAGACTCAAAACACACCTTGCCGGTTGCAGAAAGCCTGTTGGACCAGAAATTTTCTCCCAGCGCCCCCAATCAGGCATGGGTTACCGATATAACCTACATTCCTACCCAGGAAGGCTGGCTCTACCTGGCCGGGGTAAAAGATCTGTTTACCTGCGAAATAGTCGGTTACGCCATGGCGGAACGCATGACACAGGATTTGGTTGCCAAAGCACTGTTCAGGGCTGTGCAGCAGAAACGACCAAAAGCAGGTTTGATTCATCATTCGGATCGCGGCAGCCAATACTGCGCCCATAATTACCAGAAGCTGCTCAAACAGTTCGGCATGGTTGCTTCAATGAGTCGTAAGGGCAACTGCTATGATAATGCCCCTATGGAAAGTTTCTGGGGCAGCTTGAAAAATGAGCTGGTGCATCATCAACGCTATGCAACACGGGATGAAGCCAAGGCTTCCATCCAGGAATACATAGAAATCTTTTACAATCGCCAAAGGCTGCATTCTCGGCTGGGGTATGTTGCACCGGCTCTATTTGCAGCCAATTACCACAAAATGAATGAAGCAGCTTGAAGAGCGAGTGTCCACTATTGACAGGATACCTCAATTCTCCGCCTTGCCATGCAGGCGTTGATACAACTCCCGCGCCTGAGCCTTCTTATTGACGATGATCAGAACACTGCCGGATGCGTCAAGCTCTTGCAACGCGGTTTCCGTCACTTCATCGTCCAACCAGCCTTCGTCTTTGCATCGGTCTTCGATCCTGGCGCGATGCAATTCTCTGAAAAGGGTGCCCACATCCGACATCATCTGCGCATCAGTAAAAAACCGCGCCGCCCCTCTCTTCGGGTCAACTCTGTCCAGAATCGGCTGCGTTGCCGTGCAGAACACAGCCGTTGAACCACATTGCCCGACCAGAAAATTAATGGCGTTATTGAAGAGATGAACGGTGCGGATCGGTATTGTCTGGATCTCGTCGAAGATGATGACGGCGTTGGCAAGCTGATGCAGCCGCCGCACACCGCGGGTTCCGGCGGCAAAGAGCGTTTCCAGGAACTGCACTGCGGTGGTGTAGATGATGGGGGCATCCCAGTTTTCGGCCAGCAGCTTGCTTTCAGAGGTATCCTGCTCCGGGGTCAGGTTCGAGTGATGCTCCAGCACAATTGGTCTGCCATGCAGTTCCAGAAAAGCAAATAACGACCGGGCAACACAGGCGTTCTGGTCGATGATGGAGGTGTAGGGGACAACATAAATGATGCGGTCCATGCCATGCTTCGCCGCATGATGGAGTGCAAAGCGGAGGCTCGCCAAAGTTTTGCCGCCACCGGTGGGTACCGTGAGTTGGAATAGCCCTTTTTCTCTTTCGGCAGCTTGCAGACATGATGCGGAAATATCGGCTCTGGCCTCGTCTATCCGATTTCTGCTTGTAAAGGCTGCAAGATTCGCCTCAAAAATTCCGCCCAGAAGCCGCCAATCCGGCCTGGCGGCAGGCTTTCGTTCCGCTGAATTCAGACGATCCGCATCAATCAAGGCACTGAAAAGAAAACGTGCCAGGAAACCCAGCATGAACTGACCTACCTCCGGCGACTGGACATCTCGCCCGAGCAGCTCAAGCCGACGACGTAACTCTTCCTCAATCTGAGACGTCGCCAGCAAATTTTGAATAGTGATTCTCGGTTGTTCCTCCAGATTCTCTGCCACCTCAACGACATGGGTCTTCTCATTTGGCTTGAGTATCCTTTTGGTAAATATATCCGCTCCGTCCGGTGCAATACAGTCGATCAGTCCGGAATGGTGCGAAGCAATGCAGAGCGACATTATATCAGCGGCTATCTGCCAAAATTTGGAATCCCTCTTACCATGGTCACGCAGATACTGAGCCCCTGCCGTCGAATGGTCAATCTTGCCTTTCATGGTGCGAGACTCGACATAGTCATCATCGTCCGGCTCGATCATTCCTACCGAGGATTTTATGTAGGACTGGAACTCATTTGAGTATTTTCCAAGATCGTGAAGGAGTCCCATCAACTCGCCAAAAACGGGTAAACCGATTTTTCCGGCAAATAGCGAAGAAAGAACCGAGGTGCCCTCAAGATGTTCTAAAAGTGTTTGCGGTGTTCCGTCCGACTGCCTATATCGTGCAACGAAATCTGTTTGCTCACTCATGCTATCCTCCGCGTTGACCACTAATACGCTATTACAACGAGCATTGCTCCTACTCTACCACCCCTTCCCCTTCCCCGCCACTCTACCACCCTACCTTCCCCAAAGAGCGTCCAGGGTTTTGAAAAAAATCCTAAACCTGCTTTTATCGCTTTCTACCCATAAACATAAGCCCCACCCAGCCGATGACCAAGCAGACACCCCAGAAAAACAGCACGGCAGCCAGGCCGTGTGTAAAAAATATGGCAATGGTGCCGGCAGCTACAACAAACGGCAGCAGCCAGACCGACCGCCTGAACAGCAGCACAAAAAACAGTATCACTGCCCCCCAGCCCAGAAGCTGTCTCACAAGCGGGCTGCTCAACATCAGGTATATGGCGAGCAGAGATGTCGGCACCAGCACGCACAAAGCAAACAGACACCCGATGGCGCCGCGCCACCTTGGTGCCGTTTGTATGCTGTCTTCTTGCGTAGAATCCTCTGTATTGCTTCTGTTGTCACATCGGCGGAGATAGTCTGAGGCCAGAAGATAGCCGCCAAGCCAAAGCAGGGGATGTGCCATAGGAAAGACTCCTTTCTTGCCGTTTGCTGCCTTGCCTGCCAATGCCCCTAAATTTCACTGTAGCACAGCAGTACGACCAGATATGTCATTTTCAAATCAAGACAACAAAAAGCCTGTCTGCAGCAAGCAATTCAAACAAATTCAGACAATCAGGTTGTTGAAGTGGGGTATGGCCCGGATGGTGAGCGGGGTAGTGCCGAAGGAGTCGCCGTCAAGCTGGACCGGCTTGTTACCGGTGATGGTGATCGGTTCCACACTAACGGCAAAGGCAGCGGCTGCGCTATAGGTACGGCGCAGAAAGAGGGAGGCGGTGAAGGCAAGCAGGCTTACAGGGCCGGAAAGGGGCAGCGGTACAGCGATCAGCTCCGGTGTGAAGAGGGAGGCGTTAGGGGCAAGCCGGTAGGGACCGGCATAGTGGGCGGCGTTGGCCGTGATCAGGCTGGTACAGGTGACGGTCCGGGTGCCGCAGGTGACGGTAACACTGCTGTTGTCCCAGTCAAGGCAACGCCGCAGTCCGGCTAATACATAGGCCCCTTTACCCAGCAGCCGCTTTTCCTGGGGCCGGACATCAGCCACGGCAGCGGCATCCACGCCGATACCGGCCATCAGGACAAAGCGCCGGGTGCCCCGGCTGCCGGTCGCCTCGCCCACGGTGAAGGGGCGCACTGTCCCACGAGCAATCCGACCTACAGCATCCCGTACAGAGCGGATCCCCAGCTCCCAGGCCATGACGTTGGCGGTGCCCAGGGGGATGATCCCCAGGGTGGCGCCTCCTTTAGGAATGCTGTTGATGACGGTGTTGATGGTGCCGTCCCCGCCCACGGCGATGATGACCGGGGGTGATGTCTGGCTGCAGAGTTGGGTTATAAGCTGATGGGCTTCTGTTGGGTGCTGGGGCAGAAGGGGCCGAGGATCGAGACCGGCGGCACGCAGCAGGGAGAGGATCCGCGCCGACCGGGCCGTTGAAAAGGAACCGGAGGCCGGGTTGAAGACAACATGGACGGTCTGCATGACCGGTGTCAGGCCAAAAGTTCCTGCAGTTTGGCGCCGATATCCTCTTCACGCATCAGCGATTCACCGATCAGAAAGGCGCCGGCGCCGGCGTTTTTCAGCCGCTCAATATCGGCCCGGGTGTTGATGCCGCTTTCCGCTACCAGCAGCCGCCCGCCAGGCAGCATTTTTGCCAGTCGCTCGGTGGTACCCAGGTCGGTAACAAAGGTGCGCAGGTTGCGGTTGTTGACTCCGATCAGCCCGATGTCGGTGGCGCAGGCCACTGCCATCTCTGCCTCGTCATGGACCTCCAGCAGGATATCCAGCCCCACCTCACGGGCAGTGCCGGCCAGATCAACGATCTGCTGCGGCTCTAAAATGGCAGCGATCAAGAGCACGGCATCGGCACCGGCAGCGCGGGCCTCATAGACCTGGAACGGGTCAATGATGAAGTCCTTGCGCAGCATCGGCAGCCCCACCTGTTCACGGATCAGGGGCAGAAAACGGAGATGTCCCAGGAAGAACTTCTCGTCGGTTAAGACGGACAGACAGGTGGCACCGTTGTCCTGATAGATCTCGGCGATTGCAAGGGGGTCAAAATCCTCGCGGATCACTCCTTTGCTGGGTGAGCCCTTTTTCACTTCTGCAATGACGGCGATCCAGTCAGAGGCCACTGCCTCCCGCAGGTGGCGCTCAAAGCCGCGGGGGGTGTCTTCAAGGTCGGAAATCCTGATCTTGAGTTCCTCAACAGAGGTGGCACGCCGTGCGGCGGCCACCTCCTCCTGTTTATGGGCCACAATAGTCTTGAGAATATCCGGGGGGGTGTTCATCGTGTTCCCTCTCAGTTGGTGAGCGCAACCAATTTTTCCAATTGTGAGCGTGCGGCGCCCGAGTCGATGGCTGCTGCCGCCAGGGTGATCCCTTCTGCCGCACTGGCGCAGCGACCGGCAGCCAAGAGGGCAAATCCGGCATTCAAGAGGACAATCTCGCGACGCGGCCCCTGCTCCCCCTCCAACACTGAGCGGACAATGGCGGCATTGGCTGCCGCATCCCCGCCTTTCAGGGCCTGCATGGGGCAACGACTGAAACCGAACTCCTCGGGAGTGATGGTGAAGAGCCGGACCCCGGCAGGGGTCACCTCAGCAGCAGCCGTCTCACCGGTTAAGGTGATCTCGTCCATGCCGTCAGAGCCGTGCACCACATAGCCGCGCCGACAGCCCAGGCGGTGCAGCACACCGGCCAGTTTTTCCACCAGTTCGTCACGGTAGACCCCCATCACCTGACAGTCGGCGTGGGCAGGATTGGTGAGCGGCCCCAGGATGTTGAAGATGGTGCGAATGCCGATCTCACGACGGGGGCCGATGGCATGCTTCATAGCGCCGTGCAGGGCCGGAGCAAACAGAAAGCCGATGCCGATCTCACCTATGCAGTGTTCCACCAGTTCCGGGGTTACATCCAGGTTGACCCCCAGTTTTTCCAGCACATCGGCACTGCCGCAGGCCGAAGAGACCGAACGATTGCCGTGCTTGGCCACCTTGATCCCGCAGGCCGAGACCACAAAGGAGACGGTGGTGGAGATATTGAAGGTGTTGGTGCCGTCACCGCCGGTACCGACTACATCCAGGATGGTCTCCTGATCCAGGTTGATATCTTCGCGGTCGATATCCAGCACGTTGCGCCCCACCCTGATCGGGGTTGCCCGCTCCCGCATCACCCGCGCAGCGCCGGTGATCTCCTCAATGGTCTCTCCTTTCATCCGCAGGGCGGTGATAAAGGCGCCGATCTGGGCCGGTGTACACTCACCGGACATGATCTGATTCATCACCTCGATCATCTCCCCTTCAGGCAGATCGTGCCGCTCCACCACCTTTGCTATGGCCTGTCTGATCATCTATGTGCCTCCTGAAAAGCGAAATGGGGATGTCACCATCCCCATTTCGCTGCATATACCCGCATCAGCTTTATTTCTCTTCGGTAATCCGCTTGATGGCTTCCTTGATCATGGCCTCGGCCAGGTCCGGCACCACCTCCCAGACAATCCGCTCGATGGTCTCACGGGATGCGGCCAGAATGGCGGACTTCAGTTGTTCTTCAGTGAGGGCGATGGGGGCTGTCGGCGCCACCGCATCAGCGGCCTCAAGGGCGTCGAACACAGGAACCGGCGGAACGGCAACCTGAGGCGGCGTCTCGGCAATCTGTTCGGCAACCGGCTCCACCGCTGCCGTCGGTTCAAAGGCGTCAGGATTGAAGGAAGGCTCCGGCTCGGGAACCGCCCCGGCAGCAACCGCCTCCTCCACCAACGGCGACGGTGCAACGGCGATCTCCTCGCGGAACTCAAAGGTCTGCTCCTCAACCGGCACCCACGAGGAACCGATAGAATTCTCTTCCGGTACCGCAGGTACCACCGACGAATCGTCCTGCATCAGGGCCATCACATCCGGCTGCAGGTCGTCGGCAGCAAAAGTGGCTGCCTGCTCCTGCTGCTCGAACGGGGCGGCAGGTGTCGGTTCCGGCGTAAAGGCCCCCCACGGGTCGTCAGGACTGCGCAGCGGTTCCTCAGCAACAGGGGATGGCGCTGTTTCTGCTTCAGGCGCTGCAAAAGGGGTGGATTCGGGGGCAAAAACCGGTGTTTGTTCAAAGGACGGTACCGGCTCAAAGGCAGCTGTCAGTTCCGGTGACTCTTCGGTTGCGGCCACGGCATCAAAGGCGGTTGACTCAAAGGCAAACGGTTCTTCAGCAGAAACCGCAGGTTCCGGCTCCGAGACCGATGTTGCTGTCGCCATCGGCGCTGCACCGCTTGCCCGTTTCTGCCCCAGTTTAAACAGCTCCTGCACCTTGGCAACGATTTGTTGGGACTCGAACGGCTTGACAATATGGTCGTCAGCCCCGCACCGACGCGCCTTCTCTTCATCAAACGGCTCAAAGGAACCGGTTAACAGCAGCACCGGCTTGGCAGCCAAGGCCGGGTCGTTACGGATCGTCTCACAGACCTCATAGCCGTTCATACCGGGCATCAGCGCATCAATCAGCAACACATCCGGTAAGATCTCCCGGGCCTTTTGGACCGCAGCATTGCCGTTGTCGACAATGGTGAGAGAGTACTCATCCGACCCGAAGATGATGCCGATCACTTTCTGGATGGTAATGCTGTCATCGGCTACAAGTAGTGAGATGCCGGCCATCGAACCCTCCCATGCAGATCTGCTGATGATAAAAGGTGAAAAACACTAACATAGCGCCCCGGTAGTGTCAAGGATGCGGCGTTTGCGGCAGTTGCACCATAAATCGCTGCCCATGACCTGCAAACAGGGCTGCTGCAAGGGTCGCCACATCGCTGCGCAGTTTGTTGAAACTGCGTTTGTTGTGGTAATTCAGACGGGTGGTCAGCAGGATCACGTATAGATCGGCCTCAGGATCGATCCAGACCGAGGTGCCGCTGTAGCCGGTGTGGCCGAATGAGGCATGGGAAAACAGACGCCCCTTTGCCGAGGAATAGGGCGACTCCCGGTCCCACCCCAAGCCGCGTACAATCCGCCCGCCATGCAGATAGTAGGGGGCCGTCATCTGGCTGACCGCCTGGGCCGAGAGAATTCGACGCCCCTCGAGCTCACCATGATTCAGCAGCATCCGCACAAAACGCCCCAGGTCGTCTGCGGTACTGAACAGCCCGGCATGGCCGGCCACCCCTCCCAGCAGACGTGCGTTGTCGTCCTGCACTACACCGCGCAGGACTCCGTGGCGTCCCCCCAGGGTTGCAGCAGTGTTGCCGGAAGAAGCGGGATTAAAGCCGGTCTGCAGCATACCGAGGGGTTGATAGAACTGCTCCCGGCAGTACTGATCAAGCCCCATGGCAGAGACCCGTCGCACCAGATTACCCAGCAGGATAAAGTTGATGTCGGCGTAGAGGAAGCGGGTACCGGGTTGGACCGCACCGGCCCTGGCAGCAGCACGACCGATTGCGCTCTCAAGCGGTGCAGCCGGGTCCAGCATGCCGTCGTTGAGGCCGGAGGTGTGGGTCAGGAGGTGCAGGACCGTAATGGCACTCCCTTTGAACTCGGGAAACCAGCGGGAAAGGGGATCCATGAGCGACAGGCTCCCCTGATCGATCAGCCGCACCACTGCCGGGGTGGCGGCAAAGACCTTGGTCAGCGAGGCAACGTCAAAGACCGCGTCAACCGTAAGCGGCGGGGCACCCGGTTCAAAACCGGCCTTACCCACGGCGGTGGTGTACAAGGCACCATGCCGGTTACCCACCTGCACCACGGCGCCGCTGATCAACTCACGGCGGATGGCGTGCTGCAGCAAGGTATCCAAGGCTGCCGACTTGCCCGCCTCCTGGATCAGGTCGAGGGGCTCAAGGGAAGAGGCCTGCACCGGCAACAACCAGCAGGTCCAGAGCAGCAACAGCGCTGCCGGCAGCACCTTCAGCAGGCGCAGCACGGTATCAGGTACGGTAATCGGCATTGATGGAGACATACTCGTGGGTGAGATCACAGGTATAGACCGTAGAAACGCCACGGCCGACGCCCAGGTCGACCGTCACCGTAAACTCCTTGCCGCGCAGCACCTCGGTACCGCGAGCCTCTGCATCGCCGCCGGCAAAGATACCGTCACGGGCCATGCAGACATCGTTAAACCAGAGCGCCAGCCGGTCCGGGTCCAGTTCTGCGCCGGAATACCCCACCGCGGCAAAGATCCGGCCCCAGTTGGCATCCTGACCGCAGAAGGCGGTCTTGACCAGACTGGAGTTGGCCACCGCCAGGGCCGCCTTTTTGGCGTCAGCATCTGAGGCGGCGCCGGTGATCCTGATCTCCACAAATTTAGTGGCCCCTTCCCCGTCCTTCACGATCTGCTTGGCCAGGTCCAACAGCACCTCATCCAGCAGGCGGCAAAAGGCCTCTGCCTCAGGAGTGCCTTCGGCAATCACCGCGGTCCCGGCAGCACCGTTGGCCATCAGCAGACAGGTGTCGTTGGTGGAGGTATCGCCGTCCACAGTGACGGCGTTAAAGGATCGATCCACCGCTGCTTTGAAGCAGGAATCCAGCAACTGCGGCTCAACCGCTGCATCGGTCAGCACACAGGAGAGCATGGTGGCCATATTGGGCATGATCATGCCGGCCCCCTTGGCAACACCGACCACGGTATAGCTGACGCCGTTGACCGAACCGGTACGGATAGCCGTCTTGGGAAAGGTGTCGGTGGTCATGATGGCCGCAGCCAGGTCATCCAGGGTGGCGCTGCCCACGCCGGTAAGCAGGCCGGGAATAGCGGCAGTCAGACGATCCATCGGCAGCGGCACCCCGATCACGCCGGTGGAGCAGACCTGCACCAGCTCTTCAGCGATCCCCAACCCTGCTGCCACCAGGCGGGTGGTCTCCCGTGCATCCCACATCCCTTGGTCGCCGGTACAGGCGTTGGCATTGCCGCTGTTCACCACCAGGGCCTGTGCCCGGCCGCAGGCGATCCGCTCGGCAGACAGCAGCACCGGCGCCGCCTTCACCTTGTTGGTGGTAAAGACCGCTGCAGCAACCGCCGGTGTCTCTGAATAAATCAGGGCCAGGTCCTTGCGCCCCGGCTTCTTGATGGCTGCTTCTACAACCGAAAACTGAAAACCTTTCAGAGACATACGCGACCTCCCACAACACGTTCAAGGAGCGATGATTTTTTCGCAAGATCAAGGCTGTCAAGGGAGTGCGCGGAGGCGTACCGTGCAGTACGCCGTACAAGCACGACCGACGACCTAC
>Ga0067045_1004536_pt1 | contig 10117 bp, 8 predicted proteins | sample TerdegcTABiofilm_FD_59184 | JGI IMG/M metagenome (GOLD analysis project Ga0067045, IMG submission 59184) | Combined Assembly of (Gp0054472, Gp0054536) Wastewater bioreactor microbial communities from Singapore -Terephthalate degrading... | reverse complement strand
CATGTAAAGTTTTCCATCTTTTTCCCTCCTGTGACCCAAAGAGGACGCTGCTCTACACTGAATATTTGGCCGAAGATTTGCTTCTGGATCTACCCTACCCAAGATACTCCGACACTACTTCAGGGGGGCCGACAAGCGCTTGTTCGGCGAAATATCCAGATTGATAGTTTCGTTGCTAACAGAGTTTTTCTCCCTGGCAGCCGGACAAGAACTGCTTTGCGCCTGCGTAGTAAGCTGCCAGTCTTTTGGCGAGTTTGCCCGGTTTCATCCCCATTGGAATTAAGCGCACGTTCACCTCCAGAGTTGGCACGGGTGTCGGTAAAAAAGTTGGAGTCTATGCGGAACCTGATACCCTACCCAAATCTGGAACGGTATGCTGAAAGATTTTTGAAGTGTGCCATGAACATAGGTTGACGCCAGGCGGAGACTGGATTTACAATTTTCCTATGTCGGCATTGCCGCAAAATTCCCGAAATGACAGTTCCTATAAGTTATAGACTCACCTACTATAGCGACTAATCCATCTCCCCAACCAAGAACCAGAAGGGCTGTACCAGGATGCGAGAACTAAAAGCAGGAGGGAAATGGGAAAATAAATCGTGCTGTAATTATGTCAGGATTCTTCGTTTTTCATTCCTTTAAAGGCATCAGCTGTAATACTGATCCAGTTCAAAATAATGAATACGGCGGGTCCAATACTTGCGATGATAGGATTTTCTATTAAAAATGACAAAATCAGGCCTATAAGGTCTTTACCCTGAATACTACTCATAATAATTTCTCATATCGCCAAATTATTTTATATAGGCAAGACCGAGCTGTACTAAAATAAAAAAAATCCCTTGAATTGCAATATAACCCTCTAACATAATTGACTTTTCTTCTCGCCTAAACAGCCAAGTCGGCAAAGCAAATATGTAAGATATTAAAAACCAGGCGACATAATTTTTGAAGGGAACCTGTACCGCTTCCCAGGTCCAATAATCGAGCCTGATGGCCAGGGGCTCTAAAATAACATCAAAAAGAACACAAAAAAGGGAAACTACCAGAGCCCCCAGAGCCGGGTATGTAATCCGAAGATTTTTTCTCACAAAACGGGAAATACCTAAAACAACCAGAGCCCAGTTAAAGCCGATGATTAGAGGTACACCCCAGAGGTGTCTTCCCAGCACCGGACCATACTGATAGGCTCCAAAGATGAGCCCCGTAGCAACACCGATCACTTCTAGAGCAAAGGTGATCAAAAAGGTTGGTATGACCCATAGAAGGAGAACCCAGCCCTGCTCCTTTATGGTGACCGCCAAGGCGATAAGGCCGAACAGCAACAGCAGATAGGGGGTAAGATAGAGCATCAGAGTACGGGTCTGAGGCAAAAGGTGTCCTATAAAACCTGCAAAAAAAAATATCCCAAGATTTATGAGATAGACTATTTCAGCATTTTGGAACAGTGTCTTTTTAAATCTCATAGGAATGCTCCTGCAAAAAGGTTCACAATAAACTGAAGAATAATACGGGCCTTGCTGAGTTTAACCTTTCGTTGAAACACCACCAAGGGGTCTTTCTCTATTGTTTTTGCGGTCCACCAGTACATGTCTGCTGCAGTTTTAATAGGCAACCGGTACCAGTAGGGAATGCACCGGTAACCCGAAACCGCACCAACCTGCCACTGGCGGTACCGACTAAGGTGTCCCATCATCCAATGGGAAAACCGTTCCGGATGGGAAGCTGCCCATTGAGGATCGATAATGTCTTCCATCTCCGCTTCTATAGGCAAGCGGCGGCGGCCTAAACTGCGATCCTCCGCCACATCCTGTATAAAATTGATGTACTGCATTGCCCGTCCAAGCAGCCGGGCCGCTTCATAGGCCGTTACTGGCAAATCCATACAGCGGCTCATGAAAAGACCGATCACCTCCGCAGAACCGTACATGTAGACCAGGCATTCTTCCAGGCTATCGTAACGGTTTTTTCTCAGGTCCGCTTCCATGGCATCTAAAAATGGTACTATCCAGGCAGAAGATCAAAGTGAATGCTCCGGCCCAGTTCTGCGAAGGCATCGATGAACGCCCGGTCTTCTGCCAAAGGCAGATCTTTTACAGGATGCCGGGGTTCTAAACCTATGGCTTCTTCTGCATAGGAGCAAAACCGTTAAAAACCATCTTGGTCCTGTGGCTGAGCATCCACAATATCGTCAGCCCTGCGCGTACAAAGGCATAGAGGGTAAACACCCGTTCTTGGACCTGTTTTGGAAAAAAAAGCTTGAATTAAAATAGGTATTACTACCCTTTTGAAAAATTGTCCGCTGAAAGGCCCTCAGTTCACTGGAACTGATAGAGCCCATGGGCTCTGTTGGTTCTTCCACCTATGCATTCCCCTTTAAATAATTTGTTACAATGGGGGCTACCACTTGAGATGCAATAAAGGTCATAGGGATACCCACACCGGGATGGGTATACTGACCTGCAAAAAAGAGTCCCTTTATCTTTTTGCTCCGCATGGAAGGCCTGAACACTGCGGTTTGCCATAGGGTATGGGCCATGCCCAATGCGGTACCCTTAAAGGCATGATAGGAATCAGCGAAGTCCCGCTGAGAGAAGATCCGCCCTACCTGAATGTAGGGCCTTATTGAAATACCTAGCCGCTGTTCCACATGGGCTAAAGACTTTTCATAGTAGGTCCTACGAACCTCATCCGTATCGGCTAGACCCGGCGCGGTTGGCACCAGAAGGAAGAGGTTTTCCTTACCCTGTGGAGCCGCCCTACTATCGGTTTTTGAGGCCGCTGAAAGATAAAAACAAGGGTTGTCAGGCCATTGGGGGGTTTTAAAAATACTGTCAAAATGGGCATTCCAGTTGCGGGAAAAGTAAAGATTATGATGGGCTATCTCTGGCACTTCCCGGTTTAGACCCAGGTAGGCAATGAACATACTGGGGGCGAGGACCGCCTTATCCCAATAGGTTCGGCTGTAATTGGCGTCTTTGGGATCTAAAAGGTCTCGATCTGCATGGGCATAGTCGCCGCACATCACCACAGCATCGGCAGTATATTCCTGAGACTGCCCATGCTTCTTGGCACGGATGGTAGAAAGCCGGCCCTTTTTTTCATCAATATGTTCGACCTCCGTTCCATATTCTATACTCACACCTAGTTCATTGCAGAGTTTCACCAGCCCTTCTACAATGGCATACATTCCCCCCTGGGGGAAATAGACCCCATCAGATAGGTCTAGATAGGAGATAAGTGAATAGAAGGCCGGGGCATTCGAGGGGCTTGCGCCGAGGAACACCATGGCATATTCCAATATTTGACGAGCCCTGACATCGGTAAAAAAACGCCGTACATAGAGGTCGAGGGATTGAAACACATTAAGCCTAAGGCCTTCGGTCATGAGCCGCCAGTTAAGGAACTGGAATATATGCCGATACTCCCGATAGAGAAAGTCATCCATAGCCGTATTGTATTTATAGCGGGAATTGGCCACATATTCCTCTATCTTTTTGCCAGCACCAGCTTCGAAGCCTTCGAATACCCTTTTGGTAGCTTCGAAATCGCTGGTAATGGTTACCGGATCCTGTCCTTCAAAGAACACTTTATAATGGGTTTTAAGCTTGTTCAGCCCATAATAGTGCTCCCGTTCTTTGCCAAAGAGGCGGAAAAAGCTATCGAAGACTTCGGGCATGAGGTACCAAGAAGGCCCCATATCAAAGGCAAAACCATCTTTTTCCCAAAGTCTGGCCCGGCCTCCTGGGGAATCGCATTTTTCTAGAATGGTAACTTGAGCTCCTTCTTTTGCAAGCAAAGCGGCTGTAGCGAGGCCTGCAAAGCCCGATCCAATAACAAGGGCCTGTTTTTTCATTATCTTTTTCCCGTTTTTATGAATAGCACTAGGGGACTATCCCAATGCAGACCTATTTCAATCAACATATTTGAGCCTTTTGCGTTGCTTGCAAGAGATAATAAAGAATGAACTTAGAAACACCCATAAAAATAGTTTACCCCAAAAAAAGGAGGACACCCCATGGCCAGTATAGCACAAAAAGACCTGTTTAGATAGGAAGAGATAGAAGAATTAGGCGATGTACACCGGCTTCAGATAGTTTTAGAGAATCTTCCGGATGAGCTGTCGATGGAGCAGTTAGAGCGGGAGCGGGGAGCGGGACGAGATGAGTACCCGATCCGTGCGATCTGGAACCATCTGGTGGCGGGGGCGGTGTTTGGGCATCCGAGTGTGGCTTAACTACCTCTCCACTAAACCGGGGCAGGTCCAATTATACAGAATATCCTTCTGATTCAAGCAGAGCTATTGCTTCAGCAGCGGTATATGTTTTTTTCCTCTCCCACCGCATCTTCATAGTCGACTATTTCAGAATCAAGAGCATTCCTCAGTACTTGTTCTTTCGCTGTAAGTACGACTAAATAATCCAATAATTTTGCTAGTATTTTATTTTCCTTTTGTCAGAAAAAATGCTAACATTGTTATCTCAAGTGAACAAACATGTCCTTTTGTTATTTCCCGCACACAGAAATCAAATGGTTTTATTGCGGATGCATGATCGTTTCTCTTGGCCAGCATATCGATAATTATATTAAGATCAAATAATACTTTTTTCATAAAATATATTTCTCATTTCTTTCTTATCGGGAATTACTTCCTTCTCTATTATTCCATATAGCTCTTCTGCTTCTTTCGATAGATACTGCCTATCGTTTGTCTCTTTTAATCTTTTAAAATATTTCTCTACAATTGTTGAGATAGACTGTCGAGTTTTTTCCACGTATTTGTGTGCGAAATTTAACGTTAATTTTTTGTTCATAGGTACCTCTACGTATAAAATATTATTATGTAATTTACAAATACTATCCCGATAGGTGAAACTTGCGGTTTGCTCGTCTTTCCCCTATATACAATATTCAATGTATCCAATAGTATATTGTTGCCCATAATGCTTCATGCCATATGGCAACAAGCCCTTTTGAATCTAAGTATTTCAGATGAAGGGTCCACAAGCTCATTGGTTTTACTCTGTGTCAACGGAACGTACTATACCTAGTTAGATATAAATAGTATAGTCTATATATGCAATATCGAACTTTTCCAACCATACCTGAGTTACCTGTATCTGCCCTGGGGATGGGAATGATGCGATTGCCCGTTGTCGGGAACAATCAAGAAAAAATTGATACAGAGGCAGCAGAAGCGGTTTTTTGTGCTGCGATCGAAGAAGGAGTCAATTACATTGACACCGCGTATCCCTACCACGGAGGGACAAGCGAACCGTTTACAGGAACCATTATTAAGAAACACAACCTGCGGAAAAAAATATCTCTCGCAACGAAGTGCCCTGTGTGGCTTGTGCAAAACGAGTCGGATTGGGATCGCCTGCTTTCAGAGCAGCTTCAGCGGCTTCAAACGGATTTTATTGATTTCTATCTGTTCCATGGATTAAACGATGAACGCTGGAATACTATTTTAACCCTCAAGGGAATCGAATTTGCCGAGAAAGCAAAGCAAGAGGGGAAGATCCGGCATATTGGTTTTTCGTTCCATGCCCCGCTTCCCATCTTTAAGAAGATACTGGACGGGTACGATCGATGGGAATTCTGCCAGGTCCAATTTAACTATTTTGATACCGATTATCAGGCGGGACTGGAAGGGATTCAGTATGCAGGGAAGAAAGGAGTCGGGGTTATTGTGATGGAACCGCTCCGGGGAGGGACGCTAGCCACCTTGCCCGAGCCTGCGATTCAATTATTTGAGAAAACGGGGTATAGGCGTACTCCGGCGGATTGGGCTTTACGGTACGTATTAAATAGACCCGAAGTTGTGCTTGCCCTTTCCGGTATGAATGCCGTATCCCAGGTTCGGGAGAATGCACGAGTGGCAAGGGAGACTAGGGTAAATAGTCTGACAGAAGAGGAATACACAGCCTACCGAGAAGTTGCCGAGTATTTCCGGAAGAAGACGCCTATACCCTGTACAGCCTGTAGTTATTGTATGCCCTGCCCCAACGGTGTAGCCATTCCGGACGTGTTTTCTCTCTACAATGGGGCGGTAGCTTTCAATATTAAAGAACAAAATAGAGAACGGTATAGGAAATTCTATCAGAGTGCACAGAAGGGGGGCGATTCGTGTATTGCCTGCGGTACCTGTCTTTCGAAATGTCCCCAGTCTATTGATATTATAGACGCATTGGCCAAGGCAGATGCCTATTTTGCCTAGTCGTCTGTGTGAGATACCTATACTGGACGTTCCGAGTTTACTCCGTATTCCCTTATCTTCTTTATGAGGGTTTTCCGGGTTATGCCAAGTTGTCGAGCAGCCTGTGAGTGATTTCCTCTGCACGCTTCGAGCACCTCACAGATCCGTATCCGTTCATAGTAGGCGGCTGCTGCTGAAGAGAGCTCCTTGAGGGAGTGAAACCTCTTTGCATCAAAGCCTGTCTCCAGGAAGGGGGCACTGGCAAAGGCCCCTGAGTTTACGGCTGCCAGGTCGATTACAGGGCTCCGAGAAAGAAGGACAGCCTGATTTAAAAAATTCTGTAGTTCACGGACATTCCCGGGCCAATCGTACGTACAGAACAGAGCCTCTACCGCGGGGCTAAGCCCAACGATGTTTTTTCTGTATAGCTCAGCATACTTTTTCAAGAAAAAACGGGCGAGGAGAGGGATGTCGGAACGGCGGTTCCGTAAAGCGGGGAGACGAAGTTCGACAATATTGATGCGATAGTAAAGATCGCTTCGGAATTCCCCACGCTTGATGAGTTCCTGGAGATTTTTGTTTGTTGCAGCTATTACCCGGATATCTACAGAAATTCGTTTTGTTCCCCCCACGCGCTCAAAGGCACTTTCTTCCAGTACCCGAAGAAGCTTGGCCTGCACATTCAAGGCCATATCCCCTATTTCATCAAGGAATAGGGTTCCTTTATGGGCAAGCTCGAATTTCCCCAGTCTCCGCTCTAATGCTCCGGTGAAAGCACCCCGTTCATGCCCGAAAAGTTCACTTAGTAGAAGACTTTCTGAGAGGGATGCGCAGTTAATTCCTACGAAGGGGCCATCTTTACGGTTGCTGGTGAAATGAATATATCGGGCGAGAACTTCTTTTCCGGTGCCGCTTTCACCTTCTATCAGTATCGACGCAGAAGAATTTTTTACCTGATCTGCCCGGGCAATGATAGAGAGGAATTCAGGATCCTGGGTAACCAGATCGTAACCATATACCCGGTTTAGAAGTTCATGTTTAAGAAATGTATTGTCCTTTTTAAGCTGGACAAACTCAAGATTCTTTCGGATGATTGCTAGAAGGGCTGCATTTTCGATAGGCTTTAAAATATAATCTGCAGCACCCCGCTTCATCGATTCGATGGCAGATTCTATGCTTCCGTATCCGGTAATCATAATTACAAGAATATCCGGCTCATTCTTTTTTAGCGCTTCAAGGAGTTCTATCCCGTTTTCTCCACCCTTTAAGCGTATATCGATAATGGCTATATCAATGCTGATCTTTTCTGAAATAGAGAGAGCCTCTGCACAGGTATCCACAGCGGTAACAGAAAACCCTTCTTTTGTGAATAAATGCAAGAGCCCATGGCGTATTCCTTCCTCGTCATCCACAATAAGGATGGAGTGTGCGGGACTTTGATTCATGCTCTTTTTATCCCATAGCCGCTGGTACTGTTACCCGCATCCGCGTTCCTCTCCCCGGGGTGCTCTCTGCAAAAATCGTTCCCTGATACTTTGTTACCAGACCATATACTACGGAGAGCCCCAGGCCTGTGTTTCCATTTTCTACCTTTGTGGTAAAAAAGGGATCGAAAATCCGGGAAAGAATCTCGGGCCGTATACCCGGGCCTGTATCTTCCACAATCATCTCAATGCTCCCTTTTTCGGGTATAAAATGGGTTTGGATACCTATTGTACCCTCCCCATCTAGGGCTTGTAAAGAATTCTTGATTAGATTGATGAGAATCTGCTTCAATTCATCCTCTCCGATAAGGGCAAGGGGTAGATTCTCTTGAAGATCAGTTTCGATCTTGATTTTTCCTGAATTTTTCACTGCATACCGGATCAATTGGACAGTTTCTGTTATTGCCGCATTTATCTGGACCCCCCGATCCTCGCTCCCGCGGAATGAAGAAAAATCAAGGAGCTTCCGTATGATCCTTGCTATCCGTTTTGCCTCCTGTTCGATCAGTTTTAGTTCCGCAAGGGTATCAGATTTTGTTTCATCCGCTATGAGATTCTGCACATTGGTTAAAATTGAGCTTAAGGGATTATTGATTTCATGCGCAACACCTGCGGAAAGCATGCTCGTATTGGCCAGCTTTTCAGCTAGAAAAATCTTTTCTTCATATGCGATCTTTTCGCCTACATCTTCTATCACGACAATGCAGTGCAGTCTTTCAGTCTCTGGTTTCGAGGCTTCGCGTAACGGATAAAACTTAATATCATACGTTTGTCCAGATGGAGTTCTATGGGTCTGAGAATTAAACGGCATTTCATTATGTAGAATTTTTCTAATTCCTTGTTTTACCGCTTCGTCGAATAATTCGATCGATAGATCTTCCACTCGCTTCCCAATAACCGAATCAGGAGAAATAGAAAAATACTCAGCAAAAGAGTAATTGACTTTCTCTACGGTGAATTGAGAGTTGATTACGACGATAGATTCCCGAATAGAGTTAAATATTTTATCATTGTACTCTGAGATCCTTACGATTTCGGCTATATACGCATCGAGAGCCGCGTTGTCTTCTAAGAGTTTTTTAGCCATCTCATTAAAGCCCTGGAGGAGTTCGCCAATTTCTCCCTTTGAAGCATTTTGAACCATCACATCGCGTTCCCCTGATTTTATTTTAACCATCGAATCTCGAAGCTGTCGGATAGGCAAGGTAATTGTGTCCGTAAGAATAAAGCTGATGACGATGGTTCCAAAAGCAATAAAGAGAGTTAAACTTAAAATTGCAGTATTAATTGAAGAAAGCTGTTCCCGGAATTCAGAGCGTGAAAGAAAAACAGAGAGGTACAACGTGTCCTCATGCTCTACCATATTTCTTGCATCTATCACCCGGACTAAACCGGACTTTTGCACAAGAACAGAAAATGGGACTCCATCCTGTTCGAGTTCAGGGATCATTTCATATGCGCTGAAAAGTTTGTTGCTGTTGAGCCAGGCAAATAACTTATCAGACTTCAGAGTACCAATGCTAAAGGATTCTCCTACCGAAGCAAGACATTTAACCCGGGGGTTAAAGGTAAGTTGCCGGCAGAGATTCTCATCTACCTGCTTTAAAAGGAAGATATCGAGATATTTATCATCGGCTTTTACACGTACGGTTCCTGTGAAGTATAAGGTGCCGGATAGAAGAACCATCTCAATATAGGGATGATCTTTTCTGCATGTAAAAAACCTTTCGTCCGGGGAGGAGAGGTTATTCTCTCGCAGAATCAGTAGTTTTGAATAGGAAGAGCCTCTGCTTTTAATGATCATCCATTCAGCACCGGTCTGTGATCCCAATCGCATCAACAGGCTGATGAGGTTTTCGTTCAAAGAAATAGAAGTCTGGGAATGGATGGTTGTTTTTAGTTCCTTATTTGAATTTAAATCTACGACTTGCTTCCAAAGAGCGCGTTTCCACGCGTTAAAATTATCAAATACAGTAAGTCCTTCTATGGAAAGCTCCCGCCAACCATTTTCTGATTGNGCTTGTTCCACACTGTGTCCTACAAAAATTATAGTGAGTANAGCCTGGAGCATGATGAGGCTAATAAAGGATAGGAGCGTTCTCCTGAAAAGCATAGATAAAAACCTGCGGCAAGCCTACTTCTTTACTTCCTCTGCTCCGACAATGAGGCTCACCACATCATCCGGATTCACGTCCTTTACAAGTCGTTCACCGGCTTTGATCCCCCGTCTCATTACCACAATCCGATCTGCAACCTCGAATACGTCATGCATCTGGTGGCTGATGATAATAATACCGATTCCATGACTTTTCAATGACTTTACCAGGGAAAGAACCTTTCTTTGCTCTGCAATGCCCAGGGCTGCGGTTGGTTCATCCATAATAAGAACCTTCGCATCCCAGTAAATGGATCGAGAAATTGCCACTGCCTGCCG
>Ga0067045_1002155_pt1 | contig 10120 bp, 8 predicted proteins | sample TerdegcTABiofilm_FD_59184 | JGI IMG/M metagenome (GOLD analysis project Ga0067045, IMG submission 59184) | Combined Assembly of (Gp0054472, Gp0054536) Wastewater bioreactor microbial communities from Singapore -Terephthalate degrading... | reverse complement strand
CGCAAAGTCGGTGAACCGGACTACAGGGGCAAAGCCCAGGGACTTCGGATCTCCTCGAGCTCCCGGAAGGCGAACCGCTTTTCCCGGAACAGGAAAAGGCAGGCGTCCACGACGTTCTCGTCGAAGAGGGCACCCCTGCCGGCCTCGATCTCCTCCAGCGCCCGGTCGACTCCGAGAGCTGGCCGGTAGGGCCGGTGAGAAGCCATCGCCTCAACGACGTCTGCCACCGCCAGGATCCGGGCCTCCCTGAGGATGGCCTCCCCGGCCAGGCCGTCCGGGTAGCCGCTGCCGTCCATGCGCTCGTGGTGCTGCCGAACGATCTCGGCCAGCGGCCACGGGAGGTCGATCGAACCCAGGATCGAGGCTCCCGCCTCGGGGTGGACCCGGATCAGGTCGAACTCCAGGGGAGTCAGTTTCCCCGGCTTGCTCAGGATCTCCGACGGGATCGCGATCTTCCCGATGTCGTGCACCAAGGACGCCAGGACGACGCCCTCGACGAACCGCTCCCCCTGCCCCATTTCCCGGGCGATTGCCCCTGCAAGCTGGGCGACTTTCCGCTGGTGCCCCGCCGTGTAGGGATCACGGGCCTCCGCCGTGGAAGAGAGGACCTCCACCGTTTGCTTCCAGGCACGGTCCATCCGCTGGAGGCTTCGCTTCAGGTCTTCCCGGTTCGCCAGGAGGGCCCTTTCGGCCGCCTTGCGGGCCGAGATGTCCCGGTAGATCGCGTAGACTCCCAGCTGCCCCTCTTCCGAAAGGATCGGCACTCCGAGGAAGGAAACGTCCAGGAGACTCCCGTCCTTCCTCCGACGGACCCCCTCGAAGAAAACCTTCTCCCCGCAGTCTGCGCGCCGGGTGAAGGTCTCAGCCTCGGTCCGTGATTCTTCCGGGACGATCAGGTCATCCACTTCACACCCCACCAGTTCCTCCCTGGCGTAACCGAACAGTTCCACGAACATCCGGTTGGCCCTCTGGATCCGCCCGTTCCTGTCCGTCACGATGATTCCCTCCGGGGCGTTTTCGTAGAGCTGCTCCAGGAAAGCCTTTTCCTTCGCCAGGGCGGTTTCGGCGGCCTTGCGGTCCCGGATGTCCCGGTAGAGGAAATATTCCCCGATCTTGCCTCCCTCGCTGAAGACCGGGACGCCCTGGGCCTGAACGTCGATTCGCTTTCCGTCCTTCGCCGTCCGCACTGTCTCGAACGAAGTGGGCAACCCCCTTCTTGCACGGTCGGTAATGCGGGAGGCCTCCTCCTTCCGGTCGGCAGGAACGAGGAGATCGTCCAGGTGCCTTCCCCTGCACTCTTCGCCGGTAAAGCCGAACAACTCGAAAAAGGGTCGATTGACCCTCACCACCATCCCTTCTGCATCCAGGAAGGCGATGGCTTCCGGTGAATTTTGAAAGAGGTTCTCGAGGGTGTCCTTCTGGACCCGGAGCGCTTCCCGGCTCTTCAGGAGCTGGCGGGCAAGCCGCACCGCCTTTTTCCGGAAAAGGAAGGCCGCGAGGTTCGCCCCTGCGGAGCGGCGAACCTGAGCTCGACGGGGGAAATCACGATAGGGGTGCGCGTCACGTGGAAACGGCCCTGGTTGGCCTGTCCGTAGGAACGGCTGACCAGGCCCACTGGGGCTTTCCCGGACTCCAGTGCCCGGAATACGTCCGGGTAGTCGTCCACTTCCAGGGCTTCGAATCCGATTCCAAATCGACCGGCGAGGTCCCTGAACGACCGGGCATAGGTATCCCCCCGGACCATGGCCACCCGTTCCCCGTCCAGGTCCAGCAGGGAGTCGAAGCGGCTTCCCCTGGACTGGTAGAAGATGCCGTAATTGGAGAGAACGGTTTCCCGGTTGAAGGAGTAGAGGCCTTCCCTTTCCGGGGTGACGGCCACCCCGGCCATCAGGTCGACCTCTCCGTTTTCCAGCCGCTTCAGCCCTTCAAGGAAGGTGCCGAAAACCGGCTCGATCGTCCACTCCTCTTTCCTGGCTATCGTGGCGAGGACGTCGGCGAAAAGCCCCTGCAGGCTTCCCGAGGCATCCCGGAAAATGACGGGAGGGTTGTCGTAAACGGCCACGCGGACCGTCTGCTCTGCCGCCGCACCCGGCGGGGAAAAAAGCCGGAAAAGAACCGCCGTGACGAACGAAAGGAGAAAGGCGCCGAAGAGCGTTTCGCGCTTCAAGGGCTCGACCTCCGCCATCGGATTCGAAGGGATTTTCGAACGCTTTCTCCAACTTTAGCACGCTTTCGCCTTCAGCGGTACAGGTTTTGAAGAAAACTCTTCAACCCTTCCAGGGAAGCTTGAAGATCACCTTCCGGACCCGGCGGGCCTCGCCTTCCTCCGGCGAAAGCATGGCCTTGTGGGCATCGTTCGGGGCGAAGAAAGCGAACCCGCCGGGCTGGACCTTCATGAAATTCCCGGTCCCGGAAAGGACCTGGCAATCGTTTTCTTCGTCGTACTCCCCCTTGGGAGCCATCGCCGAAAGCGGGGCGAACCCCATGACCTCCTCTCCCGAGAGGACGACCTGGAGATCGGCGAAACGCCGGTGGGCCTCCCACTCCTCGCATCCTTCCGGGACCGTCGTCCCTTCCGCCACGATCGCCACCGCCCCGGTTCCTTCCAGCGGATACCGCCCGGGTTCAAGGGTATCCGCTCCGCCTTTCTCCAACCAGGCCAGGGCTTCTTCGACCCCCTCCGCGGGAACGCGGTAATGCCGGAATTCTTCGATCCTGCCCGTGATCATCCTGACCCCGCCCTTCCTTTCCGAAACTGAGTGTAGAATAGCCACCATGCGCAAGACCATTCTAGCGGACGCAACGATGCTCCTGGTCGCCTTCCTCTGGGGAGCCGGATACCCTGTGAGCGATTTCCTCCTCCAGGAAATGGGCCCCCTGTGGCTATCGGCGATCCGTCTCGGAATCGCCGCCCTGCTCATGTCGTTTTTCTTCCGGCAGCGCATCGCCGCCGTCGAGCGGCGCCTCCTCCTGCCGGCAGCCGGGGCGGGGTTCGTCATCGCCGTCCTCTTCCTCCTCCAGATTTTCGGCCTCCTTTTCACCACGCCGGGGAGACAGGCCTTCATCGCGGGGACCAACGTCGTCCTGGTGCCCCTTCTCTACAGCCTCCTCTACCGGAGGCGCCCCGCCCCGGAGGGCCTTGCCGCGGCACTGCTCTGCACCGCAGGCCTGATGGTGATGGCCTTCACCCCGGGGATGGCCTTCGGCAGGGGCGACGCCCTGTCCTGCCTCCTGGCGCTCTTCATCGCGCTGGACGTGATCGTCATCGGCCACCTCTGCCGCGTCATGGATCCCATGGCCCTGGCGGTCTTCCAGGTGGACACGGCGGCCCTGGTCCTCGTCGGAGCGGCACTCCTCTTCGAGCCCTTCCCCGAAACGGCCTTATCCCTGCCGGGATGGGGGGCCCTGGCCTACCTCGTCTTCGGCCTCACGCTGTTTGCCTTCTGGGCCCAGAACTCGGCCCAGAAATTCTGCGACGACACCCACGCGGGAATCCTTCTTTCCCTCGAAGGCCCCTTCGGCTATTTCCTTTCCGTCGCCTGGGGAAGGGAAACGCTGAACGGGCAGGTCCTGCTGGGCGGGAGCGTCATCCTGGCCGGCGTCCTCCTCTCGGTCTGGTCAGAAGCGGAAAGGCGAAAAAAGAAGCAAGAAAGAGATTTATGATTCAAATGACCATTTTCATAGGGTTATTTGGCATTGAATGGGCCTGATAGTCCTCCAGACTACCCTCGATGATTTGTCCTGATGAATCCTGACCAATATAATGAACCCGTTCCATAGCGATTTCATCGAACTCCGCGGGACGCCGGACGCTTACCGGCCCCGCGGTTTTCGCCAACTCAAGGAGGATTTCCAGATGGCAAAAACGGTAGGCATCGACTTGGGCACCACCAACTCCGTCGTGGCGGTCATGGAAGGCGGAACCCCCGTCGTCATCGCCAACGCTGAGGGGAGCCGCACCACCCCGTCCGTCGTGGCCTTCACGAAGGACGGCACCCGGCTCGTGGGGGCCATCGCCAAGCGGCAGGCGGTCATCAACCCCGAGGGAACCATCTTTTCCGCGAAACGCTTCATCGGCCGGAACTACAACGAGGTGGACTCGGAGATCAAGATCGTCCCCTACAAGGTCGTCCCGGGGCCGAACAACTCCGTCCGCTTCGAGGTGAACAACAAGACCTACGCGCCCGAGGAGATCAGCGCCCAGGTCCTGCGAAAGCTGGTGGACGACGCCAGCGCCTACCTCGGGGAAAAGGTCACCGACGCCGTCATCACCGTACCGGCCTATTTCAACGACGCCCAGCGCCAGGCCACCAAGGACGCCGGGCGCATCGCCGGCCTGAACGTCCTTCGCGTGATCAACGAGCCGACGGCGGCGGCACTGGCCTACGGGGCCGACAAGAAGAAGAACGAGACCGTCATGGTGTTCGACCTCGGGGGCGGGACCTTCGACGTTTCCATCCTGGACGTCGGCGAGGGCATCTGCGAAGTCCGCTCGACCTCGGGGGACACCCACCTGGGCGGCGACGACTTCGACAAGTGCGTCGTCGATTACATCGCCGAGGAGTTCAAGAAGAGCCACGGGATCGACCTGCGCAACGACCGCCAGGCCCTCCAGCGCCTCTACGAGGCCGCGGAGAAGGCCAAGTGCGAGCTTTCGTCCATGACCCAGACGGAGATCAACCTGCCCTTCATCACGGCGGACGCCAGCGGGCCCAAGCACCTGACCATGACCCTGACCCGGGCGAAGTTCGACCANCTGACCGCNCACCTCGTGGAGCGGTGCATGAACCCCGTTCGGCAGGCCCTGGCGGACGCNAAGCTGACCGAGAACGACATCGACGAGGTCATCCTCGTGGGCGGATCGACCCGCATCCCGGCGGTNCAGGAACTGGTCCGNCGGATGACCGGCGGGAAGAACCCCAACATGTCGGTGAACCCGGACGAGGTCGTGGCCGTCGGAGCTGCCGTCCAGGCCGCCATCATCAAGGGCGAGGTCAAGGACATCCTGCTTCTCGACGTGACGCCGCTTTCCCTTGGCGTCGAGACCCTGGGCGGCGTCATGACGAAAATCATCGAGCGGAACACCACGATCCCCTGCCGGCGGAGCGAGATCTTCTCCACCGCGGCGGACAACCAGCCGGCCGTCGACATCGTCGTCCTGCAGGGCGAGCGCGAGATGGCGCGGGACAACCGGAAGCTCGGGACCTTCAAGCTGGACGGCATCCGCCCGGCTCCCCGGGGGATCCCGCAGATCGAGGTGACTTTCGACATCGACGCAAACGGGATCCTGAACGTGTCCGCCAAGGACAAGGATACCGGCAAGGAACAGAAGATCACGATCTCCGGGTCCACCAACCTCGACAAGAGCGAGGTGGAACGGATGGTCCAGGAAGCGAAGGAGCACGCGGCGGAAGACAAGAGGCGCCGCGAGGAGGCCGACGCCAAAAACCAGCTCGAGTCGGCGGCGTACCAGGTCGAGAAGCTTCTCTCGGAACTGGGCGACAAGGTTCCCGTGCACGAAAAGGCCAGGGCCGACCAGGCCGTTTCGGACGCGAAATCGCTCCTGAAAGACGAGACAGCCGCGCTCGACCGGATCAAGTCCCTCACGAGCGACCTCCAGCAGGTGGCCCAGGGGCTGGCACAGGCCGCCAGCGCCCACCAGCAGGCCCCTGAGGGAGCCGCCCAGGGCGGTTCCTCGCAGGCGGCGGGCGACGACGTGATCGACGCCGACTTCAAGCAGAACTAGGCCCGCCGGGAAAAGTGCGGGATCGGTAAGCCCCTTTCGACGTGCCCCCTCCCCTGCGGCGGGGGCACGTCGGTTCCAGGGGGTCCCGAGCCGGAAGGGGGGAAATCCCATGGCCGTTACCTACAAGGACTATTACGCGGTTCTCGGCGTTCCGAGGACCGCAACCGAAGAGGAAATCCGCAAAGCCTTCCGAAAGAAGGCCCGAGAGCTCCACCCGGACGTCAACAAGTCCCCGGGAGCGGAAGAGCGGTACAAGGAACTGAACGAGGCCTACGAGGTCCTGAAGGATCCCGAAAAACGGAGAAAATACGACACCCTGGGGGCCAACTGGAAACAGGGGGAACCCTTTACCCCGCCTCCGGGCTGGGACGTCTCCGGAGTGCCCTTCGGCGAAGGCGCCGGCGGGTTCGATTTCAGCGATTTTTTCCGGACGATTTTCGGGGGGATGGGCGGTTTCCCGGGGGAAGAGCCCTTCCGAAGGACCGTCCGGCGCCCCCAGAAGGGACAGGACACCGAGGCCGAGATCGAGGTCTCCCTGGAGGAAGCGGCCCGCGGCACGACCCGGCATATCGCCCTTGAGACCCCCTCCGGCCGCCGGGAATACGACGTCACGATCCCCAGGGGGGTTTCCGAGGGGACGAAAATCCGGCTGGGGGGCCAGGGGGCGCCGGGCAGGGGCGGAGGCCCCGCAGGGGACCTGTACCTGAAAGTCCGGCTGAAGCACGATCCCCGTTTCACCGTGGACTGCCACAACCTGAAAACGACCCTGGACCTGGCTCCCTGGGAAGCGGCCCTGGGATGCGAAGTCCCGGTGCAGACGCTGGACGGGACCGTGACCCTGAGGGTTCCCCCGGGGATTTCCTCCGGGCAGGTGCTCCGGCTGAAGGACAAGGGGCTGCCGACCCGGGGCGGCTCCGTCGGAGACCTCCTGGTGACGGTCCGGATCGTCACCCCGAAAAACCTGACGGAGAAGGAACGGGAGCTNTGGAAGGCCCTGGCGGCCGCATCGGGTTTCAACCCGCGAAAAGGTTGACCNTCATTCACCAAGGTAGGTGATTTCTCATGGACATGAACCGANTGACGCAAAAATCGCAGGAAGCGCTAACCCAGGCCCAATCGATCGCCATCGGCTACGGGCAGACCGAGGTGGACGGCGAACACTTGCTGCTGGCACTCCTTCGACAGCCGGAGGGGCTCATCCCGCGGCTGCTCGATCGGATGGAAACGCCCGTGGACAGCTTGACGGCTGCCGTCGAACGCGAAATCGCCCGGCGCCCGCGGGTTTCGGGACCTGGACTGGAACCGGGCCGAATCGCCATCTCCGTTCGCCTCGGGCAGATCTTGGCCGCCGCGGAAGAGCGGGCCCGGCGCCTGAAAGACGAATACGTTTCGGTGGAGCACCTGTTCCTCGCCATCCTGGAAGAAGGCGCCCAGACCCCTGCNGGAAGGATCCTCCGGCAGGCCAATATCACNNCGGACCGGTTCCTGGAGGCCCTCACGGCCGTTCGGGGACACACGCGGGTAACCAGCGCGACCCCGGAGGGCACCTACGAGGCCCTTTCCAAGTACGGCCGGGACCTGGTCGCCATGGCCCGGGAAAACAAGCTTGACCCGGTCATCGGGCGGGACGAGGAGATTCGCCGGGTCATCCGGATCCTCTGCCGCAAGACCAAAAACAACCCGGTCCTCGTCGGCGAGCCGGGTGTCGGCAAGACCGCCATCGTGGAAGGCCTGGCGGCCCGCATCGTGCGCCAGGACGTCCCGGAAAACCTGAAGAACCGGTCGATCTTCGCCCTGGACATGGGAGCTCTCCTGGCGGGAGCGAAATTCAGGGGAGAGTTCGAGGAACGGCTCAAGGCAGTCCTGAACGAAGTCAAGGAAAGCCAGGGCCAGGTGATCCTGTTCATCGACGAGCTGCACACCATCGTCGGGGCCGGGAAGGCCGAGGGGGCCATCGACGCGGGCAACATGCTGAAGCCCATGCTTGCACGGGGCGAACTGCACTGCATCGGCGCCACCACCCTGGAGGAATACCGCAAGCACCTGGAAAAGGACGCCGCCCTGGAGCGGAGGTTCCAGCCGGTCCTGGTGGAGCCTCCTTCCGTGGAGGACACGATCTCGATCCTGAGGGGGCTCAAGGAGCGGTTCGAGGTCCATCACGGGGTCCGGATCCAGGACAACGCCCTCGTGGCCGCGGCCGTGCTCTCCAACCGGTACATCACCGACCGGTTCCTGCCCGACAAGGCCATCGACCTCGTGGACGAGGCCTGCGCGATGATCCGGACCGAGATCGACTCCATGCCCGCCGAGCTGGACGCGGCGCTCAGGCGCCTGCGCCAGCTGGAAATCGAGGAGGCGGCGCTGAAAAAGGAGACCGACCGGGCCAGCCTCGACCGGCTCGCGGAGCTTCAGAAGGAAATCCAGGAGCTGAGGACCGAGACGGACACCCTGAAAGCCCGCTACGAGGCCGAGAAGGTGGCGATCCAGAAGGTCCAGGCGCTGAGGGAACAGATCGAGAAAACCCGGCAGGAAGCGGAAAAGGCCGAACAGCAGTACGACCTGAACCGGGCCGCCGAGCTGCGGCACGGGACCCTTCCTGAGCTGCTCCGGCGGCTCCAGGCCGAGGAGGAGATCCTGGCCCGCAAACAGGGGGGCCAGAAACTCCTGCGGGAAGAAGTGACCGAGGAGGAGATCGCCTCCATCGTCAGCCGGTGGACGGGGATCCCCGTCACGCGGCTCGTGGAAGGCGAGCGCCAGAAGCTGCTCCACCTGGACGAGGTGCTCCACCGTCGCGTCGTCGGCCAGGACGAAGCGGTCACCCTCGTGGCGGATGCCGTCCTCCGGGCACGGTCCGGGATCAAGGACCCCAACCGCCCCACCGGCTCCTTCATCTTCCTCGGCCCCACGGGGGTCGGGAAAACGGAACTGGCGAGAGCCCTGGCGGAAGCCCTCTTCGACTCCGAGGACGCCATGATCCGCATCGACATGTCCGAGTACATGGAAAAGCACACGGTGAGCCGCCTCATCGGGGCTCCCCCGGGGTACGTCGGCTACGAGGAAGGGGGGCAGCTCACCGAGGCTGTCCGGAGAAAGCCGTACAGCGTCATCCTCTTCGACGAGATCGAAAAGGCCCACCACGACGTCTTCAACATCCTCCTCCAGGTCCTGGACGACGGGCGGGTCACCGACAGCCACGGCAGGACGGTCAGCTTCAAGAACACCGTCATCATCATGACGAGCAACATCGGCGCCCCGTACCTGATGGAAGGCATCACCGCCGAGGGGACGATCCGGGAAAGCGCCCGGGAGGCCGTCATGGCGGAGCTTCGGACCCATTTCAGGCCGGAGTTCCTGAACCGGGTGGACGATATCGTCCTTTTCAAGCCCTTGAGGCTCGACGAGATCAAGAGCATCGTCAAACTGCTGCTGGAGCGGCTCAAGGCCCGCCTGGCGGAACGGAGGATCGGCCTGGAAATCACGCCGGCCGCCCTGGACCTCATCGCCCGCTCGGGCTACGACCCCGTCTACGGGGCCCGGCCCCTGAAACGGTTCCTGCAGCGGGAAGTGGAGACCCGGCTGGCCCGGGAACTGGTCGCAGGAACGGTTCCCGAAGGTTCAAAAGTCACCGTCGACACGGAAGGGCGATCGATCGTCCTGAAAGTCGAAACCCAACCCGCCGAAGCCTAGGCAAGAACACCAAAGGGGAGGCCCCCGCCGGGTCCATCCGGCAGGGGCCTCCCCTTCGTTTTCCTGGCTGCTTCGCCTAATCCTTGAAATAGGAACAGACGTACTCGGTGATTTCCGTGCAACGGTACTTGAACCTGCTGTTGGCGGGGATCCCGAAGCTGGTTCCCGGCCCGAACGCCTTCCACCCCGTTTCGTTCGGCAGAAGGACTTCAGCCACCCCGGAGGTCATCTCCATCAGCTCCCGGTCGGCCGTTCCGAACTCGTATTCCCCGGGAAGGATGACTCCGAGGGTCTTCCTCGAACCGTCCGGAAAGAGAACCGTCCGGCTTTGCACCTTTCCATCGAAATAGATGTTCCCTTTTGCCAGGACCGTGACATTTTCGAACTTCTCGATCATCGGCGAGCCCTCCCTGCAGGTTGGTATTCCCCCAGCAGTTTAGGCTGTCCTGGACCCTCGGGTCAAGAACGGATTCGGAAAGCAACCGGTTTTCAGGAACCCTCCTCGGGCGCGAACAGCCCCTTTTCGTCGGCGAGGGAGTAGAGGGTTTCGACGATCTCCGCGAGCGCCTGGGAATACTGCCTCGGGAAGCTCGTCCGCAGGGAGGTCCTCTTGCGGGTGATCCCGTTTTCCGTCCAGGATTTCCCGCTGGAGATCACGTTCTGGGCAAAGCCCTGCAAGTGGTCCAG
>Ga0067045_1032483_pt1 | contig 10123 bp, 12 predicted proteins | sample TerdegcTABiofilm_FD_59184 | JGI IMG/M metagenome (GOLD analysis project Ga0067045, IMG submission 59184) | Combined Assembly of (Gp0054472, Gp0054536) Wastewater bioreactor microbial communities from Singapore -Terephthalate degrading... | reverse complement strand
GGGCAATCTGCGTGATGCCGTGGCCTGTGCGGCCGATACGCAGGCTGCTGGCCGCGGTGTGCTTGCCGTGGTGGCGGGCCGGGTGTTCAGCGCGCGCCAGGTGCGCAAGGTGCATCCCTACCGTGTGGATGCCTTTGATGGAAGCGGCGCCGGTCCGCAGGGTTGGGTGGAAGAGGGGCGGCTGCGCTGGGCAACGGGCGGACTGCCCATGGCTGCTTCGGCTGGCTTGCCTGAGATCGCTTTACCGCCCGCAGCTCAATGGCCCCAGGTGGAGCTGTTGCACAGCCATGCCGGCTGCAACAGTGCCGTGGCGCTGGCGGTAATGCAGGCCTGGCATGCGCAAGGCATGCGTGCCGTGGTGGTGGTGGGAACGGGCAATGGCACGGTCCATCAGGCATTGGAGCCAGCCCTGGACTGGGCGCAGGCGCAGGGCATGACTTTGCGTATCACAACCCGGTGCGAGGAGGGGCAGGTGGTGCAGGCTCAGGGTGCACGGGATAGCCGCGTGAGCAGTCTGCCTGCGGCCAAGGCCAGAATCAGCCTGATGCTGGAGCTGATGGGCTGGCCTCGCGCATTGGTCTGATGCTCCTATTTTAAGAGCTTTACTCCCTTGTAATACAGGGAATCTATGATGTTATTTGTCTGAAATCCAATGAGAATAAGCGTAGGTAGCTATGAATATTGATGGAGGCAACTCCGCCACGGTGCAGCTTGCCGCATCGGACGGATGCCGCATCGGACGGATGCCGGTCGAATGGCCAGGAGCTGGAGGTTCGAGAACAAAAAAGGCCGGTGAAGACACCGGCCTTTTTGCGCGCAGAAATGCCCGACCGCGGAAAGTCGGCAAGGCTCGCATGCGCGAGTGATCAGGGCGATCAGGAGGCCAGAGCGGCCAGAGCGCGTTCGGTGATCTCTTCCACGCTGCCTGTGCCGCTGATGGCGCGGTACTTGGGGGCCGCTGCCGCATCGGCCTTGGCCCAGTTGCTGTAGTAGTCCACCAGAGGACGGGTCTGGTTGCTGTAGACGTCCAGGCGCTTCTTGACGGTTTCTTCCTTGTCGTCTTCGCGCTGCACCAGGTCTTCACCGGTCACGTCGTCCTTGCCTTCCACCTTGGGAGGGTTGAACTTGACGTGGTAGGTGCGGCCCGAGGCGGGGTGGCTACGGCGGCCGCTCATGCGTTCGATGATGGCGTCGAAGGGCACATCGATTTCCAGCACATAGTCCAGCTTCACGCCGGCGGCCTTCATGGCGTCGGCCTGGGGGATGGTGCGGGGGAAGCCGTCAAACAGGAAGCCCTTGGCGCAGTCGGGCTGAGCAATGCGTTCCTTGACCAGGTTGATGATCAGATCGTCGCTGACCAGCTGGCCGGCGTCCATCACGGCCTTGGCTTGCAGACCCAGAGGGGTGCCAGCCTTGACGGCGGCGCGCAGCATGTCGCCCGTGGAGATTTGAGGGATACCGTACTTTTGGCAAATGAAGGCCGCCTGAGTGCCTTTGCCGGCGCCGGGTGCACCCAACAAAATCAGTTTCATGGAAATCCTTGAGGAGAGTAGAAATTCTTGCTGGCCCCAGGCGGACGGGTGGTCGTCCGTAGTCCCCGGGCCGTATTTTTTCGCGGGCAAGGATAGCACGCACAAGACCAACACAGGCTTACACAATTCAGTCAAGGCTGTCACAAGTGCGGCCAATTGAAGGCATGTATCCGCTGCAAACGCGATTGCTGTAGTTGTAATCCAGGTGCCGAAGCCGTTACATATGCTATGCGGACTATGCGGAAAGTATAGCGATCAGCGCTTTCCTGGACTGGCCTAGGGCCCTTTGGGATTGCTATGGCCGACGGGGCTGCTGCCGGCTTGATGCGTGAGCAGCCCTGGATGAAGACAGCCTGCGCACCGGTGTCGCCAAAGTGCGCAGGTCTTTTTCTCAAACAGCCAAAACAGCGCGCACGCGCTCAAGGTCTTCGGGCGTGTCGACGCCGGCACCCGGTGCATCGGGCGTGATATGCACGGCAATGCGGTGGCCGTGCCAGAGGGCGCGCAACTGCTCCAGCTGCTCCATGGCTTCGGTCGGTGCGGGTGCCAGTTGTGGGAACTCGCGCAGAAAACCGGCCTTGTAGCTGTAGATGCCAATATGGCGCAGCGGTGTGAAACCTGTGTGACCGGCGCCGGGGGCCGCCGTCTGCCACCAGGCTTCATCGCCGTGGTCGCGCGAGAAAGGGATGGGCGCGCGGCTGAAATAGCTGGCCAGGCCCTTGGCGTCACAGACCACCTTCACCACATTCGGGTTGCGGTAATCCGTCAGGCTATCAATGGGATGGGCTGCCGTGCCCATGCTGGCTTCGGGGCGGGCCAGCAGCAGTTGTGCCACGGCCTCGATGAGCCTGGGGTCGATCAGCGGCTCGTCGCCCTGCACATTGACGACCACATCGTCGCCGGACAGGCCCAGCTGCGCACAGGCTTCGGCCAGACGGTCGCTGCCGCTGGGATGATCCTTGCGCGTCAGGATGGCTTGGACGCCATGCCGGGCGCAGGCCGCGACAATGCTCTCGTCGTCGGCCGCCACCACGCAGCGGGCTGCGCCGGCCAGAGCCGCGCGCTGGGCCACACGCACCACCATCGGCAAGCCGGCAATATCGGCCAGCGGCTTGCCGGGCAGACGGGTCGAGGACAGGCGGGCCGGGATCAGTACCGTATAGCTCATGGCTTATTGCTTTTCTTCTTCCAGTTCGTCGTCGGACAGGGTGCGGGCTTCGTTTTCCAGCAGCACCGGGATGCCGTCGCGCACGGGATAGGCCAGACGCGCGCTGTGGCTGATCAGCTCCTGATGCTCGCGGTCAAAGCGCAGCGGGCCCTTGGTGACGGGGCAGACCAGCAGTTCGAGAAGTTTGGCGTCCATGGAGTATTCCTGCAAAACGGGATGAGGGCGCCGGCAGTGTGCTGGCGCTGCAAAAAGAGGTGATCAAACGCTGTTGATCGATAGGCCCAATGATAGTCAGCCTGGCTTGCCACCGCGGCGAATATTGGCGTTGGCCTTGGTCAGCTGCGCATCCAGCAGCTCCCAGAAGGCCTGCGGCAGCTGCAGTTTGAGGGGCACGGCCCAGGCTTCAGGATGGCTGCGCCAGAGCTTGACGGCATCTTTTTCAGTGCAAATCAAGGGTTTGTCGTTTTCCAGCTTTCGCGAGAAGCTCTCGAAATCATAGTGATCGGGCAGGGCCTGGGTTGCCGCCGCAGTGATGCCCTGCGCGGCCAGCATGGCAAAAAAGGACTCGGGGCGTGCCACGGCGGCCACGGCCTCCGGGCTCTGAGCGGCCAGGCTGCGCAGCGGGATGCTCTGGCCATGGCCGTTGCAGGCGGTCTCGGCCAGGCTGCGCTGCAGCGCGAACGCCGGGGATGTGCCCAGTGGGCTGGGCGGCTGGCCGGCATGCAGCGTGGCCGTCACCGGGCGCGGCCAGGGCTCGCGCAACGGGCCTGCGGGCAGCAAAAAGCCGTTTCCGACTCCTTCGTCATTGAAGACGCACAGCTCCACATCGCGTGCCAGGGCCAGATGTTGCAGGCCGTCGTCGCTCACGATCACATCGACCTGCGGGTAGCGCTGGCGCAGCGCTTGCGCCGCCTCCAGACGCCTGGAGGCGACAAAGACCGGCACGCCGGTGCTGCGCGCCAGCAGGGCGGGCTCGTCGCCGACTTCGCTGGCGGGGCTGTCCGGCAGGGCCTCGCGGCAATCCTGCCCGTTCTCGATCCTGCGGCCATAACCGCGCGAGATGATGGCCGGCTGCCAGCCTCTGGCCTTGAGGTGGGCCACCACGGCCTGAGTCACGGGGGTCTTGCCCGCGCCGCCCGCAATCACATTGCCGACGACGATGACTGGCAGCCCCGTGCTTTGTTGGCGGCTGCGCATGCGCCGTGCATTCCAGGCCTGCAGCACTCCATAGACCAGCGATAGCGGCCACAGCAGCCAGGCACCCGCTCCACGCTGGCGCCAGAGGGCGCGCAAGCCATGTTGCGAGGAGGATGCTTGGACGGTGTTTTGAGGCATAGGGCTTCGGATCATACGGGCGCGGCCGGGGTTGCCAGGGTCAGCCTGCCGCTATTCAGGGCAAATCGCTAGGCAGCGTCCGGGGCGAAAAGCGCAGAAGCTGGACCCCGCTGGCAGCACGGGCCGCGCCTTGGTGACTCTGCAGCCCGGCACTCAGAAGCTGGCGAACAGGCTGTCCAGCGTCAGGCTGACAGCCAGGGCCGTTAGCCAGGGCCGTTTGCCGCAGGTTCAAGCCCTGCAGCAGGGCTTGGGCAGCCCACTGCACCGGTTCACTGCTCCGGTTCATTGCATCGGCTCATTGCGCCGGGCCATCGCGATGCTGGTTTGACAGTCGCAGCCTCCATCGCGCCAGGCTCTGCTCAGGCCTCGAAAGGGCGGCTGCCCAGCGTTTGCACCACATGGTCCACAAAGCAGGTGATGCGTGCCGCCAGTGCCGTATTTCGATAGTAGACCGCATTGACGGGCTGGCAGATGTCCAGCGTCTGCTTGCCAAACAACTGCACCAGATCTCCCTGCTCGCGGTCTGCGCGCGTCATGAAGTCTGACAGGCACACGATGCCCAGGCCGGCCAGCGCCATCTGCCTGAGCGTCTCGCCGCTGGAGGAGGCAATGTCCGGGCGAATGCGCACGGCGTTGCCGTCGGCATCGCGCAGCGGCCAGTCGTTGAGCGACTCGGGCTGGGTAAAGCCCAGCAGGCTGTGCTGGGCCAACTGTGCCGGACTGGCGGGCATGCCGTGGCGCTTGAGATAGGCCGGGCTGGCCAGCACGCGTATGCGGCTGATGCCCACAGGGCGGGCATGCAGCGTGGAGTCCTTGAGCACGCCGATGCGAAATGCCACATCGGTGCGCCTTTCGAGCAGGTCGATGATGCCTTCGTTGGAGTTCAGCTCCAGCTCCACCTCGGGGTAGCGCGAGCGAAATCCCGCGATCAGCGGCACCAGCACATGCAGCATGAAGGGGGTGGCCGCATCGACACGCAAGCGCCCGGCCGGTCGCATGCGCCGCGCCGCCATCAGCTCCTCCGCTTCGTCCACCGATGCCAGTATGGCCCGGGCATGCTGCAAGAAGGTGGCGCCTTCCTCGGTCAGCTCCAGCCTTCTCGTGGTGCGGCGCAGCAGCGTGGTCTGCAGCTTTTCCTCGAGACGTCCCAGCGTGCGGCTGGTGGCCGAAATCGTCAGGCCCAGCAGCTCCGAGGCGGCTGTGATGGACCCCGTGTCCACGACGGCCACAAAGGCCTGCAACTCATCGAGCGTGGTCTTCATTGTTGAATTGAATTCAAGAGAATTTATTGGATACAGGGCTTAATCTGCAAATATTAACCGGGCACACTGCGGCCATGAAATCCTCAGCTGCTTTGTTTGCCCTGGCCGTCGGCGCATTCGCCATCGGCACCACAGAATTCACTCCCATGGGGCTGTTGCCCGTGATCGCCGACGGCGTTCAAGTCAGCATCCCCAGTGCCGGCATGCTGGTCTCGGCCTATGCCGTGGGCGTCATGGCCGGCGCGCCGGTGATGACGCTGTTGTTCAGCCGCTTTGGCAAGCGTGCTGCGCTGATGTCGCTGATGCTCATCTTCACCATCGGCAATCTGCTGTCGGCATTCGCGCCCAGCTATACAACCCTGCTCTTGTCGCGCCTGGTCACCAGCCTCAATCACGGCGCGTTCTTCGGCATAGGCGCCGTGGTGGCGGCCAGCGTGGTGCCCAGGGAAAAACAGGCCAGCGCCATTGCGACCATGTTCATGGGGCTGACCATCGCCAATATCGGCGGCGTTCCCGCTGCCACCTGGATAGGCCAGCAGGTGGGCTGGCGCCTGGCGTTTGGCGGCACGGCCGTGCTGGGTCTGATCACCATCGCGGCGCTTTGGCTGGCGCTACCCAAGGGCGAGCGTGGCACGCGCCCCGATGTGCGCCGCGAACTCAAGGTGCTGGTGCGCCCCGAGGTGCTGCTGGCCATGGGCACTACGGTGCTGGGCGCTGGCGCCATGTTTGCGCTCTACACCTATGTGTCGCCCGTGCTGGCCGAGATCACGCAGGCCAGCCCCGGCTTCGTGGCCTTTGCCCTGGTGCTGATCGGCGTAGGCTTCACGCTGGGCAACAGCCTGGGCGGCAAGCTGGCCGACTGGTCGCTGGACGGCGCCACCAAGATCATTCTGGCGCTGCTCGCCATCATCATGGCCTTGCTGCCGCTGATCATGAGCACGCATCTGGGCGCAGCCATAGGTCTGGTGGTCTGGGGTGCGGCAGCCTTCGGCATTGTGCCGCCGGTGCAGATGCGGGTCATGCAGGCCGCGGCGCAGGCGCCGGGTCTGGCCTCGTCCGTCAACGTCGGCGCCTTCAATCTGGGCAATGCCCTGGGGGCGGCGCTGGGCGGCGCCGTCATCGGCCAGGGCCTGGGCTATGCGGCCGTGCCTCTCGTGGGCGCTGCGCTGGCGGCTGGCGGTCTGGCCCTGGTCTGGCTGGGCAAGACGGCTCGCCGTCCTGCAGCGCAAGCTCCTGGCGAGAGGGATGCCCGCAAGGCCTGATGGCGTGCAGCAGGCTTGCCCCGTCGCGTTCACCAAGTCCCATCCCTGCGGCCGGCTTTTGCCGGTCGGCCAAGGCCAGTCCCGCGACTGGCCTTTTTTGCTTGTACGGCATCGGATTGATCTCCATCGCATGCCCATAAAGCGCTGGCAGCTATCCAGATCCATGATGCATTGGTTCACTGCGCACTGCTTTCAGCGCTTTATATTTGAATTAAATTCAAGAGTATTTATGAGATACAGGGCTTAATCCGCAAATATAAAAAGCGCAAACTCCAGCCATGGAGAAAGCAATCAACGGTGGGCAGATGTGCTGTCCGGCCTGCTTTCCTGCACCTCAACCCCTGCAAGGAGTCTTTAGATGAGCAATATTCCCAGCTTTGGCGTCGGTACCTTCCGTCTCAACGGTCAGGTCGTGATCGATTCCGTGCGCAATGCACTCGATGTGGGCTACCGCGCCGTCGACACGGCACAGATCTACGGCAACGAAGCCGAAGTCGGTCAGGCGATTGCCGACAGCGGCGTGGCGCGCAGCGAGCTGTTTGTGACCACCAAGATCTGGACCGACAACTACAGCCGCGCCAAGTTGATTCCCAGTCTGCAGGACAGCCTCAGGAAACTGCGCAGCGACTACGTGGACCTGATCCTGATCCACTGGCCGGCACCCGGCAACGGTGTGGAGCTGCCCGAGTACATGGAGGCCCTGGCCGAGGCCAAGGCGCAGGGTCTGACCCGTCAGATCGGCATTTCCAACTTCAATATCGAGCTGACCCGCCAGGCCGTCGCCGCCGTAGGCCAGGGCGAGATTGCCACCAACCAGATCGAGCTGAGCCCCTATCTCCAAGGCCGCAAGCTGACGGCTTTCCTCAAGGAGCAGGGCATTCAGGTCACTTCGTACATGACCCTGGCCTACGGCAAGGTGCTCAAGGACCCGGTGCTGGCGCAGATCGCGGCCAAGCACCAGGCCACAGTGGCGCAGGTCGCGCTGGCTTGGGCGCTGCAGCTCGGTTATGCCGTGATTCCCTCGTCGACCAAGCGCGAGAACCTCGCAAGCAATCTGCTGGCGCGCGACCTCAGGCTGGATGCCGAGGACATGGCGCTGATCGCGGCGCTGGAGCGCAATGGCCGCGAAGTCAGCCCCGAGGGCCTGGCTCCTGTCTGGGACTGACAACGGCGCGGTCATGAGCGTTTAAGCCTGCTTGAGTGTCCGATCCTTGCGCAGCAAGCAGGAGAGGGCGCTCAGGCGGTGTTTGCGTTTTTTTCTGAGCCAGCGTCTTATTTCTTTCGCCTGATCCGGAGAAGGGATCAGACACGGGTTCTGCCTGAGCAGGCTTTCGCTGACCGCAAAGTCATTCAGCTCGCCAAGCGGCTGCTGGATTTTCTGCAGTCGCTTGAGCAGGCGGCGATGGTCTGCAGGTAGCAGGGGCCCGAACAGCTCCAGCAGATAACGTGTCTTCTTGCCGGCTTTTCTGACAGCGTGAAAGGCTTCAAGGTCCGGCCTGTCGGCGGTGATCGCCCGCTTGGTGCGTCGGCGTAGCTGTCTCGCTGCTTGTGCAACCCGGGCCTCTGCAAGGGCTCGCAGTCGCGGCTGGCCGGACCCAGGGCCCAAGCTTGCCGAAGCTTGCATCAGAGTTTCCTGCAAGCATGTCTGTATGTGAGAGGGCGAAAGTATTTCCCGGCCCGCCTGCAGAGCGGATTCGCGGGCGGCCGAGATGGCAGCAATGCCGGCCGCGCTGCATTTGTCGTTGTGCCTCAGCAGCTCGATCAGAATGTCGTAATCGCGAGCCATGCCGGCAGCGCAGGCAATCGATTTCAGGCTGCTGCGCTGCAGTGCATACTTTCTTGCCTCCATCAGAGGCCGGTAAAACCACCACAGCGTCAGTAGGCTACGCAATGTGACGCGCAACTGATGGATTCCCTCGACTTCGGGTGCTCGGGCTATGTGCCGGGCCTGTTCGACTGCCGAGTCGACAAGCGGGGAGGCGATAGCTGAAAACGCCACTGTGGCGTCTGGTTTGCCTTTGCCCATATGAACTCCCGGGGCCGTTGTCATGAGGCTGCGACAGGCGGCGACGCCCAATGTGGTGCGGCATACGCCAGTGCTCGCCACAGTGTGCCATGTTCCGTGCCCCAGGCCCTATGGGGCTCGTTCCTGAATTGCGGCAGTTGCGCGACCAGAATGGTAGCGGCTTGGGTTGCGTAGAGCCTGAACATGCGCCTGAAGATCAGGCTATGGCAGATGGGCGACGAACACGGTCAAGCTCAAAGCCGGCTTTTCACAGAGGTCATCCGGCCCGTCCTGGCCCCACTGGGCATTGAGCCAGTCCTTTTTGACAATGTCTGCGGCAATCGATGCAAGCTTCGCCCCCAGGGTTGACGGCGCAGCCGAAGGGCAGCCGGCCATGCGCGGCGGATACAAGACTGAAGCGTAGCTGCCTGGTCTGTGCCTCGTGCCAGTTGATGCCAGCAATAGAAAAAGCATGGGTATATCTCCACTCAGTTGCTTTTGTCTGGCTGCCACGACCTGCCCGATGAAGTCGGCAAGGGCTTCCGCGCTGATGCCCTGGGGCTACTCATCGTCCGGAGAAAAGCACCATAGGTTGGACGATGCTTCGTGGTTGATGTCGGTGGCGTCGACGACGATCTCGTCATCGTGCGCCATGGACAGCCATCTTCTTAATGTCGGCGAATCTTTCAAGGGGTTTGTTGGGTGCGGAGCCGCAGCGGCTTGTCCGCTGGATATCTGTGGCGGCGTTGCGCCCAAGAGGCGACTGATGCATACCTCCAAGAAAGCCTGGTAGCGAGTTGCGGTGATGAGGACTAAGCTTGCGGCCTCTAGCTCAGGAGTCCCGCATGCCACAGACCATTCGACTGCACCGTGTACTCAAAGCCCCGCCCGAGCGTGTCTACCGGGCCTTTACGACCCCCGAGGCCATGGTCAAGTGGCTGCCGCCTCATGGTTTCGCGGCGCAGGTGCATGAATTTGACGCCCGTGTGGGCGGCCGCTACCGCATGAGCTTCATCAATTTTTCCGCCAACAGTCGAAACAGCTTTGGCGGCGAGTTTCTCGAGCTGGTGCCGGATCAGCGCATACGCCATACCGACCGCTTCGAGGACCCGAATCTGCCGGGCGAGATGATCACCACCGTGGAACTGAAAGCCGTGTTTTGCGGCACCGAACTGAATGTGGTGCAGGAGGGCGTTCCCGACATGATTCCCGAAGAGGCCTGCTATCTGGGCTGGCAGGAGTCGCTGCAGCTGCTTGCCCTGCTTGTGGAGCCGACCATCCCTGACGGAGCGTGAAAACCGCGCAGCGCGCGACCCGAGGTCAATGCATGGCGTGATCCATGCCGCGGTGGTCCAAGAGAGGAGCAGACACAAAAAAGCCCGCTTTGCAGCGGGCTGTCTTGCTTGCAAGCTCTGGTTTTGCTTGCGATATTTGGTAGGCGCGATTGGACTCGAACCAACGACCCCCACCATGTCAAGGTGGTGCTCTAACCAGCTGAGCTACGCGCCTGTCGTCGATGGGATGAATTCTAGCAGCGGAAAAATGGTGGTTTGGGCAAA
>Ga0067045_1004566_pt1 | contig 10123 bp, 11 predicted proteins | sample TerdegcTABiofilm_FD_59184 | JGI IMG/M metagenome (GOLD analysis project Ga0067045, IMG submission 59184) | Combined Assembly of (Gp0054472, Gp0054536) Wastewater bioreactor microbial communities from Singapore -Terephthalate degrading... | reverse complement strand
ACCTGTGGCTGGCGCAATCGCTGCGCCTGCCGCTGGCCACATTCGACGCTGCCCAGATGGCAGCCGCCCGCAAAAGCGGCGTCACCGTCTGGGTTCCCGAAGATTTCTAATCCCTTTTTGCCACCCTCTTGCCCTTGACCACCATGCAACACGACAAGATTCTTATTCTGGACTTCGGCTCCCAGGTCACGCAGCTGATTGCCCGCCGCGTGCGCGAAGCCAATGTCTACTGCGAAGTCCACCCCTGCGATGTGAGCAGCGACTGGGTACGCGAATTTGCCGCTGACGGCAAGCTCAAGGGCATCATCCTGTCGGGCAGCCATGCCTCCGTCTACGAAGTGGATGACCGTGCTCCCGACGCCGTGTTCGAGTTGAACCTGCCCGTGCTGGGCATTTGCTACGGCATGCAGACCATGGCCACCCAGCTCGGCGGCAAGGTCGAAGGCTCCAACACCCGTGAATTCGGTTACGCCGAAGTGCGCGCCCATGGCCACACCAAGCTGCTGGAAGGCATCGAAGACTTCGCCACGGCTGAAGGCCACGGCATGCTCAAGGTCTGGATGAGCCACGGCGACAAGGTCACCGAACTGCCTCCCGGCTTCAAGGTCATGGCCTCTACGCCCTCCTGCCCCATCGCCGGCATGGCCGATGAAGCGCGTCGCTACTACGCCGTGCAGTTCCACCCCGAAGTCACGCATACCGTGCAGGGTCAGGCGCTGCTCAACCGCTTTGTGCTCGACATCTGCGGCACGCAAGCCGACTGGATCATGGGCGACTACATCGAAGAAGCCGTGGCCAAGATCCGCGAGCAGGTAGGCGACGAAGAAGTGATCCTGGGCCTGTCCGGCGGCGTGGATTCGTCCGTGGCTGCCGCCCTGATCCACCGCGCCATCGGCGACCAGCTGACCTGCGTGTTCGTCGATCACGGCCTGCTGCGCCTGAACGAAGGCGATATGGTCATGGACATGTTCGAAGGCAAGCTGCACGCCAAGGTGGTGCGCGTCGATGCTTCCGACTTGTTCCTGGGCGAGCTGGCCGGCGTGTCCGAGCCCGAGCAAAAGCGCAAGATCATCGGCCGTCTGTTCGTGGATGTATTCAAGGCCGAAGCCGAGAAGCTCAAGGCTGCCAACGCCGGCTCCAAGGGAGCCACCTTCCTGGCCCAGGGCACCATCTACCCCGACGTGATCGAGTCGGGCGGCGCCAAGAGCAAGAAGGCTGTCACCATCAAGAGCCACCACAACGTCGGCGGCCTGCCCGAGCAACTGGGCCTGAAGCTGCTGGAGCCCCTGCGCGACCTGTTCAAGGACGAAGTGCGCGAGCTGGGCGTGGCCCTGGGTCTGCCCCGCGGCATGGTCTACCGTCACCCCTTCCCCGGACCCGGCCTGGGTGTCCGCATTCTGGGTGAAGTGAAGAAGGAATATGCCGACCTGCTGCGCCGCGCCGATGCCATCTTCATCGAAGAACTGAACAACTGGATCGACGAGGCCTCCGGCAAGAGCTGGTACGACCTGACCAGCCAGGCCTTCACCGTGTTCCTGCCCGTCAAGAGCGTGGGTGTGATGGGCGACGGCCGCACCTATGACTATGTCGTGGCCCTGCGCGCCGTGGTCACCAGCGACTTCATGACCGCCGACTGGGCCGAGCTGCCCTACGGCCTGCTCAAGAAGGTGTCCGGCCGCATCATCAACGAAGTGCGTGGCATCAACCGTGTCACCTACGACGTGAGCACCAAGCCGCCAGCGACCATCGAGTGGGAATAAAGGGCTGTCGTGAACTGACAGGCAAGCTTTAACGGCCCCTCATCAAAGCCCGCAATCTGCGGGCTTTTTTATTCCGGGCTAGCACTATCTGAAACCTGCCGTTCTTACCACTCAGCCCCTCGGAGATCGAGAGCTGGATGGAGGACGGCCGCAAATGGATGAAGAACTTTCCAGACACCTACCCGCAACATCTGCGCGAGCAGTACGAACTTTGTCACGGAAATCTGCAGCAGGCCCATGGCAAGGCGATTCGCGCCACGGAGGCCACAGCGCAGTGCAGTCCTTTGGTGCGCCATGCCGAAGGAAATAAGACCGGCGCATGGCAGCACCCATGAAAAAATAGCCGCAGCATTGCAAGGTGGCTTCGCATGACATTGGCCCATAAAAATACCCATGTCGCCACGGGCTTGCCATCGAATCAGCAGGCCGATTATTTCGTGAACTCCTTGATCCGGATGGGGCGATCCTTCACCAACTCCACAATACCTTCGCCATTCCTGAAATGGATGAACGTGCTCTTGCCATCCGTCATGCGCAAGCCGCTTGCCGCCGGCACACGAGTCATGTTGAACGAACGGTCGGCGTTGTCCGTCATCACGGCAGTCTCAAAATTATCCGAAGACTGCAGCCTGATCGTCAGATCCATGGGCCCCACAAAGTTAACCACCTTGGTGGCGGAAACGCCCACCGCCTTGTCCCCGGCAGCGCTTTGCACAGGCGGTTGAGAGGCATTGCAGCCCACCAGAGCAATAGCGATCAATGAAATGGCCAGCATCACTTTCATGATGAACCTCCTTGCTTGTTGAATCTCAAACCAACCACCATCAAGCAGCATCGAAAGCCTGAGCCAGCCCTGATTCACCTTGATCGCAACACACCGCCACGGGCGCACCGCTGTCGATCACACTGGCAGACTCATCGCTAAATGGCCATCGCTGGATGGCCTTTCTCTGCAACAGCCGGGGTGCATCGCCACTGATGCTTGCAAAAGCGTTGGAGCAATTCTCGCCGCGCACGGCAGTCATTGGCGCGGCATCCCAGCACCGCCACGCGGAGTGCAGGTGCCAGTTGAACGCTATTGAAACAGAAGCATATAGCGTAAGTCATGCAACGATCTTGATATAGAATTGCTTTCAAGTACATATAGAGCATGCGCTATATGCTCATAAATTCGATAGTCCCTAGCATCTCCCGGCTCCCTATTGCGCAGGCTTTTCATCGCCAACAAGAACGCATGCTGCGCCATTGCACGAGCAGCAATCAAGACATCAACCCGCCATCGGAAAGCGTTTCGCGCAGGATGATGAGATTGTCCGGCGACACGTGGATCAGGCCTTTACCAGGCACATCGATCTCGGCAATCAGGAAAAGAGCCAGGGCCGTGACGAACGGGACGATGAAAATCAGGGAGTTGCGACGATTTTGGCCACGGATGTTGTAGCCGATAAGAAAGTTCGAACAGACCCCGAAGATGATGAGCAGAAACCAGGCAGCACCTGGAATGTGATGTCGCCAGCTGGCCATCGTTTTTTGCTGTGCGATATAGAGGTCGTTGCAGGCGTTCAAGGCTGTCGCAATGACCGGGTCGGGGTTGGCTGTGGCAATCTTGCTGACCAGCGTCCACATCCGGGTCTGCATGCGAATGGACTCTCTGCGGATTTGCGCCCGCTGGCCTTCATTCATGGTCTCAAAGAATTGTGTGCGCAGACTCAAATAGTCTTGCAGCAAGGCCTTCGCCTGCTGCTGATGACTGTCCTTCAACAAGCTGTTGCGCTGAAAAGCATTGCCGATTGCGATGGCTTCGTTTTCTTCGGCCGCCACGCGCATGTTGTAGCCGCCAATCGCGAACGACAGAATGAAGCCGATCAGCAGACCAAACAATGACAAGGTTGCACCCAGGAGGCGCTGTTGCATAAATCAGCTCGGGGCCAGATTGCCCCTAACCCTAGACGCAGCTATGCCACCGCCACCGTCTGCGGGCAGCCCAGTTCAGTGAACCGATTCAGGATGGCAACTCGGACATGCAGTTCATTGACTTGGCGTTCGAACGTTCTGGACATCACCCGCTCGCCCAGTCGCTTGATGCAGTACATCTTGGTTTCCACCAAACTGCGGCGGTGATACCCACTCCAGCTTTTCCATAACTTTCGTCCGAAGCGCTGGCATGCGGCGATAGCCGCATTGCGGTGCGCAAAGGCAGCGCCTTTGCGCACCCGGGCATTTTTTCTCGGGGGAATGATGGGCATGGCGTTGCGCTCCATCACCGCGGCGTATACAGGCTGTGTGTCATAAGCACCATCGCCTGTGACACTCAGCAACGGCTCATCTGTCGGCAACTGTGCCAACAATTGCGGCACGACCGCAGCATCTGTCACGTTGTTGGAGGTGACGCAGATAGCTCGCACCTGCAGTGTCTGAGCATCAATACCGATGTGCAGCTTGCGCCATTGACGTCGGCGTTCTACTCCATGCTTCTTGCACTTCCATTCGCCTTCCCCCAGGAACTTGATTCCCGTGGAGTCGAGCAGCAAATTCAGCCCACCCGGGCTGGGTCGGTACGCCACCTTTACATCCAGGCTACGCTGCCGACGGCACAGCGTGCTGAAGTCCGGAACAAACCACGGCAACCCAGACAAAGCCAGTAGAGATTGCACAAAACCGGTGGTTTGCCGCAAAGCCAGGCCAAACAGGTTCTTGATGGTCAGGCAAAACTGGATGGCCGCATCCGAGAACTGCGGGCTGCGCCCGCGTTTGCCGCTGGCAGCGGCAAACCATGACATACCTTTGTCCAGCCAAATAGTCAGAGAGCCTCGCGCTTTGAGCGCAGCGTTGTACTGCTTCCAGTTGGTGGTGCGGTAGCGGGGCTTGGAATGCGGTAGCTGACTCATCACGCAAGGCTACCTGACGGCAAGTGACGATTTATGCAACAGCGCCGCTAATGGCCGATCATCATCCCGGTCCTGAAGGACAGCGCGGCCAGATCATTGCCTATGTGCACGACCCCGACCAGATCTGCTGGATCGCCCCCAGCTTCTCAGCCTATCTTCAAGCGTCCGCCGACTCGATTGACGATGACAGGGAAGAATTTTTGAATGGACCACTGGACGAGCAGGAACAAGCAGAGCTCTGAGCTACGCCCCGGCCTCAAGGCAGTAGCTGGACAGCGTGGCCGAGCCCATGAAGGCCTCTTCAAAGTAAACGCGGCGGGCCTGGTCTTGCTCGGCCGCCCCCACCACCACCATCAACGGCAGCAGATGCTCTTCTCGCGGGTGCGCCACACGTGCGCCGGGGGCCCGCTCCCAAGCGGCCAGCCGCTGGCTGCGCGCGGCAGGCGTCATCTGCATCAGCGTCTCGGCCAACCAATCGTCAAACAGCTTGGAAGGCGCCCGCCCCACGGGGCCGAAGCTACGCATATTGTGATAGCTGGAGCCGCTGCCAATGATGAGAACTCCCTCGTCACGCAACGGAGCCAGCGCACGGCCCACGGCCAGGTGTTCTGCAGCGTTCAGATTGCTGCGCAGGCTGAGCTGAAGTACGGGTACATCGGCCTGCGGATAGATCACCGCCATGGGCACAAACATGCCATGGTCATAGCCGCGCTGTTTGTCTGCCCGCGCGTCCTCCCCTGCCTGCGCCAGCAACTGTTGCACCCGAACTGCCAGCTCAGGCGAGCCTGACGCACGGTAATGCAGGTCATAGGTGTGCGGCGGAAAGCCGCCGTAGTCATACAGCATGCCAGGATGGGCGGCACTCTGAACGGTGAAAACCGGCTCCTCCCAATGGGCGGAGATCAGCAACACTGCCCTGGGCTTGCGTGCCAGTTGGCGCGGAATATTGCGTAAGTCCTCGGCCATTAGCGCATGCCAGTCGAGCATCTCGGGCACCCAGGGCCAGGGGCCGGCACCGTGACAGAGAAAGTACACGGGCATGCGAGCGCCTGCCTCTATTAGCCCGGAAACCGCCTGACTGTTCAGGCTTTCACGCTCCTTCATGCCAGTCCTTCCATGCATCAACAGGTCATCAAAAACATAGCTGCCTGCGCTTTCCCCATCAAAGCTGCAGACCTAAAAATCCTCATTCTCAGCAGACAGGCATAAAAAAACCTCCTTGCGGAGGTTTTTGCCAACGATCAGATCCGAGCCGTGCAGCCGCAAACCTGATGCCGTATTGCCCCGATCAGGCAGCGAAGTTGGCTTCGGCGAACTTCCAGTTCACCAGCTTTTCCAGGAAGGTCTCGACAAACTTGGGACGCAGGTTGCGGTAGTCGATGTAGTAGGCGTGTTCCCACACGTCCACGGTCAGCAGCGCCTTGTCGGCGGTGGTCAGGGGAGTGCCGGCAGCGCCCATGTTGACGATGTCCACGGAACCGTCGGCCTTCTTCACCAGCCAGGTCCAGCCCGAACCGAAATTGCCGGCGGCGGAAGCCACGAAAGCCTTCTTGAACTCAGCGTAGGAGCCCCACTTCTTGTTGATGGCGTCGGCCAGAGCGCCTGTAGGTTCTGCACCGCCGTTGGGAGTCATGCAGTTCCAGAAGAAGGTGTGGTTCCAGATCTGGGCAGCGTTGTTGTAGATGCCGCCGGAAGACTTCTTGACGACTTCTTCCAGATCCATGTTTTCGAACTCGGTACCCTTTTGCAGGTTGTTCAGGTTCACCACATAGGCGTTATGGTGCTTGCCATGGTGGAATTCCAGCGTTTCCTGGCTGTAGCCGAACGGAGCCAGTGCATCGATAGCGTATGGCAGGGGGGGCAGGGTGCGTTCCATGATGGTTTTCCTCGTGGTTGAAATTTTTGGGAGCCGTCCAGTGCCATGACGCCTGAGCGGTGACCGTTGTGCCGGCCATGGCGGCAAGCACATTGCTGTACTGCAGACGTCAAGTATTGCACTAACCGAACCATTGTAGAAAGAACTGAGAGGCTGCGCGCCATTCATCAGGACTATTGCGCACGCAGGCAAAAGCATGCGCTCACGGCTTACAGCGCATGAATACTGGACCCTGCCTCATTGCCTGCGCGGATTGCAAAAGAGTTCTGATGAAGAACCCGGTGAGCGTGCAGGTGTTTTGCGGCCAGCTTGTGGCTGGCGAGCCTCAAAGCAGACGTGGCTGGGTGACCACCACATCCACCGCACCGTCCGACAGTTGGGCCTTCAGCGCCGCTCCCGGCACGGCCTGCCTGACCTGGGTCACAGCCCTTCCCTGCTCATCCGTCAGCAAGGCATAGCCGCGCTGCAGCACCAGGCGCGGGTCCAGCAACTGCAAGCGCAGGTCGATACGATCAAGCGTTTGCTTTTGCTGCTCCAGATTGCGCTGGAAGATACTGGAAAAATTGACCTGTAGCGCTTGCTGGTTCTGAGCAAGCCGCTGTAGTTTCAATAGCATCGCATGACGCAGACGTTGCGCCTGCCTGTTGAGCTGCAGCTGGTTGCGTGTCAGCTGCTCGCTGGGCCGGCCCAGACGCTGGGCCGCTATATCCAGGCGCTGGGCCTGGCGATCCATCACGCGCTGCACGGCGTTGTCCAGACGGTCCTGCATCAGACCCAACGCACCCAGCCAGACCTCGCGCGGCTGGGCTACCAGCTCGGCCGCAGCCGTGGGCGTGGGCGCACGCAGATCGGCGCAGAAATCGGCAATGGTGAAATCAGTCTCATGGCCCACGCCACTGATCAACGGCACCGGGCTTTGCACAATGGTGCGCGCCAGCTGTTCGTCGTTGAAGGCCCAGAGGTCTTCCAGCGAGCCACCACCGCGCACCAGCAAGATGGTGTCAATTACCGGCTGCCGTGCGGAGTCAGCAGGCAAATTGCTGCTTGGACCCTGCCCCTCTTGCGCCAGCCGATACAGTTTTGACAGTGCCTGCACCAGCGACTGCGGCGCCTGTGCGCCTTGCACCAGAGCAGGAACGACCACTACTGGAATATGCGGCACGCGGCGGCGCAGCGCCGTCACCACATCGTGCAAGGCGGCCGCCCCCAGGGAGGTGACCAAGCCGATGCCGCGCGGCAAGGGTGGCAGTGGCCTCTTGCGCGCAGGGTCGAACAGTCCCTCGGACTCCAGCTGGGCCTTGAGGCGCAAGAACTGCTCAAACAGGGCCCCCTGCCCGGCTCGCTGCATGCTCTCCACCACCAGCTGCAAATCGCCTCGCTGCTCGTAGACGCCCAGACGCCCTCTGACTTCGACCAGCTCGCCATCACGCGCAGAGAAACCGACCTGCTCGGCTGCACGTCGGAACATGGCGCAGCGAATCTGCCCGCTCGCATCCTTGAGATTGAAATAGCAATGCCCGCTGGCGGCGCGCGAAAAGCCGCTGAGCTCGCCGCGCACCGAGACCGGATTGAAGCGCGCCTGCAAGGCATCACCAATGGCGTGGCATAGCGCGCCAACTTCCCACACATGCTGCGTGGCTGCTGGGTTTGATCGTTCAAACATTGAATTCATGCGGTGTCAGCGAGGGCTTACGCGGGCCGGATTCTCCACAGATGTCGGCATCCAGCCTTGTTGGCGACAAAGCCGGGAAAACTCTAAAAATCACCTTAAAAACAAAACCCATCTTATTGATTTAAAACAATTTATTGGCATTCACACAGCTGTCAAACTCGTAACAAGCCTTCACTGCAAAGCAAACAGACCGCTGGCACGGCAACTAGATCACAAAGTTATCCACAGATTTTTGTGCTATACGCGAAAGCATTCGCAAAGAAACGCAAGTTCCGCGTACCCCTGATGTCTGAACAGGCTCCAATCGCATCAAGCGTCACCTGACAACCTTGCTGCGCTAACTCAAGCCGGCATATCAGGCACGCAAAAACGGCTCGCAACAGCACGACAGTGGGTGATAATCGTTGGCTGCAATTTCAGAACGACGAGGGAGAGCAACGTTGCTGTCGATCATACAAGCCGCAGGATGGCCTATCTGGCCTTTGATTGCCTGCTCGATTCTGGCTCTGGCCCTGATTTTTGAGCGCTTTGCCTCGCTGAAAGCCAGCAAAGTTGCGCCGGCCAATTTGCTCAATGAAGCGATTTCGGTCTCTACCAAGAACCTGCCCAGTGCAGAAACCACCCAGCAACTAGCGCAAAGCTCGGTACTCGGTGAAGTGCTGGCCACCGGCTTGCGCACCCGCCAGGCACACCCCGAAAGCAGCGAGGAAGAGCTGCGCTCGGCCATGGAAGGCGCAGGACGCGCCGCCGCCCACAAGCTGGAAAAGTATTTGAGCGCTCTGGCCACCATCGCCTCGGCGGCACCGCTGCTGGGCCTGCTGGGCACGGTGATCGGCATGATCGAGATTTTCGGCTCCCAGCCCGGAGCCAGCTCCGGCGCTGGCAACCCCGCCCAGCTCGCTCATGGCATCTCGATCGCGCTCTACAACACGGCATTCGGCCTGATGGTGGCCATTCCTTCGCTGATCTTCTGGCGCTATTTCCGTGCCCGTGTGGACGCCTATCTGCTGGGCATGGAACTGGCGTCCGAGCAGTTCGTGCGCCATCTGGGTCGCCTCAAGCCTGCCAAGTAATAAGCGGAACGCATCCACCATGAACTTCCGTCCTCGTCACCGCGATGAGCCCGAGATCAATCTGATCGCCTTCATCGACGTGTTGCTGGTGGTGCTTATCTTTTTGATGCTCTCCACCACTTACAGCAAGTTCACCGAGCTGCAGCTGACCTTGCCCGTGGCCGACACCGAGCAGCAACGCGATCGCCCCAAGGAAATCATCGTCGGCGTCTCCGCTGACGGCCGCTACTCCGTCAACAAGCAAGGCGTGGATGACCGCAGCGTCTCCTCTGTTGCCGCAGCCCTGTCCGGTGCGGCAACAGCGGGCAATGACAGCGTGGTCATCATCAGTGCCGATGCCAACTCCCCGCACCAGTCGGTGGTGACCGTCATGGAAGCGGCCCGCCACGCAGGACTGTCGCAAATCACGTTTGCCACCCAGACCTCGGCCAGCGCAGGCAAGGCCAACTAGGAGACCCTCGCCATTGCCTTTTGGTGATGACGCCACATGAAAAAACGGGCCAGATGGCCCGTTTTTCTTTGCCCCCAGGCCATTTCTCAGGCCTGGAGACCCAGCACCGTCAGATCCAGCTTGCCGCCGCAAACCGGCGGGCACCAGAAATAGCAGCCTGTCAACGGCGTGGAAAAGCGGAACAGTCCATCGCTGATGCCGTCATCCATGCCCAGCATGCGGCGCATTTGAGCCTCGAAAGCGTCAAAGCTGCAACCAAAGGCAGAGAACATCAAACCGCTGCGATCACTGCCCTGCGGGCTGACGCTCCACCAGGGCATGGAGCGTCGCACCACAAAGGCTTCCGGCTCAAAGCTCTCCTGCGCCGTGCGCTTGACATGGGCCGACTCAGGGGCATCGTCCA
>Ga0067045_1005044_pt1 | contig 10128 bp, 10 predicted proteins | sample TerdegcTABiofilm_FD_59184 | JGI IMG/M metagenome (GOLD analysis project Ga0067045, IMG submission 59184) | Combined Assembly of (Gp0054472, Gp0054536) Wastewater bioreactor microbial communities from Singapore -Terephthalate degrading... | reverse complement strand
TGTCCCCCGCCAGGGCACGCTCCAGGATATCATACATGCGGTTCACCATGTCACGCGGGTCGGTCATTAGCCCGGCGGAAATCAAGGCGTTGTCGTAGATCTGCTCCGCCGCCAGGCGGGCAAATTTTTCATCTTTTTCACGCAACGCGGCTAAGCGTTTGATTAATTCATGCCGCGGGTTGATCTCCAGCATCTTCCTGCCAATGGCGCCCAGGTCTTTGTTTACCGCCTGCATCACCCGCTGCATGCTGCTGGTCATCATGCCGTCCTGATTCAGAATGACTGCGGGGCTGTTGATTAAACGGGTGGATTCCTTGACTTCAGTAACTTTATTCCCCAGTATTTCTTTCATCCATCCTGTCAACGATTGCACTGTTTCATGATCAAGCTGCTCCCCGTCAGGCTTCTCGTCCAACGCGGGAAGATCCAGCCCGGCCTGATCAGCGGACACCAGTTTCTTTTCCTCATAATCCATCAAATTGCTCAGAACAAAGTCGTCAACAGGCTCATGCGTGTAGATAACTTCCAGGTCACGGGCCCGGAAAACCTCCAGATAAGGACCGGCTTCAATAATTTCCCGGGTGGGACCGTTAATGTAATATATGTCTTTTTGCCCTTCTTTCATTCGCTGCGTGTAATCCGCCAGCGATATTAACTTACCCGGCTCTGATTTGGACGACTCGAACCGCAACAGCTTGGCCAGCTCATCCCGGTGGGTGTAGTCGCTGGAAACCCCTTCTTTGATAAAGAAGCCGAATTGTTTCCAAAACTCTTCATACTTGTCCGGGTCGGCTTTTGCCTGCTCGTTGAGAAACCTGAGGAACCGGCCGGTTACAGCCCTGCGCAGCCGGGACATCAGGGTGCTGTCCTGCATGGTTTCGCGGGAGATGTTTAGCGGGATGTCCTCACTGTCCACTACGCCCTTTACAAAACGCAGCCATTCCGGCAGGATCCCTTCAGCTTGCTGCTGGATTAAGATTTTACGGCAGTAAAGATTGACACCGGGCTCCGTCCGGCTGAAACCATAACGCTCAAAATTCTGCTTCGGCACAAATAAGAGAGCGTTGATGGCCAGCGGCGCGTCGGCGGAGAAATGCAGACGGTAAAGCGGCTCATCGTATGCGTTCGCGATAAACTTGTAAAACTCGTTATATTCTTCTTCCTTGATCTCGTTTTTATTTCGTGTCCAGATCGCCTGAACGGTGTTGATCTGCTCGCCATTAACACGGATTGTAAAAGAGACGAAGCTGGAGTATTGCTTGATGATCCGTTTAATGACCTCGACTCCGGCAAATTCGTGGGCGTCATCTTTAAGCTCCAGGATGATTTTAGTGCCTCGCGGCAAATCCGTTGCCGCACCGACGGTATAATTGCCAATGCCGTCTGAAACCCACTCGCAGCCAGCCGCTTCAGGTTGATACGAACGTGACAGCACCCGGATTTTCTTGGCTACCATAAACGCGGCGTAAAATCCCACACCGAACTGGCCGATCAGGTTCAAATCTTTTTGATTGGCTTCAGCCATTTGCCGGATAAAAGCTTTTGAACCTGAGTGCGCTATGGTACCCAGGTTTTCAATCAATTCCTCCCTGGTCATGCCGATACCGGTATCGGTTATGGTCAGAGTGTGCTCCTTGTCATCCAGCTCGATGGTGATTTCGAGCGGGAGTTCCCCGTCTTTGACGTTCTTGTTGGTTAGATTTTCGTACCGGAATTTCTCCAGGGCGTCGGCAGCGTTGGAGATTAACTCACGCAGAAATATTTCGCGGTCTGTGTAAAGCGAATTCACGACAATATCAAGGATTTGCTTTACTTCTGCTTGAAATTCCCTGGTTTCATAAGTATTTTCCCCGGTTGACACCGACATCTGAAAAGACACCTCCGTTAAGTTCTTATTCTATTAATGATCATGTCAACAAATCTGACCAAATAAAATTTTACCACATAAAGCATTTAATAATAAAGACTGGCCGCATATTTTATTGCCTCATGTCACGGTCAGGGATTTTGGAGCCTGCTGTAGACACCGGCCGGTCAGGCTCTTAAAATGAACTGATATCATCGTTCTGGGATTGGTGTACTAATTTGGATAACAAGGTGAGCGGAGGACAATCCCGCTTGTGGTTGTTCGGGCTGGTCAACTTTTTACTCAGCTTTGCCTTCAAGGCTCCATTATCTTTATTCCCCTGCTCGGCGGCCTGATTGCCCAGGGATGGGGTTATCGTGGAGTAATGTTTTTCGCAGCAGCCCTGGGCATGGCGGGAATGATGGCAGCCGTGCCAAAGCAGGCGGGAATGATGGCAGCCGTGCCAAAGCAGGCGGGAAACGGCGGACCGGCAACAGCCTTAATGGCAACTAATATTTTATCAAGAGCAGTCATTTAAGCCTCCCCCGGCGCATATGAAATCTATGTAAGCACTACGGTGGAGGTGAAGATACTGTTTTTTATCACGGATAAAATCGTTTTCGGCATGGCGGGCATCAGGGTGCTGTCCGCCACTATCGAATTTACGGCGGCCATGCTCATGCTGAAGTACGGGCAGGTGGAAACCGCATTTAAAATTAATGCCGCGCTGGCACTGGTGGGTCCCACGGTGTTAATCGCCGTAACCAGCCTTGGCTTGATCGGCCTCGCCGGAAAAATATCTCCGGCCGGCATGGCAACAGTCATACTCGGGGTATTCTTGATTTTTATCGGGATCAATAAGATCTAAAAAGCCGCCGTCAGTCGGCTCAGCCCAGCGCGTTGACAAAAAATTCCGCCACCAGAACTGCTATTTTCTCCTCATCACCCCACCAAAAATGGTCAACGCCGGGAATCACCTCAACGGTCTTTGGCTCGCTCATTTTAGCGGCTTCCTGCAAAACCAGGTTAGGAGAAACAACATCGTCTTCCGAGCCGCAGATAATTAATTTCGGCTTCACGCAGTCAGTCAGAACACCCGGCGGAATAACCGGAGACACACCGGCGATTGCTTTGATTGCGTCGCTGCCGCCGCCCACCGGCAAAGCTATTTTTCCACCAAATGAGTAACCCATGATGCCGACCCGGCCGGAGTCGATTTCTTCTTGTTGAACAAGAAAAGACAACGCAGACCGGGCATCGTCCTGCTCCGGTACGCCTCCGCCAAAAAACCCCTGGCTCCGGCCGACACCGCGGGAATTGTAGCGCATGCCGGCGATTCCCTTCTCGGTAAGCGCCCAACTAACCGCCATGATTATATTATTGCTCATGTCGCCACCGTAACGCGGGTCGGGATGGCAAAGCACCACCCCCGGACATGGGCCGCCACTTATGTCCGGCATATCCAGACAGGCTTCCAGTAGCAAGCCGTTATTATCCAATGTCGTTTTTATTTTTCTCATTGTTTTTCATCTCCTTAACCGGTATTGCTTAATGAATATTATACCAACATCGTGAAAAATTGGCTATTCATTCGATTAGCCCTTGAATTCCTCGTTATATTTTAGTACTATGAATTTAATAATACCAGTATAAATTAACATTATTGGGAGTTGGGAAATATGCCGGATTACACAGTGATTGATTTGCCTCCGATATTAAATTTAATTTTCTATCCGCGTAAAGATTTTAGCCCGTGCCCGGAAAACGCTTTTGATCTGGACGTGCTTGTGGATAAAGATATTTCCGTATCAATCCGCTTTTACACCGGCGGCGTCAACCAGCCCTGGATTTTATACTTTCACGGCAACGGGGAAGTGGTCAGCGACTACGACGAAATCGCGCCTGCGTACAACGATCTAGGGCTGAACATAGTAGTGGCGGACTACCGCGGATATGGCGCCAGCGGAGGCACCCCTTCTTTTACCAACGCATGCAATGACGCTAAATCCATATTTAAAGCTGTCACAAGCGAACTGTCCAACCGTGGCTTTCAGCAAGAATTATGGATTATGGGCAGGTCTTTAGGCAGCATTTCCGCCCTGGAGCTGGCTAACGAATACCCCGGTTTAATCAAGGGTATGATTGTCGAAAGCGGTTTCGCCAACGTGGTCAAAGTCATGAAACACCTTGACCATTTCCCCAGGGAAGTTACCCTGCACCAGCTTGATCAGGAATGCCTGGACTTGGTTAAAAACATTTCCATACCCGTTCTGGTCATCCATGGGCAGGACGACTGCATTGTTCCATATGAAGAAGCCCTAGACTTATACGAAAACTTAGGAACAGCCCGCAAGAAGCTGATTACCATCCCTAACGCGGGCCATAACGACATAATGTACGTGGGCTTAAGGCAATATTTTGAGGCAATTCAAAATTTTATCCTCACTCCTTCAAAGGATACATAAAGGTTATAAACAGCGGAGAACCTAAAACTGTTACAGACAACGGAAGGTGACAGGTTTATGCTAAAGCGATTGCTCCAAAATTTATTTAACCAGGTTAAATGCGGCGCTTTTGAAGTATCCTATTGGGACGGCACGACTGAACAATACGGCGGCGATACTCCTCCGGTTAAAGTGATTTTTCACGAAAAAATACCGTACAAGCAAATACTCAAAGACCCGGTATTAGCGTTTGGCGAGGCTTACATGGACGGTTTGATTGATATTACCGGTGAACTGGACGATATCATCAAGCTAGTCAGCTCCAGTATGAAGTTAAATGAAAAAAACCGGGGCCGGCGTCTCCTGGCCAAAATTTTTTCACACCGCCCGCATTCCACATCTTTACGCGAACAGAAGGAAAACATTCAACATCATTACGATTTGGGCAATGACTTTTTCTCCCTCTGGCTGGACGAGACCATGAGTTATTCCTGCGCTTATTTCCAAAAAGCCGAAGACTCCCTGACCCAAGCCCAAATTCAAAAGATTGACCACGTGCTGAAAAAGCTGCAGTTGCGCCCCGGGGAAATTCTTCTTGACATCGGCAGCGGCTGGGGATGGCTGATTCTCCGCGCCGCCCAGGTTTACGGGGCAAAAGCGGTAGGAATTACTCTGAGCCGTGAACAGCATCAGGAAACCCAGCGCCGTATCGCGGAACTGGGTCTAAAAGATCAGGTGGAAGTTGAGTTGATGGATTACCGGCAACTGGCGGGCAAAGGGCTCGTTTTCGATAAAATCGCCAGCATTGGGATGTTCGAACATGTTGGCCGGGCCAACTATCCCCAGTTCATGATGACATTGAAAAAGCTCCTGAAGGAGGGCGGCTTAGCCTTACTTCATACCATTACGCATACCAAGGAAGGGCCGGTGAACGGCTGGATAAAAAAACATATTTTCCCCGGGGGTTATATCCCGTCTTTGCGCGAAGTGATCTGGCTGCTGCCCGACTATGATTTTCATGTTTTAGATATAGAAAGTTTGCGGATGCACTACGCCATGACCCTGGAGCGCTGGGCGGAAGGATTTGAAAAACATACCGGTAAAATACGGGAAATGTACGATGAGCGTTTTGTCCGGATGTGGCGCCTGTACCTGCGTTCCTGCGCCGCTTCTTTCCGGGTCAGCGGCCTGGATATTCACCAGATTCTAATCTCCAATGGGTTAAATAACAACCTGCCCCTGACCCGGGAGTATTTATACAATTAATGCTTGTTCTCCAGCATTCTAACTCGTTCTTCAAGCAACTCAATATTCGCCTGCATATTCGACATCATTTCCGCTACCGGGTCGGGAAGCAGATCGTGCCGCAAATCAATATCAGCTTCATCTGTTAGCGCCAATTTCTGGCCGTTCCGGGCGACAACTTTGCCGGGCACACCCACCACCGTGCTGTTCGGCGGAACAGCTCTTAAAACAACCGAGCCGGCCCCAATCCTGGAGTTTTCTCCTACGGTAAACGAACCGAGCACCTTGGCCCCGGTACTAATCACGACATTATCACCAATGGTGGGGTGTCTCTTTTCCTTTTCTTTACCGGTACCACCCAGGGTTACCCCCTGATAAATAGTCACATTTTTACCTATCTCGGCAGTCTCACCGATCACAACTCCCCCTCCGTGGTCGATAAACAAACCTTCGCCAATTTTCGCTCCGGGGTGAATTTCGATAGCGGTCAGAAAACGGGAAAACTGAGATATCAACCTGGCCGTTAAATACCAACCACGCCTGTAAAAAAAATGCGCCACCCGGTGCATGACCACAGCGTGAAAGCCCGGGTAACAAAGAATTACCTCAAGCGCAGACTTGGCTGCGGGGTCGCGCCTCATAATACTTAATATATATTTTTTAAGTCCGCTGAGCATAACAGTATCCTCTCTATACATAATTTAATCAATTGCTTTACTGGTAATAGAACCACTATTAAACCTTTTTATACTTACTTAATTTTTATACTTATTTACACCGGCATCCGATTATTCCATTTGAAATAATATCACTAAAATATAGTACTAAATATAGTACATACTTGCTTCCCGCGACAGACGTATCTTCTCAGCTTCCATGCACAGGTCTTCCAACGTGGTGCTGTCCAGCACATGCGCTATGGATTCCCTGATTCTTTCCCATATTATTCTTGTCGCACAGGTTTCGGCGCGCATACATGATTCCGGATCGTCTTCGCTAACACAACCAGTCGGCCCCAGAGGCCCTTCCAGGCATCTAATTACTTCACCAACGGTAATCCTAGAGGGCTCCCGGGTGAGTAGATAACCACCCTGGGCGCCCCGTACGCTCCGAACCAGTCCCCCCTTGCGCAGGAAGGTTACCAACTGCTCCAAATAACCCTCGGATATTTCCTCCCTTTCCGCTACCCGGATGAGGGGAATAGGTTCGTTGGGGGCATAATTTTGTGCCAGATCCACCATCGCGCGCAAACCATACCGCGCTCGTGTCGAAAACTTCAAGGTCTCTGTATTCCCCTTTCTCAGAATGTTTATTATTTATCTAAACATACTATTATTACTATACTATATTCTCCATTTTATTTCTACTCTTTTTTCAGGGGGTCAGGCTTTACTTTGTGACTTTCTATAAGTCACAAAGTAAAGCCTGACCCCCTCTAATGCCCCCTCTAACAGGATAAAGGGCAGACAATCACGATTCCACTTTGGAATCTGTCTACCCTTTACCCGAGGTGTACTGCAACTCAGTACATCCCTCCTTTATTCCCCCCGCGTTTCGGTCCGGTCGATATAACTATCTTCCTTTCCTAACGTTCCTAACGTTCGGTTTCGGTTTCTCCCTTTACAGGAATTTTCGCCACGTTGCCGGTTCACACCTACTCCTAGCTATAACCTTGGTACCGGCCGCTTACCCTGCCTAATGACTTTACTCAGCCATTAGCTTATCAGCAACCTGGTCGACCTCTTACTTCACCAACCGGCTTTTCAGTGATCTTCCTTTGAACCCTTTTTCCTACGGTACCGGTCTCCTTACTCCTCCAACAGCTTCACTCAGCTATCGGACTTTCAGTTTGCTAATCTTCCCCGGGCTTTACCTTAACCACAGGGCTTTAGTCTGACCTGGCCGGTTGCCTGCTAAGNCTTCGGCTTTTCAGCCAACCCNCCTTTGAACCGCCTCCGGTTACAACTCTACCGTTTCGTTGTTTCCCAGCTACTGGTTACCGAACCCGCCGGGGGTCTTCCTCCCAGTACTTTAACTTAAAAGTTATTTCCTGGGTCACTTTCATTATAAATAGCGGAACTTACATTGTCAATAGTATTTTTTGAAAATTTTAAATAATTTTTTAAATTAGAAAAATCACACATTTATTCGTTTATTTCTTTCTACCTGCACCTCGGTGTTTTCCAAAAAACGGGCCACCATATTGTAAAAACCGATAATCAAGGTCAGTTCTGCCAGTTCACGGTGATCAAAGTGTTCTGCCAGCTTGTAAAACGTTTCATCGGTAGACTTAATTTTAATAGTAACTTCATCAGTATATTCCAGCACCAACCGCTCCGGCTCGCTGAAGCATCCCTCATCCGGGCCTATCTTCACACCGGCGATTTTTTCTTCTGGAACCCCCGCTTCCCGCGCCATCTTTTCGTGCTGGTACCACTCGTAGTAAGAATCGCACAAAGCGGCCACCCTCAGTATGCATAACTCACGCAGGTACGCGTCCAGCTTCACCTGGGACAAAAGCGAACTGCCCAGCCGCATATAATGACGCACACTATTCTCCGCATGAGCCATCATTTTATTAATATTCAGGCTGTTGGTCGGCCCGCCGGCCAGGATCATTTTACGCGTCTTCTCAGGCATTTGCTCAACCGGCACAAGCGGCAGGCGAGGCCCCCTTTGCCCATCTCTTTTGTTTTCTTCTTTTCCTTGGTTAACTCCCGCCATGTGTTTTTTACCCCCTAGCTGTTTATTCTCAGATGAGATAAAATAAAAACACCAATTATCAGACTATCATATTAATTATTCTTTGGAAAATGAAGAAATATCAGCAGCGAATAATCGCAAGGGTAACTGGATGAATTTCTGTTTGAAAGGAACGTACCCAAGCATGGCTGAAAAAATACTGCCTAATCTTTACGGAATAGAAATCCCGCTCCCCAATAACCCCTTGCAAGCAACTAATTCTTATGTAATCAAGGATAGTTCAAGAAGTTTGATTATCGATACCGCTATGAACAGGGAAGAATGCAAAAGAGCCATGCTGTCCGGCCTTGATGAAATTGGGGTGGATTTGGATAAAACTGATTTTTTTATTACTCATATGCACGCGGACCACTGCGGCCTGGTAGCAAGCCTAACCCCAAAAAAACCAACACTTTACTGCAGCCGGCTTGCTTCGATAGATATTGACGGATTGAGCAAACCGGAATACTGGGAGAAATTAAAATTCCTCGGACGAATCTGCGGCTTCCCTGAGGAAGAGCTAAGACTAGCTGTTAACAAACATCCCGGTTACAGGTTTCGCCCCAGGGGACAGATGAATTTCAAAATAATAAAGGATAAAGACATGATCAGCGCTGGAGGCTAGCACTTTACCTGCATAGAAACCCCCGGCCATACTACCGGCCACATGTGCCTCTATGAGCCATCCCAAAAGATCCTGTTTTCCGGGGACCATATCCTAACAGATATTACTCCGAATATTTCACTGGGGATGACTTATGACCATAACCTTTTGTATGAATTCATCAGCAGTCTTGATAAAATTAATAATCTTGACGTTGCTCTTGTCCTGCCCGGACATAGGAAACTTATTAAAGACTGTAAGGCTAGAATTGAGGAATTGAAAAACCACCACCAAACAAGAGCCGGCGAGGTGCTATCAATATTAAAAAATGGCAGCCTGGACGCCTATCACACAGCTTCCCAAATGACTTGGGATATGACATACGACTCCTGGGATCTGTTTCCGGTCACACAGAAATGGTTTGCCTGCGGCGAGGCTCTCGCTCACCTGAAATATCTTGAGGAAGTAAAGATGGTACGCAAGGAAGAAAAAGAGAATAAATATTATTTTTCACTGGCTGCCAAGGATAGTTAAAAACCTTACTGCCATGATAATAATATTTATTCAGCACTCCGCCGCGCTCCGCTGTATCCTTCTCATTCAATTTCACCCTGCAGCAGTTGAATAGATTTTACTTTATAAAAGAAAACCCCTCCCGGTGCTCTCACTTCTATTTCATCACCGACTTTCTTTAATAATAATGACTTTCCCATCGGTGATAAAAATGATACATCGCCCTCTTTTATGTTACTTTGAAAGGGATTTACAATGCGATACTTAAAAACCTCCTGGCATGATAAGTCTAGCACTTCCACTTCACTACCTATGGTGACAAAAGGAAGTCTATTGCCTAAATTTTGTGTCTTTTTTGCATTTCTGACTAGTTGTTCAATATGTTTTATATAATCTTCAATAAGCTTCTCAAATTCATTACGTTCTTTTGATGGTTCAAGAAAATATTTTTCAATAAGTTCCTTTTTCTCTTCCTCAACTTTTACCAAATGCTTAATGAGACTATTAAAGGAAGCTTCTGACAGTGTGACCCTAACCAATTTACTCCCCTCCATATTCAGCCACTAAATGGAAAAACCCAATATAAAGCGCAAGGGCGCTTCGCCTTAATAGCGAAACACCCATTTAAATGTATCTTATCATTAGATACAATCATTGTCAATAGTGTATGATATTAACATTTAATGCAAAGGCTTTAATTTTCTGGTAAGGGGATGTCAAGGGGACGGTTCTTT
>Ga0067045_1032477_pt1 | contig 10129 bp, 5 predicted proteins | sample TerdegcTABiofilm_FD_59184 | JGI IMG/M metagenome (GOLD analysis project Ga0067045, IMG submission 59184) | Combined Assembly of (Gp0054472, Gp0054536) Wastewater bioreactor microbial communities from Singapore -Terephthalate degrading... | reverse complement strand
CTTCTTGTCCCCAGGGGGTACCCCCTGGGGACAAGAAGGAACGACTGCAACACTTAACTAATACTAAAAAAATACCGGAAAATCATAAGGAAATGTTGACTATAACATAACATGACGTGGTTCTGTGTCAGAGGACTGAATATATACTCCGTTTTTTCTTCTTTGAAGGGGAATCGGACAACGATGAAAAACTCTCTCTTATGAAATAAATCTGAAGTTTCTCTGTATATACTTTTTGACCGCCGGATACCAAAGATGGGAGGTAAGCTAATTTCACCAAAGGAGTTCCCATTCCGTAGGAGTCTTCTCCGGAAACCGATACCGTAAATCCGCGAAAGTATGAGATCAGGCGAACCTGTCGGGGGCGGGAGACCCCTCCTGCAACGGGTGAGAAACTAATCGAACGCAGTTTAAAAATGAATAAGATCGCGTCATACGAGTCTGCCGCCGCAGGCTCCCCCAAATGACTTTGATTTCAACCTGGCATTACCCGACTAAATTGAAATCAAAGTCGGCATAAGACTTCCGGCAATTATACTCAAATTACAGGAATCGCAAACAGGAGGTGTTTTTGGATGAAAAAATATCCTAAAAGGGTAATACCGCTATCGGCATTTTTGCTGATAATGGTAACGGTTTTATCGCTCCTCTCCCTCATCACGGGATGCAATCAGACCGGGGATTCGGGAAATCCGGTCAGTAACGCCAAACCCCTGGTGTATGGAGAATACGAGGTCAGGGTCATGGGAGACAAAAATTTCATGGCGGGAAGTCAGGGTTCTATCCGGGTGGTAACCTATGATCCCGCCACTCAACAGGTCGTCGCCGGAGTTCCCGTCCGGATATTCATGGCATCCTCAAAACAGGACGCCGACAAGAATAAAAAGGACGATAAGGACAAAAAAGATTACGGAGAGAAGGTCTTTGAGGGAATAACCGATGTCACCGGCAGCCTCTCCGCCATATTCCCCATCTCCTCCGATAAGGAAGGAGGACAAAAACTGACTATCCTGACCGGACAGGACAAAAAGTCCCAGGAAGTCAGTGTGGACATCAATATTCAGAAGAAGTTCAAGATCTACCTTACCACCGACAAACCCCTCTACCAACCGGGACAGGTTATCAATATCCGGGCATTGGCTCTGAATGTCCCCTCTTTGACCCCCGTGGAGGGAAAGGATCTCCTCATTGAGGTGGAAGACGCCAAAGGCAATAAAGTATTCAAAAAGACAGGCAAAACATCCGAATTCGGCGTCGGTTCGGCAAAATTCCAACTGGCGGACGAAGTTAACATGGGCGAATATCATGTCCGGGCTTTTGTTGACAAGGAAAGTTCCGACAAGAGCGTTACGGTCAAAAAGTATGTCCTGCCCAAATTCAAGATCGCTTTTACCAAAGACAGAACCTACTACAGCCCCGGCGATACCCTCAAGGGGGATCTGCAGGTGGACTATTTCTTCGGCAAGCCCGTATCCGAGGGAAATGTAGAGGTGAAACTCTACACCTTCGATGTGGAATTCAAGGAAGCGGTTCAGGTCAAGGGAAAGACCGACGAGAAAGGACACTACAAATTCGAGGCAAAACTCCCCGATTATCTGGTGGGGCAACCTCTGGAAAAAGGGAACGCCATCACAAAAATGGATATAGTGGTGGAAGATTCCGCCGAACACAAGGAAACCAGTATCCAGATGATCCCTATTTCAAAAGAGACCCTCACGGTGGAACTTCTGCCCGAATCGGGTTCTCTCAGGAAAGGCATCGAAAACCGGGTATTTCTTCTGACTTCCTATCCCGACGGTTCTCCCGCCAAAACCGACAACAAGATCGCCTTCAACAAAGAAACCAGAGACATTACCACCGATTCCTCCGGTATCACCACCTTTACCGTAACTCCGGAGAATAATAATCCCGTTACTGTAAAGATTACCTCCAAAACAAAAGAGGGGAATGAACTCAGCAAGTCTTTCTCGCTGCCCATCGAAGGGGGAGACGAAAATATCATCCTCCGTACCGACAAAGCCACTTACAAGGTGGGAGAGACCATAAACATGGAACTCCTTTCCACCAAAAAGAGCGGTTCTCTCTATCTGGATTTTGTCAGGAATAATCAGACCGTTCTCACCAAGGCCTTCGACCTGAAATCCAACCGGGACAAATATTCCCTGGACGTAACTCCCGACCTCATGGGTATGGTTCAGATTCATGCCTATATGTTTACCAAGGGGAATCAGATCATCCGGGATACCCGCAATGTCTATATAAGAAGCGCCGATGACCTAAAAATCACCGTAAAACCCAATAAAGATACCCTTCTTCCCGGCGAGGATGCCACCATCGACCTGACCGTAACCGACAAAAACGGCAAACCGGTGGTCTCTGCTATGGGTGTGGATATTGTGGATGAAGCCCTCCTTGCCATGGGCGAGATGATGCCCGGTCTCGAACGGGTCTATTTCCTCCTGGAAAAGGAACTGATGGAACCCAAATACGAGATTCACGGCATGACCCTCACCGGTTTTCTGGATCCCGACGACTACATGGAAGAAGATCAGGATATGACCAAAAATTCCGCCGGACAGGAAACCATCAAGACCGCCCTCTTTACCAAACTCCCCGGCAAGGATCGTCAATTTGAGATAAATATAGATACCTATAAAGAAAAGATGAAAAAATGTTATGAAAATATGGCGGTTATTTATAACAATTTTTATCAATTCTATCAGAAAGAAAAACGCTATCCCGACAGCGATTCAGACCTGGAAACCATGGTAAGCTATAAACTGATTAATCGGGAAAATCTGACAGATCCCTGGGGAAATAAATTCCATATAATTGCCGCCAAGGATAAGAATCAGTATCCCGACATAAAATCCTACGGTCCCGACGGCAAAGCCGATACCGACGACGACCTGACCTTCACCGCCCTTCAACAGAGATATTATGAATTCGTTAACGAACAGGAAATCCAGTTTGCCGCTCCCGGCGGGGCAATAAGAGGGATACCCATGGAAGAAGGAGCTATGGCGGGAGGAGGACCTCCCCGTCCCATGATGGCTGACGGCATGGCAATGAACAAATCGGCATTGGCAGAAGCGCCCACCACCGCCAGCGCCGGCGACGGCACGGGAGGAGCCACTAAAAAACCCACCAGAGTCAGGGAATATTTCCCCGAAACTCTCTACACCAACCCGGAAGTCATCACCGACGAAAAAGGAAACGCCCAGATCAGTCTCAAGATGGCGGATTCCATTACCACCTGGAGATTGACCGCTTTCGCCAACTCCCTCGTTGGACAGATGGGTAATGTGAACGCTCCTATCCGGGTATTTCAGGACTTCTTTATTGACATTGACTTCCCCGTGTCCCTGACCCAGGGGGACGAAGTATCGGTTCCCGTCGCGGTCTATAACTATCTGAAAGAAAATCAGACCGTTAAAGTCAAGGTGGACACAAAGGAAGATTGGTTTACTCTGACGGGAGACGCGGAGAAATCCCTGAATCTCAAACCCAATGAGGTTACGGTGGTCTATTTCCGTATAAAAGTCCTCAAATTGGGAGATCACCGCTTTACCGTTCACGGCGAGGGTTCCAAGATGAGCGACGCCATAAGAAGAGAAATCGAAGTGGTTCCCAACGGTAAGGAATACTGGCTCACCGACAGCAACAAACTGGAACAGGATACTACCAGAACGGTGGAAATTCCTCAAGGCTCCATTCCCGACGCTTCCAAGATCCTGGTTCGCCTCTATCCCGGCGTGGTGTCCCAGGTGGTGGAAGGACTGGATAAAATCTTCCAGATGCCCTGCGGATGCTTCGAACAGACCTCATCCTCCACATTCCCCAACGCCCTGGTGCTGGATTATCTGAAACGGCAGAAGAAGATCACTCCCGAGCTCCAGATGAAAGCCGAAGGATATATCACCACCGGGGTACAACGGCTGCTCTCCTTTGAGGTTCAGGGAGGGGGATTCTCCTGGTTCGGCGACGCTCCCGCCAACAAGTGCCTCACCGCCTTCGGTATTATGGAATTCAGAGCCATTCAGAAAGTTCACGATATGGACGAGAATGTCATAAACCGTACCATGCAATGGTTAGCAGGTCAACAAAAACCCGACGGCTCCTGGGAACCGGACAAGAACTACCTCCACGCGGAATCCTGGTCGAGAATGCAGAACAGCAATGTCCCCGTAACCGCCTATATCGTCTGGTCTCTGGCGGAATCGGGCTACAAGGGGCCGGAACTGACAAAAGGACTGGAATTCCTCAAGAAGAACGTGGGCCAACTGGAAGATCCCTACTTCCTGGCACTGGTCTGTAACGCCATGGCCATCGTGGAACCCGACAGTCCCGCTACCAAGGATGCCCTTGAGAGGCTGATTAAAATGGCGACGGTGGATCAGGACAGCGCCTGTTGGAAAAGCAAGGCACAGACCGCCACCTTCACCTCCGGCGACGCAGCATCTCTGGAAACCACCGCCATCGCGTGTATGGCTCTTTTGAGAACCAACGGACAGGAAGCCCTGGCTGGCAAGGTTATCAATTATATAATAAAGTCCAAGGATCCCAACGGAACCTGGTCTTCCACCCAGGGAACCATCCTGTGTATGAAGGCTCTGCTCCTCTCTGCGGACAAGTCCACCCAGAAGGTCAACGCCAAGGTAACAATCACGGTAAACGGCAAGGAATCTCAGGATTTCACCCTTACCTCGGAGAATTACGATGTGTACCAGCAGGCGGACTTCGGCAAGGTTACCCAAAACGGAACCAACCAGGTATCCATCAAGATAAAGGGAGAAGGCAGCTGCTACTACCAGATTGCTACCAAATACTACACCCCCTGGACTCAGGAAAAGGAAAGTGCAAGTCCCATCGCCATCGACCTCTCCTACGACCGTACCCAGCTAAAACAGGACGACATCATCACCTGTGATGTAAAGGTCAAAAACAATACGGGGGCGGTCATGAATATGGTTATGGTGGATTTAGGAGTGCCTCCGGGATTCGATCCTCAACTGGCGGATCTTACGGAAATTGTGGGAACCAAGATCAAGAAGTTCACTCCCACCTCCCGTCAGATCATAATATATCTGGAAAAACTGGAACCCTACGAAACCCTGCAGTTCAAATATCGCTTAAAGGCTAAATACCCCATGAAGGCACAGACTCCCCGCTCCAGGGCATACCAGTACTACAACCCCGAAATACAGGACTTCTCCAAACCCGTTTCACTTCAAGTGGATTAACAACAACAATAATAAATAAAATAAATAACTAAGCATATAAGTAAAAGAGAGAGTCTTCCCGTAAGACTCTCTCTTTATAGTAGGGGATACCGCATTGAAATTCATTTATTATTTTCATCGTAATTACTTTAGATTGAAGAAATAAAAAATATATTTCCCCTTATTTATCTGATCACATGTTAAGGCAAATTGAAGATTTATCCTCTGAGATTTCGAGCAGACTTAAATATAAAAAAACTTCCGGATTTAAATCAATGGCGGAAAGACTGGCAGAAGGAAAAGAACGAATAGATACAGCCAAATATCTCAGTTCCAAATGTAATGAAATATTTGTATTTAATAAAGATATATATTTCATTACTTCTGGTCGAAGTCTGCTCTCTATTCTATCAGAACAGATTCAATATATTCATCTCAATAAATTGGACTATACTATTCGTCATTTTGTGGATTTAGTTAGTGATACCAACCGTATTCAATTACTATGTTATTATGTGGACGGAGGACTTATAACAGATGGCAGAAAATGTGATTATTTAATATGTATTCAGGAAAAAGAATCGCTTTATTTTATAGAGATAAAGGGAAAACATATCAAAGATGCAGTGGAACAGATTTGGGAAACTATTACAAAATTAAGAGATAAAATAAGTAATTGTATAGTTAATGCCAGAATCGTCCTCTCAAAGGTTCAACAACCGGATCTCAAAACATCAACAAAAATTGCATTGGAAAGAGAATTGGCAAAAAGAAAAGGAAATCTTATATATAAATGTAATGTTTTGATAGAAGAAGTTTTATGAGTTTTTAAACCCGCTTCGGCATAATGGTCATGAGCAGCCACAAAACAATAGATGTAAAAGAGAGGCAGCAGAGAATCAGACAGCAGGATATAACCCCCAACAGAGGGATGAAAAAGGCACTGATAATCAGAGCGGAAAGAGAGCCTCCCAGATGATCGGCAAAATCAACTATCGATGCCGATAAAGAAAAACTGATACCCCGTTGATTGGAAGACAGGGACGAAAAGGAGTTCTCCTGCGGATTTGAGAAACTGGGTGAAAGGGAGTTCTCCTGCGGGTTTGAGGACGGGGATGAACTGTTTTTTCCCTGTCTGTTCATCAAAAGGGATGCCATAGGAAAGACTGAGCCCGTAATACCGCCTACTAACACTGTCAACAAAAAGAACCAGAAAGAGGGCAGGTTTGCCACAAAAGAGAGAAGGGCGGGAATCAGGGCGGATAAAAAACAGACCAGGCAAAGATTAACAACAAAATAGTTTAAATTACATTTAATTTTTGTTACTATATAATTTGCGGCTATACCTCCTATGGCTAACCCCAACATAAAAAGAGCTACCAGAAATCCGATATGCTCAAAGAGATACCCGTATAAATTCTGATACATGAATATCAATATCACCGAAAGACCCATGGACGCAAAACCGGTGCAAAAAACCGAGAAGCCATACAAAAAGGGAGTTAAAGACCTTTTATCAGGCTTGAACGCAAATGTATAAACAAAAAATATAACGGCAAAAACCGCCATCCATCCTATCCAGAACAGAACTCCCCTCTTTTCCGTAAAATCCAGGACGGTTTCCAGTCGGGAATCGGAATATTTGTCCCATAATTTCAGATTATAAAGATAACCTGCAGGTGCTAAGTCCGAATTTACCGCCACTTTCGCCATCTCCCCTTCCAGACTACTTTTTTTGAATCGGACTTTCTCCGCCTCATACAGCATTTCGAAAATATAGGGAGAAAAAGAAGAATCGCCGTCGTCATGATCGAAAGGGGAAAGGCAATCATCGTCGCCGAAAGAGGAAATTCCGGTGTTATTGCGGTTCCGGCGGGAGGTTCTCTCCTCATACCTCTTTATCAACAGGTTGTAATCATCACTGACAACGCCGTCAAGGGAAGAGGCGAAGAAATAGGTCCAGGTACCGGGACTGACGGCAATATAGGGAAATACCTGCTTCAGGGTCTTATAGAGGGCGGCGTTGTAGTCCAGCATCCCGGAACTCATATAATTTTCCGAGGAGGTCAGACCGAAACCCGCCACTCCACCCGGTTTCAGGGCTTTTTTTATCTCATCGAAGAATTCCAGGGTATAATATCGATTGGACAAGGAAGTCGAACCCTCACCTAATTTTATATATATAATATCATAGCAATTGTTTCTATCTTTCAGGAAACTTCTTGCATCTCCCGCTATTCCCCGGACACCCACACTATGAAGAACCTTCCTGTCTTTCCTTGACATAAAAGGTCTGATTACGGAAGGCATATCGGGATCAATATATATATAACTTATATTTGTAATTCCGGCTTCTTTTATATATAAGATCAATTCGGGGCTGACCTCGCCTATAATAAGGATATTGCGGGGATCAGGATGCTGAACGGCGATATGATTTGCCAACACCTGGTCGTTATATCCGTCGGGGAAAGAATAACCGTAAACACCGTTAAAAAAAACCGAATACTGATCCATCTGTCTGGTTACGGCAATATTCTGATACCGGGTGTCCTTCTGAATTAACAGGGGAAGATCTTTTATCAGACTCCGCCATCTCATCTCTGTGGTCATGGAATCCAGAGATGAAGAACAGAACAAAAATAAGCCGGAAATCAAAACAATAACAAAACAAAAGGGTATTCTCTTTTTCTCAGGATAAACCCCGGCTCCGAAAGAGAAAACCGGCAGCACAAGAGCAAAAGCCGATACAAGAATAGCAGATATGAACAGGGTGGAGCAACATCGCACCAGAACAAAACTGAATAAAATTCCCCCGACAAGAGAACCCAGGGATTCTATGATGAATATCAGGGATACCGCCGATTTGTCATTCAAAAGTTTGCATCCGAAAGGAAAAAGGAAACCGATGAGAAATCCCGGCAAAAAAACCAGAACAAAACATAAAGGAAGAATCTTATAAAATGGAATAAACTGTCCGTAGGGTACATCCAGTATATTTCTGCTGATCCGGATCAGGGGAATCAGAATGAAAGGCAGAAGAGAAAAGAGAAAACATAAATTCAAAAATGTACATATTTTTAAATCGATCTTCCTCTCTGCCAAAGGATATAAACCCGCCCCGATGCCGATGGAAAAAAGCCAGGAAAAAAGTATAACCCCCCAGATCAACTCGTTGCCGTAGAAAATAACGAAAAACTCCCGGAACAGGATCGACTGGGATACAGTGGAACCCATCCCCAGAAGAAAAAAGAGGATGAGGATAAAATTTTCCTCATTTTTATTCGTGAATTTCACTTTAAAATAAGTGTGATTACTATCAAAATTTCGCTATAAACTCAATAGGAATTAATTTCATGTGTGCTGAAATATCACCTGCCAATTTGAAATATAAGCCTGTTTGCTTATCTGGAACAAATCCATAGATTCTATAAAGGTAATAATTGTCAGGATGTTCTTTTGAAAATTTTACTTCTTTTCGTGATAAATAAAAGGGTGTCATTTTTTCTTTGCTTATAGTAGTTTTAACTTCTATATATTTAGGTTCTTCGTTTAAATTATATGATAAAATATCATAACCAAGTCCATCTCCTTTTGTTTGGGAGACATGTTCTATTTTGTCCGCTAAATCTTTTCTCCCCTTATCTAAAAGGTACCTTTTTTCCTCATCTAAAACTATTAGTTCACCCTGTTGCCCAATTTCCTTATTTTCTTTTTCTTTCTTAATAAAATCTATCTTTGTTACCTTAAAATTTTCTTTGTTTTCTTTTTGAGTTAAATTATCAAGTATCTTTTGTGGAGGCTCATGTTCTATTAACTTAACTTCTTCAATTGGTTCTTTTTGTATATCATAAAATTTTTGCGAAGTTTCATTCGTTTTCTTGCTATATTGTGCTATTTCCTTTTCTACTTTTATTCCTCCAATAGGAATATTGACAATAGGAGGCAAATCTTTGTATTCATCAAGTAAAGTTATCGAACTGTTTTGCCTTATTTTAAGTAACATTTCCCTATAAGGTGTTTTAAAATTAAAATCAAATTTTTGCGGGAGAAAAAAATATATTTGAATAAATTTTTCTACAGTTTCAGCACCTATAAGAGCCTTAACACCACCTAAACGAAATCTCCCAATAAAAGCACCTATGAAACGCCTAAAAACGCTGTCTTTCTTCCTATCATCTATAAAATTCTTTAGAGGTGAGGTGTCAGGTAAATTTATAATACATGTAAAATCTATACCTTTTACCATAATTGCAGAATTATCAATCTTTTCATAAGTAGCAGTATTGCCAATATTTATTGCCTCTCTTTTTATTTTTTGAAAATCTCTACTATCAACTATACCGCTAAATAAGATGTTGCTTACAAATATTCTTAAAAAACCGGGAGAGCGAGACGCCTCTCCCCTAAACGGTTTTGAACTATAAGCACTAACCAATTCAGTTTCCATGTTACCCTCCTCATTTCATTTATTTTTGTTTGTCTTCATTCCTAATTATACCTTTGCCAGATTCAAGAATATCAGTTCATACCCAAAAAGGGAAGACCGATATGATCTTCCCTTAATATATGGAATCGGGGCGATAGGATTTGAACCTACGACCCCTGCGTCCCGAACACAGTGCGCTACCAGGCTGCGCTACGCCCCGATTTTCTTTTCAGAACTCCAACAGAAACCCGTCAGGATCCACACGATGTTTATCCTCCTGACAGCAAACTCATTCTATCACAAGGGATAAAGGTTGTCAATCCTGAAGGGAAAACCGCAGGTTATTCGGCAATCTGGTCGGGTTTGCACAGAATGCATGCCTTATATCCGGCTCTGGCGGCGGATACGGGGGAATCGAAATAGGCTCCCATGCTTCTGTCGGGGGCCAGGGTGCATCTCAGCCGGTGATAGACCCTGG
>Ga0067045_1032484_pt1 | contig 10131 bp, 9 predicted proteins | sample TerdegcTABiofilm_FD_59184 | JGI IMG/M metagenome (GOLD analysis project Ga0067045, IMG submission 59184) | Combined Assembly of (Gp0054472, Gp0054536) Wastewater bioreactor microbial communities from Singapore -Terephthalate degrading... | reverse complement strand
GCGCAGGCGGATGGCCGCGTGCACGCCGTTGCCCACGACCTCCACCCGGACTTCCACTCCACCCACGTCGCCGCCGCGCTCGCGGCGCGGCTGGGGGTGCCGGCGATCGGCGTGCAGCACCACCACGCCCACGTCGCCGCGGTGCTTGCCGAGCACGCACGCTTCGATGCGCGCCCGGTGCTCGGCCTCGCACTCGACGGCGTCGGCCTCGGCACCGACGGCGAAGCCTGGGGCGGCGAGCTGCTGTGGGTCGCCGGCGCACACTTCGTGCGCCTCGGCCACGTGCGTCCGCTGCGCCTACCAGGCGGCGACCGCGCCGCACGCGAACCCTGGCGCATGGCCGCCGCCCTGCTGCACGCCTGCGGCCGCGGCGACGAGATCGCGGGCCGCTTCGCCACTCAGCCGGCAGCAGCGATGCTCGGCCAGGTCCTCGCACGCCCTGCGCTGTGCCCCGCCACCTCCAGCCTCGGGCGTCATTTCGATGCCGCCGCCGCCCTGCTCGGCCTGTGCGATGTGATGCAGATGGAAGCCGAAGCCGCCATCGCCCTCGAACAGCTCGCCGCCCGCAGCACCGCGCCCGCCGTCTCGCCTGACGACTGGCGGATCGCGCAGGTGACGGCAACTCACGGGCCCGCGGATCCCTCATCCGAAGCCTCGCCATCGGTCGGCGCGCTGCCACCCGACGTCAGGCTGCAACTCGACCTGCACCCCCTGCTGCTGCGCCTCGCCGACGAGCCCGATGCCGGGCGGGGCGCGGCCTGCTTCCACGCCGCGCTGGCCGCCGCACTGACCGAATGGGTCGCCTCGGCACGCCGCCTCACGGGCTGCGACACGGTGGTGCTGTCCGGCGGTTGCCTGCACAATCGCCTGCTGTCCGCTGCACTGCACGCCAGCCTGCCGGCCCTGGGCTGCGAGGTGCTCGGCGCACGACGCCTGTCGCCGGGCGACGCCGGCCTCGCGCTGGGCCAGGCCTGGGTCGCCCTGCACCAACTCGCTGCCAAGGAAACCTGAACATGTGTCTCGCCCTTCCCGCCCGCATCGTCGAATTGCTCGACGGCGACCAGTGCCGTGTGGAGCTCGGCGGCGTGCGCAAGGAGATCTCGCTCGCGCTGATCGACGGTGCGGCCGTCGGCGACTACGTGATCGTGCACGTGGGCTACGCGCTCACGAAGCTTGACCCCGAGGAAGCCGCGCAGACGCTGGCGCTGTTCGCCGAGGCCGGGCTCGATCCGGCCACAGCCTTCGCGCAGGACGACACGGCCACACCGCAATGAAGTACGTCGACGAGTTCCGCGACCAGGCGCTTGCCGCCGGCCTGGCGCGCGCGATCGCGCACGAGGCCGGCACCGGCCGCGACTACGCCTTCATGGAGTTCTGCGGTGGCCACACCCACACCCTGTCGCGCTACGGCATCGCCGACCTGCTGCCGCCCACGCTGCGCATGATCCACGGCCCCGGCTGCCCGGTCTGCGTGCTGCCGATTGGCCGCGTGGACATGGCGATCCGGCTGGCGCTGTCGCGCCCCGAGGTCATCCTGTGCACCTACGGCGACTGCCTGCGCGTGCCCGCGTCCGACGGCCTGTCGCTGCTGAAGGCGAAGGCACTTGGTGCCGACGTGCGCATGGTGTATTCGGCCGCCGACGCGCTCGCACTGGCCCAGCGCGAACCCGGACGCGAGGTGGTGTTCTTCGCCATCGGCTTCGAGACCACCACGCCGCCCACCGCGCTGGTGCTGCGCCAGGCCGCGCAACAGGGTCTCGCCAACTTCAGCGTGATCTGCAACCACGTGCTGACACCTGCGGCGATCGCCGCCATCCTCGAGCCGCCCGGCGGCAACGCCCCGCAGGCGGTGCACATCGACGGCTTCATCGGACCGGCCCACGTGTCGACGATCATCGGCAGCCGGCCCTACGAGGCCTTCGCCGCGACCCACGGCAAGCCGGTGGTCATCGCCGGCTTCGAGCCGCTCGACGTCATGCAGGCCATCCTGATGCTGCTGCGCCAGGTGAATACCGGCCGCGCCGAAGTGGAAAACGAATTCACCCGCGCCGTTACCCGTGACGGCAACCTCAAGGCCCAGGCGCTGGTCGCGGAAGTCTTCGAGCCGCGTGCTAGCTTCGAATGGCGCGGACTGGGTACGCTGCCGGATTCGGCGCTGCGCATCCGTCCTGCCTTCGCGGCCTGGGATGCCGAAACGAAGTTCGGCCTCGACTACACGCCCGTGCCGGACAACAAGGCCTGCGAATGCGGCGCCATCCTGCGCGGGGTGAAGGCCCCCATCGACTGCAAGCTGTTCGGCACCGTGTGCACGCCCGAGACGCCGATGGGTTCGTGCATGGTGTCCTCCGAGGGCGCCTGCGCCGCGCACTACAACTACGGGCGCTTCCGCGACGTGCCGGTGCAGGTCACCGACACCGCCGCGTCCCGGAACCAGGAAACCGCATGAGCACCGTGAAACCCGGCTACGCCCGCCCGCTGGACCTGCGCAAGGGCCGCGTCGACCTTGCCTTCGGCGCCGGCGGACGCGCAATGGCGCAGCTTGTCACCGAACTGTTCGCGCGCGCCTTGGCCAACGACTACCTGGAACGCGGCGATGACGGCGCGGTGCTGCCTGCCCCGGGTCCGGGCGAGCGCCTCGTGATGTCGACCGACGGCCATGTGGTGAGCCCGTTGTTCTTCCCCGGCGGCAACATCGGCAGCCTGTCGGTGCATGGCACGGTGAACGACCTCGCGGTGATGGGCGCGCGCCCGCTGTATCTGGCAGCCGGCTTCATCCTGGAGGAAGGCTATCCACTCGCCGATCTCGCCCGCATCGTCGAATCGATGGCCGCCGCCGCGCGCGCGGCCGGCGTCCAGGTCGTCACCGGCGACACCAAGGTGGTCGAGCAGGGCAAGGGCGACGGCGTGTTCATCACCACCACCGGGATCGGCGCCCTGCCCGCCGGGCGCGACCCGGGCGGCGCACGGGCGCGGCCGGGCGACGTGGTGCTGGTGTCGGGACGCCTCGGCGAGCACGGCATGGCGATCATGGCGCAGCGCGAATCGCTCGCCTTCGATTCCGAGATCGTCTCCGACAGCGCAGCGCTGAACGGCCTGGTCGAGGCACTGTACGCTGCCGCACCTGCCGACGCGATCCACGTGCTGCGCGACCCCACCCGCGGCGGCCTGGCGACCACGCTGAACGAGATCGCCGCGCAATCGGGGGTGGGCATGGAACTCGACGAGGCGGCGATCCCGGTGTCGCCGCAGGTGCGGGCGGCCTGCGAGCTGTTGGGGCTCGATCCGCTCTACGTTGCCAACGAAGGCAAGCTGGTGGCGCTTTGCGCGTCCGAGCATGCCGATGCCCTGCTCGCCGCGATGCGCGCCCATCCGCTCGGCAGCGAGGCGGCGCGCATCGGCATCGTCACCGCCGACCCGCAGCATTTCGTGCAATTGCGCACCGGCGTCGGCGGGCGGCGGATGGTGGATTGGCTCGCCGGCGAGCAACTGCCCCGGATCTGCTGAAGCGGGCGCGAGACCGGCGGCCCGGCCCGCCGCGGACGCCGGTCCGTCGCGGCGTCATGCCGCCTTACAACTCATTACCGCACGATACACACAAGGGCGACGAGTCGGCCTATCGTTCGATCCGAGACAGCAGGGAGGCTTGGACCGGGTGGCCGGGGCGATCGCCCCGGCGCCCGCTTCCAGCCGACGTGCAAAGGACGATGCGATGCGCTTTCCATTCCGACTGTGGCACCTTGCCCTCGCCGCCGGCGCGGCACTGGGCGGATGCGCAGTCGTGCCCGCCGAACGCTACGAAGTCCGGGAACACCGCGACGTCTATTACGGCTACGGCGACGAGACGGTGATCATCACCTCGACGCCGCGCGTGGAGTATCGCGGCTACCCGCCGGCGGTCGGCTACGTCTGGATCGACGGCTACTGGAACCGGGTCGGTGCGCGCCAGGTTTGGGTGCCCGGCTACTGGCGCCCGCCGCACGCGCATCCGCGACCGATTGTTCGCGATCGTGACCATGGCCGCGACGACGATCGCAGGTCTCACTGGCGCGAAGAGCGCCGCAGTGATGACCGTGATCGTGCCCGCGAACGTGACCGCTCGCCATCCGGGTCGCGCGACAGCTTCAGCCGCGATCGTGATCGCGACGCCGACGGCACACGACAACGCAGCGAGGTGCGCACGCCAGCATTGCTCGGCGCCTCGCGCAACCGCGGCGATGGCCCGGTCACGGCCGGCGAGCGCCGCGAACCGCGCGGTGAAAAGCGCGACGACCGACGCGACTCACCGCGCCTCATTCGGGATCGCGACCGCGACGATGACAGGCGGGACGCAAGACCTGACTGGCGCACGCAAATGCAGTCGATCCGCGCCGATTGATCGCCCGTGCCGGGCGTCGGCGAGGTTGCTCAGTTGCCGCATCGCAGCGAGAATCACGCCTTTGGTGCCGCCACCCGCGGTACCGCGTTCCGGCGTGCCCATCCTGCGCGCCTTCTTGACCCGCTCAGGCAAAACCATGAAGAAACTTTCCTCGCTGCTGTTGCTCTCCCTCACCGCCGGCGTCCTGCTCACCGGCTGCGGCAAGAACGAAACCGCGCCGGCCACGCAAACCGCCGCCCCTGCGCCCGCGGCCCCCACGAAGATCGTCATCGGCCTCGACGACAACTTCCCGCCGATGGGTTTCCGCAACGAGAAGAACGAACTCGTCGGCTTCGACATCGACCTCGCCAAGGAAGCTGCCAAGCGCCTCGGCATCGAGGTCGAGTTCAAGCCGATCGACTGGAGCGCCAAGGAGGCCGAACTGAACGGCAAGCGTGTCGATGCGCTGTGGAACGGCCTCACCATCACCGAAGAGCGCCGGAAGAACATCGGCTTCACCACCGCCTACATGGAGAACCACCAGATCATCGTGGTGCCGGCCAACTCGGCGGTGGAGACCAAGGCCGACCTCGCCGACAAGGTCATCGGCATCCAGGACGGCAGCAGCGCGATCGACGCGGTGCAGAAGGACCCGATCGCGGCTTCCTTCAAGGAGCTGAAGAAGTTCGGCGACAACGTCACTGCGCTGATGGACCTGACCACCGGCCGCCTCGACGCCGTGGTGCTGGACGAGGTCGTGGGCCGCTACTACACCGCCAAGAAGCCCGGCGAGTATGTGGTGCTCGACGACCACTTCGGCACCGAGGAATACGGCGTCGGCACCCGCAAGGACGACACCGAACTGCTGGCCAGGCTGCAGAAGGCGATGGACGACATGAAGGCCGACGGCAGCGCCGCACGCATCTCGACCGAGTGGTTCGGCAAGGACATCATCAAGTAAGCCGCCCCGGAGTCGCGCAGGGCGTGCCCGATCCGGTACGCCTGCGCCCCTTCCTGACGCTGCACGGCGCCTGACAGGGCGCCGCATTTTTGCCGGCGTCGCGATCGCCGCTTCCGGACTCGCGACCGGGCTCACCGCCCCGCCGGCTTCGCGCCCCGCTCGCGCCCTGCCCGGAGTCCGCTCATGGACTACATCCTCAGCATCCTCGGCCCGCTCGCCGAAGGCTCGCTGGTCACGCTCAAGCTCTTCTTCATCACGCTCGCGCTGGCGGTGCCGCTTGGCCTCGCGCTGGCGCTGATCCGCAACTCGCGCTTCACCGTCGCCAGTCAGGCGGTCAATGGCTACATCTGGCTGATGCGCGGCACGCCGCTGATGCTGCAGCTGCTGTTCATCTACTTCGCGCTGCCCTTCGTGCCGGTGATCGGCATTCGCCTGCCGGACTTCCCGGCAGCGATCGTGGCCTTCGCGCTGAACTACGCCGCCTATTTCGCCGAGATCTTCCGCGCCGGCATCCAGTCCATCGACCGCGGCCAGTACGAAGGCGCGAAGGTCCTGGGGTTCAGCTACAGCCAGACCATGCGCCGCATCGTGCTGCCGCAGGTGGTCAAGCGCATCCTGCCGCCAATGAGCAACGAGACCATCACCCTGGTCAAGGACACCTCGCTGATCTACGTGCTCGCGCTCAACGACCTGCTGCGCGCCGCGCGCGGCATCGTGCAGCGCGACTTCACGATCACCCCCTTCATCGTCGCCGCGGGCTTCTACCTGCTGATGACGCTGGTGCTGACCTGGCTGTTCCAGCGCCTGGAGAAACGCCATGCCGTCTATGACTGAGGCCACCGCGATGACGAGTCCGATGATTCTCGCCGAAGGCATCCGCAAGCGCTTCGGCGCGCACGAGGTCCTCAAGGGCGTGTCGCTGACGCTCGCCAAGGGCGAGGTGGTGGCGGTGATCGGCCCCTCCGGCTCGGGCAAGAGCACCCTCCTGCGCTGCCTGAACCACCTCGAGACCATCGACGCCGGACGGCTCGTCATCGAAGGCGACGTGCTCGCCGACAACGACGCCAGCGGCCACGCGCGCTACGTTGCCGACGCCGAGGTCCGCCGCATCTGCCGTCGCATGGGCATGGTGTTCCAGCACTTCAACCTGTTCCCGCACCTCACCGTGCTGCAGAACGTCATCGAGGCGCCGGTCACGGTGAAGGGCCTGAAGCGCGAGGCGATCCTGCCCAAGGCGGAGGAACTGCTGAGGAAGGTGGGCCTGTACGACAAGCGAGATGCCTACCCGTCACGGCTGTCCGGCGGCCAGAAGCAGCGCGTGGCGATTGCGCGCGCGCTGGCGATGGAGCCGGACATCATGCTGTTCGACGAGCCTACCTCGGCGCTCGACCCGGAGCTGACCGGCGAGGTGCTGCGCACCATGCGCCAGCTCGCCGACGAACACATGACCATGCTGGTGGTGACACACGAGATGGGTTTTGCGCGCGAAGTGGCGAGCCGGGTGGTGTTCATGGACGGCGGCGAGCTGATCGAGTCGCAGCCGGCGGCGGCGTTCTTCGCCAGCCCGCAGCATCCGCGCACGCGGGCCTTCCTCGACAGCATGCTCTGAACGCGGCGGCCAGAAGACCTTACGCCAGACGACAAAAAACCCGCACGCAGCGGGTTTTTTGTTGATCTCGACGAGAACCGGTTCAGCGCGAACCGCGATCCGAGCGTCCGCCGTGGCTACGCTCGCTGCGCGACGGATGACCATCGCGATTGAAACCGCCACTGCTGCGACGCGCCTCTCCACCCGGACGCCCGTAGCCACCGCCGCTACCGAAGCGACGACCGCCGTTGCCGGCCGGACGCGGACCAGCCGGCTTGCGCGGCGAGGGCTCCATGCCCGGGATGGTGTGCACTTCCAGACGACCGCCGGTGAAGCGTTCGATGGCGCGGATCAGGCCGGTTTCGCGCGGGCCGGACAGTGTGATCGCAACGCCGTCGCGACCGGCACGACCGGTGCGGCCGATGCGGTGCACGTAGTCCTCGGCCTGGCGCGGCGGGTCGAAGTTGATGACGTGGCTGATGCCGGCGACGTCGATGCCGCGCGCGGCAACATCGGTCGCCACCAGCACGCCGATGCGGCCCTGGCGCAGGCGGTCGAGCGTGCGGTTGCGCTGGGTCTGGTGCATGTCGCCGTGCAGCGCGGCCGCGGCAATGCCCTTCTCCTGCAGCGACAGCGACAGTTCGTCGGCGCTGCGCTTGGTGGCGGTGAACACCACCGCCTGGTTCATCCCTTCCTCGCCGAGCAGAGCGTGCAGAAGGCGGCTCTTGTGGCCGAGGTCGTCGGCGAACATCAGGCGCTGCTCGATCTGGCCACGGTCTTCCTGGGCGACTTCGATCTCGATGCGCTGCGGGTCGCGTGTCATGCGGGTAGCCATGCTGCCCACCACGCCGTCGAGCGTGGCCGAGAAAAGCAGGGTCTGGCGCTTGGCCGGGGTGGCGGCGACGATGGCGTCGATGTCTTCGGCGAAGCCCATGTCGAGCATGCGGTCGGCTTCGTCGAGGATCAGCACTTCAACGTCGGACAGCTTGACCTTGCGGCGGGTCAGGTGGTCGAGCAGGCGGCCCGGCGTGGCGACGACGACGTCGCACTGGCGCTGCAATTGCTTGATCTGGGCGAACATCGGCGCACCGCCGACGAGGCAGGCGGTATTGAGCCAGCGCAGGGCCTTGCCGTAGGTCTGCACGGCCTTCTCGACCTGGAGCGCGAGTTCTCGGGTCGGCGTCAGCACCAGCACGCGCGGGCCGCTGCCCTGGGCGGGACGGCGATCGATGATCTTGTGCAGCGCGGGCAGCGTGAAGGCGGCCGTCTTGCCGCTGCCGGTGTGGCTGGACACCAGCAGGTCGCGACCGGCGATGGCGGCGGGAATGGCCTGCATCTGCACCGGAGTCGGCGTGGTGTAGCCCGTCTGTTCAACGGCCTTGAGGAGTTCTGCGGCGAGGCCGAGGCTCTGGAAAGTCATGTGATTCTTCCTGTGTCTTGCGCGCCGGCCTCGATCGATGCGAGGGCCGGACGGGTTCGGGCCCTGGAATGGGCCTCAATGGCATCGCGCCGCACCGTACCGGATCGTCCGGAACGGAAGCGGGATCGCAAGGGCGACAAACGCGCGATGGGCGTGGCTGGTCTCATCGGCTTCATCGAAGCCGGGTAGACCGCGCATCGGCACCAACCGGTTGTCACGATGCCAGACGATCGGAAGAACGAATGGGGTTCGGCGGGAGGTCGGGGGCGATGGGGCTGTGGTTACAGTCCCTCGGGCCGGGTTGGCGGGCATCCTTGTCCGCGCCAAAAACCGCTATGGCCCTGCTGCTGCATTGCACAACGGCGTGAAGTATATCGGCTTTCGCTGCCGCTGTCGCCGGATTTTTGCGAAAAGTGCTTGACCGGAAAGAAAAAGCGGGCCGGCACACACGGCGCCGACCCGCCCTGGAAGGGGTGTTGCCCCGTCCGAATTACTTGTTGACCGCGGCCTTCAGCGTAGCGCCGGCGGTGAACTTGGGCACGCTCGACGCGGCGATCTCGATGGTGGCGCCGGTCTGCGGGTTGCGGCCGGTGCGGGCAGCGCGCTTCGAGACTTCGAACGAGCCGAAGCCGGTGAACGCAACCTTCTCGCCCTTGCCGAGCTGCTCGGCGATGATGTCGAGCACGGCGGACAGCGCGCGATCAGCCTGGGCGCGGGAAACGTCCATACGGTCAGCCAGGGCTTCGACGAATTCACCTTTGTTCATGCTTTTCCTCGATTGGTGTGAGTGGAGTTTTCTGGGAAGTCCGATCTACGCGGCGGATTCTAGCACCGTCGCGGCTTGTGGGGCATTTCGTAACACGCTGGCGTGACATGTGGCATAAAGTGCTGCCGATCGGCGGCCTCGGCCGCACGATGAAAGGCCGCGCGGGCTGCATGTGCGACCGACTTCCGCGCTATCCTTGCGCCACGAAGGAACCCGTGCCCGAGGGCCGCAATGCAGCAGCAACCATCCGGCGACGACGAAGGCGTTGTCCGCATCACCGCACACCGCCGCGCCAACCGCATCGTCAGGACGACGGTGGCCATACCCGGCGCGGCAGCCCAGAGTCGTCGGCTCGTCGGACTCGATCCGGCTGCGGCGGTCGACACGCTCGCCACCCTCGCCACGCACAGCCCGCGTGCGCATGCGCTGGCGCTCGGCCAGGCCTGTGCCGCCGCCCAGGGCAATGCCGCGCACGATCACGCCACGCTCGTCGCCATCGAACGCGAACTGGCTGCCGAGGCGGCCGACACGCATCTGCGGCGGCTCTTGATCGAATGGCCGCAGGCGCTGGGACATGACGCGCGCCATACCCGCTACAACGAATTCCACCGTCGCCTGACGACGAAGACCGACCCGGCCTCGTGCTTCGAGCTCGGCGGCGACGTACTCGACCTGGTGGCGCGCGAGATGCTCGCCGGCTTCTTCAACCGCATACGCATGCCGCACAACCTCGCCGAATTCATCGAGCGGGCGGACACCGGCAGCATCCTTGGTGCGGTGTTGCGCGACATGATCGAGCTCGGCCCATCGCAACCGAGCGCCGGACGTGGCGTCGCCATCCTCGGCACACAGACGGCTGCCGCCTGGGTGGCAACGATCGGGACCTGGCCGTCGGACGAATTCGTCGCGCATCCGACCTTCGCCGGCGAGCCGGCGGAAACGGGCCCGCTGGCGCGGCACGCGGCCTCGCCGCTGGTACGACTGCTGCTTGACCGCGGCCACCGGCTGTCGGCTCGCCTGTTCTCGAAGATCATCGACCTGG
>Ga0067045_1032482_pt1 | contig 10133 bp, 9 predicted proteins | sample TerdegcTABiofilm_FD_59184 | JGI IMG/M metagenome (GOLD analysis project Ga0067045, IMG submission 59184) | Combined Assembly of (Gp0054472, Gp0054536) Wastewater bioreactor microbial communities from Singapore -Terephthalate degrading... | reverse complement strand
CCAGTTGCGCGGCAAACAGGCCGATCTCGACACCGCCATCGCCCAGTACAACGGCGCCGTGCTCGATGCCGTCAAGCAGGCGGGCGACGCGATTGCCTCCGTGCAATCGCTGAAGCGCCAGCAGCAGCTGCAAACCGAGTCGCTGTCCAAGGCCGAGCGGGCCTATGACTTTGCCGTGCAGCGCTATCAGGCCGGCCTGGGCAGCCAGATCACCGTGCTCAACACCGAAACCCAGCTCATCAACCAACGCCGCCTGGCCGTGGACCTGCAGGCACGCGAGCTCGATACCCGTGTGGCCCTGGCCGCAGCCCTGGGCGGCGGCTGGAGCGACGACACCCCGGCTGTTGCCCTGCAATAAACATCGGGCTCAACAAAATTAATAGCTGCTTTCGATCTGCCATCAATGAATTCAAGGCAGAAACACTTTCAATTCCTTTATTGACAAGCGTCAGCAGCTCCTCTTTTTCAATAGCGCAAAACCGCTTCACAGATAACAAAGCGCCAACATCATGACCGACACCAAGCCTACTCAGAACGCTCCCCAAGCTCCTGCGGCAGCTACGCCCAGCGCCAACCCTGCGGGCCGCCGCAAGGGCCTGACCATCGTGGCGGCCGCTGTCGCCGTGGCCGCCATCGCCTGGGGCGGCTGGCACTGGATGGTGGCCCGCAACTACCAGACCACGGACAACGCCTATGTGGCCGGCAACGTGGTGCAGATCACGCCCCAGGTCGGCGGCACCGTGATCAGCATCGGCGCCGACGATACCGACTATGTCAGGGCCGGCCAGTTGCTGGTGCAGCTGGACCCTGCCGACTATCTGGTGCAACTGGCCCAGGCCGAGTCGCAACTGGCCCAGACCGCGCGCCAGACCCGCACCCTGTATGCCAACAACGCCCCGCTGGCCGCCCAGGTGGCCCAGCGCGAAGCCGATCTGCTGCGCCTAAAGGCCGACGCCGCCAAGGCCAACGACGATGTGACACGCCGCCGCCCGCTCACGGCCACCGGCGCCGTGGGCAAGGAAGAGTTTGACCATGCCAAGGCCCTGGCAACGGCGGCCAGCAATTCCGTGGCGGCCGCAGAAGCCGCCGTGCGCGCGGCCAAGGCCCAGCTGACAGCCGCCGAAGCCCAGACCAAGGGCACGACGGCCGAGGACTTCCCCGCCGTCATGGCGGCCGCAGCCAAGGTGCGCGAAGCCTATCTGGCCCTGCAGCGCACGCGACTGATCGCGCCCGTGGACGGCTTTGTGGCCAAGCGCGGCGTGCAACTGGGCCAGCGCGTGGCAGCCGGCTCGCCGCTGCTGACCGTGGTCGATCTGCACAAGCTCTGGGTGGACGCCAACTTCAAGGAAAGCCAGCTGGCCGATCTGCGCATGGGCCAGAAGGTGGAGCTGACCGCCGATGTCTACGGCGACAAGACCACCTACGAAGGCAAGGTCGTGGGCCTGGGCGCGGGCACGGGTGCGGCGTTTGCGCTGCTGCCCGCCCAGAACGCCACGGGCAACTGGATCAAGGTGGTGCAGCGCGTTCCCGTGCGCATCAGCCTGGAGCCCGAAGCGCTCAAGCAGCACCCGCTGCGTGTGGGCCTGTCCATGGACGTGAAGGTCGACATCCGCAACAAGGACGGCCAGGCCCTGGCCAGCACTCCGCGCAGCGAGCCCGTGGCCCAGACCACCGTCTATGACGGCAGCCTGGCACAGGCCGAGCAGCGCATCCAGCACATCATCGCGGGCGACAAGCTGCCTGCACTGACCCGGCTGGCCGATCTGCCCGCACCGGCCGCACCCGCTCAGCCCGCCCAGTCCGCAGCCCAAGCTGCGCAATAAGACGCGGAATCAGCCATGACTTCCACGACTTCTGTCAACCCCGGAGCGGGCGCCTCGCCACCCGCTCCGGCGGCCCGCCCCATGCCGCCGGTCATCGCCCCGCTCAAGGGCGCGCAGCTCGCCCTGGGCACGCTGGCGCTATCGCTGGCCACCTTCATGAACGTGCTGGACTCCTCCATCGCCAACGTGGCCATTCCGGCCATCTCCGGCGATGTGGGCGTCAGCCCCAGCCAGGGCACCTGGGTCATCACCAGCTTTGGTGTGGCCAATGCCATCTCCGTGCCGCTGACGGGCTGGCTCACCCAGCGCTTCGGCGCCGTGCGCCTGTTCACCATGAGCGTGCTGCTGTTCGTGCTGACCTCCTGGCTCTGCGGCTTTGCCTCGTCGCTGGAGATGCTGGTGCTGTTCCGCGTGCTGCAAGGCGCTGTGGCCGGCCCCATGATTCCGCTGTCGCAGACCCTGCTGCTGTCCAGCTATCCGCCTGCCAAGGCCGGTGTGGCGCTATCGCTCTGGGGGGTGACCACGCTGGTCGCGCCCGTGGTGGGGCCGCTGCTGGGCGGCTGGATCACGGACAATATTTCCTGGCCCTGGATCTTCTACATCAACGTGCCCGTGGGCCTGCTATCGGCCCTCATGACCTGGAGCATCTACCGCAACCGCGAAACGCCCACGCGCAAGCTGCCTATCGACACCGTGGGCCTGTCCCTGCTCGTGCTGTGGGTGGCGGCGCTGCAGCTGATGCTGGACAAGGGCAAGGAGCTGGACTGGTTTGCCTCCAATGAAATCATCGCCTTTGCGGTGATTGCCGTGGTGGCGTTTGCCGTGTTCGTGGTCTGGGAGCTGACCGACGCCCATCCCGTCGTCGATCTGCGCCTGTTCAAGCGACGCAACTTTGCGGCCGGCTCGATCGCGCTGTCGATCGCCTATGGTCTGTTCTTCGGCAATGTGGTGCTGCTGCCGCTGTGGCTGCAGCAATGGATGGGCTATACCTCCACCTCGGCCGGCCTGGCCCTGGCGCCGGTGGGCCTGCTGGCCATCCTGCTTACGCCCATGGTGGGCCGCAAGGTCGGTGTCTGGGATCCGCGCAAGATGGCGACGATTGCCTTCATCGTGTTTGCCATGGTGCTGTGGATGCGCTCGCAGTTCACCGTGGAGACCGACTTCGCCCACATCCTGATTCCCACGCTGATCCAGGGGGGCGCCATGGCCTTCTTCTTCATTCCGCTGACCACCATCACGCTGAGCGGGCTGACGCCGGACCGCATTCCTGCCGCCGCAGGCCTGTCCAACTTCGTGCGCATCACGGCCGGCGCCATGGGCACCTCGATTGCCACCACGCTCTGGGAAAGCCGGGCTTCCATGCACCATGCGCATCTGACCGAGCTGCTGGTGCAGGGCCAGGGGACGTTTGCGAGCACGGTCAGAAACCTGCAGGCGGCAGGCATGAGTGCCGAGCAGGCCTATGCCCAGATCAACCGGCTGATCGATCAGCAGGCCTTCACGCGGGCTGCCGACGACATCTTTCTGGCATCGTCCTTTCTGTTCCTGAGCCTGATCGTGCTGATCTGGTTCACCAAGCGCCCGGCCTCTGCCGCAGGAGGCGCCGACGCGGCCGCCGGCGCACACTGAAAATTTCAGGATGAATCGGCTGGAAACGCTTTATCCACAAGCACTTCCAGCTATTTTTTTGATAGTTCTAGCTGCCGGCAGCCTGCTTGTCCAGGCGCCGCAAAAACACCTGCAACTCCCTGACGACCTGGGCATCGCCCTTGGCCCGGGCGCAGCTCAGCCCTTGCTGCCAGGCGGCGCGCGCGGCCTGTGCATCGCCCAGCGCCAGCTCCACCTTGCCCAGCTGCTTCCAGGCGACGGAGTATTCGGCATCCAGCGCCGTTGCCTTGCGCAGATGCTCGCGCGCGACGGCCATCTGCTCCTCGTCGGCATAGGCCTTGCCCAGGGTATAGCGCAGCAGCGCACCGTCCTTGCCGGCTGCCAGCATGCCCTCCAGATTGCGAACCATGGGATTCATGTGTATTTGCTCCTCGGACAGCGAGTGTCGCATTCGACTCATCCGATCATGGGAATGGCCGCTGCGGCGATACGGCCTCTTGCAAATCGGCTCTTGCAGCGCTGCAAACCGTCCCAAACTGCGGCCAATGTCCCACTCAGGCGCCCGATCTTGTTTAACAAACCGAGCCTCACCACCCCCCTCGCCGACTACGAGGACTCGCCTCAATACTCGGGCGGGCGCTTTCGCAACACACATCCACGTCCGGCCAACAGCCCCAAGCCCGATGCCGGGACGCTATGGAAGTTCTTCTTCAACAAGCCGGCCGATTCCGAGCCGGGCAAGGCACTGCCCGTTCTGCCGCTGAGCACGGCTGAACTGAACCTCGCGCCCGAGCGCAGCCTCTATCGCCTGGGCCATTCGACCTTGCTGATGAAGCTTCGCGGCGGCTGGTGGCTGACGGACCCAGTGTTTTCCGAGCGTGCCTCTCCACTGTCGTTTACCGGCCCCAGGCGCTTTCATGCCCCGCCGATTACCCTGGACGAGTTGCCTGCCTTGCGCGGCGTGCTGCTGTCGCATGATCACTACGATCACCTGGACCGCGCCACCATCCGCGTGCTTGCGCCCAAGGTGGGCATTTTTCTCTGCCCTTTGGGAGTGGGAGACAGATTGGCGGCCTGGGGCGTGCCGACCGACAAGATCGTTCAGCACGACTGGTGGCAGGGCAGCGAGGTCGACGGCCTGCGTTTCACGGCCACGCCAGCCCAGCATTTCTCGGGACGTAGCCTGCGCGACGGCAACCGCACGCTCTGGGCGTCCTGGACCATAGAAGATCGTCAGGCCGACAGGCCGCTGCGCGTCTTCTTCAGCGGCGATGGCGGCTACTTCGACGGCTTTGCCGAAATCGGCAGGCGCTTCGGCCCCTTCGATGTCACGTTGATGGAGACCGGCGCCTACGATGCCCACTGGCCCTATGTCCATATGCACCCGGCGCAGACCGTGCAGGCTCACCGGGATCTCGGCGGCCAATGGCTGCTGCCCATACACAACGGCACGTTCAACCTCGCGATGCATGCCTGGTGGGACCCGTTCGAGCAGATCCTGGGCCTGGGCAGACAGCACGGCATAGCGATTGCCACCCCCATGATGGGCGAGCGCCTGGACCTGGGCGCTCCGCATGCGGGCTCGGCCTGGTGGCGCGCCTGCGCCGGCTTGAAGGCGGATTCGCACCAACCGTCTTCAACCGGCGAAGTAACGCCACTAGACTTCCGCCCCCATCCTTGATGCGCGCAGACAGCCAGGCCTTGATCCGCAGGATGCCCCCGTAACTCCACGGATCCGGGCGCAAACATGTCATGGTAGAGTTTGCAGGGCACTGCCGACACCCACTCGCTCCCCCAGGTCGGCAAACGCTATGAGAGCCTGCCAAGGAGACACCCATGCCCTCGCTTGCGCCATGCGCGGTGAACCGGATCGCTACGGATGCCTTTCCCGCCAGCCAGCGCCTGGACCAATGGGAGGCCTACAACGCGTCTTTTCTGGTCGGATTGCGCTGCTCATCCTACGCCGACGAAGGTCTGAACGCGCGGCAGAGCAATATGCGGTTAGGCCAGCTGGCCATGGCCAACATCGACGGCAATGCCCATGTCATCGAGCGCACGCCACAACTGGTGCGCCAGCATCCCAAGGAGTCGGTTTTCGTCTCCCTGGTGCTCAGCAGCGGTGCCTTCTTCTATCAGGAGCACAGCTGCATCCACCTTGCCCCGGGCGACCTGGTGATCTATGACACCCGGCATGCCTATCTGTTCGGCTTCACCCACCAGATGCACCAATTCCTCGTGGATACGCCCGCAGACTGGTTCTACCGCAACTGCAGCCGCGCGCAACTTCCCGGCCCGATCTGTGTTTCGGGAGCGGCAGGCAGCGGACGCGTGCTCAATCACGCGTTCCAGAAGCTGGTCGGCAATGCCATGGCCCGCCCGGAAGGGGTGGACCAGGATCGGCTGCAGTTCGAGGCCTGCGACCTGCTGCGCACCATGCTGGCCGGAGAGGCAGCAGGCAGCAGTGCGCTACGCGCCTCCCACCTGCTGGCCGCGCGCGCCCATATCGACGAGCACCTGCACCGCCACTCACTGGATGCGAGCGAAGTCGCTGCCGCCTCAGGCGTCTCCCTGAGGCACCTGAACCGGATGTTGCAGGCCGAGGGACACAGCGTGACCGAGCTGATTCTCATACGCCGCCTGGAGCGTGCTGCCATAGAATTGCGCCAGGCTGCCCTGGGCCGCTACAGCATCGCCGAAATCGCCTACCGCTGCGGCTTTGCCAGCCAGGCCCACTTTGCGCGCAGGTTCCGCTCGCACCACGGCATGACACCTACGCAAATGCGCGAGCAGCCCGGTCTGCACCGGGCTACGACTTAGCGGCAGGTGCTGCGGGCACCACCAAGACTCAGGAACTACCGGCGTGAGCGCCGGACCCGGCATCTCGGTCCACTTCCAGCGACTGCGGCTGCACCAGCACCTTGATCGCATCCCCTGCAGACGCCAGCCGCTCAAAACCGTCCTGTATGGCAGCTTCCAGACTTACGGCGTGGGTCACGATCTTGCCTGCGTCCACGACCCCGCGAGCCATCAGCTCCAGCAGTTCCGGATACAGGCCCCGATAGCCCAGGCTGGAGGTAATGCGCAGCTCACGGTTGACCAGATCGAAGGTATCGATACGCGCCTCGGGCATGAGCCCCAGCAGCACGGCTTCGCCGCCCTTGCTCAGCACTCCAAGAGCACCCTGCAGTGTTTCCGGGCGGCCCACCGCTTCAAACGAGACTGGTACGCCCACCCCGCCCGTGAGTTCACGCACCTGCTGCACCACATCGCCCTGACTGGCATCGACCGTGTCGCTGGCGCCTAGCTCGCGCGCCAGACCCAGGCGCCGTGCATCGACGTCGACGGCAATGATGCGGCCCGCTTCATGGTGCCTGGCCATCATCACCAGCAGCAGACCGATGGCCCCCATGCCGAAGATGACGCAATCGTCGCCAGCGCGCAACGCGCTTCGGCGCACAGCATGCAATGCCACTGCAGCAGGCTCGGCCACCGCAGCCTGCCTAAAGCTCAGCGAAGGGGGCAGCACATGCGCCATATAGGCGGGAACCACGGCTTCCTCTGCCATGCCACCATCTCCCATGAGCCCCACAAAGCCCATGGATTCGCACAGGTTGTAGCGCCCGCTGCGGCAATAGATGCAGTGCCCGCAGCGGTACTCCGGCTCCACGGCAATCCTGTCGCCAACGCCGAGCCCTTTCACATCTGCTGCCACTTCCACCACCGTGCCACAGAATTCGTGACCGATGACGATGGGCGCAACACGGCCGGACAAGGGATGCGGGACATTGACCGGAATCGAGTCTGGCCCGTGCAGATACTCATGCATGTCACTGCCGCAGATCCCGCAGTACGCTACCTCGATGCGGATTTCTCCGGCCTTCAAGGGCCTGCGCTCGATGACTTCCAGACGCAGATCGAGAGCGCCATGCCATTTCAGAGCTTTCATGCCTGCGACTCCTGCAATGCGGCAGCCAGCAAGCCGCTGCCAACGCGCCTGGGCGCTGTTTCAATCAGCCCCAGGGAAAGCATGCCCGCCAGCAGAGCACCCGCAGCCGCCACCCACATCACCACATCAAGTCCCCACCGATCGGCTGCCAGCCCGGCCAGCGTCGGGGCGACGAAACCACCAAGCAGCTCGCCAAAACCCATGATCATCCCCAAGGCCGTGGCCATGGCCGCTCGCGGAACGGTCTCGGCCGGAATCGTGGCCATGAAGAGCGTGAAGCAGCCCAGGCCGGTGTAAGTCAGCAACAGCAAGCCGCCCAACAGCGCCGGTGACTGCACATGCAAAAAAGCCATCGGACAGCAGGCCGCGACAAAGGAGAAGAAGATCAGTGCAGGACGGCGACCTACCCGGTCCGAAATGGCAGGCACTGCGAAACCCCAGATGACCCAGGCCACGCCCATGCAGCTCATGACCGCACTCATCGTGCCCGGCTCGAAGCCCTTGGCATTGACCAGATAGGTCGGCGCAAAAGAGATGATGATTACGAACCAGGCCATGAAGACGCAGCTGATCAGCACGCTCAGCCAGATATTGCGCTCACGCAGCAGAGCCCAGCGTGAGCCTGTCGGCACGGCTTCGGCCTGGCCGCTGCTATCTGTGCTTCGCACATGGCGCCAGATAAGCGCTGCGGCAATCAGCCCCGGAACACAGGTCAGGTAGAACGCAGTGCGCCAGCCATAAGCCACGGCCAGCGCAACAATCACCGGCGGTGCGATCACGGCGCCCAGCAAGCCCGCAGACGAGCCCTGCAGCAAGCCCATGTTGAGGCCGCGACGGCTCGGCGTAGAGGCTTCGACCATCAGAGTCTGCGACAGCGGCAGTATCGGCCCCTCCGCCAAACCCATCAGCGCTCGCAACAACAACAGCCCCACAAAGCCGCCCACCAGACCCGACAAGGCCGAACACAGCGAAAACATCAGTACCGAAAGAATCAGCACCGTTTTGCGCTTGCCCTTGCGGTCTGTGTAGGCCCCGAAGAATGCACCGGAAGCCGCCCATGCCAATGCCAGGATCGACGAAAGCATACCCAGCTGGGCATTGTTCAGATCCAGTTCCTTGGAGACAAAAGGAAATAAGAACGACAATGCCAGGCGGTCAAAAAAAACGATACCAAAAGTGAAAAACAGAATGAGCAGCAGCTTGTTTTCATAGCTCACCCACCCGATTTTTAGGGCCTCATCTCGATGTCTCATGTCTCTCTCCATTCCGTTTTTGGCGGGTTATTCCATTATTCAGAAAATCCCGCCTTTCATCTGATGAATTTTCAAGCCAATTTCAGATAGCTATCGAAAAAGCGTGTCCACATAATCTGCACCTATGCCGACTTTTTCATAGTGCTTTCGGCATAGCTCTATGTAGCTGTGAACATCGAAATATCCGTCCGGCTTTCCGTCATCATCGAGCCAGATCAGCGGCCCCTTGACGATAAAGAACGCACGCATGGGTTGCTCATGTTCATAGGCCACCAGGGTATGGCCTTCCCCCGGTGTCTCGTAGACGAAATCACCGGCACGGGCCGTCCAGTCATGCTCCAGATAACCCCATTTCCCGGAAATGGTATAGGCAAATACTTCATGCGGGTGGTAATGCCGATTGACCAGACCCGCTTCCTTGGCCATCAGAATATCGCACCATTTGTTTTGCGATGGAGAAATCCAGAGAGGGCGGGACAATACAGTCTCTGAGAATGGAACATAATAGCGCTCGTCCTCAGTGGGCGCGTTCTGTATATAAACTTCCGGCTGCGCATCGGGCTGAAAGCAATCAGAAATCGGCTTCAGATTCTTCCAAAATTCGTTCGTGGCTTTTTCGGGCATTTTGTCTCCTTGGATAAATGTTCTTTGATGAACGTCATAATCCTATCTGCGGCAAAAAATCTGTTTTGCCTCCTCCGGACATGGCGTTTGACCCAGCAAGACAAACCCTGGACAAGGCCGGCCGGACACAAATACGCCCCAGGCTGAACAGCACACATCGGGAGCGCTTCCGAAAATCGACCGGGGATGGCCGAGAATGCCGCCATGCATATTTCACGCCACTCACGCTGTCTTGCTGCATGCGCGGCCGTCTTGGGAGCAGTGCTGCTTAGTGCCTGCGCCGGCAACCCTGCCATGGCGCCTAAGGCGGCCGACATCACTCCCCAGCAGCCCCAGGCTGACTCCGCCCCCGCTTCCGGCGGCCAAACCGTAAATTGGCCTGCCTGGATCAATGCAGATTGCACGCCCCCCGCCCAGCTCGACCAGCAACCCCGTCCACGCCGCCACACCACGCCTTTCATCAGCGCCCACTGGTTTCCGGACGGATTGGAGACCACGGTGGTCTTCCGTCTGGAAGTCACAGCTCAAGGTCAGCTCGGCCGTGTGGCCTACCAGCCCGCCGATGCCGATCCACGCATCGTGAAGTCCATACTGCAATCGCTCAAACGCTGGCAGTTCAAGCCCGGCATGCGCCAGGGCCAGCCTGTGACGTCCTGCTTCGAGCAGCCCTATCAGTTGGTGTTTCCGCGCCAAGAAGTCGACGCCCCTCGCACGCCCACCATGAACACAGACCCGCAGTGAGAGCGCAAGCTCAGTGACAGACGATCTGTGCTCGAAAACCCAAAAATCCACTCATTGCGGTGGTGCAGGCACCCTGCCCACCGCTAGAATTGCCAACGTCAGGAGAGAGTGCCTGCAGCTTGAAGCTGCCTCGCACCG
>Ga0067045_1032481_pt1 | contig 10135 bp, 6 predicted proteins | sample TerdegcTABiofilm_FD_59184 | JGI IMG/M metagenome (GOLD analysis project Ga0067045, IMG submission 59184) | Combined Assembly of (Gp0054472, Gp0054536) Wastewater bioreactor microbial communities from Singapore -Terephthalate degrading... | reverse complement strand
TGGATCAGGCAATGGATCCAGTTTCTGGGTCTGCGGGGATGACTGGCAATCAATTTACGGGTTCATCTCAGCCTCTGTGCGAAATATCATCAACTTCGAACAGATGTTTCCGGGGTCGAGGGTATTCATTCTCAACCGCAACTACCGGAGCACCCCCCAGATCCTCAAGGTCTGCCAGAACCTCATCGAGCACAACGAGCGGAAGATTCAAAAGACTTTGATGACCAAGAACCCTGATGGAGATGAGGTTATTGTTTTGGAGGCATCGTCCGAGGAGGGTGAAGCATTAAACCTGGTCAACGAGATCCAGGAACTCGTCTGGAACAGGGGATTTGAATACAAGGACATTGCAGTCCTCTATCGTGCCAATTTTCAAAGCAGGGTTCTGGAGGAATCATTCTCCCAGCACAAAATCCCCTACCGCATCGAGAATGGACTGGGTTTCTACAACCGCCCCGAGGTGAAGAAGCTCATCGACTACCTCAGGGTCATTTCAGATGCAAACTCCGATGCCGGCGACGAGGCACTTCTATCCATCGTAAATGTGCCTACCAGATACATCGGCAGGAAGGTCATTACCCAGCTTGAGGAGGAGGCTGCCAGCAAGGGGGTCCACTTCTATGAGGCTCTCAAATCGTTCAGACCGGATACCCCTTTTATCCGGAAGAACGTCAGGGAGCTCGTCTCGTTCCTGGACCCCCTGACCCAGCTTGCCCATACCCTGCACCCCGCGGAGGTCATCAATCTGCTTAGAAACAGCCTCGATTATGATCGCTACGTGACGGATGAGGATATCCCCACACCGGATGACTCCAAGATCCAGAACCTGAATCAGCTACAACTCGCAGCGACCAGGTTTTCCAGCATCAAAGCATTTCTTGAATACACGGAAACCTTCCAGGACGAGAGCTCCAATGATGAGGAGGGGGTATCCCTGATGACCATACATAAAGCGAAGGGGCTTGAGTTTCCGGTTGTCTTCGTAGTCGGACTGGTTGAAGGGATACTTCCCTCCAAGAAAGGGGATATCGAGGAGGAGCGCAGGATCTGCTTTGTGGCCATGTCCAGAGCAATGAAATTGCTCTTCCTCAGCTGGTCACATACTTACCTTTCTCAACCGTCAAAGCGATCCCTCTTTCTGGATGAAGCAATCGGAGTCAAACAGGACCCATAAGCCCCTCCAGAACCTTCTAAAACCGTCCACAGCAGGAGATCTCCCTTAACCCCTATCTCGAATGGGGAAGGATCAATTTGACCTTCCCCTACGCGTATCTGAACCAATCAATTAGAAGAAAGGAGCAATAGTTATGTCATTTGAATTATTACACTTTCGCGATTCCGACAAGATCCTCAGGAAAAAGAAGATGGGCAATATGGTTCTCTCCACCATGCGTTACCTCGACGATTGCCTGCAGGGAACCCTCTACCGTGGGGAATTGCTACGCCAGGCACTGGAAGAGATGGACTGGAGGCAGGAGCCCTTGAACATTCTGGACGGGCGCCGTTACCAGTACAAAGGGCTGCACCTTGGAGTAGCCATCGACGGAAGCTTTTCCAGCTATGAGTACATCCAAGATGCCTTGCTTCGATTACAGGTGGGCTATGACAAGAAGAAGATCGAGGTTGGTATCGTCCTTCTGACCGCTCAGAGGAGTGAGAAATCCCCTCTCGGGAGCACCAAGGAACTGGTCGAGCAGGAGATTCAGCTTCTGCAACCTACGATCAGCTTACCTGTGACTATCGCCCTCTTTGATCTGGGGAAGCCCGGCAATTACACGCAGGAGACAAAGGAAGAGACCACCAATGAACAAGCAGCCGAAAGCAATCCTGACCCTGCAGGTGATCATCAAGATGATCAAGAACCTGCTCCGGATGTTGTCCAGAAAGCTGAGAAGAAACGAAAACGACCTAAGGTTAGGTCGGAAGAAAAGGAGGCAGAAACATGTCAAATATGACGACGCTTGAGAAGGTCTATGATCGAGTTGCAAACATGGCCAGGTCCCATGAGGACAGATTGATTCCTGTCGATGACGTCTCCTTTACGGACCTAGAATCAGTTTGTATCTCGGGTGCGACCTACAACTTGCGATCTATGGCGCAGCAGAGCATTTGTTGGCGATTGGGGATCCCGAGCAACTATTTGCGGAAATGCCCTCCCGAGATCCAGAAAAACAATCTCGACTATTGGATCAAGCACGAAAAGAACGAGAAGCTGTTTTTCCGGTTTGACGGCAACGAGGTCAGGGCGATCTTTACCCCGAGATACATTCCCACGGACAACAAGGAGGTCCTGGATAGGTTGCTTGAGCATGGATACAAACCCAACACCCGAGTTCAATGCTCGCTGGACGACGAGTTCATGCTGGTCAGTGTCCCGGATGATCGAGAAACCTTCCGGATCAACGGGGACAGGATGACCCCTGGAATCTCTGTTTCGAACTCAGAAGTCGGTTTGGCAGCTCTATCGATATCCACGTTTACCCTGAGACTTATCTGCACCAATGGGATGATCTCCAAGACTGAAGTGTCTGCATCCTACAGGCATGTCTCCGACAAGCTGCTTTCAAAGCTCCCAGGAGTCTTGCACGAACTGAAGTCGGGATTCGGGCACCAGAAGGAGCAATTCAGGATCTCACTGGAGAGCAAGGTGGACAATCCCGAGGCAACCATCGAGAGTTTCAATCGGCAGTTCGAGCTTCGCAAGGAGGAGAAGGAAGCGGTGGAATGGGCCCTCGCGCAGGAGTATGGGTTCACAATGTTCTCGGTGGTCAACACGTACACCAAGGCGGCGCAATTCGAGTTGCTTTCAGCGGAGAGCAGGTTCCGGTTGCAGAAGGTGGGTGGTATGGTGTTGGGGATGGTAAATTAAGGAAGAGAAGGAAGGTCAGCATGCATCTCAAAAAATGTGAATCCAAGATATAAAAAGACTAACACTCCTCACCGTAGCATGCTGACCTTCTAAATCTTATCAAAAACTAATGGCGGTAAATTGGCAGTTATGTTCATTGTTTCGATACTCACAGTAATGACCTGACCGATAAGACGAATGATGTATTTTTCATCATTCATTCGATTGGGGTCACTCACGAAGTCACCATTTTCATCTCGAGTTACCCGAAATTGATCAATCACCCATTCCAAGGCTGAGCGGTTGCCGAGTTGATAATTAAATACCTCTTGTGGAACACCCGCCAGAGTTAAATAATCATTATAAATCAACTCTTTTTGGTTATTAGAAAGTTTCAGCGTTTCGATGCGCCACTCCAGTCGTGCGCTCCTGTTCTCTATATGCTTAAGAGGATATTCTCGTTGATTTTCATAATTTACGTGGAGATCGATTAATTTCTTGCCAGCTACAACAAAGGTTCGGAAAAGCTTGGCGCTAGCCTTTGCGTTATGAGAAGGTGATACTTCTGATGAGTCTATTTTTTCAATTGCCGAAACATTGGATAAGGCAATTGTTTGAGAAAATGCTTTTCCACAAGTAGATACACTGACTAAAGGAATACGTGGCAACTCTCGCTTGAGATTCTCTGCAAAGCGATCACGGTAGCCAGAATGGTGCATTAGCCCATAGGTATAATAAAATATATCCCATTTTGTGATTGTGTCATCGCTATAGTATTCTTGAAATTTTAGCAATGTGGTCCGCTCAATATTTTCGTGCCTCACTCTACCATTATCGGAGTACGTATAGAATGGAAAGCATTGACATGAATCAATCGAAACGAAGTTTAGATTAGGGATTTGATTCGTGCAAAAACACCAAAATGGACTTCGAGCGCCACTACTTGGCACAAGAATTAATCGGTTCTCCTGATGACTTTTTTTCGTCGGGAAGTACTCATCATATGCGCCTGGTCTATCAACGATGACATGATCGTAGTAAAGATTCATGCGGGTGAATGGTCTGTAAATTGATGCAATTATTTTTTTGTTGTCAAAGCGCCCTTTCACATTATCGCGCAGATGGTTTTTGAGGGTGGAACTCCATTTGATTTTTTCGTAATTAACAAAATTGTCCACATCTTTAGGTTGGCCTTTATCCTTCCAACGATGGCGTTCGGCATTATAATCATCTATAAATTTTTCAACGCGCCTTGCTAGTTTTTCAGAATCAAAATCATAAACCACAGCGTCGCGGTTGGTTGATACGCCAAGCGAGTAAGTACGAAAAATAGTAAATATTCCCGCTCCGCCCTTGGCCTTTGCCTCTTTTGTTCCTATTGGCAAGAATGCGGCATACTCATCGTCTGTTTTGTTTACTAGCCAATTATGCTTGTCATCTGGCGTTAGTCTTCTGCACTTAACAGCCGCTATGCTCTCCTTTGTATCTAGAAATGCATATTTTTGCTCGCGGCGCCAATGCACGGGCACGGCATGATAATAAATTCGAGCTTTCTTCCTGGCTACTGGCTCTTTCCCTGGCAAGCGTATAAAGAGATTGATACTGACGCCTACCTGGATACCAAAAACATTGTGTGTAGTGCCGGATAGTTCCGGGTTTTTTCGGACATTACCACCAAGATCGAGAATATAGATCAAATCGAAATCCTGCTCAAGATGCCTACGCATACCGTCGAAAGTTTTTTCTGTCAGGAAGCTGTTGTTATTGACATAGCATATGATGCCAGTCTCACCGAGACGATCGCTTGCGTAACGAATTGCCTTGACGTAAGGATCACTGAGTTTGCGAACAAGAGTGGCAGTAGAATCTTTGCCATAAGTTAATTTCAGGTGATTATCAATGAGGTGATATTTGCGGTTCTTATTATTATCATTCTCATTGATCTGGCCAGCATTATATGGTGGGTTGGCGAGAATTACTTTAATTTTCGCCATCTTCTGACGCTCAACCCGAGCGTAGTTCTGTTCATTGAATAGTGCAAGTTCAGATTGTTTCTCCTCGGCTGTTTCGAAAGTATCAACAAGACATATGCCCTCGAAGGGAGCATACATCCCAACCTCCTCGAAATAAGCGTGTTCAATATTCATTGACGCAATATAGTATGGTAAGAGCATAACTTCATTACAATGTAGCTCTTGAGCGTATTTATGTGGCAGTGCGGATTTTTTGATGCGATGAATCAGATTTACAATGAAATTACCTGTACCAGTGAACGGATCGATGATGTGAACTTCACGATCACCAAGCGACTTCTTAAATTTTGCATGTAGAATATGATCAATGCTGGAGATCATGAAGTCAACTAATGGTTGTGGTGTATAGACAATACCATGGGTATCTGCCACTTTGATGCAGAAGCCTTGAAAAAACCGCTCATAAACTGTGTTTAGGAAGGTCTGCTTATGCGAGAAATCTTTGATGGTAGAAGCGGCGCCCTCGATAGCAATGTAGAAGCGGTCAAGCTTTTTCAGAAAAGAATCGCGACTGAAGTGACGAGAGGTGAGCGTGATTATCACTTTTTCTATTTCTACAGCAATGACGTTTCGTTGCATGAAGTCGCCGACATCGAATACCTTCCTAAATATGCGCTCAGTGAGGAGATGCTGTATTAACATTTCCTCAACTGCGCTTTCCGATAAGTTGGGATTAAGAGAAGTTTTGCATATCGAGTAAAAGCTGTCGAATGCTGCGCGGAATTTAGAATTAGTATGGCGCTCCTGTCGCAATATCTTGGCTAACCCTTCAGCCAAATCAGGTATCATATTTTTGAATTCGTCAACTGCCTGTTCCCACTCTTTGAATGCTGGAGGAGCGAATTCAATAAAGAGCCTCAGAACCTCCACTAACTGCTCAGGCTTTGTCAGATCAGCATCGAAGACTTGCTCGCCATTTTGGTAGAGTACTGCCCGCTCAGGTGCTTGGAACAGAATATTGTCACGAGGATAACCGGCTGCAAATTTTGCTTTGATTTCCTTGTCGAGCTTGTCATCGGAATCTTTGGCTTCCCAAAAGCCGTGTGTAAGATGGAATGCATCGACGAGTGCGCCATCCACCTTTAGTGGCCTTTGATGCTTCCGCTTCAGAGGATACTCCGCGACTAATGTCCAGCTGAACTTTCGTGCAGCAGTCCCGAGAAGATTGTGAAATGCAGCACGTACAGCGGATTCGTGCCTTATTCCCAGCAAAGAATACTTGCCTAGCTCTTCGTAATATGCCTGAACTGATTTATGTGCGGGCTTCATATCAAGCTTGCGCATGCCGGCACTCTTCCTTAATAAGGCAGTATTTTAGGGGACTATATGGAAAATTGTGGTGTCTGTCAATCACACAGGTTTCGAGGATATGACTATTCCCTTTCAAAATTACAATGCCACCTTTAATCAATTCCTGGGTCAACCTTGTTCATAAAAAGATAGTGTCCCCCAACATTTCTTGCAATACGGAGCACCACCTCTGCCATGTTCGGCATCGATTTGTCTTATGAACCGACCACACTTCAAACATTGATTTTCTTGGAGTGAATAACAGTCCATACACAATTCGCGCTCAGACTCATCAATGTGTCTCAATTCTTCCGTAAAGATCTGATCACATCTTTCACAAACGAAATAGTGGTCTGCACATTTTTCACAAAGCAAAGGACTGCCGTATTCCTCTTTTAAATATTCAGTATCGCATTTTATACATTTACACTCTTGACCGGCGGGTACTCGTCTTTTTTTCATTCTAGGCTCCGCAAAATATGAAAACGTCATTCATCATTATTTTGCTTTCTTCGCAGGCAGGACATGCCTTCCCATTTCTTCCAATTTTCCCGCCACTTTTGAAATCAACTCCGGACTGACGGATTCGGGCATGCCATCACCTCGTAAATGTGATGAGAGATAAGAGTCGGATGGACTCTTCAAACCTGCTCGTAGAGTCACTATGTAAGGATACAGCTTCCGCCTCGATTTCGACGGTGGAATGGGTCAAGTCGATACAGTTGTTTATTATTGTTGATATTATATTGCTCTATTATTAGTAATACGCAGATTGATTATCTCCCCGACTATTTGACTTTTTCAATTGCTTTCATCAGGAGATTCTTCATTTGAGTCCTCGGGTATATTTCTAGCCGTCTCACTTTCGAGTTCCAGCAAATGGATTAGCGGAATTTGGCCCCCGATAATACCCTGCATGTCACCGTAGAGTCCGACTGTGTTCTTAATAACTCGCTCTATCTGTTTCTCTCTTTCTTTCCATTGTTTTTCCATTGCACGCCGTTCTTTATTGACTTGGTCCTGCATAGCGATGAAGGCCTCAACGATACCCTCTATCCTTTGCTTGAACTCCGTGCCAGACAGATATTGATAGAGCAATTCCATTTTCTCGTTTTTACCGACTGAAGCCTGCCGCTCGCAATCGAGTGAAATGAGCTGCTGCCTTAACGCACATGCCAAGGGTATGGCCGACAATGGGTCGGATACCCACACTCCGTCCACCATTCCGAAGCGGATCACATCGTCGGGCAATACTACCGAAACCAGGATTGCAATAGCCGCTCTCGTCTCGATCATGTCGTCTTTAAGCTTGGGGATCCACTGACTGCTCCATGCCTTTGTATTCTTTGTTTCCCAAAGCAAAACACCACATTTCGCACCAAATGCAGTACGGACAATCTGGATAAGGTCAGCCCCGCGAATCCCCTTTGGAACCGGCTGAATCTCATCATGCGGAAAATACCGTTTTAGTTGCGCTTCGAAATCCTGCTCCAGAACCTCGCCCTGCGTCTCCATGGAGCCCTGCTCTGCCTTGCGCCTCATGTCATCTAGAGCCGACTTCAAGTCGCTAATGACCTTGTCTTTCTCCAAGTCTTTCAGCTTATGTTGATCTATGATTTTATTCTCTGCCTCAAGACGTATCTTTGTACGTTCATCATCCAGTTTCCGTGTCATCTCCAATTCGGCATCTTCCGTGGCCTTCTCCAATTCGCGTTGCCTCTTACGAAGCTCCAGTTCGTTTTCACGATAGATTTTAATTGAATCCTCGTGCTCACTGAGCACAGTCTGAAGCTCTTTCAACTGCTCGGCATATTTACTTTCTGCCTTCTTTGCCGCCTTGACTTCTGCTTCATCTAACTTTAGCTGCAACTTTTTTTCTACTTCCTCGTCAATGGACTCCCTGTCTTTTTCCAGAGCTTCTTTCTCTGCTTTTAAGTTGTCTAGTCTCTTCTTCAGTTCTTTCTCACGGCAGACGATCTCCTGCTGCAGCTCACCTTTGAGATGTTCACGGATCTGTGCAGTCAGTGCATCCGAGATTTCAATCTGATGCCCGCAATTCGGACACGTGATTGTTCCTTGGTCCATATAAAGTTCTCCACAATTTGACTTTAGCCGTTAGCCATTTCCGTCAATTTAGAAAGCCAGCCCCGAATTTCATCTTTTCCATCTCTTTCGCAGATTTCCTCAATAGTCATGACGGACGACACTTCTTCAGCAAGAATGAATTTCGCATCCTTTTTGGGCACTTTGAGCAAGTCGCACAATTGTGGGATATAGTCATTCTCATCGTCTACTTTCACTACTACGTTTTTAACTCGCTCGATTGCTGCTGGATGGATATAGCTCTCCATGTATCGCTTTCGTGTCTGCACAGCCGTCGAGCCATCTCCCCGAGTATTGACTTGTGCTTCTTGGGCGGCATATGTGCCACCGGTGTCACGGTCGTAAATGTGAAACTCTGGTTTACGAAAGTTCTTGAAAGTATTTAGATTCACAATATCTCGCAAATTAGCCCCGTTCATCGGGATCAAGACAAACCGTGGATCGGAACTGAGATCAGGGAGAGTTGGGTCTGAAGAATGTAAAATGCGGCTTACATTCGACAAAAAAAGCACGTCATTCCTACCCTCTACGCAAACGAGGACCCTGACTTGATTGTCTGGAAGCATCCCTAGCCGCTCTGCAAGGGAAATAAATAAAAGTTGAGAATCCTCTGTCTTTGCGCTCCGAACGACTCTTAATCCATTCATATCACAGTCGAGAAAGCGCAAGCTTTCTGCCGGCACTTCGCCCGCTAGCCCCGGTGCATGCGTTGTGACCAAGACCTGGCCGCTATTACGACTAACCTCTATCAAGGCGCGGACAAGCATTTTCTGATGATCGGGGTGCTGGGATGTTTCTGGCTCCTCGATTGCATATATAATCGGACGGTCCCCATCACTATCGGCTTTTCGTTCGGCTTCGGCGCGAAAGAAGTTCAAGAGAAGCAATCGGCGCACTCCAGAGCCTCTCTTGTCCATGGGTACGCCTTCATTGCTATTGAGGGTGTACTTGAATAAATCTTTCCACTTCGGTTTGTCCCGGAGCGAGGCTGTAAGCTTAGAAGCGAGCTCTGGGTTCATATCTTTGAGTTTTGCTAACGTCCTGTCTGCTACATCTTGAACGCGCTTCTCCACATACCTTGTTAACTGATCGAGGTCGTCTTGAACTTCGCTTAATGCCACCTCAACCGCTAAGCCCATGGGTGTCTGGGCTTCTTTGTCTTTGTCGGTACTTATGCGGTCTGAAACAAATAATGCACACATTGGGAGATGCTTGAGAATCTGTGACCAAAGAGTCTGAGAATCGCTTTTACTAACTGGGATAAGGGTATCTTGAAAGGTAAAGGCATCAGACCGTCCCACGATGGCTCGGCGCACCTTCGCCTTCACAGTAGCTTCACCAGTCTCCAACTTTATACCTAATGCTTCAGCCTTTTTCTTGAGTTCTGGCAATGTCAACGGAAGCAGAGATTTACTGTCTTCATCGACGGGATGACTCTCTGCATCAATGTAGATGTCGGGATTAGACTTTGTTTTGCTGCAGTTGTAGATCTTCGTAATGCGTAGGCGTCCATTCAAGCGCAGGAGGTGCTCATCTCGCATACTGGTTTCGAATTGGTCATCAAGAATAACTTTTTCAGGTAATTCATCAAACTCGCACGTGATCCGGACGTTTTCCCGGTCACCATGAATGCACCCGTCGTCTTGTTCCATTTTCACCCCATCACCCTCGAGAAATATCGTAAGCGCTGCGAGGATTGAAGACTTGCCGATATCATTTCGGCCAATGAACGCAGTGAAGTCGTCCACCTCCACTTCAATAGGAGTGTCGAAGCCGCGAAAATTTAATATTTCAATGCGACGCAATTTCATAATTCACCTTGTCCACATTTTGGCGATAGGGTTGCTATATCGTCCATCGT
>Ga0067045_1032476_pt1 | contig 10137 bp, 5 predicted proteins | sample TerdegcTABiofilm_FD_59184 | JGI IMG/M metagenome (GOLD analysis project Ga0067045, IMG submission 59184) | Combined Assembly of (Gp0054472, Gp0054536) Wastewater bioreactor microbial communities from Singapore -Terephthalate degrading... | reverse complement strand
AAAGTTGTAGCGGTCATAGCGGCCGGCCAGGGTGCCCGTCAGCTTGTCATGCAGCGGCAGGTTGACTTCGGCGCCCAGCGCGTAGCGCGTGCGCGTGCCGGCCGTGATGTCGGACTTGGTGGCGACGTTGAAGTAGCCCTCGTTGAGGCGCGCATCGGGCACGTTGCTGAAACCCTGCTTGCCCGCCTCGGCGATGGTGGCGATCTTCGCCACGCCGGCCGGCAGCTGGAACAGGTCGCCGTTGGTGGCCAAGCTCAGGGTATTCGTCCAGGCCTTGTCGTCGCTGTCGGCATTGCCCGTGATGCTGTCGAACTCGGCAGCGGTCAGGCGGCGCGACAAACGGGCCGGGTCCGGCGCGTAGATGGCCACGCCATTCGCATCCGTGCCCAGTTTCGGTCCCAGGAAGAAGCTGTCGATATTGGCCAGCGCGCGCGGCGTGTGGCTTTCGCTCTTGTACAGCGAAGCGTTGTAGTTGGCTTCATACTGCCACGATGCCGTGCCGGGAATGCGGCCCTTGGCGCCCAGCGAGATGGCGGTGGCCAGGTCGTCCCACTTGCGGTTGTAGCGCGATACGCCGCCCATTTCCTCGGGCGAGATGTAGCGCGTCCACGCCTCGTAATTGCCCGTGTTCTGGTTCTTGAAGTAGCTGTTGCCCGTCGACGCCGAGGTCCAGGTGGGGCCGCGCGTATTGTTTTCCGTCGCGTTCTTGCCGATCAGGAAATCGGCAAACAGCGTCGTTTCCGGCGACAGCTCGTAATTGGCGCTGCCGAACACGTTCTGGCTCTGGTTCTTGGTCTGCGTGGTCCAGTAGGTCGGGCCCACTTTCGGGCTGGCGCAATAGCTGCCGTTCTTCGCCTGGTATTTCACGACGCTGCCGCCGAACAGGTCGCCGAACTGCTTGCAGGTGTCGCCCAGGTCCACGTAGGTGCCGGACGTGCCCGACTGCACCACGCGGCGCGAGGCGATGTTCGTCGGCGTGCCCGAGCGGGTGGACATGAAGTCACGCTCCAGGCTGGACAGCGGATCGCGCTGGCTCAGCTCCACGCTGAACAGGGTATGCAGCTTGTCGAAGTTGCCGCCGCCCGTCAGCTGCACGCGCTGGTTGCCGCCGCCGCCGCGCGTGGTGGTACCCGCCTTGAGGTTGATGTCAAAGCCTTCCGTCTGTTTTTTCAGGATCACGTTGATCACGCCGGCGATCGCGTCCGAACCATAGATGGCGGAGGCGCCGCCGTTGAGGATTTCGATGCGGTCGACGATGCTCGACGGGATATTCGCCAGGTTGGTGAAGTTCACCGTGCCTTCGTAGGCGACGGGGAAATCGGCCAGGCGGCGGCCGTTGAGCAGGATCAAGGTGTGATTCGGACCCAGGCCCCGCAGGCTGATGGTGTTGGCCGACGGCGTGAAAGTATTGCCGAAGTCTTCGCCTTGCGTAAAGCCGCTGTTCTGCACCTGGTTGCTCAGGGCGTCATAGACGTTTTTGTAGCCTTGCCTGGTGATTTCATCGCCGGTCAGGATGGTGACGGGCGACGGTCCTTCCAGGCTGGCGCGGGGAATCCGCGAACCGGTCACGACAACCGAGTGGGCGCCGGTGTCGGCCTGGCCCTCAGCAGCCGGCGCGGCAGATTGTGCCTGCGCCACGCTGGCGGAACCGCCCAGGATGGCCAGTACGGCAATGCTGAGCGGGGTTAACTTGAATTGTCTAGGCATCTTTACGCTTCTCAAGGTGGAAGAAAAGCCAAAAGATATCAAAATGAAAGTAATTACAGAACGAATCGATTCGTCTTTCTATATACCATATTGTTATATAGAAATATTCCACAGGAGAAACCGCACCGTTCCCGGTGCGGCGTGCAGCAGAACATGCTCCGTTATGCCTACCTGACGGCAATTTCCTTATATTGGGGCCGCAACACGCGCAGGGCGACGTCGGCCGGGCTTTCCAACGTGCCCAGCAGCCTCATGGCGCCCGTCGTCGGGGTGCAATTGCCATTGCTGCGGTACTGCAGCGCAGCCGCCAGCATGCCTTCGGACGTATCGCCCAGCGCATGCTGGTAATCGTCCGCCACGCTGCAGGTGGGCGGCAGGCCATCGGCATAGTCGCCAAAGCCCTTGGCGTTGACGCCCTTGAACTGGATGGCAAAATAGGTGGTGCCGCAGTTAGGCGTCGGATAGAAACCGTAGGGCTTGCCGCAGGTGGTGCCACCGATGAGGTTGACTTCCACGTCGACGCCGCGCAAGCCATTGATGATCGATTCACTGGCCGAACAGGTACTGCCCGTGGTCAGCAGGGTGACGCGCTTGAGGCCCAAGGTCGGCAGGGCCTGGCCGGCGACGACGGGATTGGGGGCCGCGAAACCGACGCTGCGCGACAGGAACAGCGAGGGTGTCGCCGCTTTCGTCTTGTCATTGAAGACCAGTTGCTCGAAGGTCTTGCCGGTCGTTTGCGGTCCCGCAATCATGTAGGCCAGTTCGCTGGCGACGTCGAGCAAGCCGCCGCCGTTGTAGCGCACATCGAGTACCAGGTCGCTGATGCCGGCCGCCTGGAATTGCCGCATCGCATCAATCAACTGGCGCTCGGCAACATTGTTATGCGTATTGAAGGTCAGGTAGCCGACCTTGCCCGTGGGCGTATCGATGATGCGCTGGTTTTGCACGGCCGTCGTATTGACGTTGACGGGCATCAAGGTCGCGCTCAGCGGCTGGCCGTCCCGGCTGAAGTCCAGCTTGTGGTTCACCTGCGTGGCAGGCGACAGGCCCCCGTTGATGACGGCGACATTGTCCGTGCCCGTGGCATTGATGAAATCGACGCCATCGACGGCCTGCAGCACGTCGCCGCGGCGCAGCCCGGCCAGGGCCGCGGGCGAACCCGGCTCGACAATCGCCACCACGGCATTGCGCGGCGGCGTGTTGCGGCCTATGCCCAGCAGCATGCCATAGCCGAACTCGACGCCTTTCAGCGACGCTTCCCATTCCGCCGTCGTATAGGTGAAATGGTATTGATCCTTGGCCTTGCCCGAAGGCGTGATGACAGGCGTCTTGAGCACGTTGAAATACGCGATCGGGGTAGCGAAATTCTGCGGCAGATAGGTCGTCGGCACTTCCTGGTACCACAGATACGTTTCATCGATCCAGCTGCGCACCCACGTCTGTTCGTTGAGCAAGGTGCCTTGCCGGTCCGTCGCATTGCCGCTGCGGGGCTTTTCGCACAGGTTCTGCACGCTGGACGAGGCCACGATCAGGGGCGTGCCGCTGCCGTCCGAGCCGGCAGGCGTGCTGCTTTCGCCACCGCCTCCACCACCGCCGCAGGCGCTTAACAGCATGAACAGGGGCGCCAGCACTACGGGCAAACAGGCAGCGGAATAACGGGTTGTCATCACAATCTTTTCCATAAAGAAACTATCAGGAAATTATAGTACCTTTTGGAAAAATAGTTGCCCATTACGGTATTGAAAAGAACATGAAAAAATGGCGCCCGCAGGCGCCATTTCATTGCTTCATGCAAATGCGGACATTTGCGCCTGCAGCATCAGGCCAGCGTGACCGCCACCGGGGCGGCGGCCGTCGCCGACGGCAGCGGCGGGGGTGCATTGAAGGCGATCAGCAAACTGGCTTCCTTCTCCTTCGCCGCCTTCAGATGACGCTCCTTCACGTGGCCATAGCCGCGGATATCTTCCGGGATGCTGGCAATGGCCACGGCTTGCGCCAGCTTGGCCGTCGTCAGCTTCGGCAGCAAGCCGCCCACCGTCGCGCGGTATTCCGCGATCAGCGCGCGCTCCATCTTGCGCTCGGCCGTATGGCCGAACACGTCGAAGGCCGTGCCGCGCAAGCCCTTGAACTTGGCCAGCACGCCGAAGGCCTTCATCATCCACGGGCCGAATTCCTTTTTGACCAGGTGGCCCTGGGCGTCGGTCTTCGCCATGATGGGCGGCGCCAAGTGGAACTTGAGCTTGATGTCGCCTTCGAACATGGACGCGATCTTCGCCTGGAAGGCGCCGTCCGTGTACAGGCGCGCCACCTCGTACTCGTCCTTGTAGGCCATCAGCTTGTAGAAGTAGCGGGCCACGGCTTCCGTCAGGCGCAGGTGCGGGCCATTCAGGGCGCTTTCGGCGGCGCGTACCTGGCCGACGAAGTCCAGGTACTGCTGCGCATAGGCGCGGTCCTGGTAAGCCGTCAGCAGGGCGACGCGCTTTTCGATCAGGTCGTCGAGCGTTTCGATGCGCTTGAATTCCACCACCTTGGCGGGCGTCGTCATGCGCACCAGGCTGGCCGTATCGTGCGCGCCGGCGCGGCCCCAGTTGAAGGCCGCCTTGTTGAACGCCACGGAGACGTTGTTCAAGTCGATGGCCTTCATGATGGATGCCTCCGACAGCGGCACCTTGCCCTTTTGCCAGGCGTAGCCCAGCATGAACATGTTCGTGGCGATGGAGTCGCCCATCAGCGCCGTGGCGATCTGCCCCGCGTCGATGAAGTCCACGTGGTCCGCGCCGCAGGCCTTTTCGATTTCCATGCGCGCCGAAGCGCCGGGGAATTGCCAGTCCGGGTTCTTCACGAAGGCAGCCGTCGACGAGCTGGTCGAGTTGATCATGGCCCAGCTGCGGCCTTCTCCCATGCGCGACAGGGCGTCGCGGCTGGCCGTGACGATCAGGTCGCAGCCGATCACGAGGTCCGCCGCACCCGTGCCGACGCGCGTCGAATGGATGTCTTCCTGGCGGTCCGCCAGGCGCACGTGGGACATGACCGGGCCGCCCTTCTGCGCCAGGCCGCTCATGTCCAGCACGGAACAGCCCTTGCCTTCCACGTGGGCCGCCATGGCCAGGATCTGGCCGACGGTGACGACGCCCGTGCCGCCGATGCCGGTGACCAGGATGCCGAACGGTTCGGCCGTCGAGGGAATCGCTGGCGTCGGCAAGGCCGGCACGGCTGGCGCATCCTTGTCGGCGGCAGCCGCCTTCTTCGGCTTTTTCAGGCCGCCGCCTTCCACCGTCACGAAGCTGGGGCAGAAACCCGTCGTGCACGAGAAATCCTTGTTGCAGGACGACTGGTTGATCTGGCGCTTGCGCCCCAGTTCCGTTTCCAGCGGTTCCACCGACAGGCAGTTCGACTGCACGGAGCAGTCGCCGCAGCCTTCGCAGACGGCTTCGTTGATGACGGCGCGCTTGGCCGGGTCCGGATACTCATTGCGTTTCCGGCGGCGGCGTTTTTCCGAGGCGCAGGTCTGGTCGTAGATCATGGCCGACACGCCCGGCATGTCGCGCAGTTCGCGCTGCACGTCCATCAGTTCCGAACGGTGGCGCACGGTGACGCCTTCCGCCCAGGCGTAGTCGGACGGGTATTTTTCCGGCTCGTCCGTGACGACGATGATGGGGCCGACGCCTTCGGCGGCGATCTGGCGCGAAATGATGGCCGGAGATAATGGCCCGTCGAATTCCTGGCCGCCCGTCATGGCCACCGCATCGTTGAACAGAATCTTGTAGGTGATGTTGACCTTGGCCGAGACGGCGGCGCGGATGGCCAGGATGCCCGAGTGGAAATACGTGCCGTCACCGAGATTGGTAAACACGTGCTTTTCATTCGTGAACGGCGCCTGCCCCACCCAGGTGACGCCTTCGGCGCCCATGTGGGTAAAGGTCGACGTTTCGCGGTCCATCCACAGCACCATGTAGTGGCAGCCGATGCCGGCCAGCGCGCGCGAGCCTTCCGGCACCTTGGTCGAGGTATTGTGCGGGCAACCGGAGCAGAAGAACGGCGTGCGGTCCTTCTGCGGATCGGGTTTCACGCTGATGGCCTTGAGGACGTTTTCCTTCGCTTCCAGGTAGGCGATGCGTTCCTTCACGCGCTGCTCGACGGGGTGGCCCGCGTAGTAGCGCGAAATGCGGCTGGCGATCGCGCGGGCGATCATGGCCGGGTTCAGCTCATACGTGGCCGGCAGCAGCCAGTCGCCGTGGCCCGTGCCCTTCTGGTTGCTCCACTCGCCCGTGTCGTCGAACTTGCCGACCACGCGCGGACGTTCGCCGTCCTTGAGGTTGTACAACTCTTCCTTCAGCGCGTATTCGAGGATCTGGCGCTTTTCTTCCACCACGAGGATTTCATCGAGGCCCTTGGCGAATTCGTGCACGCCGTCCGCTTCCAGCGGCCAGGTCATGCCGATCTTGTACAGGCGGATGCCGATGTCGGACGCCGTCTGCTCGTCGATGCCCAGGTCGGCCAGCGCCTGGCGCGTGTCCAGGTAGGATTTGCCGGCCGTGATGATGCCGATGCGCGCCTTCGGGCTGTCCCAGATGATCTTGTTGAGCTTGTTGGCACGCGCATACGCCAGCGCCGCATACCATTTGTAGCTATTCATGCGCACTTCTTGTTCCAGCACCGTGTCGGGCCAGCGGATGTTCAGGCCGCCGGCCGGCATCTCGAAGTCCGTCGGCAGGGTGATCTGCACGCGGTCCGGGTCGAAATCGACGGCGGCGCCCGACTCGATGATGTCGGTCACGCATTTCATCGACACCCACAGGCCCGTGTAGCGGCTCATGGCCCAGGCGTGCAAGCCGTAGTCGATGTATTCCTGCACCGACGACGGATACAGCACGGGGATGCCGCAAGCGTTCAGGATATGGTCGGACTGGTGTGCCGTGGACGAGGATTTCGCCGCATGGTCGTCGCCGGCCAGTACCAGCACGCCGCCATGCTTGGCGGAACCGGCGTTGTTGGCGTGCTTGAAGACGTCGCCGCAGCGGTCGACGCCGGGACCCTTGCCGTACCACATGCCGAACACGCCGTCGTATTTCGCGTCTTCGAACAGATTGGTTTGCTGCGTGCCCCAGACGGCCGTGGCGGCCAGGTCTTCGTTCAGGCCCGGGTGAAATTTGACGTGGTGTTCATCGAGATATTTCTTGGCCTTGATCGCCGTCATGTCGACGGACGTCACAGGCGAACCGCGGTAGCCGGTGATATAGCCGGCCGTATTCAGGCCAGCCTTCAAATCGCGCTCGCGCTGCAGCATGGGCAGGCGGATCAGCGCCTGCGTGCCCGTCATGAAGGCGCGGCCGCGCTCCAGCGTGTATTTGTCGTTCAGGGAAATTTCGGACGCGTGCGCGCCCGGCTCAAGACTCGAGCCCTTGATTGGTGCATTCATTACTTGTCTCCATTATTCTCTGTGCTACGCGTGCAGGTCGGTTGAACTCACACGTACCGGCTGTGCCTTATGGGCAATACCGGTGCGGAAAAATGACTTGTTTGTCGTAGACTACCACAGGAAGGCGCGCAGTTCTTTGCTGCGCTGCACTCCCGTGTTAATGCCTTTTTACTACTATTTTTACAGGGCAATACTTATGCCGCGTTCGTATCTTTCAGCACGCCGCGCTTGATCTGGTCCAGCTCGATCGACTCGAACAGGGCGCGGAAATTGCCTTCGCCGAAGCCCTGGTCGCCCTTGCGCTGGATGATCTCGAAGAAGATCGGGCCGATCACCGTCTGCGTGAAGATCTGCAGCAGCAATTCGCGTTCGTTTTCCGTGCTGTGGCCGTCGATAAGGATGCGCAGGCGGCGCAGTTCTTCCAGCTGCTCGCCGTGGTTCGGCAGGCGGCGGTTGACCAGCTCATAGTAAGTTTCAATCGTATCCTGGAAATCGATACCCGTATCGCGCATGCCTTGCACGGAGGCGTAGATATTGTCCGTGCCCAGGGCGATATGCTGGATGCCTTCGCCATGGTACTGGTCCAGGTATTCGGCGATCTGCGACTTGTCGTCCGACGATTCGTTGATGGGGATGCGGATCTTGCCGCATGGCGAAGTCATGGCCTTCGACTTGAGGCCCGTCAACTTGCCTTCGATGTCGAAATAGCGCACTTCGCGGAAATTGAACAGGTTTTCATAGAAGCTCGCCCATTCCTTCATGCGGCCACGGTGCACATTGTGCGTCAGGTGGTCGATATACGTCAGGCCATGGCCGACGGGGTTGGCGACAGCGCCGGGAATGGCGACGAAATCGACGTCATAGATGCTGATGTCGCCGATGCCGCCCGGAGCAGCCGCGTCCGGCTTGTCCGCGCCCTTGCCGCGCCAGCGGTCGACGAAGTACAGCAGGGAATCGCCCACGCCCTTGATGGCGGGGATGTTCAGCTCCATCGGACCCGTCTTATTGTCGAAGCCCCAGGCGCCCAGTTCCAGCGCGCGGCGGTACACGAAGGCCGCGTCGTCGACGCGGATGGCGATGGCGCACACGGACGGGCCGTGATGGCGGGCAAAACGCTGCGCGAACGAATCTTGTTCGGCATTGATGATGAAATTGATGTCGCCCTGGCGGTACAGGGTCACATCCTTGTGGCGGTGGCGCGCGATGGCCGTGAAGCCCATGTTCTCGAACAGCTTGCCCAATGCTTTTGGGTCTGGTGCTGCATACTCGACGAACTCGAAACCATCGGTACCCATCGGGTTATCCCAAGGCTGAAATTGCATGATGTCTCCTCCAAGAAGTAGCGCACAGTATAGGCGCGGTCTGTGGGCATTAAATGCCAAAGATCTCCCGAACAATCATGATTTGCGCAATAATATTGCGTGAAAGTCGAACCATCGGAGGAAGCATGAGCAAAATTACGCTGGATAAAACGGACCGCAAGATCCTGGCCGTCCTGCAGGCCGATGGCCGCCTGTCGAACCAGGATGTGGCCGAGCAGGTCAGCCTGTCACCGTCGCCATGCTTGCGCCGCGTCAAACGGCTGGAGGAAGCGGGCGTGATCCGCCAGTACGTGGCCCTGCTGGACCCGGAAAAGATCGGCCTGGGCCTGCTGGCCTACGTCAACGTGCGGCTGGAAAAGCACAGCGACGCCACGGCCCACAGCACGGCGCGCGTGCTGGCGCCCAATCTGGTGACGAATACCTCGCCGCGCGCCGACTTCGCCGTGGCCGTTGCGCAATGGCCGGAAGTGGTGGCCTGCTATGCGATGACGGGCGAAATGGATTATCTGCTGCGCGTGCACGTGGAAGACATGGAGCACTTTTCGCGCTTCATGATGGCGACCCTGCTGCGCCACCCGGCCGTGCTGGACGTGAAATCGAGCTTCGCCTTGCAGCGCATCAAGGATACGACGGCCCTGCCCTTATTGTGATGGCGGCCCGGGCTTCTTCTTGCGCCCCGGCAAACGATCCCACAGCTTGAACGCGGCGCGCGCATTAGCCTTGAACGTATAGTCGAACATGGCGAACTGTTCCTGTACGGCTTCCTGCAGCATGCTGCTGGGGTTCGGCGGTAATAGTTTCAAATAAGCATCAGCTTCGCCATAGTCGCGCTGGATTTCCATGCCCGCTTTCTTGGCGATATGCATCATCGTCTTGTTGGACGACAAACAATGCATGTACAGGGTATCGACGTCGTTGTTGCGGCAGTGAATCGCCGCCCGCTCGAACAGTTTCGAACCGACGCCCATGCCGCGCATGGATTTCGACACGGACACGCCAAACTCGGCCACCTGCTCCTTGTCCGTCACCACGCTTTTCGCCGGCGACTTGTCCTTCGGCGCAAAAGCCAGGTGGCCCACGCCCACCAGTTTGAACAGGCTGTTGTAGACGCCATAAATCATATCGCGCGAGAAATCCATCTTCTGCACGTACTGCGCGACGAGCTCATCGGGCAAGGCGCTGCCGAAGCGCAGCAGGCGGTCGCTTTTTTCCAGCGACAGGAAATGCTTCATCATGCGGCGCCGGTCGCGCTCATGCAATTGCTTGACGAGCACGGTCGGACGCCCGCCGCCGCTACGGCCAAGCCAGCGGCGAAACGGGTTTTGAAACAGCTTGGGTAAGGTCACGACGACTCCTGGGGGCGGTACGGCGGCACGTCAGGCCGGCATTGTGCAGTGCAGCATTGTGGCGCCATTGTAGCCTATTCCCGCCATTCAAGCCTGGGCCAGGAAGGCCGCCACGGCGGCCACCCGCGCCGCATGGATGACGTCGGGGATGCGTTTCGGCTCCGTACAGCCCTGCGCCAGCGCACCCGCATTCACGCTGCGCGCCGCATCCAGGCCGCCCTGCAGCCGCGCCGCCTGGGGAAAGTCGCCGGCGACCAGTCCGTCGCACGCCACGGCCTGCAGCAGTTGCACGAAACGCTGCGGCTTGCGCCAGCCGTCGCAGCGTTCGCACAGGGCAACGATG
>Ga0067045_1032475_pt1 | contig 10139 bp, 9 predicted proteins | sample TerdegcTABiofilm_FD_59184 | JGI IMG/M metagenome (GOLD analysis project Ga0067045, IMG submission 59184) | Combined Assembly of (Gp0054472, Gp0054536) Wastewater bioreactor microbial communities from Singapore -Terephthalate degrading... | reverse complement strand
GCTGTCCGGGCTGCTCACCTTCTGCGGGATCTCCTGGCAGATCAGGATGCGGCGGTTTCTGCGGCATCAATACCTTTGAAGGGGTTACGTACTTTCATCTAGAGAGTTTCCTTGAGTTCTGTGCCTGGATGAATTTTCTCCAGGAGGTTCTGGAAGGGGAAGAGATGGAAGCGAAAAGAAAAGCTCGTACCCCAAAGTGGGCAGATATGTGGTGTAAGGCGATAGAAGGTTCGGAGTATCGGTTGGATCGTCTGCTGGATATGATTGTCAATCCTCTTTAGATGGGGTACGATAGCGGCACGCATGGAAAAATCAATCCTCATCGCCGGGATCTCCGGAGAGTTGAAAACTGAGTTAGTACAGGAAGCGCTATCCCAACGATACCGAACAGCTGTAGCGTTAGATCCTGGAACCGAACGTCCCCCTATCGGAGAGGATTGGGAGAATCTGCTAAAGTACTTTGAATGGAATAAACGTTCCTCCCTATCGGCAAGGAATTTAATTCTAGAGGTTCAGAGTTTCGCAGAAATACTGGATGAAGCTTTTTTTATTTTTGAGCCGCCTCCGGATGGTAGGCCGTTACATGAAGTTCCTATAACAGAAATCGAAAGCACGGTAGATGAATGGACAAAGGGTTTCCTATTCCTTACCAAGGAGCTTTTAACTCTTTTCCAGAAGAAAAAGCGCGGACTTCTAACTCTTGTCCTGCACGAACAGAGTCTGTCCGTTTCTCCTTTATCGGCAGGGGTGGTATCCTGTTTCCGGGCTATGGGTTCTGCCCTGTTTGCCCAGTATCAGAATGAATCGTTTACCCTGCGGGGTTTTCAGTCTGCCACACGGGATGTAAAGGATTTTGTACATTTTCTGGTAACAACCTGGGAAAAACCCGAAAAGACTTTTGGAAAGTGGACGAAATACTCGAGTAAGGGCAGCTTATGGTCTTTTGGGAGATCTTAACATGAAAATCTGGATTAAACTCTTCCTCGGCACTGTAGTGGGTACGGTGCTCGGATTTGTTCTTTCTCCAACCGGAGCTGGAGCGGACATCATTCAATACCTGGCAAAACTTACGTTACAGGTGGGAAGGTACCTGGTGGTCCCTCTGGTATTCTTCTCGTTAATTGTGGCTGCATTTGAGTTACAAATGCAGCGGAAGCTTTTCCGAATATACCGATACACGATCTTGTACGGGGCTTTGTCCAGTATCTGTTTAATTGTGCTCGGTTCGGTATGCATTACTGTTTTCCCTCCGGATCGAATTCCGATCATTGTTGCCCGGCAGAGTTCCCTGAACCTTCCTACCTTCCAGGATCTGGTTTTACGTGTGTTCCCTGCCAATCTTTTTTCCGTGTTTATCGAGAATGGAGATTTTCTCCTTCCCCTAAGTTTGTTTGCCCTGTTCCTGGGTTTTAACCTGACGTTTGACCGCCAGATTGCTCGGCCTGTGGTAGAACTGTTCGATTCCTTCAATCGAGTGTTGTACCATATGAATATTTTCTTTACGGAATTTCTGTATATAGCAGGAATAGTACTTACCGTTTCTCTGATTATACAGCTGAGAAATGCGGGAGATATGGCAATTTTTCTTCCGTTCCTGGTGATACTAGGACTTTTAACCCTCTGTTTAGCATTTGTATTCTTACCGCTGGCTTTATATTTCCTGCGGAAAAAGAAAAAGCCTTTTCGGTGGTTATATGCCCAATTAGGTCCCGGATTGACAGCGTTAATTTCAGGGGATGTTTTGTTCAGTTACGGGCAGTTGATCCGGCATGGACATGAAACGCTGGGGGTCTCGAGAAAGGTGGGGGCTGTAACCTACCCGTTTCTTCTGGTTTTTTCCCGCAGTGGATCTGCTCTTGTTACGGTAGCTTCTTTTCTGGTTGTATTTAGATCCTACTCCAGCCTGGAGCTGGGATTTTTTCAAACTTTCTGGGTAATGATACTATCCTTCATCCTTTCTTTTGCCCTCTGGGCTGTTCCTGGCTCTGGAGCCATGGCAGGAATTACCCTACTGAGCCGGCTGTTCGGAAGAGGTCTGGAAGAGGGATACTTGATTCTAACTCCTGTTGCTCCCCTTCTGATTAGTTTTGGGGCGCTTCTTGATATTCTCTGTGCCTCATTGGTAACGCTGCTGGTAAGTGAAAAGATGGGAGCCCTTCGTCCGTCAGAGGTTTGCCATACCATATAGGCAAGGAGGGTTACAGGTTAATCTGCAATCCTATCCCGCCCCCAAAAAAGAGCTGATCGTAGAAAGGAACGTTTTCACCATCCCAGAGGTGAAACACGGGAAGCAGAGTTCGTAACCGTACGGTGAGTCCCAGGGCTTCGGTAAATTTCCACTCTAGAGAACCACGAGCTTCCAGATAGAGAAACCGGGCGCTTTCCAGAAAATACCCGCCGACTTCTCCCGAGGGAGCGTCCCCGTGGGGGATAAGGGGGATTTTAAAAGAAAAAGCCGGGCCAAATCCGCCATTTAAGGTTAGGTTGTTCCGTACAGGATACTGATAGTAGAGAAGGGGATCGATTAGAATTCCCAGGACTCCTACCGCATCCTTATACTCGATTTCCGCAGGGTACGCTTTCCCTTCCCGGTAAAAGTATTCAGCACCATAAAACCCAATCTCTGGTGCGAATAGAAGGACATCGGAAAGACGGAAGCGGATCCCTCCGCCGACAACTCCTAGAAGGGGAGAGGGGGCGCTGTCAGCATCCGAGTTTCCCAGCCAGAGCACATCGTAAAAGAAGCTAATGTCTTCTTTCTCAAACTTCCACTGTGCTGCAATAGACGGGGGAGAGATGCTGCCGATTCCCCAAAATAGGATGGCGAACACAAAAAGTGCCTTGCCGCTAATAGGGACCTTTTTACCCTTCATTGTTTCTGGTTAGAAGTATACCACGCATTTCTTTCAATAACTTTTTGCAAATACAGCGATATGTTTTGCTTTAGAGCCACAAAACACACAGCTGCCCATTGCCTGTTCCTCATTCCCAAAGGGAAGTACTCGTATGGTCGCTTTTGTTTCCTCTTTAATCTTTTCCTCGCACTGAGGAGAACCACACCACGGGCTTTCGGCAAATCCTCCATCCTCCTGAAAGAAGGCTTTTAATTCAGGATACTCTTTGATACTTCGAGTGTAGGTTTTCCGAAATTCTAGAGCTCTTTGGAAGAGGTCTCTCTGTATGGTTTCGAGCAATTCCTGGATTCGGAGTTCTACTTCGGAAAAAGGAACAGAAATCTTTTCTCCTGTATCGCGGCGTACCAATACAACTTTCTGGGCCTCCATGTCCTTGGGTCCTGCTTCTACCCGAATCGGGACTCCGCGGAGTTCCCATTCGGCGAATTTCCACCCTGGCGAGTTAGAATCGTCTGGGTCGTACTCCACGGAGAATTTCTTCCGTAGAGAATCTACCAGTCGGGATGTGTACGAGAGGACTGCCTCTTTATTGGCCGTTTTATAGATAGGAATCACTACCACCTGGGTAGGAGCGATCCGGGGAGGGAGTACAAGACCTTTGTCATCCGAATGGGCCATGATTAAAGCCCCAATCAAGCGGGTAGATACTCCCCAGGAAGTGGCATAGACATAAGAAAGATTGCTATCCTTATCCTGAAACGTAACGTCAAATGCCCGAGCAAAATTCTGTCCGAGATTATGGGATGTTCCCGCCTGGAGGGCTTTGCGATCCTGCATCATCGCCTCGATGGCATACGTCGCTACAGCGCCAGCGAACTTTTCCGATTCTGATTTCCTCCCGGTAAGAACGGGGATAGCAAGATACTCTTCTGCAAATGTGCGATACACCTCCAGCATTTGAAGGGTTTCTTCCTGCGCTTCTTCGGCTGTTGCATGGGCGGTATGCCCCTCCTGCCATAAGAACTCAGTAGTTCGCAGGAATAAACGGGTTCTTTTTTCCCATCGAAGGACGTTCGCCCATTGGTTGATAAGGAGAGGGAGATCCCGGTACGATTGGATCCACTTTTTGTACATGCTCCAGATGATTGTCTCGGAGGTAGGCCGTATTACCAGGGGTTCCTCCAGAGGTTCTCCGCCACCATAGGTTACCACAGCTAATTCCGGGGCAAATCCCTCTACGTGCTCTGCCTCCTTTTTCAGGAAGCTTTCGGGAATCAAAAGGGGGAAATAGGCATTTTGATGCCCGGTTGCTTTGAACATACCATCCAGTACCGACTGGATTCGTTCCCAGAGTGCATAGCCCCGGGGGCGAATTACCATACATCCTTTTACAGGACTGTAATCGGCCAGCTTAGCCTGTAGGACGATATCGATGTACCAGTCCGAATAGTTTACCTTCCGCGGTGTTATACGATCAGCCATGTTTCCTCTTTAAGTGGCGTGATTGTAAAATAGGTGAGTGGAATTGGTCAAGGAATTTTCTAGGAGAAACGCTTTAAAATAATTTTGCTGTTTCCACCATGTATCGTATGGAAGGTCCCTGTTTGCCGTAATGCAGTTTCTCGATGATGAAGACCACATGCTGTTCGTCCGGAGAAACGAGTACTTGCCGGATTCTATAATCCTGAACACCGGGACGGTAAAAATCTTTTAAGCCCAGGACATGTTTTTTTATCTTTCCATCTTTCAGAGTCAGGGTCAAATCGATATAAAAAGCGGATTGCACCTTCTCATCGGTACCTTTTATATCTTTTATTAGCTTCACGGCGTAGGTTGTAGAAGTTGAAAAATCACGGAATTCAAGGGAATCCTTGGAAGGTTCTCCATTCATCAGGATATAGATTAAGCGACCCTGTTTCAAATGGTTGATTCCAAATTTTTTCGTCAGCGGTCCATTTTCTTCCAGGAGCATATAGAAGGCACCTGCCGTGTCCTGGCCGGGAGATACGGGTCCAGGGTATACTTTCTTTAGCACTCCGCCTGGGACAAATCGATTTGCCTGGACATCTACCGTATAGATTTCGGCAAACAATTCACCAGTATTGGAGTCCAACCCATGGAAACCGAACATGAAGTATGCAGAATTGGAAGAAAATCCTAGATTTACAAACGTTGCTACATCTCCGGCAAAAAGGTGAGCCGTAGAAGCCACCAGAAATAGCGCTATTCCCATGAATGGACGTCTTTTCATTCGTATGCCTCTCCTCTATCTATGAATATCGATCTCACCAGGGGTTTCTCAAGTATTTTTTTCTTGCGTCTTTAGAATTTTCCCGATACTAGTATAGTATGAAATTGGCGATTCGAAGAGTTGTGTTAACCTCAGGGGCAGTGATCAGTTTTCTGTTCTTTCTTCTTTTTTTAGTGAATGTTTTGGGTGTAGTTTTTTCTCGGACAAAAGGGGTGGAATGGAAGGCCGAGGCACCGGTGTGGCCATTAGTAGCCATAGGATTAAGCTCAGGCTTCTCCTTATTTGGAGGATTCGGATTCCGGCGGTTGTTCCGGCGGGTATCGAGCCTGGAGATTTACTTTTTCCTCCTATTCATCGTTTCGCTGTCGTTTGATGCAATCAAAGTGTTAAACTGGGTATTTCTTATTCAGAACCTGACTCCCTATTTGGGCGGTCTTATAACCCGTGTTGTATTTTTTGGATATTTTTTTGGGTTGTTCTGTCTTTTTACCAGCAGTTTATATTCTGGAGAAATTTCATACCAAAAAATAGGTACTCTTCTGGGTATGATTGGAACCATTTGCCTGGCTCTTTCTTACTCGATGCCGGTAGATATAACGAGCCTTCAACCTACTCTGCTCTATCGAGTAGGAGGAGAGGAGTACTTGTTTCTCTTACGGATCGGATTGATGGTTTTAACGTTGTTGAGTTTTGCTCGTTCAGCTTTAATCTCCCGATCCCGGGAAGAATGGAGTATTTGCGGCGCAGTTGCGCTTTTACTTGTAGGGAGAGAGCTGATCTTCTACAAGGCCGACTCTCCCCTCTCTCTGGTTGGCTTTGTAATGCTGGCTATAGGATCTTTCTATTTTAGCCGAAAGAGCTACCTGAAACACCTCTGGATATAAAAACTAGGATCAGGATAGAAACAGGCTTGCTGCAAAGCCGCTTCCCATCGGAAGGATAATATTGTCCAGATCCTTTACCGGGACAGCTTCCAGGAGCGTGGCTACCGCTGCAATGACGAACGAAGGAACTACCTCACCCGCAGTAAAATACACGATGTAAAATACTACCGTGAAACAAGCGAGGCTTCCTTCTAGAGTTTTCCCCTGAAAATAAGAAATCCGCCTTCGGCCGAAGAGTTTCCCTGCAATACTGGAGATTCCGTCTCCGAAGGCGAGGGAATAAATAGCGATCACGGATGCAGGCTCCGGGTATAATAGGAGCGAAATCATGGCTCCGATCCCCAGGGTAATGGGCCCCAGGATAATCCCCTCGGTATCTGTGTCACGGGCAGCGGCCCGGGTGATCCGGGTGATTAGAGGAATAGAGTGTCCCCGTTTACGTTCGTATTCGGCGTAGGTGTAAAATACTATTCCCCCGCCGAGTAACGCGATTGTTGGTCCTGTTCCCAGCAGAGCAGCTAAGGTAGGAACCAGGGCAATGAGGATGTGGATTGATTTTCGTATAAATTCGGTTCTTAATTCCTGTGTTAAAACTTTTTGTTTTAAGTACAGTACGCCAGTTGCATCTAATATTTCCATTTTGCAAACCCCAATAGTGCCGGTAAAAACCTTTATTAAAAATATGCAAGATTCATGCCAAAACTATTGAGTATTTAGAGTTTTATATCTCTTTGTTATAGTATTAAATAGAATTTTGATAAACGTAAAGTCTGTATTTCTAATAGAAAGTGTGCACAGAATCATACACTTGCATTCTAAATTTGCTATTCTGTTGGCGGCTGGTTTAGTCGTCTCCCAGACAGGTGCCGATGCTCCGAGCCGTACGGATCAAGGGGTGGTCTATGGGTACCTGCTTTAGTTTCCCCGCAACTTCTTCCAGGGGGCGTGCAATTACTCGGGAACCTTCCATCGCTACCATTTTGCCGTATGCACCTTCTGCCATGAGATCTGCCGCCGTAGTTCCGAAGAGGGTGGCTAAAAGCCTATCGTACGGGGAAGGGGTGCCGCCCCGCTGTAAATATCCCAGTACGGTGAGACGGGTTTCCATCCCCGATACCCGCGCGATTTCTTCCGCTATTTCATGACCTTTAGAAAAATACGGATTTGTACCGTTGTTCTTCCTCGCTCTATCCGGCTCTTTTTGAGAAACAGCTCCTTCTGCAACAACAACGATAGAAAACTGTTTTCCGCTCTGGGCTCGTTTCAGGAGATGCCGGGAAACAGAATCGATGGAGTAGGGAATTTCCGGAATCAGGATTACATCCCCCCCGCCTCCGATTCCTGCATAGAGAGCAAGCCAACCGGCCTTATGACCCATGAGCTCAATCACCATCACTCGATTATGAGAATGGGCAGTTGAATGGAGCCGATCGATCGCTTCAGTCGCAATATCCACGGCACTATGAAACCCAAAGGTAATATCAGTACCCCAGATATCGTTATCGATCGTTTTAGGAAGCCCGATGATGTTGAGCCCTTCCTGCTTGAGCAGGTTGGCCGTTTTATGCGTCCCATTTCCTCCTAATACAACAAGGCAATCCAGATTCAACCGTTTATAGTTTTCAATGATCGCTTCTGGTTTCTCTCTGCCCAGGGAAGAGTCTTTGGGAGAGCGCCTGCCCATCTTGAATGGTTTTTCCCGGGACGTTCCCAGGATCGTTCCTCCCTGAGTAAGGATTCCACTGAAATCTTCTGGTTTCAGGAGGCGCGCATCTCCTTCGATCAACCCTCTGTACCCATGGGAAATCCCAACGATGGTCATGTTGTAGGTGGAGTATGCAGCTTTTGCTACACCCCGAATAGCGGCGTTCAATCCCGGACAATCCCCGCCGGATGTGAGAATTCCAAATGTACGGGTTGCAGGTTTTTTCATAGAAGGTTAAACCTCTCTAATGGATGAATGCTATTCAAGACTCAGTTAGATTCCTGGTCCGGATATTTCGATGCAACTGATTTTATGTTCGGCAGGACTTCAAAAAAGATATCGACCAGTTCCGGATCGAATTTTGTTCCTGCCAGGTTACGTATTTCCTCGTAGACTTTTTCCTCGGACCAGGCTTCTTTATAGACGCGGTGTGAAATAAGGGCATCGTACACGTCTGCAAGGGCTACAATACGGCCGAACAGGGGGATCTCTTCCCCTTTTAACCCAGTGGATTCTGTTTTCTGTTGCATAAGGTGCAGGGGATCTGCTGTATCTACCTCAATATGACCTGGATAACCGCTTCCATCCCAATTTTCATGGTGCGTTAAGGCTACCAGTTGTGCCATTTCATCAAATTCCGATTGCTTATCGATGAACAACCGGGCTCCCATATAGGTATGGGACTTCATGATCTCGTACTCTTCATCGGTAAACCGCGCAGGTTTTTTTAAAATGATATCTGAGATGGCCACTTTTCCTACATCATGGAGCATAGCGGCCATACGAAGATTGTCTCGATTCTGTTCTATTTCGTGTTGGGAAATATGATGCTTTTGTGCCCAGCGTTCGTAAATTTCTACCGCATACCCGGCAACACGGTTTACATGAGGGCCGGTTTCCTTGGGGTCCCGGAGTTCGGCCATTCGGATCATCCGGAGCAGAATAGCCCGGGTCATCTGTGCCCGCTGGAGAGCGGTAGAAACATTGGTGGCGAAATGCAGTACAAGCATTTCGTCTTCTTTGGTGAAAGGTGCTACATTCCCCTCAGGATCCTTTGCATTAATCATCTGCAGTACCCCCAGCATCTCTCCCATGTTGGTACGGATGGGAACGGTAAGGTTGGATACGGTTCGATAGCCAGAGATCTGATCGTACGAAGGATCGAAACTGTAGGGAGCCCCTTCCGGGATGTTGTATACATTCGGTATATTTACGGCAGAGCCAGTACTTGCTACGTACCCGGAGATCGTCTGAGGGTTGATCTTTACTTTGAAGACATTGTAGATCAGCTTTTGCCCGGGGGGTAACGTTTTCTGGATCGTATCGTTCTGGGAATACTGAATAATCAGATGATTCCCTTCCTTGATGTAGATAGAACCAGCATCGGCATTTACAACTTTTCGGGCTTCGTATAGGATCCGTTCCAGCAGAATATCCAGGTCCTGAATTTTGTTCAGTTCCGAATCTAAGGCAAGGACTTGTTTTAGTTTCTCCGAATCGGATTGAGGCATGATCCGCACCATCATAGAAGAGCACGATACCATATGTCAAGTTGGCGATGTAAGACATATTGGATAAAATCCATATACTTTAAAATTATGCATTGTTCCTTACTTTATCTATCGGCAACTCTATGGATTTTACCTCTCTTTTTTATTCCTGGACCGCTCCAGATAGACCAGATCGATCAGAATACCGGTACCTTTCTCCTGATCTGGGGGGTACACCTCCTCTATGGAATAGGGCATCTGAAACTGAAAAAGGATAGCGGCAGCGGATCCGAACAGTTTCTGGAGGAAATACTCCTTGTTCTGGCAGGTATTGGATTCCTCTTTACCTACATCTTTGCCGCCAATGCAAATCTCGATTATGTACAATGGTTCATACAGAGCGGCGGGAATTTGAAACTAGCTCCAGATAGCCGGACCGAGCGAATGGTTGCTCTACTTCGATACGGACCTTTAATCCTCGCAGGAACCGGGACGTATGTGCAGAATGCAGCGAGACGGAAGCCGGATCCGTGGCGGCTTGTTTTTGTTCTTGCCTCTGCAGGAATTACAAGCCTCTCTTTTCCTTCCTTTGTGCATCTGGACGGATTTGCTCTCCTGGCATGGATCGGCCTGGTTCCGCTCTTATCTGTTTTGTACCGGACAAACTGGAAAACAGGGGTTATGTATGGAACTGTGTACGGGGTTTTTACTTCGACCTTGATCAATTTTTGGCTGGGAACCTTCAGCCTGGTATCTCTCCAGGTGGTTATTCTCATTCAGGGCGCTCTGTACGGGATGTTCATGGTATTTTTCACTCCCTTATTGAAAAAGGTATCCCGGGAATATCGATGCATAATGACGGCTGCGCTCTGGACGATCTTTGAATATGGGAGATCCTCCGGTTTTCTTGGATATCCCTGGGGGCTTTTAGGAGCGTCCCAATACCGGTTTTTA
>Ga0067045_1032473_pt1 | contig 10139 bp, 9 predicted proteins | sample TerdegcTABiofilm_FD_59184 | JGI IMG/M metagenome (GOLD analysis project Ga0067045, IMG submission 59184) | Combined Assembly of (Gp0054472, Gp0054536) Wastewater bioreactor microbial communities from Singapore -Terephthalate degrading... | reverse complement strand
GCTATGCCGGTTTGAAAGATCGCCAGGCGCTGACCCGCCAGTGGTTTAGCGTGCAATTGCCCGGCAAGGCCGACCCGGATTTGTCCGCGGCTGAAAACGACACCCTGAAAATTCTCAAGACCGCCCGGCACAAGCGCAAGCTGCAGCGGGGCGCGCATTCGGCCAATGGTTTTACCTTGCGCCTGACCCAGTTCGCCGGCGACAAAGAGGCGCTCGAAGCGCGTCTGCAGTTGATCGCCAAGCAGGGCATTCCCAATTACTTCGGTGCGCAACGTTTCGGCCATGACGGCGGCAATGTGGTGGACGCGCGTGCCTGGGCGGCGCGCAAGGCTTTGCCGGAGCAGCGCAATGTGCGTTCGCGGTTGCTGTCCACCGCCCGTAGCTTTCTGTTCAATCAGGTGTTGGCGGCACGTGTTGCCGAGGGCAGTTGGCAGCGCGCGCAGGTGGGTGATTTGCTGGCTTTCACCGACAGCCGCAGCTTTTTCCCGGCTGGCGAAGCAGAGTGCAGCGACCCGCGCCTGGCGATCCTCGACCTGCATCCGACTGGGCCGCAATGGGGCGAGGGCGACTCGCCTGCCGGGGGTGCGACCCATGAGCTGGAGCAGCGGATCGCCATGGGCGAAGCGGACCTGCGCGACTGGCTGGTAAACGCCGGAATGAGCCATGAACGACGCATCCTGCGGCTGCCCATTGGCGGGTTGACGTGGCATTATCCTTCGCTGGACATTCTGCAACTGGAATTCGTCCTGCCGGCCGGATGCTTCGCCACCGTATTGGTGCGTGAACTCGTTGATCTGGTGCCGGTGGGGCAGACGGACAGCCCATGCGTATTCTGATCTCTAACGACGATGGGGTAACCGCACCCGGTCTCGCCGCGCTTCATGCTGCGCTGGCGGATTACACCGAGTGCGTGGTTATCGCCCCGGACCAGGACAAAAGCGGCGCCAGCAGTTCGCTGACGCTGGACCGTCCGTTGCACCCGCAAACCCTGGTCAACGGCTTTATCAGTCTTAATGGTACGCCGACCGATTGTGTGCACCTGGGGCTCAACGGCTTGCTCGAACGCGAACCGGACATGGTGGTTTCCGGGATCAACCTGGGTGCCAACCTGGGGGACGACGTGCTGTATTCCGGTACGGTGGCCGCGGCCTTGGAAGGGCGCTTCCTCGCCAAGCCGTCCTTTGCGTTTTCCCTGGTCTCGCGGCAAGTGGATAACTTGCCGACAGCGGCCTACTTTGCGCGCAAACTGGTGGAAGCTCATGCCGAGCTGAACCTACCGCCGCGCACGGTGTTGAACGTGAACATTCCGAACCTGCCGCTGGACCACATCCGTGGCATTCAGCTGACCCGCCTGGGGCACCGGGCACGTGCTGCGGCACCGACCAAAGTGGTCGACCCACGCGGCAAGTCCGGCTACTGGATTGCCGCGGCCGGCGACGCGGAAGATGGTGGCCCGGGTACGGATTTCCATGCCGTCATGCAGGGGTATGTCTCCATCACCCCGCTGCAGCTCGATCGCACCTTCAATGTTGCCTTTGCCAGTCTCGATGGCTGGCTGGAGGGGCTGCGCTGATGGCTCGCGAGCAAGACGATATACTGCGCCGCGGGATCGGGATGACTTCCCAGCGTACCCGTGAGCGTTTGATCCAGCGACTTTATGAAGAAGGCGTGAGTAACGCCCAGGTCCTGGAAGTGATCCGCCGCACGCCGCGCCATCTGTTTGTCGATGAAGCGCTGGCCCACCGTGCCTACGAAGACACGGCCTTGCCGATTGGCCACAACCAGACCATTTCCCAGCCTTATATGGTGGCACGCATGAGCGAGCTGCTGTTAGAGGCAGGGCCTTTGGACAAGGTGATGGAGATCGGTACCGGTTCCGGTTATCAGACGGCGGTGTTGTCGCAACTGGTGGAGCGGGTGTTTTCGGTCGAGCGGATCAAGGTCCTGCAGGATCGGGCGAAAGAACGCCTGGTGGAATTGAACCTGCGCAACGTGGTGTTTCGCTGGGGCGATGGTTGGGAAGGCTGGCCGGCACTGGCACCTTACAATGGCATCATCGTCACGGCGGTGGCGACCGACGTGCCCCAGGCCCTGCTGGATCAGTTGGCGCCAGGAGGGCGTCTGGTGATACCGGTCGGGTCAGGGGAGGTTCAACAATTGCTATTGATCATCCGGGAAGAACAGGGGTTTTCCAGGCGTGTCCTGGGCTCGGTGCGCTTCGTCCCGTTGCTTAACGGGCCATTGGCCTGAGCATTTGTTCTGCGGCGCTGAATTCTCTTCGATTACCTTGGTCTTACAGCGGCAAGGATGGCTTCAACGTCGTTGTACTACAGCCAGTAAACGCGGGCCTGTATCGATTTCGTTTTGCCGACGGTAATGCGCCAGCGGCCAGTTATACTTGCGACACTTCATGCCTGAACCAGGCATCTACTTTTTTCAGCCACCAGAAAGGGAGCGGCGGGTGAGTCTCAAAGTCATTGCGCAGCGTATTGGTACAAAAAGCTTTCAGTGCCTGGTGACTGGCCTTGTCTTGAGCTCATTGCTGGTCGGTTGCTCCAGCACCAAGTCGAGTGACGTGCGGGTTGTCGATCGCAACAGCACGGCCGCCCAGCGTCCTGCTGTCACCACCGGCCAGTATGTAGTCCGTCGCGGCGATACCTTGTTTTCCATCGCTTTCCGCTACGGCTGGGACTACAAAGCCCTCGCCGCACGCAACAACATTCCTGCGCCTTACACGATACATCCAGGTCAGACGATTCGCTTCGACGGGCGCTCCGGTTCAACGCCGACCCAGGCCGTGACGTCGTCCACCACCAGCTCTTCGTCTTCCGGGAAATTCACGGTTACCCGCCGCCCAGCTTCGGCGGCCGGCACCACTACGAGCACTGCTGCGCCGTCTACGGCCAGCAAGCCCGCCCCGGCGCCATTGCCCCCAGCGGGGCCCGCTCCCACAGGATGGGGTTGGCCATCTAATGGCATTCTTATTGGAAAATTCTCTTCAAACGGTAGTTTGAATAAAGGAATTGATATCGCCGGAGATTTGGGACAGCCTGTTTTAGCTGCGTCTGATGGGACTGTCGTTTACGCCGGGAGTGGCTTGCGGGGCTACGGTGAATTGGTCATCATCAAACACAGCGATACCTACGTCAGTGCCTACGGTCACAACCGCAGGCTGTTGGTTCGGGAGGGGCAGCAGGTCAAGGTCGGACAGACAATTGCCGAAATGGGGTCAACGGGTACGGACCGGGTGAAACTGCATTTTGAGATTCGCCGACAAGGTAAGCCAGTAGATCCGCTGCAATTCCTGCCACGTCGTTGATTTGTTACCAGCCTGTTCCTTCACGTAGAGGAACAGGCTCCAGCGTTGCCAAGGATAAAGGCGCCGCTTGAGCTTGAGGTCGAACTCACCAAAGGACTATAACAATGGCTCTCAGTAAAGAAGTGCCGGAGTTTGACATCGACGATGAGGTTCTCCTGATGGAGACCGACGTCGCATCGGATCAGACGTCGAATGAGGGGGTTGCTACACCTTCAGTTCGCGCAAAATCCAAACACTCCGCCTCACTCAAGCAACACAAGTACATTGACTACACACGGGCGCTAGACGCTACCCAGCTGTATCTCAATGAAATCGGCTTTTCCCCCCTGTTGTCCCCGGAAGAAGAAGTTCATTTTGCGCGACTGTCGCAAAGTGGAGATCCGGCTGGGCGTAAACGCATGATTGAAAGCAACTTGCGACTGGTGGTGAAAATCGCCCGGCGCTACGTCAATCGTGGGCTGTCATTGCTCGACCTGATCGAAGAGGGCAATCTCGGGTTGATCAGGGCTGTGGAAAAGTTTGATCCGGAGCGTGGCTTCCGCTTCTCGACCTACGCAACCTGGTGGATTCGTCAGACCATCGAGCGCGCGATCATGAATCAGACCCGGACCATCCGGTTGCCGATTCACGTGGTCAAAGAGCTGAATGTCTACCTGCGCGCCGCCCGAGAGCTGACACAAAAGCTCGATCATGAACCTTCACCCGAAGAAATCGCCAACCTGCTGGAAAAACCGGTGGGAGAGGTCAAGCGAATGCTCGGCCTGAATGAACGGGTTTCTTCGGTAGACGTCTCGCTGGGGCCGGATTCGGATAAAACCCTCCTGGACACCCTGACTGACGACCGCCCTACCGATCCCTGTGAGCTGCTTCAGGATGATGACTTGTCACAGAGCATCGATCAGTGGCTGTGCGAATTGACCGATAAGCAACGTGAGGTGGTGATTCGCCGCTTCGGTTTGCGCGGCCATGAGAGTAGCACGCTGGAGGACGTTGGCCTGGAGATCGGACTGACCCGCGAACGGGTCCGACAGATCCAGGTTGAGGGACTGAAACGTCTGCGTGAAATTCTCGAGAAAAATGGATTGTCGAGCGAGTCTTTGTTCCAGTAGCAGGAACCCCGGTACTCGATCAGCAAAAACCCCGGTATCTCGGGGTTTTTTGTGCCTGCGATTTCACCCGTTGTTTAGCTGGGAGACTGACTCGGGTGCTTTCCTTTGTTGCTGTAAGCCGTGGCTTACTCTTTCGTACGTGTTCGGTTTTTATGCTTGCTGGATGAATGCCGTTGCTCAGTAATACATTTTTTAACATGTTGTTTTATATGGAATTAATTGCTGGCGCAGACACTTCTACACCTACTGTTTAAGCCTAAGCGGTGATTGTGATTGCTGGCCAAGCCTTTATTATCAGCCCTGTGTCGACGGACAGACACAACCATCAAGGATGATGGTCATGGAACATCGCAAGGACGTGATTCATCAGGACGATGAAAAGGAACACAGGGACTAGGGAAAAAATGTGGGCGGGTCACACCGCCCCTTTTTTTGCCTGCTGAAAAGTACGGCGCCCTAATATGCAAAAAGGCCCGCGAAGGGCCTTTTTTGAGCGTGCAGAAAAGATCAGCGAATCAGGTCTTTGATCTTGCCTTTGACGCCATCAAACTCCGCTGCGTCTGGCAGCGAATCTTTCTTCTCAGTGATGTTGGGCCAGATTTCGGCCAGTTCAACGTTCAGCTGAATGAATTCTTGCATCTCGTCCGGAACTTCGTCCTCGGAGAAGATGGCCACAGCAGGGCATTCCGGCTCGCACAGGGCGCAGTCGATGCACTCATCCGGGTGAATCACCAGGAAGTTCGGGCCTTCGTAAAAGCAGTCCACCGGACAGACTTCTACGCAGTCGGTGTACTTGCACTTGATGCAGTTGTCGGTGACGACGAAGGTCATTTCTAATTCTCTCCTCAGGCGGCGTGCTGCGCCCCTTCACGGTGGGGTCGCCAGGTTTGGGAGCGCTCGCCTGCAGACCAGGCTAATAGCCTGCAGCACCCCAAACCGCGCGAGATTCTAACAGCTTGCAGGCAACAGCGTTAGATCCGTGTCTTCAGTGTATAGAGCATTTCGAGTGCACGACGTGGTGTCAGGTCATCCAGATCGAGTTTTGCCAGTTCATCCAGCACCGGGTGAGGCAGGCTGGCGAACATGTCGCTCTGCTGCGGCGCCGCCGGTTTGCCTTTGGCCGGAGCCGGGATTTCATGGGGCAGGCTGGTGGTTTCCAGGCGGCTCAAGTGTTCTCGGGCGCGCAGGATGACCTCTGTTGGCACGCCCGCCAGTTGTGCCACCGCCAGGCCGTAACTCTGGCTGGCGGGGCCAGGCAGCACGTGGTGGAGGAAAACGATGCGCTCATTGTGTTCGGTGGCGTTGAGATGCACGTTGGCCACTAATGGCTGGCTTTCCGGCAGCACCGTCAACTCGAAGTAGTGAGTGGCGAACAGCGTATAGGCGCGCAGCTGGGCCAGGCGTTCGGCCGCGGCCCAAGCTAGGGACAAGCCGTCGAAAGTGCTGGTGCCACGGCCCACTTCGTCCATCAGCACCAGGCTGCGTTCGGTGGCGTTGTGCAAAATGTTCGCGGTTTCGCTCATTTCCACCATAAAGGTCGAACGCCCGCCTGCGAGGTCATCACTGGAGCCGATCCGGGTGAAGATCCGGTCCACCAGCGACAACTCACAGCTGGCCGCCGGCACGAAGCTGCCGATATGGGCCAGCAACACGATCAGTGCAGTCTGGCGCATATAGGTGGATTTACCGCCCATGTTCGGCCCGGTAATCACCAGCATCCGCGTGTTGTCGTCCAGGCTCAGGTCGTTGGCCACGAACGGGGTGCTCAGCACTTGCTCGACCACCGGATGACGGCCCTGGCTGATGCGCATGCACGGCTCGCTGACGAAGCGCGGGCAGTTCAGATCGAGGTTCAACGCGCGTTCGGCCAGGTTGCTCAACACATCCAGCTCGGCCAGTGCCGCGGCAGTGTCCTGCAAGGGGGGCAGTTGGTTGATCAAGTCTTCGAGCAGGGCTTCGTAAAGCATTTTCTCGCGGGCCAGCGCACGGCTCTTGGCCGACAGTGCCTTGTCTTCGAACGCCTTGAGTTCCGGGGTAATGAAACGCTCGGCACCTTTGAGTGTCTGGCGCCGGATATAGTCGGCGGGGGCCTGTTCGGCCTGCTTGCTGGGCAGTTCGATGAAGTAGCCGTGAATCCGGTTGTAACCGACCTTCAGGTGGGACAGGCCGGTGCGGGCCTTTTCCCGGGCTTCCAGGTCGATCAGGAACTGGCCGGCGTTCTCGCTCAGCGATTGCAGCTCGTCGAGCTCGGCGTCGTACCCGGTTTTCAACACCCCACCGTCACGGATCACTGCGGGAGGGTTGTCGATGATGGCTTTTTCCAGCAGCGCCGCCAGCTCGGGATAGGTGCTGGTGGTCACGGCCAACTGGTTCAGGTGGGGCGCTTCCAGTTCACTCATCGCCACCTGCAGTTGCGGCAGGGCGCCGAGGGCGTCACGCAGGCGCGCCAGGTCGCGTGGGCGAGCGTTGCGCAGGCCGATCCGCGCCAGGATCCGCTCAATGTCGCCGATCTCCTTGAGCTGCGGTTGCAGCTTCTCGAAGCGATAGCCATCCAGCAGGCAGGTGATCGAACTCTGCCGCGCCTCCAGTACCTGCAGGTCGCGCAGCGGACGGTTCAGCCAGCGGGTCAGCAGGCGGCTGCCCATGGCGGTCTGGCAGCGATCGACCACCGATTGCAGGGTGTTGTCGCGGCCACCGGCCAGGTTGGTGTCCAGTTCCAGGTTGCGCCGGCTCGCGCCGTCCAGCACCACGGTGTCGTCCAGGCGCTCGTGCCGCAGGCTGCGCAAGTGCGGCAGGGCGGTACGCTGGGTTTCCTTGGCATAGCTCAACAGGCAACCGGCGGCGCCGATCGCCAGGGTCAGGTTCTCGCAGCCAAAACCCTTGAGGTCCTGGGTGGAAAATTGCTGGCACAGGCTCTTGAACGCCGAATCTCGCTCGAAATCCCACGGCGCGCGGCGACGAACGCCACGACGTTTTTCGGCCGGCAGGTCTTTGGGCCAGTCATCCGGGATCATCAGCTCCACCGGGTTGACCCGCTCCAGCTCCGCCAGCAGGTTTTCCCAGCCTTTGATTTCCAGCACCGTGAAGTTGCCGCTGGTGATATCCAGTACGGCGAGGCCGAACAGACGCTCATCGCCCAGCACCGCGGCGATCAGGTTGTCGCGTCGCTCGTCCAGCAACGCCTCGTCGCTGACGGTGCCGGGGGTGATGATGCGCACCACCTGGCGATCCACCGGGCCCTTGCTGGTCGCCGGGTCACCTACCTGCTCACAGATCACCACCGACTCGCCCAGCTTGACCAGCTTGGCCAGGTAACCTTCGGCGGCATGGTAAGGAATCCCGCACATCGGAATCGCCTGACCAGCCGACTGCCCACGCGCCGTCAGGGTAATGTCCAGCAGCTTGGCGGCTTTCTTCGCGTCTTCGTAGAAGATCTCGTAGAAGTCACCCATGCGATAGAACATCAACTGGTCTGGGTGCTGGTTCTTCAGGCGCCAGTACTGCTGCATCATCGGCGTGTGGGAGGACAGGTCGGAAAGTGCTTTATTCATCGGGTAATCAGGCGGATTCATTCAAAGGGGTGGGTAAAGGAGGGCGTTGCCCAGGCCTTTGCGCGATGGGCGCAAGGTTACCATGGGCGGCTGCGCCCGACCCAGGGATGAACGCCGTGTGGGGGTGTTTTGCGGGTCTGAAGGGCAATTTATGCAAAACAGCATTTGTCATCGCTAAACAGAACCCTCATTATGGGAAATATGCAAAAACGCAATGTTTCTACCGTCCTCAGGGCACTGCTCGATCAACACGGGATCTCCCCTACGGAGCTTCACCGTCGTACCGGCGTGCCGCAATCCACCCTCTCGCGGATACTCGGCGGCAAGATCGCCGATCCGTCGGATAAACACATCTCGAAGATTGCCGAATATTTTCGGGTGAGCACCGACCAGTTGCGTGGCCGCGTCGATGTCACGCCGGGTTACCCGCCTGCACGGGATCCCGCGCACACGGAACTCAAGGACATCAGCCTGTGGGATGACGATACGCCCATCGAAGACGACGAGGTCTCGGTACCCTTTCTGCGCGAGGTTGAATTGGCTGCTGGATCAGGACGATTCGTCATTGAAGAAAGCGAGCGCGCCAGCCTGCGTTTCGGCAAGCGCAGCCTGCGCCACAACGGCGTTCAGTTCGATCAGGCCAAGTGCGTGACCGTGCGCGGCAACAGCATGTTGCCGGTGCTGCGTGATGGCGCCACGGTCGGGGTGAATGCCGGCAAGTGCGGGATCGGCGATATCGTCGATGGCGATCTCTACGCCATCAACCACAACGGCCAGTTGCGGGTGAAACAGCTGTACCGCCTGCCCACCGGGATTCGCTTGCGCAGCTTTAATCGCGATGAGCATCCGGATGAGGATTATGGCTTTCAGGATATCCAGACCGGGCAGATCGTAATCCTGGGGCATGTGTTCTGGTGGGGTATGTACGCCCGCTGATTGCCTTCTGCGCCAATACAAACCCGTCCGATGGCGGGTTTTTTTGTGCATGAGAATTTCTTGGGCGTGTGGTCCGAGTTCTGTTGATGCGTCAATGCATGGATTTGATGGGGTGAGGGTGGTTTTTGATTGACTGATTATGCATTGATGCATAATCTTTTGGCTCGCCACTCAGGAGTACTGAAATGACAATTGAACAGCACGCCTTGCTGGAGATCCCTGTCTGGCTGGTCATTGCACTCACGCTGCTGGGTGGCTTGTCGGGTGAAATGTGGCGCGCGGACAAGGAGGGTGCCCGCGGTTGGTCGTTGGTCCGGCGCCTGAGCCTGCGCTCCGGGTCGAGCATGATCTGCGGTGTTTCGGTGGTGATGTTGTTGTACGCCGCCAACATCTCGGTCTGGACGGCTGCCGCGTTTGGCTGTTTGACGGCGATGGCCGGTGCGGATTTCGCCATTGGCTTATATCAGCGCTGGGCAGCCAGGCGAATCGGCGTGGTGGAAACCCAGGCCCCGGAGGATCACCGGTAGTGCGCGGGCACGGCACGCCTCATATTTTGATCCACCCAGCGCCTTGCAAGCGCAACCTGCTCATGTAGGGTAGTGCTCACGCCCGTCTGATCAGGAGAGAGAGTCGTGAATGAAATCACACAGTTGGCCGCGGAGCTGGGCCGGCGTCTACAGGTTCTCAATGCCCACGTCAGCACGGCCGAATCCTGCACCGGGGGCGGTATCGCCGAGGCGATCACCCGGATTGCCGGCAGTTCGGCCTGGTTCGAGGCGGGGTATGTCACTTATTCCAATCGCCAGAAAACCCAGCAACTGAAGGTGCCGGGCGAATTGTTCGAGCAGGTCGGAGCAGTGAGTCGCGAGGTAGTGGAGGCCATGGTCCGCGGGGCGCAGCGCAACAGCCATGCGCGGTTTGCCGTGGCGGTCAGTGGGATCGCCGGGCCTGACGGCGGTTCGCCGGCCAAGCCGGTGGGGACTGTCTGGTTGGCCTGGGGGGTGGGCGAGGCCGTGTTTAGCGAGTGCCGGCACTTTCCCGGGAACCGTGATGAGGTCCGCCGACAAACGGTGAAGGCCGCGCTAGAGGGCTTGCTGCAGCATGCCGCCGGAGAAATCTCAAATCAGGGGTAGGCGATCCACAATCGCTGTGGAATAATACTGTCTACTTATACAGGTGTTGGCCGTCAGGCCTTATTGATTACGTGAGGACTTTAATGGACGA